>Ga0169931_10011898_pt1 | contig 12162 bp, 3 predicted proteins | sample Kivu_15m_20L_FD_129675 | JGI IMG/M metagenome (GOLD analysis project Ga0169931, IMG submission 129675) | Freshwater microbial communities from Lake Kivu, Western Province, Rwanda to study Microbial Dark Matter (Phase II) - Kivu_15m_20L... | ecosystem: Environmental > Aquatic > Freshwater > Lake ...
AACGATTGCGGCGACTTGCTCGGGCGAAAGTCCGAGATCCCCTTGGTGCAGGTCTGGCGGCAGCGAGCCACCATCGAGCGCCTGATCCAGCCACGGGACCAGTTCCGGTCGTTCCTCGGGGCGAGGAACATGCCGACGCAGCGGCCGTGGGCCTCCGCACTTCGGGCGGAAACGAGGGCTGCGGAAGGTATTCCAAGGACTGTTATCGTGAGGAAGATTGGAACACGTGGTGTCATGCCCCGAAGGCTACCGGTCGGCCTCGTGAAGAAGCAGAATTTCCCGCTTCCACATGCCCGGGACCTTGAGAGGCCCCAGATCTCCTTCATGGTCACGAATCTTGATCTCGGTCTTCAGATACCCGAGATTCTCAGGAGTTGTTTGCGCAAATCGGACAGCAGGTGGATCGCTGCGTCGATTGAATCGTCGTCATAGAGCTCCTCGCCAGATCGTTGCACACAGCGAGCCATGATCGCGAGTTGAATTGTCCGGTCCATCGCCGCTTTGGCCGGTGTGCGAGTCATCGCTTCCGTGGACGTCAACAGTACGCGGTTGAGGAGCGGCGAGTCGGCACAGAGTTCCGACAGCGTCTTGTTGACGGTGCCTTGGGTCGGAAGCGGCTCAATCATGAAGATGACGGCGTGAGCTCGCTCACGTAAAGCGCCGCCGGGCCTGAACGCCATCGTCCGGGCTAGCGTGCCCCAGCCGCGAATGGTCTCGCGAAGCCCAATGTGCAGAAGGGCGGCCAGTTCCGGCCAGAGCGGGCCAGTCCATTCGGAGTTGCGCGACGGATCGTCGGTCGGGGCGTTCCACGAACCCGCGAAGGGCGCGAAGGTCGAGACCGCGGGCGGTGTGCTCGCATGTACCTTGACCCAACGCTGAGCGTCGGAGAGCGACCGAGGGTCCGATCCCTTCAGGATGAACCATACGGATCCGCGAACTGGGTAGCGGCATGGAATGATTCGGCCGAACTCGGCGATCGTTCCGTGACTGTCGACGGCGCCTTCGAGTTGGGCCTCTATCTCGAAGGCGTTGCTGAGATCGCCGCTCCGCTTGCGCATCCTTTGCATGGTGTGGAGGGTCAAGTCGGGCCGCGGCTGTGGCCTGCCACTCTCGAGGCTGAAGCGGGCCACAGATCGAGCGAGGTCGCCACCCTCTTGGGAAACGAGCAACGCTTCTTCATGGATCCGAAGCATGGAACGCCACACGGGGACGATCGGCTCGTTTCCTTGGCCGTCGAACTTGCGGCCGCGCAGCCGGATTGGATTCGGGGCCACCTCGGTGGGGTAGAAGAGGCCGCGTGCAGTCTTCAGCAGCAGAAGATCGCCGTAAGCAAGGCTGGTGGTGCCAAGAGCTTGGCCTTGGTCGTCCGTCCAGTCGACGAGAGGTTCAGATCCCGACCTCGTGAGGTCGACCGATGTCCGTCCTGCGTCCACGAGCATCGCGCGATGATCCATCCGCATTCGGTCGAGCGTCGAGATCGGTCCGAGCAGGTCCACCGGGCTCCAGTCCTCGGGCTTGTGGATCACTGAAACCCACGGCCAGACTTCCTTGGATGACGCCGTGACGGCTCTGCTCTCGAGTTCGGAGGGGTCCACCGCAAGCGTGAACTCGGGGCTTCCGCGGCCCTTGGTGTCCGAAGCGATCGGCAGATCCGTCAGATCGCCCGGCCCTCCCAGTCCGAACTTCGCCCATAGGTCGCGATGCCCTGGCACCCAGTGCTTCAGGAATCGGCCGATCGAGCGAAGATGAGGAACGGCGAACCCCACCGATCGGTGGGAGGGCAGCATGATGAGGTGCAGGTCGTCGGTGGGAAGGGGGGCGCCACCGAGCGCGATCACCAGCGGGATCTCCTTCACGCTTGAGCGGTGCACGATGATGGCCCGACGCTCTCCGACGAACCGGCGGAATGTCGCGAAGGCGCACACCACTTCCCGACGAAGTCGGAAGGCATCCGCGTCCGGATGTACCTGCCCGCTGCCGCCTGCGGCGTTAAGTTCGGTCTCAAGCGACGCGATCTCGGCCCGTCCGGCGCCGGGCACGAGAACGTCGATGCCCTTGCCCAGCTCGATCAGGCGCTTGGCGACCTTCCGGAGCATTTCCTCGGAATCATCCTCGCGGCGGATGGGCACTTCGACCAGTTCGATCTGCTCCGAACGCGGCGGACGGAGCGCGACGGACTGGTCGACACCTTCCTTCAGGATTCGTGACGTCACGGTGCGCAGCGTCGCCGAGGTTGGATTGTCGAGCACGCCGACCACCTGCATCGAATGTCCGGCGAGTCGAAGCAGAAGGCGCAGCTTCTCCACGAGGAAAGGAACATGGTTGCGCACGGCATCCTCGATGCGGTCGATGTCGTCGATGAGCACGCATTGCATGCGCGACAGGATCGCCTGAAGCCGCTGGGTTCCGGACTTGTCGGTCCTCGTTCCGAACAACGCGCGTTCGAACTCGATCGGGGTTCCCACCCAGATGTCCGGGATTCGCGGAGTCTTGTCCTGCACCATCCGCAGCATCTGACTGTCGTCGATCCGTGCGGGCAGGACTGCTTCGCGGAAGTGCATCCGTTCGATCCGTGCCACCAACTCGGCCATGGCGAGTTCGGCGGCCCGCACCGTCGGCGTGAGCAGCACGGTCCTGCAGCCACGATCGATGCATGCCACGATAGCGAGAGCGATGAGCGCGGTGCTCCGCCCCGAGCCCTCGGGCCCGTGCAGGAGAAGATCCGCGGAGAAGTCAGGATCCGTCGCAGCACGCTCCGCGGTCGACTCGGCCCGTCTGATGAAGCGTTCCTGATCCTCGGTCGGCGGGCCGCCGAAGAACACGCTGAGGTCCTGCGCGTTCGCCACACCGCACCCTCGCTCGACGGGCACCCGCTGCACTGACACGCGCAGAGCAGCGCCGAAATGCTCCTTGCACCACGCCGCAATCGACTCGGCGAACGGCTGAGGTTCCTCAGGCGCGGCTTCGGATCCCGGTCCCGGGGGCATGGCTTGCGTCGCGGTTTCGGCGGCTGACGAAGTCGTCTGGAGTCGACCGGTCGGTCGAGGAAAGGCGTCCATCGTCAACGGCACGGTCTGAGGCCGCTGCAGTCCGGAGGTGGCAAACTCTTCGTCGATGCTGCTCTTGTTCGCGCTGTCCGAGATCGTTCGGAGCGCGGCAGGAATGAGCCAGGCCTTGAAGGTCCACACGAAGAGCCCGAGCATGGGGAAGAGAGCCGCGGCAGGAACGATTCCCTGTGCGAATTCCTTCGAGACTCCTGGAATCCGCATGATCCAATTCAAAAGCGGGGTCTTGAGCACCAGGGCTGAGAAGCCCCACCAGGCACTGGCCAGGATGCCGAGCGCTGTGAGCGACCGGAGCCCGAACATGGCCCGCGCGAGCGTGGGAAGGTCCAACCCCTCCACCACGTACATCACAAGCAGCATGCCGAGGAACGTGGTCGCTCCGATCACGCTGAGTGACGTCGCGCGCGTTTCGGCGCTCAATGGAACCCCCAGCGCGAACCACATCGCCACGACCGCTGCGCCGATCACGATCACTGAGACACCAAGCGTGAACCAGGGATCAAGCGAATTCCGGCGGGCACCCTCCTGGGAGGCCATCCGCAGTGCAAGGAAGTAGGTAATGAGCGCTGAGGAGATGAGCACGAGCATCGAGAAGAGCACGGTGATCGCGATGGCAAGCGCGTTGCCTTTCGAGATCGCTTGGACGGTCTCGGACAGGCTCCTGTCACTCAAGTCGCGCCAGAGAGCCCAGGCGATCACGAGGATCGCCGCGAGCACCAGATATCCGGACCACAACAGCGCCCGCCGGATGTTCATGACCGTGAAGCTTGGATGCGACGATCCCGGTCCGAGTAGATCCTCGCGGATGCGCGATCGAAGGCTCATTCACCACCTCCGATCAGGACGCAGATTTCACCTTCGGGACTGACGTCAATCTGGACCGGGAGCTCCTCGAACAGCATGCCTGGCACCGGAAGTTTCGGCGAGGGCAGTGGGGTTGCTTGCGGGGACACGAAGTTTTCGAACAGTTTCCGGGTCTCCTGGATCACGCGCCTGGTGAGCTCGACGATCGGCGCGTCGCTCACCTCGCCGATCGGTCCTCGGTAGACGAAAGTGAACCGTTCAGTCCTGTCATGCATGTTGTCGGCACTTTTTTGTTTCGCTTCGTTCTGCGTGATCCTGCAACTCAGGTGCGGCCGACCGAACCCGCTCGACTGCTCCTGAAGGAGTCCGCAGGTGCGCTTGAATTCCTCCGACAAATCTCCTTGACGATTCTCCATCGCATGCACAGCCTGTTCCACCGCCAGACTCCAGATCTCGTCACGAACTCGAAGCACCCATCGTTCAACCTCGGGGAAGATCTGGGAGTAGGGGTAGTGGCCTCGGCAGTCGGGGTCCGCTCGCTGGGACCACTCCTTCCAGCGCGCGAGGAAATCCGTCTTGATCCGCATGCCCTCCGGAAGCGATTTGTCGTGGGACTCATCGAGAGCATGGGTGTTGCCGTCGCTCGCGCGCAGCGCTGCTTGGTATTCGCGGCGGTCCTGCAGCGCGAGGGCATGCTCCGCGAGAGGGATTCGCTGCACGAGGGAAGGCGGAATCTCGTCGGCGTTGAGGGCGCCACGGAGGAGCGCGGCGCGAAGGATCTGTCGTGTACGGCTCGCGATCGCCACGGCGAGGGCGGACACGCTGCGTCCGGCTCGTACGGCCTGCGCGGTCGCCGATTGCTCCGCGATCTCGATGGGCCGACTTCTCAACGCGATGCCACGGGTCTCCGCCTCACGAACCTGCCGGCGAAGGACCGCTGCGGCCGCGTTGAGCTTGCGCAGTTCGATCTTCCACGACCAGACGGCGGCGGTGGCCGCCCCAGCTGTCGCAAGCACGGCCACGCCGAGCACAGCCCCCCACAGGGCGAGGCCCCGAACGCCGACCGCGGCGACGAGAAGCGATCCCTGCAAGGTGAGCAGCACCACGGGCACGAGCCCTGCGAGAAGCCGATCCTGCCACGGAACGAGTCGGGAGTTGGCGGCATCCCACTCCGCGGATGCGAGCAGACACTCTCGCTCTGCGGCATAGCTCGAGGTCCGCAGCGCCTGCAGCCCGGCCACTTCCTGGCGCCGCTTGAGCGCGTCTGTCGGGTCGGGCGGCGGAACGGTCACGTTGATGATCGCGGCAAGTGATTCCGGCTTCGCGTGCACCTCGGTGAAGGCGCGTTCGAGCGCCTCGGATGGCTCGTCGCGGCCTGACGTGATGGCGGCTTCTCCGACCGCCGTGCGCCATGCCGCTTCGAGGGTGCTGCTGGTTTGCTTCCATCGCTCCCGTCCCAGCATGCTTGTCGCGAGCCGCACCGCCGGCTCGCGACAGCCGCCGCGCCAGACACCCATGGTGTCCTCCTCGTTCGCCGGATCCACGCGGGCTTCGGATGTCTTCGAGGCGGACTCCTTCACATCGGCGTGAAGCTGTAGAAGCGCGGCCATGCGTCGCACCGATTCCTGGAAATCGGTGGCAGACTCCGTGTCCAATCCCATCGCGGCCCTAGTCCACCGCAACCGGATCTCCTCGGCGGCCCGCACATTCACGGTCGGGCCAAAGTCGACCGAGCGCCACGCGAGCAGGGGTGCCGAGTCAGCCTGCCGAGCGTCTGTGCTCGGTGGTCGTGCGATCAGGCGACAAAGCAGGCGACTGACGGCAAGCGGCCAAATGTACTCGGCGTGAATGAGCAGTCCCGGCACCGGATTCAACTGGTGCGTCATCAGGTACACCCGGTTCACCATGGCGCACTTTCGGATCCGATCGAGACGTTCGCGGTCATTCGCGGTCAGCGGCTGTGTCGCGACCATGATGTAGGTCAGGCTGGCGTGCTCTTGGCTGCCTTCCCAGATTCGCTGCAGCGTTCTCAGTTCCCGCGTCAGGCCGTCCAGGGAATCGCCGGTCGAATCCTCGCGCGGCGGGTGATGAAGGATCATCAGACGCACGGACTGCTGGCCTACCAGGTACTGCCTCAGATTGTCGCGGTAACGCTTGGCCGCGCGGGCCGGGAGGGCCTCGTCCAGCCCGGCATCTTCCGACAGCAGCTGACGAGGAAAGGCCACCACCGAGTGGGCCCGGAGAAGGTCCTCGAATTCAATCTGCGCGGTGTCCTCGAGAGATCGGTCGAACACGCCCAGAAAGTCCTCGGGCAGCATGCCCTCGGACCTGAGCACCGGCAGGTCCGAGGGGTCAGCGAAGAGCAGGCACGTGGCCTCCTTGGGCATTCGTCAGGCGTGCTGCGCGTGCATGCACGCTTCCCTCAAGCTCTCGACGATGGGCAGCAATGTGTCGGTGGTTCCGAGGCTCTTGGTCCGGTTGTGCTCCCGGATCAGGAATTCCTCCACACCCTGCATGAGCCCGCGATGCACACGGGCCAGCATCTGTTCATGCCCGAGTTCGTCGTCGAGTTCCGCAAGCGTCTTGTCGAACAGGGAACGCTCGTCCTGAATTGCCTTCACCACGGATGGATTCTTTCCGAGGAAGTCGACGAGCTTCTTCACGCTCGAGAACGTGTGCGCCTCGGATCCCGGGCCGAAAGCCGAACCGTCAAAGAAGATCTTTGTGCCGCTCTCGGACTTCCGGGCGCTGGCAGCCTTTCGACTGAACACCCATGCAAAGCCCTGGCCTTGGCGCTGCACGGTCAGCAGCGGCATCGACCACTCCGGATGAGCCGACCGGATCTTGCTCAAGGCCTCGATGGCCGTGCGTGCCTCGCGCTTTCGCAGGTCCGCCGGCTCGCCCGCGAGCGCCCAGAGAAGCGCGCGGACGTGCTTCTCCCCTCCAAGTGTGGCGGGTTGCCAAGGCCGCCAACGCAGTTTGGCCCACGCCGCGTCGTTCACGAACCCCGGCCATGTGAAGCCGAAGCCGCAGGTGCCCGGTCGTCGATCGAACAGTGACGTTCCGCTCGGGTCCTCGGTGAGGCGCAGCCATTCGCTGACCTCAGGGCGATCGCGGTAGTCCAGATTCCGGATTCCGGAGAGATGGTTCGGCGAACGCCCGATCGGCTCAAGCTCGATCGTCTGGTCGGCATACGCGACCATCGAGAACGGCGAGGCGCCGGCTTGATGGCTGAGGTCGGTGTCCTCTTCGTCCGCTCGATCAGAGGCCTTGACGGTCAGGAGAGGCATTTCCGACACCTTCTGTACGTCCTTGGCGAACTCCTCGTCGTAGCCTTGGGGCAGGAACACCATCACTCGATCCTTGGTCTCGCCCGTGTCGCGGTGGAAGAGCACGAAGGGATCGCAGGTCTTTGCGAGGCTGACGGCCATCCGCTTGATCAGCTCGTCCGATTCCGGCGCGATGAACTTGTTGTCCTTGCGACGTGGTTTGGTGCCGAAGAGCACCTCGAACTCGTTCGAAAGAACATTCCGGGTTCGCTCGTCACTCTCGTTCATCTGATGCACGATAACCTTGGCCAAGGCCTCGGCGGTGGGGTTGAGAGCGAAGTGTTTCGTCAGGAACGACATCGGCATCCGGGCGAGCGTGCTCAATTCCGCAAGCAGCTGCTGCAGCCGGGTGTCGAACTGCGAGACGGATCCCGACTCGGCCTGCATCGCGTAGTTCCAGACATGCTCAAGGACCTGTTCGCGACACTCCCTGAAACTCTCGGGCTGGGCGCGGATGTCATCAAGTGCCGAATCAAGCTCGCGCTCGAGCGATTCTTCGTCAACGACTGCGGGCAGCGCGCGTCGGGTGATTCGCAGATGCTCGACCCCGCGTGGCTTGTAGCGTCGGTGGGGCGAAACGAAGCACTTCTTCGCGATCTTGCGAGCGTCGGTCAGCTCCTGGCCGGCCCGGGTGTCCATCCGATCGAGGGCCTGTGTGAGGCGCTTGGCGATCGACTCCGCGGTCGAGGCGGCAGCCTCGAGCAGGGAGGCGATCTTCTTGCACACGATCGGGGCGTTGTTCCTGAAGAAGATCTCGGTCGCGATCGTCCTGAGTTCGTCGATTTGATCGCTCGTGAAGAACACCTTCTTCTTCCAGACCTTCCAGCGTGAACTGTCAAGGTCACTGCGTTCCTCCGTGGCCTGTCGAAGGCTCGCGGTGCTCGAGGGCTTCGAGCCCTTGCCGACCTCTTTCACCCAATCGGAGGAGAGACTCTTGGCCGAAGCGCGGAGCGTCTTCGACAGAGCGTCGGCCACCTGTGACGCGCCGCGGAGCGACAGGCTCTTGTTCAGGATCGACTCACGCACCGGCTCCGTGATCGATCGGCCACCACACAGGCGCTTCAGCAGGTCCTTCGCGAATTGTTCCGCCTGCTCCTCGCTCATCTTGCTGCCTGGACCGTCGAAGTTCTTGGCTCGCTCGATGGCCTCGTCCTTGTTCTGATCCGAGTCCGGATTCTTGTCCAGATCCGGCATCGAGGCCATGAACTGGGTGAACGCGAAGCTCGAGTGGCACACCTTCGCCAAGGGCTCGCTGATGGCCTTCATCATGTCATCGGAGCGAGGCAAACGCACCGCCCGATTCAGGCAGTCCTCAAGTCGCGTCCGAACTTCGTCCTCTGGAAGCGACTTCGCGATGAGCGAGGGGATCCGCGACCGCAGGTGCAGGCGCAGATACTGTTCCACGGACGAAGTGTCGACGGTATAGATCGCGGTGGCGAGGCCCGCCATGTGGCGGCGAACAACGTTGTTGTCGTCCGACTGGATCTGCGATTGAACGAGGCGCGCGTACAGGCCGACGGCCGTCATCTCGTAGGCGGCCTGGGCAGATGGCATGGAACCCGACGGTCCGTCGGCGAAGACGATCCAGGCTTCCTGCACAGGAGTGGCCGTCTGCTCGTCCTTGAAGGTGTAGCAGCGACTCAGATCGAGCATGGCTTGGGTCCGATCCGATGGTGCGCGAAGAGTGGGAAGCCAGAACTCCGAGCGCTTGTCGCCCTGCGCGTTGTTCTGCAGCCAGGCTGAGATCTCGGAGACGCCCGTGATCGAGTTGACGCGCATTTGCCGGGCCTGGTCGGCGCTCTTGTTCATCACGTCGTTGAACACGGATGCATCGAAGAAGTACCCACACGGCTTGCTGCATGACGTCTCGTTCCGTTTGACGATCTCGCTGATCTTCAGGCTGAGTGGGGCCCAGCAGCCACGCCCCGTTCCGCCGGCCAGGCTGCCAATCAAGCTGACCGTGACGTGCAGCTTGTCGCTGGATTCGAGCGCGTACGCCTGCATGTCACGGTAGATCGATTCGATCGTGGCCTCAAAGCGCTGCATCGATCGCCACGCCAGGTAGTACGAGAGCGGGGGGCACTGCGAGGCGCCCGAGGCGGCGTTTCCGGCATTGGCCGCGACGAATGGCTGCCCGGACTCATTGAACCACCACGAGCGACGCATGTTCTTCCAGTCCTCTTCGGACCACTGGAGATCGAACAAGTCGCCTCCAATCGTGCGGGCGTACGAGGAGACATCCTGCGAGAGCCTGAATGGCTTGATGACCGGCGGGGTGGTGCGATCGGAAAGCGCCTGCTTCATCAAATCCATGCTCTCGTCGATCATCTTGGCATCCGTGTCGACCAGCAGGAAGAAGCACTGGCGGGTGGCCCGCCGGGACCACGACGGATCCTGTGAGATGAGTCGGCCCAGTTCGACGAGCGTCTTGCCGCCGGATCCGCCAAAACCCACGAAAAGGTGCGCGTGGAACATGTCCGGAAATCCTTTCTGAGGTCAGGTTTGGCAGCTCCGTATCTGCCGGCCCCACGCCGGGGTCAGCCGAACCCGAACTGCCAGTGGGAAAGGTACAATGCTATTAGCACGCTCGCCACCATCGAGGCGCCCATCAGGGCCTGACCCACCCAGTCCGTCCGGCGCGCGTCGAGCCTCAGGTAAAGGATTCCGCGGGCTTCCTCGGAGTTTTGGCTTGCCGCGAGGTACTTGACGACCTCGTGCTTCGAGGCCGGCCTGTAGAACTCGTCTTCGATCTCATGCAGATGCCGGGCGTCCGGGGTGTTGATGGACTTCAGGGACATCTTCCGGGTCCGTTGAGGGGAGTCGCGGATCTCGATTTGGTCACTCGAGCCGGCCTCAAGGATCGCCTGGGCCGCAGGATTCCCGCCTTCCGCCTCGCTCGCGTACTGGTCGGCCAGCTGCGAGCGGCAGAGGTCGATGAGCTTCTCGCACTTGATCGTGAGCACCTTGCGCCCAGGATCCCAACCAGCCGCGCTGAAGGCATCCCAGAACCAGGACACTCCAATCCAGGGCTGGCTGGAAGACTTCGGCTTGCGCGCATTCAGGCGAAGGTAGATCTCGCCGGACATGGGATCGTCGGCGTCTCCCGAGCCTCGTGCTGGTCTTCGAAGAAGCAGTTGTGCTCTCAGACTCCAGCGCCGTGGAGCGTTGCCGGAAAGCAGATGAAAAAGTCCCATGAGGACCAGCGCCGCGGCACCCACGGTGGCCATCGCGAGGACCGGTCGCGGTGCGGAGCGGATCTCCACGGAAGCCGGCGGACCGAAACTCATCTGCGGGCAGCCCTTCACGCGATCACAAGCACCGACCACCACTTCGATGAATTCGAGTCGGCCTCCCGCCATGCTCTCATCGCTGATGCGAGGCGAGAGATCAATTGTCGCGTGGCCCAGCCACTCGAAATCGGCTGCCCGAAGCTCCGCTTCCACAGCGGATGACGAGGCTTCCGGATGCGTCACGGCTCGGTGCACGTCCGCGAGCGGTTTGGCCGTGGTCGCCCCAGGGCGCACCGTGCGCACGTACAGGCCCGACTTCAATCCCTCGCCGTGCGGTCGCGCACCGATCTCCTGAAGAGTGACGCTGAGCTGACGCGTAGCGCGGGTCCAGGATCCCAGCTGCACCCCGAGGTTCGAGGTGGCCCTCGGTGCGGGAAAGGCGACCTGCACCGAGCCCGAGTCGACGTCGAACATCACGCCGGCGCCCGCCGCGATCGCGATCACCTCAATCTGGCCGTTGCGCCATTCGCCCGAGGCCTCGAAATCGGCCGCGAGGGTCGATTTCAAGTCGAGATTCTGGGCACCTCGCCACTGGAAGCCGTCCCGCGCGAGGCCCGTTCGGAGGGCTGCCCAGCCGGAGGGGCCTTCGCGAAGCTGGCTCTCGGTCCAGCTATGGAGCTCGGCGAGCGGCTTGGCAGGAGAGGGCATGTGGTGGTCGACGGACCGGACCCAGAAGCCGTTGAGGCGATCGACCTCGGAATTCACGAGCGCGTTGGTCGCGGTCCAGATGACGGGTGGAGTCGCCGCTCCCATGGATGGATCGATCGACGGGGTCTCGAAACGGACCGTGACCGAAACTTCCGGTGCCTTGATTGAGTGATCCTTCGAATTGGAGCTGAACGAATTCGATAGCGGTTGTTTGTCGCCCGGCGCACGGTGTCCGAGCGTCGCGCCGGACAAGCGGAACGTGTAATCGCCTGCCGGAAGCGGCATCGTCTGGTCGAAGGGGCCCGCGCGCTCGACTCGCGCCGCCGAATGCTCACGGGACGGATTCGACTTCTCCACGACGACGATGCGCACGTCCTCCGCACCCTCGGCAGCGCCTCGGACCTTCACGAGACCGGGTGCCATGGACGTCGCTTCTTGGACCGTTTCGATCGCCTCAAGACGAAGGGTCGGTTGAACCCTTCGCACCTCGATCGTCACCTCCTGTCGCTCGACGCGCTTCGAACCCTTCCTGCGGAACTCGACCGTGAACTTCCGAGGGCCGCTGAAATTGGTCGACTTCCAGCGCGTGCTCGAGGAGGTCTTCCCGATCTGCTCCAGGCCGTCGTCCGGGTTCCATCGTGCGGACTCCGCCTCGAGCTGCTCGGCCGGTTCGATCCGAAGGTCGAACTCCGCGCCGAAGTCGAAGGCGCTCTCCGGAGACTTCCCGGGAACGCTTGCGGAGACGCGCCATTGAACGGGTGCGAGTTGCACCTCGTTCACCCATTCGAGCGACCCGTTCGCGTCACCTCCCGCGACGCGCAGTGGATTCCCTTGCCTGTCTAGGAACTTCACTCGAACGCGAATCTTCGCCCCCTCCGCCGCGTTGCGCAGGGTCAGTCGATTGCTGAATCGCACGGTCGCGGGGTCGTTCGGGCTCGCCTCCACGTTCGTGGATTGGCTGGCGAACTTCAGCTCCGCCTGGCCCTCGGAGACGAGGCCCGCCTCCCAGATCGCCTTGCCTGCCTC
>Ga0169931_10011899_pt1 | contig 12162 bp, 9 predicted proteins | sample Kivu_15m_20L_FD_129675 | JGI IMG/M metagenome (GOLD analysis project Ga0169931, IMG submission 129675) | Freshwater microbial communities from Lake Kivu, Western Province, Rwanda to study Microbial Dark Matter (Phase II) - Kivu_15m_20L... | ecosystem: Environmental > Aquatic > Freshwater > Lake ...
AAAAAGAAAAACAAACTAAAATAATTCCTCAAAGACTACAAACACAACGACGATGTCTAGCATCTTGAATAGTACATATAATCATCTAAATGGCTTTAAAGAATGAAAGAAATGGCATAGTATTACAAATACTATACGCAGACCTCGATCCTTTATCAGAAAGAGTTTTTCCAAACGATGCGCAATCATAGATAGAAAGAAAAGATAGTTTTGTATAACAAACTTAAAATATTGCTCAATTTGTCGTAGTCTGAAGACTCGCAGACTGCCTCGAAACATTCTTTGGTGTCGTTTCAGTTGTTGAATAGTCTTACCATCACTCAGATGGAAGAATCTCAGACTGTCCAGAAATTGAGTTGGAAATTGAATCATTTTTATGGGCCATCGCCACACAGATCGATATAGTAGACTGATAAACACTTTTTCTTTCAGAAAAAAGATCAAGAATCCAAGATTTTTCAATGTGGATCAGGCTAGCTTAGAAAAAGAAACAGTATTAAGAGAAGTTAAAGACATCCTAGGGCATTGAGCAACAAAAAAAGTGCTTAAATACTGCCATATAGAGATAGATCTAAAATCGCCAAAAGAAAACATCAATCGATGAGCAATTTGAATGAACTTTTACCTGATAAACCACAGCAAAATCAATGGGTGACGACTACATAGCATCAAACACCGACTCCTGAGCTGAAGACCTTAAATATAAAGTAAAACATAAAATTATTGAAATCAAAGATACAAAAAGAGAAGCGATTGATGTATCGTAAGACCCTAGCTTTGCCTCAGAAATGTCCAGATAAGACTAGCAAAAGAGTATCTACTGTTTGTTCTAGCAAAGAAATCACCAAGTTGTTCGGAAAGATCAAGAATTTATGATGATTATATATATGAAATCTTTTTTTTTATAATCACATGCCAAATATTATAAAAGAACAAAAAAATCAATCAGAATGCTTTGCGTCTTTGTTTCAATAAAGTAGTTTGTGAATATTTTCGATCAAAAATACTCTTCCACACTGGTTCGTCCCTCTTCGCCTTATCTTTGCCTGATATCCCACATAAATTAATGATCTATTGATTAAGATATCCCAATAAATGTCTTAGTCGTATCACTATGCTCACGGTTGATCTGATTTCATCCCCACGTTAGCTTTACAACTTTTTTAATCAAAAAGTACCTAAAAAGTATGATGTGAGCATTAGTAAGCAGTGTTGAGTTACGAACTTTCAACGAAAATCAGCAACAAATCTTGAAGTTGATGTTTGATTCCGTTTTATTTTTGATTTTTTTTACGAATCGGTTAGATCCTTTACATAAGTTGCTTATAACCTTAATATTTGTATACTTACCTATCCCTTCTTTCTGATTGATTAGTTTCTTTATAGTTCTATTCAACGCCCCAAAAGCCTAAGCCGAAGCCTGACAATAAAACCGTATCGTCTCCAACTTGCTTGGATCATTTTACTCTACTCTCTCCAAAGTGCGATAATGCTTGAAAATGACATATTTAAGTCTATTCATTAATTCCTTTAAAACTGTAATATTTTGTTTAGACTGTGCTAACAAACTACCTTTCTATTATAGATTTATTCCTCGATTTATAGCCTTGAAATAGTTAACTTCTTGCTTGTATTTTTGTTTGCAGTATATCTAGAAATTATCGCTTGAGATGTGTTTTCTGTGTCCCATGGTGAAAATGCTTGTATTGGCTGTACTTTTGTTATTTTTGTGAGTTTTATTGAACTATCTTAGTTGGCTTGAGATTGCGCTGGTCATGAAGGTTGATGACCTGAAATGTTGCAAAACTCCTTATTATTTTTTCAAAGATGTTAGTTTTCGGACTACAGCTGACTAGAATTCACTAAAATATTCATACGCCATTTTTTCTTTAGGATCAGTCTTATCTTATATTTCTGAATCTTCCTAACTTTATTCCTCTTTTTTCCACTGAAATTCGTACAGTTTCTTAAATGCACGTATCATCCCGAGCATGGTCAGAACTTTCAACTGACTCGTCCTCTGGAAACGAGTATGCAGTTTTTTCTTGAGTCGCTAATGCGGCTACGAGACTGATGTCTGAGCTGAGGCCATTATGCTTGTAGGTGAGAGTGAGGTCATGAATAGAATGTTATTAATTCGATGTAGATTCTATAAGGAAAGATGAATTATATTCTACTCAAGAAATAATTTCACTCATAATATAGTAAAAGATAAGTTATGTTTGTTTTCTGTTAATGATCGGTATTATTAGTGCGCGCTTATTATATTTTTCAAATGCTCATGCAACTCAGACAAAATATCATAGCAGACCTTCAGAAGGGCAAAATCGTCAGGTATTTAATCAAAAATACAGTTTCTCGCATCTCACTCAACAATACAGCATGGTCAATCCTGGCTAGATGACTCGTCTCATGAGCGATATATACAAGCAAGATCAAGGAAACAATTACGATCTTTTTTGCCACATTTCCCTTTAGAAATAGAACTAAATCCGCATACAAGAATAACTCTACAGCAACATGCACAGAGGAATCATCTTGAACTACTCACATGATATGCAATCAAGCGAGCTGAGTCACTATCAGATCAAATAATTCCACATACGAGCAATATTTCCTAAATAGCTTTCTTTTAGATAAGTCAAAGAGACTGTTATGCCTCCTTTGAGTCGCAAACAAAATAAATATGTTAACAAACATCTTCAATCTAAGGGTCCTATGGTAGTTAGTACGCAGTAATCTTAGAAACCTGTGTAAGAAAAACCAAAATTGATATCGAAATAATCGACAAAAAGTCAAGATATGATGCAAAAGAAACCATCAGTACAATCAAAAGAAACTCCTATGAATAATATTCAATCAAAACAAATCAAACCTTAATCTAAGCCTATGGCAGTCCCAACACCTCCCCCGCCAGCCCGTCTTCCTCTAAAATAAAAAAAATCATAACCCCCAATCTAAATCCCTCCATCTAAACCAATCTAGCAACCAAAGTTGACTCCTGGCGTAAAAATCTAATCAGACTAATAATATTTTTTCGACAACGGCAAAGCTAAAGGATTTTCCTTCACATAAGACAAAGACAGATAGACTGATGGTAGTGGCAAGAAGAGTGATCCTTAGAAAATGGAGATATAAGAACAAAGAAGGGATTTGAATTTTATTGATGATAATAGCGAGGACTAAGACGACGCGTTTTATGAGCAAATGGAAAAAGCAGCCATGAAGAAACAAAGCTAGGATTCGAATACCTAGTCTAAGAATAAAAATAAAGATTTGGGTAAGACTATGGCACCTAAGACGAATGAGGCTAAGAAAGTTGTGGATAAACCGAAGTTTAATGGATTTGCTAACTGGCTTAAACCAAGCAAATGATAGATCATGACAACAACAGTAATATTCAAGTATTAATAAATCATAATTGATACAATCAGGATTTGCTTTTAAGAGTATAAAGTTGTCGTTTGAGCTGCCACTTGAGTCCCTACATAGTTTTCTGAACATTCTCTAATCTACCATTTCTTTCCTACATCATCTCCAAATCTTTGTTTCTCTTATGCCCGGTCTGAACATAATTCTGCCTTGGTTATGTATAATTTTGTTTAGATTGATCGCTAAAATGCAAGATTATAGGTTGTTGTCTATCTATTGATTTTTGTCTTACTTTTTATCTCGATCTAGAAGTTACATCGTTCTAAGCTCTAATATAATAGCTAGGTCGACTTGGAGACACAGGTATATATGTAGGTTCACATTGCTTATGTCTTGGTGATCTCTGATCTATCGTTATGATCTGTCTTGGCTAGCTCACTTATCTCATAGGGGTGTATCTTTGTTAGTAACTAGGGAGTTTAGTTGAAGGGTAGTATTCGTAATGAGGTGTACAATAGTTACAAGGTTGATGGCTGACCATACAAGGTTGGTGGCTGACCATACAAGGTTGGCCTACTGGTTGATGATTTTGACTCACGATGCAAGGCTGATGGCTTACCACTGTAGAGTGGTCTTACGTTTTTATATTGTAGTACTGTTAGCTATATCTTTATGGTCTTTGTTGCTCTATCTACACTACTTAGTATGCCTCTTTCCTTACCTAAATATTTTTTAACAATTCTATTTCTCTATAAATGTCTTCAATAACTTGCAAATACTTACTCAGCTACTATTTTTTGAACTATTCGAGTCTATCTTTCTATCGCTTCATGAAGTATTCATCAGCTGTCGCCAATATGTCTTAAAGTTACTTAATTTTTGCCTTCTATTTTTACAAAGTAATCGTAAAAGTGTTTCTCTACTGAGAAATATTATTCATTTCGATCTGAAGTTGCTACTCATAGCTGTGTCTTATACGATCAGTTGCAGTTTTGAGCTATTATGAATGCTTGCTTATGAGACCCTGACCGAGATCGAACAATTTTTAGCTTAGAATATCGCTTTAAGCAATCAACAATTTGACTTATTGCTGAAGACTAGCTATTGTCATTTTTTAATCTTGACCCGTCCCTCCTACCTGACCGCTGAGATTAGATCTAGATCCGTTTCCAGTAACATTTTTAGGAGGAATTGCCTGACCTATCTTCTATCTCGAGCTTGCTCTTTCTCGCTAAGTATGTTTTCCTAGTTGTTTTTATAGCAATTATATCATGGCGACTAAAGCGCTGCTGTTTTATTGGATGCTCATTCTGACCATCTAGACTGTTTCGACTAAAAAGTGTTGAACTTATGCCTTGAAGACTTGGTCAGGGCTCGATGGTCTAGGGGTATTGTCTTGGCTTATGGATTGACGACGTCTTGGGATCATTTTTATAAGGCGCAAGTAATAAAATAATAAATACTAGCGGCGTGGAATAGTAAGACCAAAAAAATATGAGCATTTTTAGCATTTTGTTTTTATCTTTGTTTTTTGATATTGATCTAAGAATTTTTTTCTTCAAAAAACCAAAAAAACATTAGAAATCTTATATAAAGTGTCTTTACCTTCGTAAAAACAGTTTTCGATAACAACATTTCAAATAAATTATATAAAAATCTCCACAAATTATCTTTAAATCCTTTTTCTATTGATTTTCTAAAATATAATATTCCATAGATATCCATAGAAAAATGCCACACACCTCTTCATAGACCCCTTAACCTCGTCGAAAACCTCGGTCAGTCTCTACCTTCCTCAAAAAAACTTACTAACTCCTCAACGTACCCTTCCTTTCATTCAGGACAGCTCAAACTCCAAGTCAGTCCGATGGGCCTCAGATGGCATAGGCTTTATTGTGGTCAACTAGGATCTCTTCGCTCAACAAGTTTTGCCTTTATACTTCAAACACAATAACTATTCATCTTTCGTTAGACAGGTATGAGGTATGAGATGTAGCTGAATATGTATAATTTCCACAAGATCCGAGAAAGCAACTGTTAGAGTTATTTCCATCATTAGAGCTTCGATAGGAATGATTAGATGAAACTTGCAGAAATAAAGAGAAAACCTGAGAAAAAGAAAAGGAAATCTGAAGAATCATCTGATTAGGAATCAAAAATAGAGCAACCTAAGACAGTTACAAAAGAGTAAAAAAACATTGCTAGACCATCTAAAAAAGTTGAGTAGTAATGTTTCCATCCAAGTCTTTTCTGGATTCAAACCTAGACCCCTAACAAAAACTCATAATCATACTCAAAACCTCTCAAACAAACTCGACATCACGTGTCATAATAGCACAACTAGAATAGATAGAGCATTTGCGGCAGTGAGAGAAGAATCGATTTGGACGATGCTGAGGATAAGTTGTCAATAAATAACTAGATTTCTTAGAGGGTGATTCCTAGATTGGCGACGAGGGAGCTTATTTATCCCAGTAATAATAATTTGTTTCCGCTCGGGAAGGGAGTGACCAGTCCTTCGACTTTTTGCATATTCTTTTGATGTTATATTCAACATGTCATCCCAATACATTAACCTTATATTTTTACATATGAGATAAGGTATATAAGCTAGTCTAATATTAGTATTAGTTTGAATATTGAATCGGCAATAATAATAGTTATCAAATGAGACTACCTTCCCGCCAATAAAAATAAGTCTAAGTTGCCTACCTCAACTTCAGAATAGTCCAATCTATTTGCCAGAGATTACCTTTCTAGAACTAGAAACTGCCCAGATCTGCTAACAATCTTGAACAGATGTCAAAAATCCTATTGACCAAAAATAGATAGTTTCGTAAAAAACAAAAGTCTAAGAAAAGAGAAGACACTCAATAGTCTAGATAAGTTGACAAACGGCCTTTCTGGAAAGGATTTGAGTAAGATAGTAGGAAACTGAATATGGAAAGAGATGAGTTAGTTTCAAGGTTGAGATAAGAAAAAAAGAAAAATTAAAAAAAAGAAGAAAGATCTCTGGAGAGTTACTCTGTTAGGTTCCAATCGAGCTGTTTATACACAATCCCAACGCGTTTAAGTGGCATCAGTTTTGACAAAAACCAACAGAAAAGCCACTAAAATATTTCAAATTTCAACAGTTCCATGTAACTACATAACATTTAAAACCAATAAAATGTCTAAGCCCTAACCGATTACTTTTAATAAACCCTAACACCATAATTTCTTGATTTCAGTTCAAACAGCTAACACCCCGTCATAGCAATAAACTCATTCTACGAAGTCTTACTAAGATAACTCCTTGATATAAAATCAAGCTTGCCCTAGCTTTCACCACTGCCCAGCTTGAAATAACTTTCACTCAGACTTCCTTCTCTCAAGTAGCTTCTCAATCATAAGTCTGGTTTTAGTGTGCTTTTCAATCACATGTATGATTAGAGTGTGTATAAGATTAAAGAAGTATAATGTATGCATTAAAATGCAAGACTCTTCTTGTAAGATGCTAAATAGAATAAAAATTAATATAAGAACAAAGAATCAGAGAAGATGTTTTGGTAAAAAATATGCTAGTTGCTCGCATAGGGTCCACATAACTACTAAGAGATCAAAACTCGTCTGAACTCTTCTTAACCTCAACTCAGCTAATACTTCCAATATGCATTAAACTACCAACATCATTTTGAAAAATAATGTCCAGTAAAAACATAACTTTTCCAAACAAATCCTCATTACAGATAATTCGTTCTGATAATCCAAAAAAAACTACTCCAATACTGCATCTAAGTCGACAAAAACAAAACACCATAGCAACTGTGCTACTACGCTTTAAAATAAATATAGTTCAATCTAATCCAACGATAACAAAGTTCGTTTCAAGTAAGTATTTTGAATCAACAATCAGAGTTATACCTATAAAAATTGAAAGAAAATCTATCAATGAGAGTTCGTTTCTATAAGCCTTAGATATTGTTAATAAAAAGATTATTAGCTTTGGGGAAAATCAAATAGTGTCTTAAACTGTTCAACAAATACAAAGCCATAACTGATGTATAGCTGCTAATACTACTTGCCCTGCTGGCTCAAACTAAAAACAAAAACATTTTCTTTGTCTTATACAAGCATTAGTACATTCTGGACTATTTTAAGACAAAACTGATATAAATGTTCATCCAATGTCCCTCAGCTCGAAGCCATCATTACTACTAAATAATGCTTGTGATTGCACCCATTCTAGGAAAAGCTCTAGAAGATCCTTTGGGACTATACATCTAAATATTGTCAGCTAATAAGCATTTCTTTTAGTATTGTATGAAGCGACAAGGATACTAGAATGTTTGTAGGCATTTTGGATTGACTATTAGACAATTGCCTGAGATTATCAGAAAAACAATGGAAATATGCAAAAATTATGCTTTTTGCCTACAATTGGCACTCACTTCAGTCATATAATCCCATCATTTTCTTACCTTTTTCGAAAAAAGTTTATAAAAAAACAAAAATACTCTCTATAGACATCGTTCGGAGCTGTAGAATTCTCAACGTTTGCCTTAGCTACTAGAAATTTCACTAGCTCTGGTGACCTAAAGATTACCCGCAACAATATAGTAAAGAATATAGATCTTTAAAACAGCATTCTAGGATCTAATAAAGCACACAATCATCATTTCAAACGCATAATAATAGCCTTCAAAATAGCAAATCCAATAAATTTAATTCAGTTGTGAGCTATACCTGAAACTCTAGTCGTAAGAATTCCAACAAAAACTATACTAATCAAACAATCCTCAAAATTAGTTCATTTCTAGGTATCTCAAAGCCCTATCAGTGGCCCACAATATGTTCAGACTGAGAAATAACAATTTCGATATAAATACCACAAAAAACATATAAATAATCAACTAGATTAGTGGCAATCTCTCCCTGAATATCCGCTAGAGCAGAAACGTCATTTAGCAACTATTGGAATAGAAAACTAACACAATAATAATGTCTTACATGAACAAATTGACCATGTTTATGGTGATTTTGCTATAAAACAGAACTAATCTAGTCAAAAAATACAGCCAAGCACAGTTGTCGATGTGTAGATAGATCGCACAAGTCCTATCAAACGAACGCGTATACTGCGAGTAAGAATACAAAAGACTATATCCGATCGTCTAAAATCACATGGCAAACATCAAATACTTACGATAATGAGCAACAATTGATACTATGTTTTGTGAAGTGTATAATAAAATTTAATGATCTAATATATTTATGGATTATATCTTAAAAATGTGCTTGAAAGCCTTATCTGCTTCAGTAATCTATTACTGTTTTCATATTATATACTGTCCTTTTAATCAGCGCTAAGGTTCAAAATCATTATTTTATTACCACGCCATGAAAAACACCCAAAAGACTGCCAAAGTGCACTTCCAAGACACCACCTCACACCCTACCTCCACACTACCCAACTCACCCGTGGCTTCAGATTGCGAAAAAAAGAAAATGTTCACCCGAAAACCCGCACCTTCGATTATCGAGTCACCCAGCTAAAAAATGTATAAAAATTAAGCCAGTCACATACTTAATGCCAACAGTTCGAGGTTCCTGAGGGCTGCTAAAATGTAGGCATAGACTGCTACTAAATTGATCTAAAAATAAATCAGTCGAATAAGTTCAAGATAACGCCCTAAAGACACTCTAACATCATCGAAATCATAAAAAAATGTTACGCCTACCCCAAATTCCAACCACAAAGCAATCACTCCAATAAACAATACAAAAACTACATACATAACTGCTCGACACAATCGTTGTAGCACCTAATAATCCATCCCTCTAGCCGACTAGTAAGACCTCCTTCCCATTTCATCCCGTATTAGCTAAAAATGTATATAGCAGACCCCGAATAACAAATCTAACAAAAAAACAGCATTGTCTTTTTTGATGTAAAGATGCAGTTCGCAGACGGATTTGGTCCAATCTGTGCGCTAGAGGGCAAGACTATCACGCATGGATAGCAGTATACGCGTCAATGATAGTATCAGAATGGATAGCAGTATTTGTAGTATAGGTAAGAAAGATGGTAGTGTGTGTGGAAGTATGAAATAAAGTAGCATCAGATTAGACAGCTCTGTTGTTTTTTGTCAGTATTGTGCTAATAACAAAGAAATGGTTCAAATCATCACTTAGAAACTTACGAAGACAGAGAAAATGGTTGCGAATAAAGATAAGGAGATACAACAACTCAACATCACTATCGAAAATATGAGAAGATAAAAATAAAATCAAGACGATCGCTTATAGTAGATACTCTAGGTGCTCAACTAACGTCAACTGTAGTTCAACAGCTAGAGATAATAGTTCAATCTAAGAATGGATTCGATCAAGAAATAGATGCACAAGTTGAAATAAAAACTTAAATATTAATCCATCCAAAACTCAATGCTTTTAAGAGTGAGATAATAGCATCAAATTTTAGCCATATAGTGCGACCAGCTCAAACATGAGAACCATCAATTCAAAAAAATAATCGTAGAGTTCAATCGAACTAAACCTAAAGTAACACCTCAGTCGCCTAAGGTATACTCACCTTATGCGAAGGTCAAGGAAAGAGAGAGGGGTGTGAGTGTGGTGCACTTTTCGAGGGAAGATGACTGTGTTTCTTTGAACTTTTCAGAACAAAGTATGGATGTAAGATAATGATTTAAATATTGTATTGTTGTATATAATATCTATAACTAATAGTACTAGTAGTATGAGCTTTGCGACTATAATTTTATAGCAAATGGACAAAAATAAAAACAACTCTTAAAAATATAGAACGCCATCACCCAAAAAACGAATGTAAGTACTTGAATAGACCTAAGATAGAAGCTCTTTTTTGAAAAACAATTCTAATGTAAAGAGCAGAAATGGTCTTGATTACATGTCGACTCATCTTCAACAAAAAAGTCTATCTTCCTTAACGTAATAGCCCAAAAACACTCGATTGCTCAACAAATCTCCTTCTTAGTTCATGTCTGACCTTTTACGAACCTCACAAGCATAAACCCATCAGACTCCTTTTATTTCCATATAGTCATAACAACAACTGACATCAATCCTTACAAATCCCTACAAACGCAACAACTACCTTTAAAAACTACGCTAAGCAATCTCGACATCATAACCTTAGATTGCCAAAAACTATTCTTTACTAGTCCATCTCATCAAAAATATCGATCGATCTTCAGTAAACATCATGCCTGGAGACACTTTCTAGCTGGCTTTTGATACTTAGACTGTTCTGAAGCAATAAAGATAGATTATGAGATTGTAGCGATAGAAATCATAAAAGACGAAATAGATTAAATATGTTATATAGGAGTATGAACAAATCATCAAGAATTTAACTGAAGTCACCAACAGATTGCTACAAAAATGATAAAAAATACTTATTTTTACAATATTTTAAAGAAAACATAGAGTCAAGATATATCAGTATGGGGGTAGGGGTAGATCGAGGAAAAGAACATGTTTCGCTTTAAAGGGCATATTTTCCATCTAGTGCACAGTAAAGAAGTTGATTTGATTGCTTGTCTGATGTTGAACTGGTCAGAAATAGCGGGTTTGTTGTGTAAGAGGCCGTATGATCGAAAAAGTAAGGTAAATGTCTTGTGGGAGGCAAAGTTGGCTAATATTTTTGTATTCTTTTGAGAATTTTGTGATTTTTGTTAGTTTTGTTAAACTTTAACTGCAGTTTGAGTAGCTGTTTGAATTTAAAAAGGCTAAACTCTGTTTGTTTGTACATTTTATTGAATTCTTACTGGCTAAGATTGTCTTTCTTGAACTATAATGGGCTAAATGTTCTTTTTCTATTACAAAACTACAATTTTTTAAACCTGCACGGGAACTATACTTTCTTAAATCACTTTTGTTTACTATCTTGTAGTCTGACTGATCTACTACACTTTGCTACTTTTTTGCTACTGTTCTCTTTGAATACTTGTTTGATTTTAAACCTGCACTTGATTCTACTGAACAGATACTTGAGGAACAACATTACTAGTCGCTCCATTAGGCACATTTACATCTCTACCAGGCACTTGTCTATCTCTAAACCCTCTAAACGCATTTCTCATTCTGTCCTATATCGAACTAGCCATCTGTTTCTGCATGGCTACAGCCTAGGGTCCACTCATACTTCCCACAACATTTCCACTACCTTGTACAAAATTATTATCTCCTTATATCCTGTTATCACTCCCTTTCACTGAATTCATCACTCCATTTATGCCATTTCTATTTCCGTTCCATGTGTTGTCTCTGCCTTGAACTTGATTGTTTATGCCTCGCCCTCGGTTACCGTTGCCGAAGTCTTGAAGAACGTCACTATTGACCATTACTAAGATGCAGAAAATGAAGGAAAAAGAGCGAAGTTTTGCGATAGAAAACATCGAAAATAATATGAATTCTAAATAGAAAAGACCTTATTTATTATAAAAATTCCTTATATACAAGAAATAATAAACAAAAACACAAAAATCATTCATTATTTTTGATCCTTATACACCAATCCCAATCCCATATACTAGCTACAACAATCGACCCCCCATCCTCTTTCCTAACTCCTCCCAATCGCAACCAAACTGCCTCCATAGACCAACTTAACCATCCCACCCTCCCCCATCGACCTGCCATCCATCATCGACACAAAACTACCAAATTGAGAACTCCTCGCATGCAGATACAAACTTCTATTTGAGTAATACAAAAAACAATGTTTTCGAGAAATTGAAGGGTCGCATAGTGCGAGCTAGTTGTCTT
>Ga0169931_10011900_pt1 | contig 12161 bp, 12 predicted proteins | sample Kivu_15m_20L_FD_129675 | JGI IMG/M metagenome (GOLD analysis project Ga0169931, IMG submission 129675) | Freshwater microbial communities from Lake Kivu, Western Province, Rwanda to study Microbial Dark Matter (Phase II) - Kivu_15m_20L... | ecosystem: Environmental > Aquatic > Freshwater > Lake...
CTTGTACTTACCGAAATCGGACGAAACCTCAACTGCCAATGTCTTGTTGTCCACATTGAAGCTAAGGGGCTGATTGGGCAAGGTTTTGAGCATTTCCAGAAGTGTTCGACCCGGCACTGCAACAGCGCCTTTTTCGGTGGACTCGATGCTGATATCGCTCACCATGGTAGTGCCCAGATCCGAAGCCGAAACAGTCAACCTGCCGGGTGTTATCTCGAACAGGAAATAGTCCAAAATAGGCAGAGTGTTGGAAGAATTCATCACACCGTTAAGTGTCTGAAGTTGCTTTTGAAGGGCCGAGCTATTGACTAAAAAATTCATCTATTACGGATATTAAAAGGAGGGCAAATATAGCGGGATATACTTCTTTTGAAAGCTCGCTTGCGGAGTAAAAAACGAGCGTCTGCATCGCTGTTCATACACCTTTTTTCATTTTCCTTTAAGAAAGCGTGTTTGCCCCATGGGATTGTGTTTCGACAGATTCCGGACTGCCTTCGCGGGAGGCGCTTTCCCCTGTGATTACGATACTTAACATATCATTGCATCAACGCCTACATAGACCAAAGTCAACGATTTCGGGGTTCCCCTTTTAGAATAAAAACTATCTTTGCTCCTAAGATTAACTACAATTGCCATGAAGAACACTCTCCTTCTCCTGTTTGTCCTATTCGGTTCTTTGATTGCCAGTAGTCAAACGGATGTCAACATCACATTTGACGGAACAACTACCATGGAACAAGTGCAGAACCACAAAATGCATTTGATGGAAAACGGTTTTCTGTTCAACATCATTAAAATGACCTATTCGAAAGAGGGTACGCTGACTTCATTCTCTTTCAAGGTGGTGACACCGGGTGGAAGCATCGGAACCGCATCAAGCGAATTTGACAACCGCGATCAAAAACTGAAAATCGTAACAACCGAGCAAGGCAAGAATCTCTGTGTAGGGAATTGTCAGTAATTCATTTGGCGGCCCCAAGGCGCTAACAAATCGTTGATTTTTTCCAAAGCGGAGGCAACAGATTCAGCGTGCGCTTTTTCGTCTGAAGGACGATGTTCCAACACCATTCGGAGTTTTTCTATTCGTTCAACCGCAGAAGAGCTTGCTTCGTTCATTCGTGCTTTTCTGTAACGCTGCCAGACATATTGAACAGCTTCATCGGTTGGGTGCATGCGGTCGGTCTTGAAAAAGCGATAATCCCGCAAATCGTCTATGACCAGCTCATAAGCAGGGAAGTAATGTACATCGCGGAATTGAGCGCAAAGGCGATGAGCGGCAGCAATCAAATGGCTCTTGCTCAGGTTGTTCTGCACTGCACCATCGCGTAAATGCCTGACCGGACTCACGGTCAATTCAATTGAAATGTTGGGGTTAGATTTTCTGATTGCGTTAATGACAGCAGCGGTATCATTGACCAAATCCCCCGACTCGGTGATGTGTTTCTTAAACAGTCCTACCGGCAATTTGTGACAATTGTTGACAGGCCGGGAGCGCCCTTCAACCCAATATCCCCAAGCTGTTCCCCATGTAATCATGAGCAAGTCTGATGATTGCAGATAGTGATGTGCCCTTTTCAGGGCTTCATTCATTTCTTCCAAAGCAACTTCCGGATTAGGGCGGATAAAGGAGCCGTGGTGGTCAAATGTCACCAGTCCACCCGGCACCTCAATCAGGTCTGCACTTGTATAAGTGTGAACGTCCAAAGCCCTCCGCAAGGCAGCGTTGATAGCCAAAGGATGAAAGGAAATGCCAAAAGGATTGACCAAAACATCAAATCCCGTTTGCCGCAGTTTCAATCCAATTTCTGATGAAAAACAGCTACCCAAGGTCAGTATTTTGTCTTCATGACTCACTGTGGGCGCTGCTGACCTGATGTCAAATATGCTGCGAAATGTGCTGTCCATTTAGCTCACGGCTGAAAGGTCTATTGAATCGGCATCTATGTCCAAAGCGCACAGAAAATGCCCTTTGGGACAAGCAGATTTGCCATGAATACCGCAGGGACGACAGTCGAGCGGGAGACTCGTTTGAACCACCTGCCCTGAGGGTAAAAAAGGGCCAAAACCAAAAGATGGAACGGTACTGCAAAAAACCGCGCTAACAGGGGCACCCATTGCTCCGGCCATATGCAAGGGTGCGGAATCATTTGTAAAATTCATGCTCGCTCCTGCCATGAGCGCTGCTGATTGGAGCAAGGAGAGCTCACCGGCCAATACTCGACAGTCACGAGAATTGGAAAGAGTTTTTACTTCTTCACAACATGACTTGTCTCCCGGGCCACCCAGCAAGAATACACGGAAATCAGCTGGAATACGGTCTATCAATTGGGCCCATTTGGCAGTGGGCCACTGTTTGGTAAACCACACCGAAGCCGGAGATATGGTCACATATTTTCCACCGGTAAATGCCTTTACTTTTTCAAAATCTGACGCTGACGGGTATAAACGAGGATTGTGGCAATGTGCTCCCACAGGAAGCATTTTCTGCACCAAAGCATGATTTCGTTTGATTTCGTGCCCTGACTTTGCGCTCAAGTCATGTGTGGCCGAATGAGAATAAAACAATGAAAACAGATTGCCGCTGAAGCCAAATTTTAAACGGGCACCACTGAATGCCGTCAACAAACCGGTGGCGGCAAAACGTTGCAAATTGATAACCGCATCATATCCTTCCGCACGCACTTGCTTCAAAATCCTCCACAAACCACGGTATTTATCCGATTTTTTGTCCCAAACTAAAACGCTGTTCAGAATTGGGTGCCCCGTTACCAAACCCTCATTTCCCTTGCGCACCAAAAAATCCAATCGAACTTCCGGATAGGCGACAGCCAAAGTTTCCACCAAGGCTGTGGCTAAGACCACATCACCCGTGAATGCCGTTTGGATAATCAGGATCTTTTTCACAGCCGGCATTAACGGTCCATGTTCTGTTTCTCATGGCAACGATCTATGGCCTCCATGTATCCCTGAACACTTTTCGAATCAGTGGATTGGCGCACTGCATTGCGGTAACTCTTGACTGCTTCTTCATATTCTCCCAATAATTCGAACATGATTCCCCACTCATTGTGCAAGGTAGATTTGTTGACCCCGGGCACCTTGATGGCCTTTCGCAGCAGATTGTCCAATTCGTCAAAGCGCTCCAATGTGCTGAGCAAAATGGCCGGATTGTAATAAACTGCAGGATTGCCCGGTGCGCTTTCCATAGCAATACCATAGTATTTCATGGCAGTTTCGAAATCGCTCAGACGCGTTTCATAAATCCATCCAATCAAGTTGTTGGCCAAGGCGTGATTTGGAGCTTTGGCCAAAAAATCTGTCAACTCGCCAAAGGCTTTGTCCACAAAACCATCTTTGGCCAGCTGGTCTATTCGTATGTAATTCTCCTCTGTGTTCATCTTTAGACTGCTACATTATGTTCTCGGAGCGCATTGTTCAGTGATGTCTTCAAATCTGTACTCTCTTTTCGCTTGCCGATGATCAGCGCACAAGGCACTTGGAACGTGCCGGCTGCAAATTCCTTTGAATAACTACCCGGAATGACTACCGAGCGCTTGGGAATTTCTCCTTTCAAATACACAGGTTCGGGGCCCGTTACATCAATGATTTTGGTGCTTGCCGTTAGGACAGTATTGGCGCCTAAAACTGCCTCTTGACCCACACGCACGCCTTCCACCACAATACATCTCGAACCAATAAAAGCGCCATCCTCCACAATGACCGGTGCCGCTTGCACAGGTTCCAAAACACCACCGATTCCCACACCACCGCTCAGATGCACATTTTTCCCAATCTGCGCGCAAGAGCCCACTGTAGCCCAAGTATCCACCATGGTACCACTATCTACATAAGCCCCAATGTTCACATAAGAAGGCATCATGATGACACCCGAAGCCAAAAAGCTTCCATAGCGTGCAATGGCGTGAGGAACGACTCGCACTCCCGCCTGTGCATGGTTGCGTTTCAAGTCCATTTTGTCATGGAATTCAAATGGGCCCAACTCAATGGTTTTCATTTCTCTGATTGGAAAATAGAGGATAACCGCTTTTTTCACCCAATCATTAACCTTCCAAGTGTCGCTTTGTGGTTCGGCCACACGCAATTTTCCAGCGTCCAGGAGGCCAATCACTTCATTGATTGCTTCTTTTGTCTGTGGACCGGTGAGCAGTGAGCGTTCATTCCAGGCCGTTTCGATAATTTGCTTCAGTTGATCAATGTGTGCCATCTTCCGTTTGGGAATTACCATTCAATTCGGGGTAAAGATAGACCGAGCGGATGGTCCCACACTTGCGCGCGCTACCTTTGGAACCGTGGGAAAAATCATGGCCATCGATTACGGAATGAAGCGCAGCGGCATTGCGATAACGGACGAACTCCGACTTATTGCTTCGGGCCTGACTGCATTGGAAACCAAAGATTTGATGTCGTATTTGGTCAGCTACTTACCTGCTCAACAGGTGGACATCATCGTGGTAGGCGATCCAAAAGGGTTGAATGGTCAACCCACTGATGCCTCAGCAGGTACCGATGGTTTTACACGTGCTTTGCAAAGTCGATTTCCGAAAATCAAAGTAACCCGTCACAGTGAAATGTTCACCAGCAAAATGGCCTCAAGTGCAATAGCGATGTCGGGATTGGGTAAAAAAAAACGTCAGGACAAGTTGCTCACCGATAAAGTAAGTGCCGTCATTATTCTGCAGAGCTATTTGGAGTGGATGCGTCATCATCCCGTATAAGTATGACAAAATCAGAATTGAGCGGATCAGCATTCTCCTTGATGACATCGAGGACATCCGGTGAGAACTTCACCATTGCCTCTGCCAAGCCCCATTGACGTTCCTGAAGCCCTTCTGAAGGAAAAAGCACCGATCGAACCTTGTCCAATTGGGTCAGGCGCGTTTCATTTTTTTGCTTCAAAGCCCGCAGCATTTTGGCTTTTAAGTGGTCAACACGAGCAATGGACTGTGCCAACTCTGCCTCGGCTGCGCGCACCAAAGTAAAGTCCACATCACCGGCTTTTCGTGCAATGCTCCCAAAAGCATTCTCAATGGTTTCTAATTCTTGGCCGAAGTCCAAATCACCCAATTCAGCCATCATATGTCTGATTTGTTCATCGCGCGTGCTGAAGCAATTGTTTGGTTTTAAACCAATTTTTTCAATCGTTTTTGCCGTTTTGTAAGGAACCAACATGAACGAATTGCGCTGAAGTAAAATGGGATAAGGCACCCCTAAAGCTTTGAAAGCACCTGCCAATTGCAGCCAATAGGACAACTCCCCTGCTCCACCTACAAAAACCACATTGGGCAGCGCAAACTCCTGATAAACCGGGCGGGTGATGACATTGGTACTCAGTGCCCCGGGATTATTTTCCAGTTCGTCAATCAAAGCATCAAGGGACACTTTTCTTTCCGATCCGATTTGGAACTCGCCATCACCGGATCTGTCAATCCGCTGACGCTCGCCATGAGACAAATAGTAATAGTTGACCTCTCGCGCGTTCGCCTGGTTGTGATAGCCCAATGCTTTCAACTTCTCTGAAGTGGCATCAACCAACGCTTTTGTTTGGCCCGCTTGAAGGTCCTTCTTGACCACTTCCAAAAAAGCCCGTTTGAGTCTAGGGTTATCCGGATTTAAAATGAGTAAACCCTGATTGCCAAACCAATGATTGACCAAATGAACCGTAGCCTCGGCCAACGAAGACTTGGAATATGCCGCTTCCATCAAGGCTTTCAGATCGTTGCCGGGAATAGAAAAGTCAGTAGATTGAAACAAATTCGAAATTAAATCGACTATTCCGTTGGGTTTCATCCGTCCGCAAGCTCCCGTTTGCTCTGTCTGCCATTTGCGTGATTCACCATAAAAGTGAAACGAACTGACTTCTTCAATATCATGATCTTCAGAAGCCAACCAGAACACGGGGACGAACTTCTTGGTTGCGGACTCTTTGTTCAAAATCGCGCATAGATTGATGACAGACTGAATCTTGTAGGCTACGTAAATCGGCCCGCCAAACACGTTCAACTGGTGACCGCAGGTGACCGTCAATGTGTTGTCATTCGACAAGTGACGGAGATTAATCTCTTGCACGTCAGTTATGGCAACACTTGCAAGCGTATCTCGAATGGCTTGCACAATCACATCGCGATTGGTCAGACTCTTTCTTTCATTCGCATAGCGAAGGATGGACTCAACAGACGCAAAATCCCGCACAAATGGGGATAGTTCGGACTTTTGATTCCTATAATAGACTGTTAACTTGGGAAAAAGGCCTACCTCGCTGTGGCCTGCGTGCGCTTTGCTTATCACCCGACAAAAGTAAGCCCGGCCATTTGATTAGCGCAGCAAGTTGACCGATCCTCGGCAACTTCGGACTTGTTTGTCATCATTTAGCCCGCGCTCGTGGTAGTTGATTTGCCAAACGTATAAGCCGCTTTCGGCTTCGTTGCCTTTGCTCTTGCCATCCCAACCTTGTTTGCAATTGGTAGTTTGAAAAACCAAACTGCCCCAACGGTCAAAGATGGAAAGCTCATATCCATCCATGTGGTTGATAATAGGACCAAAAACGTCATTCACGCCATCATTGTTGGGGGTGAAAGAGTTGGGAATGTAAAACGGTAAATCACCTGTCGGGCGGACAGTAGGACCGTTGTTTCGCTCGGTGTCATCTACTACATCACCGGTACCCGGTTCAACTCCGGGAATTTCCATATTGTCTTGCACCATCCTGACAATGAAGTCATCCACAAAATAATAACCAATATTGGGATGGTCACCTTCGACTTCAGCAAATTGAATGTCCGAGTCGGGTTTAAAAACACCAACGGTTAAAAAACTGTGCGGAGCATCAGCCAAAAACGTGAATTGCACTTTGCGCCAATTGCGGTCGTACAAAATGCCCGAAACAGCGTGTTGAGGCGTCTCGGCCAAAACACCATTACCCGTTTGGACGGGACTATTCACAGACAAATGCACGCCCATCTCAGAAACACCAATACCCGCGTTGGATGTAGCCGTAACCTCTCCGTTTGAGACAAAAAACGAAACAAGGTATTTCTGTCCGGGTACCAATGCCTCAGTAAGTTGGATACTCAAGTACTCTCTGAAGTCAGCCTGAAACTTGTTGAAAACCATGAAACCCATGATGGCATTGCCGGATCGCGGATTGATAATGGCCGCAGGTGTCACGGGCAAATCTCCCGAGCCGCTTCCGGACACGTGGTAGTAATCCGGATCAGCTGTCAAGCTGCCGACATTATTCCATTCTTGGCAAAGTGACCATTGGCCCAAACCACCGGGCACTCCGGAAGCCGATTCGAAGCCGTAATTGGGTACGATGTTTTGAGAAAACCCAAACAAACAAGTGCAAGCCGTCCAAAGGGTCAACAATATTTTTTGCAACTCATTCATGACGGCTAAATTAAGTTTAATTGCCGCACTTTGACATCAATTAGCATAAGATAGGTTGCCCGTGTTTTCAACGAGGTTTTCAACTTCACATATAGCACTGTTAATCAACCATCTAAACTCCATAAATGGCAAAAAAAATCCGGAAGTTGGTTTAAACTTCCGGATAACCTTAACCAAATTGACTTTCCTTATGATGTAATAGCGCAAATCCGCCTTAAAAATCTGCACATGTTCAAGATAGTCTCTCTATTAAACCGGAGTTCGTGAAAAAATGTTTCACCTTCTATCTGGAAAAAATGTATCCCATTGTCAAACAGACGAGTAAATGTCGATTTACCAGGTTGCCGGACATAAAATCGTATCCCAAAGGCGATGTCACCTGCATGCCGGCACTGAACCATCTCCCTCGCTTCACCACCCTAATGTATTTGGCTCCAAACAAAGCCGAAGCATCCATTTTCGTCTGAGTCAATTGATTGATGCTCAGAAATGCCGGATTGGTCAAATCCGCAATCAATGCAGCCGGAGCATTGGCAGTTGCTCTGCGATAACGCAGGTTAAAACCGCCATGTATGCTCCAGTAACTTCGTTTCGGATTGTCTTTGAAATCCAAAACCGCTTGCAAAGGAATTTGGACTGCCCACTCGCGAATCGAACTTCTGATAAGCGGAACAGGCAGGGTGTCCAATTCAGCCCCCAAAACGCCATAATCGAATCGGGTGATCTGGCTCAGGCTTCCGCTCTCAGGGACATAGAATCGCCACAAGCTGTCATGCAAAGCCTCTTCCTTGAAGTTGGAGAACGAAACGTTCGAATTGAGCACCGAAAGGCCACCTCGGATGGACCAATGCTTTGCCACCGGCCTTGAAATCCAAGAGCCCAGTTCCATGGCATTGCTCACCGGTGATTGCTTATCAATCACATCACCTACCGACAGATAATTGGTCACGCCCGAACGGACGTTGCCAATCCGAACTCCGGGCACGAACTCCAAACCATAGGACCAGAAGATTCTCTTCTTAAATTTTTTTGGTGGCTCGACTATGGGAGGAGGAATCACCGTATCGATTGGGGCTTTGTATATGGTGTCATAGACAACCTGTTTTTCAACCACGATGGTAAAGCCATCAATAATGATGGTGTCCCTCAGGGCAACCGACAAGGCTGAATTTGAAGCGCACAAAACAAAAAAGGCAATGATGAACATTGCCCTTTTCGGATATCGGTGCGACTTCGATGGGGTCATTGAGCCGCTAAATTTAACTTCTTTGTCAGCGTCAATTCTTGGGGGCGACTACTTCTTTCACCTCATTGACTTTGAGTGATTTTCTGTCCTTTTTCACACGTACGGGAGCGGCAATCGCCTCTGAGTCCGTTTCAGTTGACACAGAAACCTCAGTCTCAACCTCGGAAGTTGTGACAGCGGAAGCCGTCACCGTACTTTTTGCCTTGGCTACATGATGAGCAGCTGTTTTGGGTGCGCACGGTTCTGCGCTCTGCACTTCGGGTTCATAAGCCACTGTTTCAACAATGGACTGCTGGGCTTTGAGTAAAATGGCCTCTTCCAACAGGAGCGGATGTGCCTCGTGGGCAGTTTGAGCACACTCTTCACCGGTGAGGTAAAAAGCTCCCACTCCTGCCGAGCAGAGGATGAGGGCGTAATACACATTGAGCCTCATCGCATTCCATGTCAGGAAGGCTGCTATTCCGTAACGTTTTCGGACAACGGCATAAACATCGGCAGGAGCCTCGGGGGCAAAACCCGCAAAGGAGTCTGCCACTTTCTGAAAAAATTTGTCTTCGTGCTGCACCATAATTCTTACTGGCTTATTTCGCTTAATTTCAATAATTCTCTTTGTACATACTTCTTGGCTCTGGACAGTTGAGACTTCGAAGTGTTGATATCAATCCCCAACATTTCACCAATCTCTTTGTGTTTGTAGCCGTCAATCACATACATATTAAACACCATTCCATAGCCCACAGGCAATTCTTTGATTGCTTGCATCATTTCCTCTCTGGTGAAATCCAAATCTTCCGAGTGCTCGCGGTCATACTTGCTGAAGGCCACATCCGTGATGTCTTCTTGGTATGCATGTTTCAAATTTTTGCGATACAGCGTGATGGCTGTGTTGATCATTACACGTCTCACCCATCCTTCAAAACTATTGTCTTGAGAGTAGGAAGCGATGTGGCGAAAAATCTTGACCCAACCTTCTTGCATGATATCGCGCGCATCGAAATCATTTTTGGCAAACCGCAGACATATACCATAGGTGAAGCCGGAATACTTGCGGTAGAGCATCTGTTGATACTTGCCGCTATCCTTTTTGCAACCTTCGATTATTTCAGCCAATTCAGCCATTCAGTTTCTCGATAACGGGCAAAAGACAAAAGAGCTCGGGTGATGGTTGCGCCAAGGGTAAATATTTACAGAAAATCTTCCTTTTTGAGATCGAGCCACTCCAAGGCTGCATTGCAAAAGATGTCTTCTTTCTCCTGCATGGTGAAGTTGCCTTCATCGATAAACTTGCCCATTTCCAGGTCACCCAAAGGGAACGGATAATCGGTGCCCATGGTGACGCGCATGGAACCTTGCAACTCGAGGACATAGTGCAACATGCGCTCGTCATGGGTGATGCTGTCCACCCAGAATTTGCCCAGATATTCGCGCGGATTGACGGGATTGTCTATGGCGACCAAATCGGGACGGCAATTGAAGCCATGCTCAATGCGACCGATGGTGGCCAAAAATGACCCCGAGGCATGAGAGAAATTGACCCTCAGTCCGGGAAGCCGCTCCAATACGCCCCCGAAAATCATGGAGCAGGCCGCGCGAGAGGTTTCTGCGGGCATGCCCACCAACCACGGCAGCCAGTATTTTTCCATGCTGCCTTTTCCCATCATGTTCCAAGGATGTACCATCACCGCCATGCCCAGCCTTTCACATGCTCCGAAAATGGGGAAAAACTCGGGCTCGTTCAGGTTGCGGTCATTGATATTGGACCCGATTTGAATGCCTTTGAGTCCCAAATCATTTTTGCAACGCTCCAACTCTCTGATGGCCAATTCAGAATCATGCATGGGCAAGGTGGCCAAAGCGACATAGTTTTTGGGGTATTTGTGCACAATATCGGCCAAGTGGTCATTGAGATAGCGCGATACATCCAAACAGTGCTGTGCAGTGGCCCAATAGGCAAAAAGCACGGGAATGGTGCACACCACCTGAACGCCAACGCCATGGGACGCATATTCGGGAATGCGGATTTCGGGGTCCCAGCAATTGCGCGCTACTTCTCTGAAAAACTTTTCACCCTGCATCATGCGGGCAAAACCCGGACGATGGTGGTCCAAATGGATGAAGCCTTCATAGCCGAATTTGCCGGCCCAATCAGGCAGGTAGTCGGGCATCAGGTGCGTGTGCATGTCTATCTTGAGCACGGGCTAGCGGGTTTTTGGAAGTGGTGGGCGAAATTAGAAAGATTGTCCAACCCGGGGTCACGGGTGACACAAAACCCCGGGCATCTGCAGCCGCCAAGTTCACTCCTGTTGGTTTTTCACCTGTCTTTGTTCAAAAATGAGTTGACTTTACCCAAGCCTACACCGGAATTCTTCTTATTGCCACTCAGCATCCTGCAAGACAATCAATTAAAAAATTTCGACCAACCGCTGATAATTCCGTTTGAAGTTTATTTTTACCTCGTCAAGCAACTGTAATGACGCAGTTCGTCTTTGACAAGCGGGGAATCTTGGCAGAAAGTCGTTTCTGCTGCTTTGACCTTAATTTAAAATCTCAAAATTCAATTTTATGTATCTAAAATCTACTATGTCAGTGCGCTTAGGGCGCGTCAGGGTGGCGGCATTGTCGGCACTCGCGTTGATGTTATACTCGGCCACGTCCTTCGGACAGGTGTCAGGCTATTCTTTTTCACAAACAACAGGAACTTACACTCCTATCACAGGAGGTACTGTCTTGGTAACACAAACGAACAACACAACTTCCAATGCCGGTTCGTTAGATGATGCTACTACCTACTCTGTTGCAATTCCGTGGTCCTTTACCTTTGACGGAACAGGCTATTCCACCATTACAGTTGGCAACAATGGTAGCGCATCATTCGGGGCTACAACTATTGCCGCCAGCACATATTCGCCCATTAGCGGAACACTTGCATACAATGGTGCAATTGCCGCATATGCACGTGACTTGCAAGGTGGATTTATATTTGCAGGAACCTCAACAGCCGGATCAGCTGTTTTGACCGCGGCTTCCAGCACAGCGGGCGTAACAGTAGGGTCAGTCATTTCAGGTACAGGAATTCCTGCAGGGACTACAGTAGTTTCGTTTGATGCAACCACAGTTACAATGAGCGCAGCTGCCACATCAGCCAGTACAGGTTCAGCGCGCTGGGTGTGGAATGGTGAAATGAGGCACGAGACCTTGGGCACTCCGGGCAACAGAACCTTGGTAATTCAATGGTCAAACATGAAACCTTTCGGAACGTCCTTATCAACAGTTAACGGTTTTAGAATGAATTTCCAACTAAGACTGAGCGAAGCAGACAATAGCATCCGAGTGGTTTATGGTGCTTGCTCTCCCGGATTGGCAACTTCAACTGCCACGGCACAGGTTGGTTTGAGAGGTCCGAATAATAGTTTTCCTACTAACGTCAACAACCGCTTGGTTGTGAAGAACACCAACGATTGGGCAACTTCTAACCCCGGAACTGCCAACAACAGTGGTTGTGTTTTCA
>Ga0169931_10011901_pt1 | contig 12161 bp, 9 predicted proteins | sample Kivu_15m_20L_FD_129675 | JGI IMG/M metagenome (GOLD analysis project Ga0169931, IMG submission 129675) | Freshwater microbial communities from Lake Kivu, Western Province, Rwanda to study Microbial Dark Matter (Phase II) - Kivu_15m_20L... | ecosystem: Environmental > Aquatic > Freshwater > Lake ...
CGGCCAGCCGTGACGCTTCATTGCGGACAGCGCCGAGGGCGTGAAACCCTTGACCTTGCTTTGCAGCTCGGTCGCATGCCGGGACAGCAGGTAGCGGGCGAGCACCACGACGTCCTCACCGCGATCCCGCAGCGGGGGCAGATGCAGGTTCACGACGTTCAGGCGGTAGTACAGGTCCTCGCGGAAGCGGCCTTCCTTGATCTCGGTTTCCAGCTTGCGATTGGTGGCCGCGATGACCCGGATGTCGACCGGTTCGGCGGTATTGTCGCCGACCCGAACCACGACCCGCTCCTGCAAGGCGCGCAAGATCTTGACCTGCAGTTGAATGGGCATTTCACCGATTTCATCGAGGAAGAGGGTGCCCTTGTTCGCCGCCTGAAAACGCCCCATCTTGTTGGCGACGGCGCCGGTGAACGCACCCTTGACGTAACCGAAGAGCTCGGACTCAAGCAGGTTCTCGGGAATCGCACCACAGTTGATGGTGATGAAGGGACCCTTGGCGCGGGCGGAGCGCACGTGCAGCTCACGCGCGATCAACTCCTTGCCGGTGCCCGTCTCACCGGTGACCAGCACCGAGATGTCGGTGGCCGCGACCTTCTGGATCTTGCGGAAAACCTCCTGCATCGCAGGGGCGGCGCCGACAATCTCGCCAAAGCGCATGCGCTCGATTTGGTCGAGCAAGGAACGCTTGTCGAGCGTCAGATCGTTGACCAGCAGGGCGTTGCGAATGATGAGCGAGGCCTGCGACGCGAAGATGGTCAAGATCTCAAGATGCGACTCGTCGAAGAGCTGCGCCACGCTGTCGTTGCCGACGTAGATGACGCCAATGAGATCGCCGCGCTCGAGCATCGGAACACACATGACCGAGGTGAGCTTGAGGTTCACAACCGAGACAGCCGTACTGAAGGCGGCGTCGCGCAATGCATCCGACACGATGATGGCTTTGCGCTTCTCGATCACCTGGGCCAGGATCGAATCGGAGACGTGCCGCACGGCATCCGAGATGGTTTCGCGGCGAAGGTTTCGCGCGACCTTCACCACGGGCTCGCCGGACTCCATCAGCACGATGAAGCCCTTGTCGGCGTTGCTCACCTGAATCACGACGTCGAGCAACCCCTCGAGCAGCGAGCCGACCTCGTAGTTGCGCATCAGCTGCTGCGAGAACTCGAAGAGCTTCTTGTACGAGTCGAGCTCCGCCATGGTCTTGGCGGCGGTCTCATCCGTGACCGGTTGATCGTAGAGTGAGAACTCCATCTCGATGGTGCCAAGACGGATCCGATCGTCCTGCGTCAGCCGGTGCTTCTTGCGCTTGCGTCCGTTGACGAAGACCTCGGCATCCCGATCCAGCAACGCGATGTTGAAGTCGCGTCCGTCGAAATGAATGTGCGCGTGGCTGTCCGAAAGCAGCGGATCGGGCAGGACGACATCACATTCATCCGACCGCCCAAGCGAGGTGAGCTTTTTGTAGATGTGGTAGACCTTCGTTCCCGAACCCGGAACCTGGATCTTCAAGGTAGCCATGTTTGGCGGTCACTATAGCCCGCGAATCGGTCAGAACCGAAAGTTCAATCCGGCTCCCGGTCCGCCGCCGACCACGGCGGGGAAAACCTGGGGGTCGAGTCGCGGTTTGCGCGCCTTTTCTCGCGGCGCCGGGATGGGCACGAGCGACCTGTGGTTCACGACGGCATCGACGATGCCCCAGGCCGCCACCGCAAAAAACAATCCGCCGCTCACCATCTGAACCTGGGTCAAAAGTTGAGAGCGATTCTGGTCGGTGCGATCCTCCGCACCCGCCGGACAGGGCGAGACATCGACCGTACAGCCGATACGCGGTGTCAGGCCATAGACGGCGAAGTTCGCCACAAAGGCCGAGACCGAGACCAGACCCAGAGTCGCCTCCGAAACGAGAAAGCCCCAACCCTTGCCGCTCTGGCCGTTTTGAAATTGACCCGCGCCAAAGGGCACGAAGTTGAGCGCAGCCGGATGGTGCGCGTAATGTCGCTCGACTGCGACGGTGGTGGTCTTGCGCGCGTTCCGCCGTCGTTCCGCCTCTTCTGCAAGACGGGCACGCCGCTGAAGCTCGGCGATCTCGCCTTCCTTTTCGGCCAGGACGGTGTTGAAAAAGTTCACCACGCCCACCGGATCCAGCAGCGGATCAAAGCGATAGTCCGGTCGCAGCTCGAGCAGGCGCAAGAACTCCTGTCGCGCGTCATCGGAATGGTTCTCGAACAAGTACGCGACGCCCAACATTCGGTGCGCCTGCACAACCTGCCCCTCGGATTCGAGCTGTATTTCTGGATAGAGCAGGGGGCGCAGGATCTCGATCGCCCGGCCAAACTCGCCGCGGCCAAACGCGATGGCGCCATCGTCAAAGGTCGCGACCACGGGCGCTGCGGCCACCGTGGGCGCTGGAATCGCGGGCACGGCAGGCACCGCGGACGGATTTTGTCCGAGCAGCACGAGAAGAGGGAGAAGGGGCGGCAAGGCGGTCATCAGGCCCGGTTGGCCTCGGGAAGTTTTGACACCGGTCAGCGTGAAACAGGAATTTTTTCCGTCCTGTTTTCACCCGCCCGAACCGAAATGGTCTGGGTGGCGACCGGGGACTCCCCCGAAAACACCGTGGCAGACAGACTTTTGACGAATTCACCGTCAGGGTCAAACGGAACCGTCACCATTCGGCCCACGGTCGTCGTGGTTTTCCAGCTTCCGCCCACCTCGGCGAGCAAAACCGTCGCTCCTGGCGTCGCCGGCTCAAGCGTCACGTTCAGCTGCGCGGGTTTCGGGTTCAAACGAACGCGAATCGAGGTCTCGCCCTCCTGAGTGAGACCGGGCCCAACCTGCCGACGGGCCGGATAACAACATTCATTGCGAAACTCGACCTTGTGGGGGCCGTCCCAGGGAATGGAAAGCGAGGTATGACCGGGGCCCCAGTCGAACATGCGGCGATCGTCGAGCCAAACCTCGGCATTCTGTGGCATCACGCTCAGTTCAAACACCCGCGGCGCGACCGGTGCGGTGGCGACGGTGGTTACCGGATTCGCCACGGGCGGCGTGGGGACCGGGGCCGGGACGGGACGAACCGTCCGTGGCGTTGGCTTTCCAACCAGGCGCGGACGGGGAGCCGGATCGGAAGGACCCTTGTGGGGCACCGCGGGCGCTGTCGTCGGCGGAGTCTTGTCCTTTTGCGCCTCCGCGAGCGTGGGCGGCCGGGCCGGTGCAACCAGCGCGCTCGGACCGCCTATGCCGCGAATCACGCCATACAGTCCGAGAACAATGGAGGCGAGGATGCCAAGCGAGGCCAAGGTCACGCGCAGGCGTCGGCCGCCCTCAATGCGGCTGATCTCCCGCGCCACCTCGGGATCATCCGGGATGAGCGCGAGGGCACGATTCCAGCACTCGAGTGCCCGCGCAATCCGACGCTCGCGGCGGGCGCGACGACCCGACTCAACCAGCGCAGCGTGCATGGCCTTGCGCAGCCGAACCTTCTCACCCGCGTCATCCTGAATGTAGCGCTGCAGATCCGCGCGCGGGTCAAGAAAGCCAGCCTCGGTGACGAGCTGGGTCAGATCGGCGATGAGCGCCGCCATCGTGGGATAACGATCGTCGGGCTTGCGCGCGAGGGCCTTTGCGATCACGCGCTCGAGCGCGATCGAGACCGCCGGATTCGCCGAGCGCGGCGAGGGGTATCGACCGTCCGTGATGCGTTTGAACACCTCGTGTGGGTTTCGGCCCGAAAACGGCAGTTTTCCGGTCGAAAGCTGGTAGAGCATCGTCCCGATCGCGAACACGTCGGTGCGAAAATCGACCGGCTTGCCCTCTATCAACTCGGGCGCCATGTACGCCGGCGAGCCGATCAGCTGACCGGTGACCGTCATGCGCTCCATGTCGATCACCTGCGCCACCCCGAAGTCCATCAGCTTCAGGACGCCATCGCGTCGCACCATCACGTTCTCGGGCTTGATGTCGCGGTGGAGGATGCCCATGCCATGGGCGTGTGCCACGGCGTGTCCGACCTCGATGACGATCAAGGCGGCGAGCTCGGGGTAGGGCAAGACCCCATCGCCCAACCATTGCTTGAGCGTTTGCCCTTCGATGTACTCCGTGACGATGAACGACGACTTCGATTCGGCGCCGGAGTAATCGTAGATCTGCACGATGTTGTCGTGCTGCAGCTTCGCGACCGCCTGTGCTTCGCGCTGCAGACGGGCCTTCGACTCGGCCTCGGCAAGCAGGTGGGGATGCAGGACCTTCACGGCCACCGTGCGACCGAGCGTCAGATCGCGGGCGCGGTAAACCACAGCCATGCCACCCTGGCCTACTTCCTCTAGCCCCGAATAGCGGGTTGGTAGCTCTGCCTGCACCGAGCCCTGATCCTACGTGGCACCCCCACCCCGAAGCAAGCTGCACCGACCGACGGGGCCCACAACGTTTGAAAGCGACCTGACGTCACCTGCAAATGGTTGACGGGGCCGGTCAATCCGCCGAAAATCGGGGTTATGACTGCCGCTGCATCACCATCGTCCATGCTCGAACTTTGGCTGACCGCAGCCAAATCTTTTGCCGACCGCCCGGTGTTCCGATACGCGACCGGCGGAAGCTGGAGAGATCTGAGCTATGCCGAGGCGCACACGGCAGCACGCGAGCTCGCGGCCGGTCTGCTCGCAATGGGGGTGGCACCAGGGGACAGGGTCTGCATCGCTTCTTCCACGCGTCTTGAGTGGATGTTGTCGGACATCGCCATCGCGCTCGCCGGTGCCGCGGCGGTTCCCATCTATGCCTCGCTCTTGCCGGATGTTTGTCAGTTCATCGTCAAGGACAGCGGCGCACGCGTGGCCATCGTCGAGGACGCGGGTCAGCTTGAGAAGCTTCTGCCCCTCTGCGCAGACAACCATCCTCTGCAGCTCATCCACATCGAGGGAGACGCCGCGCTCGAAAAACCGGACGCAGCGGGCCGCAAGGCCATCAAGCTCGCGGACGTCGTCGCTCAGGCGCCGGTGGCCGAACAACGCATCCGCACGTTCTCCGCCCTGCGTGCAGCAGGCAAGACGTGGCTCGCCGACGAGGCCAATAGCCGGCAGCTCGACGAGCGCGGCAACACGGTCACAGGCGACTCGACCTTCACGATCATCTACACCTCCGGCACGACTGGCATGCCCAAGGGTGTGGTGCTGTCACACGGTTGCTTCGCGGCGGGCGTCTCATCCGGATTGCGTGCGCTCGCACTTGAAACCGACGATCACCAGTATCTCTTCCTGCCGCTCGCGCACGTGCTCGCCCGCGAAGTCGCCTGGGCGACGATCCCGGTGGGTGCGGCGACGTCTTTCTCGCAGGGACTCACGCGCATCAAGGAAAATCTCGTCGAGCTGCGACCGACCTTCATGGCCGGGGTACCGCGCATCTTCGAGAAGTTCTACGCAGGCGTCACGGGCGCGATGAAGCAGGGCTCGTTCATCAAGAAGAAGCTGGTGGGCTGGGCGATGTCCGTCGGCACCGAACACTCCAGGGCGCTCCGCGAGGGCAAGCCATCGGGTGGATGGCAGGTCTCGCTCGCGGACAAGCTGGTCTTCTCGAAGCTGCGCGCAAAGCTCGGTCTCGATCGATGCCGCTTCATGATCAGCGGAGGCGCGCCGCTCGCGGCCGAAATCGCCTCGTTTTTCCATGCAACGGGATTGTTGATCCTCGAGGGCTACGGTCTGACTGAAACGGTGGCTGCGGCCTTCGTCAACCAGCTGCAGCGTTATCGATTCGGCACGGTCGGACCCGCGATCGACATCATCACGGTCAAGATCGCCGATGACGGTGAGATCCTTGTACGCGGTCCGTCGGTATTCAAGTCGTACCACAACAATCCAGAGGCCACCGCCGAGGCCATCGACGCCGAGGGTTGGTTTCACACCGGCGACATCGGCGAACTTGAAGACGGATTTCTGCGCATCACCGATCGCAAGAAAGACCTCATCGTCACCGCCGGAGGCAAGAAAATCGCGCCGCAGCCAATCGAGAACAACCTCAAGATCGCCTGTCCCACCGTGGGTCAGGTCATGGTCTTTGGCGACAAGCGCGCCTATTGCGTGGCGCTGGTGACAATAGCGGAAACCGTCGTCGCCAAATACGAGGGCGACTACGCTCGAGCCGCCGCTGCACCCGAGGTTCGCGCCGCAATCGAGGCGGGCATCGCGACCGTCAACGAGTCGCTCGCCTCCTTCGAGAAGCTCAAGACCTTCGCCATCTCGCCCTCCGACTTCTCCGAGCAAACCGGCGAGCTCACACCCAGCCTCAAGATCAAGCGCAAGGTCGTCATCGCCAGGCACCAGGCGCTGCTCGACTCGATGTACCGCAAGGAGTGAGCAGACCGGCTACTTCGCGTGTTGCGTTTTGAGGTGTTCGCGCAACAGATCGCGACCAAAGTCGCCGTCGAAATCCCGCCAGGCCGTGTGAACATGGTTCGCACCGTTCTGCGTGTTGTCGTACTCCACGACGAAGGTCGGGCCCTGCAGACGGTAGTAGTGACGCTCACCCAGCTCCAATCCACCCGCCCACGCGAAATGGACATTGTCGCGACCTGCCTTGTCGAGGCGCGCGAGCCGCTCTGCCGCCAGCGCCGGCGCAATCTGGTTGGCGTAGCTTCGCAACAACTCGTCAACCATGCGTTTCTGAGATGCCGTCATGCTGGCGTAGCTGACACCTTTTTTCTCGAGCGGCTGTGCCAGGGGCAGGGCCGCGGTGAGGATGTCGTCTGGCGCAGCGGTGTCATACACAGCAGCCTTCGCGGCATCACCTGTGAAGGACTTGACCAGCTTGCGTCCCAAATCCTCCTCGGCGCCGAGCAGGCGTGTTCCCTTGAGCTTCCCTTCATTGACGTTCGCCGGATTTGCACCGAAGAAGGTCGGCGTCGTGGCAACCAGCTTGCCTGCCACCACCGTGAAATTCAGCGAGACGTGGTGACCCTCGAAGCGAAAGCCCCAGGGCGCGGCATCGGGCTTGTCAGAAGGCGTGCCGAAAACCAGAAACCAGTACTTCTCCGGATCGCGCTTGACCGGATCCTTCTCCATCTCGGCGAGCACGCTCTCAAGCGACATGATGCGCGTCGTCCGGGTGTAGCCCGCGGTCGAGAGCGCTGACTTCAGGAGGGCCGTCCCCAGCTTCCGTTGTGCCGGGTTCATTTCCTTCCACAGAGCACCTTCACGTGCCTTCGGAATGAAGTGCCAGTCTTCGCGCAGCTTGCCCTCGAAGGGACGCGCAGCCTGGGTGCGTTGAGCCTCACTGAGACCTGCCAAAAACGCGTTTGCCGAGCGGGCCAGCGTCGTCCCCGAGGACGAAGCAGCCTCGAGACTCGGCGTGGAGAGCGCGAGGCCAATGGCCGCAAGTGGGAGCAGGGCAGGGAGCAAGAACCTGGAAGTGCGGGCACCAATCGACATGTGCGTAGCCTTTGCGGAATTGCAGTTTTCAGTCAACCAGGCATTTCGACGGACGACAATCCCGACGTGGTTCGACGCACTATCTCGGCCCTGATTCAACTGGTGTGGCCCTCGCGCTGTCCCGGTTGTGACCTCTTGATGGCACAGCGACCGGGCGCCGACATCACGGGGCCTGCCGATATCTTCTGCCCGGAATGCCATCCCAGCGTCGAAACGATTCTGCACCCCTGTGTCCGCTGCGGCATGCCGACCGAAGAGGGGAGCTGTCCGTCCTGTGCCCGGGCCGCGTCTGCCTTTCTCTCGGTGGCCTCTGCCGTGGCCTACGGTGGCGCCATGAAACAGGCGATTCTTCGCCTGAAACACGGTTCTCGGCGTGATCTTGGTCCTGTACTGGCGCCGGCCTTCGCCGGGGCGCTGAGCGCGGTAATTGAAAACACACCCGATCGTGCGAGCGGCCTCCCGGTCGTCGCGACACCCGTACCGCTGCATCCGAATCGCCTGCGAAAACGCGGCTTCAACCAGGCGCTTGAGCTGTTGCGGGCGGCGGCACCGGCCCAGGACATTCCGGTGCTGCCGGACGCCCTGGTTCGCCGGGTCGATACCTTGCCGCTTTCGGAACTGTCGCCCGCGGAACGTCGCGAGCGGGTCAGCGGTGTGTTCTCGGTTCGCAGCCGAGAGGCGATCGCCGGACGCCACATCATCCTCGCCGACGATGTCATGACCACCGGTGCAACGCTCTCTGCCTGTGCCACGGCATTGCTCGAAAACGGCGCAGCAGGGGTCAGCGCGGCGGTCCTGGCACGGGCAATCTGAGCCGGTGCGTCGTTTTTCCGCGTCTCTTGCCCAATTCCCTTGCGCAACACCCTTGACACCGGCGCACGGGTCACTACTGTACACGTTCTCGAAAAAACAGGCGCGTAGCTCAGTGGAAGAGCATCACCTTGACACGGTGAGGGTCGGCGGTTCAATCCCGCCCGCGCCTACAAAGTTCCAACTAACCAGGGAGAAAGACCATCCGCAATTCGAGTTTTGACAAGAGGGACGCGGGACCACAGTACCGGGTAGGGCGACGGATTCGCGTTCCCGAGGTGCGGGTGATCGGTGCAGACGGCAGCCAGATTGGGGTGATCCCGACGGCGCAGGCCATGCGCATGGCGGAAGAGCAAAACTTGCAGTTGGTCGAGGTTAACCCACGTTCCAGTCCTCCGGTTTGCCGGATCATGGACTACGGCAAGTTCAAGTACGAGACCGCCAAGAAGGAACAGGCTTCACGCAAGCACCAGGCCGTCGTTGTTCTCAAAGAGATCAAGATGCGCCCCAAGACCGGGAAGCATGACCAGGATTTCAAGGTCAAGCACATCCGCAGCTTCCTGCAGGAAGGAAACAAGTGCAAGCTGGTCGTGGTCTTCCGAGGCCGCGAAATCGTGCACCCCGAGACCGGCCGGGCGATGCTGCAGCAGATCATCGAGGCGACCGCGGATCTTGCCCAGATCGAGCAGACCGCCCTCATGGAAGGTCGCCGCATGGTCATGATCATCGGACCGAAGCGCGGCTTACCTCGAACTTCCGGGGCGGCACCCGCCGCTCGCCCTGAAGGCGGTCCACGACCCGCACCGGCGGTTAGCGCTGCCCCCGCATCAATGTCTGACTCCGCCGACATCGGGGACGACGACGATGATGACGACGACATGATGGACGACACCTCGGACGCGGCAGCGGAGACCGCATAGTCCTCAAAAGAGCAAAATACCGCAACGCGCCTGTTGCCACGGGGAAATTTCCCGTTATACTGCGCGCCCTCAAGTACCTATACGCCCAGAGACGCCATGGCCAACTACAAGATGAAGTCCAATTCCAGCGCCAAGAAGCGCTTTAAGTTCACGGCCAACGGCCGTATCAAGCGCAAGAAGGCACATCTGCGGCACAACCTGACCAAGAGCAAGAGCCAGAGCCAGAAGCGCAACTTGCGAAAAGGTGGATACATCGCCGAATCTCAAGAGCATCAAATTCGCGCCCTGTTGCCTTACGGCTGATTAGAGGAGTTAAGAGAAAATGCCTCGCGCAAAAGGTGGATTTAAGACGCGGCGTCGCCGCAATCGTATTCGCAAGCACGCCAAGGGTTTCCGTGGCGGGCGCTCGAAACTGTGGAAGGCCACAATCGAGGCCGTGCACCGAAGCTGGCGCTTTGCCTTCTTTCACCGACGGAAGCGCAAGGGCGACTTCCGCCGCATCTGGGTGACCCGCATCAACGCGGCTTCCCGCATGCTCGGTGTTTCGTACTCGAACCTCATCGCAGGCTTGAAGAAGGCCGGCGTCGAGCTCGACCGAAAGATCTTGGCGGACCTGGCAATCAGCGATCCGCAAGCCTTTGAGCAGGTCGTCAAGACCGCCAAAGCGGCGTGAGCCCGGCAGACGGAGGCGGATCCCAGGGGTCCGCCGGCTCGGGCGATCTCGTTGCCGAACTCGAAGCAACTCTGCGCGATTTTCGCGTGGAGTTGAACGCGTTGACGGACGAGGGCGAGATGCGCGCGTTGCAGGCCCGCTATGTGGGCAAGAGCGGACGCGTGACCGCCGTGATGAAGGGGCTTGGCAGGCTCGCCCCCGCCGATAGACCTGCCGTCGGGCAGGCGGCCAACACCTGCCGTGATGCCATCGAGTCCGCCATCGCGGAACAGCTGGCGGTGCTTGCGAACGCGGCGCTTGGCGCCGATCTCAAGCGACAGGTCGATGTGACCTTGCCCGCCCGCGGGAAGGCACAGGGCTCCTTGCACCCGCTGACGCTGGTGCGACGGGAGATCGAGGGCATCTTTGCCGGCATTGGCTTTGAGGTCCGCACGGGGCCCTGGGTCGAGACCGAGTGGCATAACTTCGACGCCCTGAACACGCCGGCGGATCACCCTGCGCGTGACATGCAGGACACCTTTTTCCTCGAGGGTGGAAACATCCTGCGATCGCACACCTCACCCGTGCAGATCCGAACGATGCTCGCGGGCTCGGCCCCGGTTCGCATCATCGCGCCGGGAAACGTATTTCGCCGCGACGACGATGCGACGCACACGCCGATGTTTCCTCAGGTCGAAGGATTGAATGTGGGCAAGGGCGTGAGCTTCGCCGATCTCAAGGGCGTGCTTGAATACTTCGCCACCCGATTCTTCGGAAAGGGTGTGACGATTCGATTGCGCCCAAGCTTCTTCCCCTTCACCGAACCGTCGGCAGAAGTGGACGCCAGCTGCTTCCGCTGTGGTGGTTCGGATCCGAACTGCCGAGTGTGCAAGGGCTCGGGTTGGCTTGAGATCGCAGGCTGCGGCATGGTGCACCCGAACGTGCTCGCGGCGGTTGGACACAAGGCCGACGGGATCACCGGTTACGCGTTTGGCATGGGCCTGTCGCGTATGGCCATGTTGAAATACGCCGTCACCGATCTGCGGTTGTTCTACGACAACGATCTGCGTTTCTTGCGGCAGTTTCAGTCGGCCTGACACAGGCCTGGAGACAAGACCATGAAGGTTTCCTTGAACTGGCTGCTCGATTTCCTCCCGGAACTCGCAGCACAACCGAACGACAAAAACCGTGTTGATCGCGTCGCCGAGGCGCTGACGCGGGTCGGATTTGAGATCGAGACCATCACGCCGGTGGCCCAGGGGCTCACGGGTCTGAAGGTGGCCGAGGTCAAGGCAATCGCACCACACCCGCAGGCCGACAAGCTGCGCATCATCACGGTGGTCGCCGGTGGCGAGCCGACCGAGGTTGTCTGTGGTGCTGCGAATGTCCCCGATCCCGGTGGCCGCGTGCTGTGGGCGACGCCCGGTTCGACCTTGCCCGGTGGAATCACGATTGCAACGCGACCGGTTCGCGGGGTGAATTCTCCCGGCATGCTGGTCAGCGAGAGCGAGATTGGCCTGGGCGAGGGAAGCGAGGGCATCATCGTGCTCGGACCGTTTGACAACGCCGCGCCGGGCAGCGATCCGGTCAGCTTGTTTGGGCTCTCCGACTGGGTGTTGGAGGTCAACGTCACGCCGAATCGTGGCGACGCACTGTCGCACCTCGGACTTGCACGCGAGCTTTCGGCAGCGGTGCGCACACCGTTTACGCGGCCCGAAAATCCCGTGGTGTCCTGCACGGACGAGTCACCGGTTCGCGCCGTCAAGATCGAGGACGCAGATGGCTGTGCTCGATATCAGGGACGAATGGTGCTCGGCATGCGTCTCGGGCCAAGCCCGCTGCAGATGCGAACCCGCCTCGCGGCCTGTGGCGTGCGCGCCATCTCCAACCTCGTCGATGTGACGAACTATGTGTTGCTCGAGATGGGGCACCCGCTACACGCCTTCGACAACGCCCGGATCGCGGGTGGTGTCGTCGTTCGCCGTGCTAGGGCAGGAGAGACCCTGACCACCCTCGACGGCAACGCACGAGAGCTGCTGGCAGGCGACATCGTGATCGCTGACAACAGTGGACCAATCGCGCTCGCCGGCATCATGGGCGGCGCGGCGACCCAGGTCGGCGCCACGACCGCCGACATCTTCCTTGAGTGTGCGACGTTTGATCCGGTCTCCATTCGTCGCACGGCAAAGCGCCTGGCGATGCACTCCGAGTCCTCACACCGCTTCGAGCGTGGTGTCGACGCCGACGGCGTGCCTGCGGCTGCGGCCCGGGCTGCCTCGCTCCTCGCGTACTTCGGACGCGGACTGGCCACGGACACCGTGATGGAGGCCGTGCCACGCACGACCACGCAGCGACAGGTGA
>Ga0169931_10011902_pt1 | contig 12161 bp, 6 predicted proteins | sample Kivu_15m_20L_FD_129675 | JGI IMG/M metagenome (GOLD analysis project Ga0169931, IMG submission 129675) | Freshwater microbial communities from Lake Kivu, Western Province, Rwanda to study Microbial Dark Matter (Phase II) - Kivu_15m_20L... | ecosystem: Environmental > Aquatic > Freshwater > Lake ...
AGTTCTCCCCTTGCTTTTGATTTCTAAGGCAATTGTATCATGTTTTCCTCCACCCTGTCCACCATTATCACTGTTTCCCTCGTCATCCTTATTATTTACTTTATTTTAAAGCGTATCCTGAAATTGATTTTGATAGCCATTTTGGCCTTTTTGATATATTTAGCTTATCTTAAATTCTATAAGAATAAGGAAATCTTCAATGTCAATAGGACCGAAAACGCGACCTATTGCCTACTCTATTAGTTTTTCAGCCAATTTTAATTTTTACCAAACCAAACAGAATGCATAAAGCCTTTCTTTTGACGCTAGTTTTACTGCTTACGATTATCTCGGGGGGGATCTTGGGGAAGACGCCGGAGGAATTGATTAGAGATGAATGGCCTAATACTGTTAATGCATTCGGAAAGAACTCTAAAAATGTTCCTTCCCATTATATTTTTGTTGTGGACATCTCTGATGAGCGTTTTGGCGAAGATATTGTTAAACAGATTGAAATATTCACCGAGGCACTACCGAAAAACGACAAAATAACTATTATTCAATTAGGCCCATCGGACGAGACCAAGGTATTAGTTGTTACTACTGACATAAACCAAGTAATTTTAAAAGAAATAAAAAATAAATTTAAAAAGTTAGTATCCGAAGGAAAGTTCGGAACAGATGGTTCTGATGGATTTAAAATGACCAAATTAATTCTTGAAAATTTGAAAGCTCCAGGGACGGGTAAATCAATTCCTTTCGTTTTTATTTTTTCAGATTTGGAGTATTATCCATATCGGAGTTTTCCAACCTCAAGTCAGTGGATGTCTCTTTCAAATGAATTTCAAAAGTTGAGATTTGAGTTTACTCCTTTTATAAAGTCTTACATCTTGGACAACCCAAAAAAAAGTCCAAGAGGGGATTATAAGCAGTTTTTAAATAAAATATTTCCAGAAATGGAAATCGGAGATGTTGATGGTCCTAATTTGTTAAAAAAAGAGTTTACGTTAATTCAAGCAAAAATTTTCAGAAAAAAAATGTTGGAATACGTTAATTCCCTTGTCTCTAAGCAAAATGCAAGCATTCAACTGCAAAACAATGGAGGTCAAATTGAATTGAAAAAGAATGATTCTCTTGTGTATCACAAACTAGTACTAGATTATGTTTCTAAAAATAAAGTATCACAAATTTTAAAAACGGACAAATTATATAGTTTTTTACCTCCATCAGAAACACAAATTGAAGTATCTGGAACTTTAGTGGCTGAGAAATATAATAAAGAACTTCCAGAACTTACGGATATTCAACTCAAGAATCAAAAGGTTGTCCTGTTAACAGCAGATTCTCTCATACCCTGGTGGCTGACGGATTTAATTGTTTTGGTTTTGAGTATTTTATTGTTCAGATCTATCTGGACACTTTTGCCTGTTTCTTTACATGGTATGATAACTTTTTCATCTCCTGATAATTTTGACGCAGCCGGCTTTAATGCCAACTGTTCTGGAAAGAAATTTGTGACCATTGGGTACGGTCAAACCATAGCAAATGATTCTAATCTGTTTGGGAGCGAGAATTTTTCATTAAAGATTACTGCTTGTCGCAAATTTTTGAAAGGGAAATGTCTCGAACTTGCTCCGTTGAAAGGAGATATTAAAAATAAAAGAGGAAATAATGTTATTCAAAAAAGCACGACGTCAGCCGCAGCGCCCAACTCGCGTTGGGCGATCAATGGGGTTGATATCGGAATGCCCGGCGTGAAATAATTCTACACTTAAACAAATCTAAACATGGCAAATTTATTTATCGGAATGGGGGGATCTGGAATAAAAACGATCCGTCAAATCAGCGAGAATCAAACAAAAGACGAAGGAAAAAACAATCATTTTTTGTATATTGATACAGACTCCAAAGAATTTGAAGGCTTAAATCCGGATGATTTTTTGGATTTGGGCGCTGCTAACGTTGAAAATTATCTTGAACGTTCCGGTTTGAATGATCCGCTTAGGCAAAAAATGAATGATTGGTTTGATTTTTCATGCCGTACCCTTATTAAAAATCAGCCGCTTAAGGAGGGGGCTTCTGCTATTAGACCACAGGGACGTGCATCGATTGTTGAGTTAAGAAGTGCTTTCATTCGTATTGTCGAAAAGAAAGTAGATACATTGGTTTCTTTGATAAATAATCAGTCTCAGGATCAAATCAATATTTATATTGTTCTGAGTGTTGCAGGAGGAACCGGCAGCTCTATATTTTTAGATTTATCTTTTGTTTTAAACGATCTCATTGTGCGCAGAAGTATAAGTCAGAAAGCTATCAGTTATTCACCCTGGACAATTTTATATATGCCCGATGGCTTTACTAAATTTAATCAGGATAAGCCACATGTTATCAGAGATTATAGATCGAACGTGTTTGCAACATGGAAAGAAATAGATGCAGTGCTTCGTGATTATTATGCAAGTAAAACATCCGGCAAGACCAACTTCTCAGAGTTAGCTATTGTGAAGGCTGATGAAGTAAATGCCTCTAATTTCAAATTTCAGCCATTTGCAAATGCAATTCTAGTTGATTACCAAAATGAAAAAGGACATATCATAGAAATTGAAAATGGACAGTTATATAGAAATGTCGCGCAATTTTTAAGGTTTATTTCAGTAAAAGATTTTGGCGGTGAATTCAGAACAACATTCAATAACACTCTTGAACGAACAGCAGTGAATTCGATCACTGCGAAGAATAAATGGGTCAAGAATTTTACTGCTGCTGGATATACTGAAATAAGAGGCGGTGGATTTTTATTTGATCAGTATGTTCTTCATAAATTAAACACAGTCATATTTGAAAGCCTTCGAGGAAAAGAAGAGTCTGAAAAGTCTGTAATTGAAGGATATATCAACGATATTTTAGGGAAAAATCTTTTTAATCGAATAGAAAAAGACGGGTTCAGTCCGAAATACAAAAACAAAGCCGAATCGTTAGTACCCAATGTGTACCAGATAATTAATCAGAATCTTAATAAAATTAATACGCACTATGAAAATTTATCTGACGGAGTTACCAAGGTGGATGATATTAAAGTATCGGCTGAAAATATGCGTACCAATTTTAATTCTATTCGTGATATTGTTACAACAAATTTTAAAGATGCCTTGAAAACAGGGGGGGTGGACGTGAAGAAAACTTCAGATGCATTTCTGGATGCCTTATATCTTGAACTTTCTGGAAAAGTCTTGTCTGATGGTTTTTGGCTTGTGCAACAGATACTTGATCTGACAGATGAAGTAATAGATCTGCAGCTTAAAAACTATGAAAATGATTTTAAAGCATTAGAAGACAAAGCTGTTGTTGGCTATGATGAAATCAAAAACAAGGATTTACAGAAGCAGATAGATATTCAGTATAATAAAATTGCAAGTGGAGAAGGTGCACCAACATTAGGGAAAGAAAAATGGTATTTAACGCAACTTACAGATTATAAAGAACTGCTCAAAGCGTATTTTTTGTACAAGGCAGAGGAAGTGTCAATTGAAATCAAAAAAAATATTTGCCTTGAAATATCATTTGGTCCTCACGGGGAGTTAACTGCCAGAAGGAAAGTTAGGGAACTGATTGCTAAATTGGGCATTATAATTGATGTTGATCTTGCTAATAATAGAAAATCACTCATAGAAAAATTCAGAAAATATACCAATGATCCATTGACTCGTGTAGTGCCAGATGTTTCCAGGTATGTGGCAGACTTTGAAAATTCTGAAGTTAATCTATTTAAAGAATTATACGAGACCGAATGTGGTTTGTCCTTCAAAAAGGATGGATTGAAAATTGTCCAAAACAGAAAAAAGTCTCAGGAATCAAGTGCAGATCTAAAAACTATTGAAGAATTAATAGGTTTGATCATTAATGACAAAGCATTATTAACTGCTTTCTTTGATGGTACTATTGGCGCAGAATCATTTATAAAGGATTTGGGGAAATTAATTGAAGCTGCTTTGGATGCACAATCTCTTAGATCTTCGCTTCCTAAATACGGCGAAATTTCTAATCTGAAGCTGAAAGACTGGGTGAAACGCTATCCGGGAGATTTTGAAAGATATAAAGATGATTTTGAGGGGCGTGCTGCCATCTTTTGCAATCTGAATACTTCCACAGCAACCTATCAAAAACTTTGGGTGACACACCCGGATAACGAACAATTATGTACAGAAATTAGCAACCATAATAGAAATAATGACACAAAAGTATCAATAAAAACAGGGGTCACATCAGATGATGTGGTCGCTTTGATAAAAATGGCAGAAGGTATTTCATTTGAAAATTATACCAACTATTTGCATTATAAGGATCATTATGAAAAATCAATAAGAGAAATTCCCGATTTGATGTTTCCTCACATTGACGTCAGATTTAAAAGAGAAGTTAAAAATTATCCATCTTCAGTAGATGATAATACCATTTTGGTGGATTTAATGAAGCGAATTTCTTCGTCTGGATCATCTAATGAAGAAGGAATCCAGAATACAGATCGAGTTAAGCTTGCCATTGGAATTTATGGCAAACTTTATTTTCTTGCTAAATTTTACGAATTAGCAAAAAATAATGGAATCCGTCCAACATTGTTTCTTGAAAAAGCAAATGGAGATGGATTTGAGGATGTTCCGGATTTTCCGGTAAATATAGCGGGGAATATGTTGAAGTTTTACGATATCAAAAAAACCTTATGGTCAACATTATCAATAGAAAATCTTTCAAATCCATATGCGTTCCCGCTTTATACGAAGGATAATTTGCTTTCAGATTTCAGAAGCAGCGCTTTTAAAAATGAACACAATCCTCTTTGGGATTCACTTACAGCATATCTTGAAGAGATATCTACCCAGATAGAAGTGCTGCAGACCAATAAGAAAAAAGAACGCATGCTAACTGCTCAGATTAACAATTCTATAAACGATGCGATTAGATTATTTACTGAACATGTAAAAGAAATTATACCTGAAGATGCAAAACAAGATTTGATGCCAATTTTAAAAGAAGTTAAGTCTGAGCTTGATGGGTTTTTAAAATAGCAATGGAAAGAATCTCGTTTATTCGATCATTTATACAGCCCTATTATTGAATTGAAAAAAAAATTTAAACCTATATTCTAAATGTAACTTTTCAAATATGACACATTCAATTACATGGGTGGTAAATTTTTGCAGTCAAAATTGTTTAGAGGGCAAAAATAACTTTATAAATGCATCTTGGTATAAATATAGTGATGCATATGATCTGTTTAATTTAGCAGGCCATGCTAAAGAGGATGTAAAATTGATTTCCGATTACTTTGAAAAACAATCTTACAAAGAATTACTACTTCGATTTTGGCATAATGATGACATCATCAATATTGAAAAGTTCAATTTAATTATCATATCTGACCGTGAGAATCTATATCAGGCTACATTGTTCTCTTATTTTTTTAAGAAGGCAGGAGACTTTTTAATAAATATTGGCTTATCAGGCAGATCATTTAAAAAATCATACCTGATTAATTTCTGGGAACATGCATGGTCAACCGAGGATTATGACAAAAACATGAATTCTTTGTATGAACTTTCTCTTTTTCAGAATCTAAACGTCGGCACAAGACCATACGATTTGGTATTTATTTACAAAAACACTAATGAAGGAATAAGCAATTTTGGAAAATATTGGGAGACAGGTGATCAAAATTATCATGCCTCAAGAACGATACAGTTGGTTTCCTATTTATCAACTTCCGGTACAAATTCAGTTATTACACAGGATATAGAAAAATGGTGCAGGGCTTTTGGGGGGCTCTTGATTTACAGTGATGCCGAAAAAATCTACAAGATGCAGGCACAGGGTGTATTTAAAATTCTTTTATCTAGTTTAAAGAGCGAAGAAAAGGGTTTATGGAGCATTGATTATGGGAAGATTAAACTAGAGCAAGTTACCGAAGGTTTAAATGCATCTAAAATATTTCTGGAAATTTCATCAAAAGTGAATGCCGTTGAAAACATAGAACCTTTTAATAGTGCTGATGCATGGGATTGGTTTTCAGTGAAAAGACTAAAAGCTTTTTTTGAAGATACCATCAAAATGATTCTTTTTAAAACAAAAGAGTCTAAAATATCTTTTATTCTCGAATCATATAAACAGGTAAAAGATAAAGTTGATGCTAATCTTGAAAAAGTAAAAGTAGAGACCGGGAAAACGGGTATCCCAACACCGCAGCAAATTTTTAATGATTATTTCCGTACAAAACCTTTTTCAATAGCATCGCTCAAGGCGGCAATTACTGATTTAATCACTCATATTGAGAATAAAAGGCAGCAACACATGGCTTTATACGAATCGGGTTATGCCAATCAGGGCCAGGTGTTTATGCCTTTTGCATTGGCAGATTCCGCCCGCAAGGAGTTTGATTATACTTTGGAACAGTTTCGTAATCAGGATGAATCCAAAAGTAACGAGGAAGAAAAAAAGTTAATTGAATTAATTGAAAAGAAATCTGCCGAAATTCCTCATCCTATCTCTTTGTTAATAAAAACTTTCTTTTTAAGCACGATTATCGTGATGTTGACATTCATCCCTCTAAAAATAGTGTTGGAGGAAGATGTATTAGGCCAGATAATTACTTATTCATCCTTAACGATTTTATTTGTATTGCCTTTTTATTTCATTTGGAATAAATATAAAAACGCTATTGAATCTTTATCTAATCTCATTTTGAAGTTTGAGGTTATGCTAAAGTATAACTTGCTGCGAAGAACAAACCAGTATATATTCAGGAAAATTGATGCATATTTTGAAGAATATCTTAACAAGTGCACATCATTTTTAAAAGAAGTAGAGTTGTTTTGTAATGAGAACGAATTATCAAAAGATTCATTATCAGGCCATGATCCTGCAATAGTTTCTCTTTGTTCAGTTAAGCCGGTATCTGAAATTGTTAAAGAAATTCCTACACTTAAAATTACCGTCGATCAAGATAACTATATTATAAATGTTGTTGATTTGACTTCAAACAAGGAGCATATATATAAGCTTTATGACATGACTGTAAGAAAGGGAGAAATTGGACTGACTGAAATTCTGAAAAATGCCCAAAGCATTTTATCAGACAAAATTGCGCTTAATATTGAAAATACACCAGGGAATACAAATACTTTGTCAGATATAATTTTCAATTCGGGCAACAACCTGAAAAGAGAAAAGTCTGAAGAATTATTGGACGTAATTCCACCTTTTAATGGTATTATTAGCGATGAAATAATCAGCATTGAAGTTTCTTGTGTGGTTTCTGAAAATAATCAGGTAAAGAAAAACATTCAAGAATTCTTATCTCCACTGAATATTAATGATTACCGTGAAAAATATGACAATGATGGAATAAAAGGAGAGTTAAATATACTATCGCTTAATTCTCCTAGGCTTGGTATTAAAACACTTTTTTCTTTAAATATTAAGGAGTCGTTTTATGATCGAACCCAAAAATATTTTAATACCCATAAAGAAAGATTAGAAGAAATTCTCGATAAATTATATCTTGATATTGTCCGCTTTTATGGTGAATCATTGCCCAACAAATTCATAGACAGTAGTTTGGTAGAATCATCGTATAAGCATTGTTACAGAGGGTTTGATGGAATGTTTGAGGTTGATTTCGATAACATTCGGATAGGTTTTTCTAAGACTTTTAAAGAATATAATGAGGATAAAATCAACGAACGTGTTAGTAAATATTTACAGGAAATGTACAGAAATGATACATCAAATAATGATCAAAATCTAGATTCAAATACCTGAAAAATATTAAAATTGACCAAAGCATCCAAAAACGAATCTTACCGAATTCAATTATAAATTATTCAGCATGACCGAGAATTCATTACTTAACACAATTATAGTACTTGTTATTATTCTTGTTATATGGTTTCTGTTGAGACTGCTCTTTAGAAAGTTGGTTGAACCTCATAAAGTTTTAATATACGGTCCCGGTGATAAGAGTTCGGCGAATCTCTTGGGATACCTGTCTGCTGAAAAAAAATCCAGTGCTTTTGACACGATTCTTGTTGATGAAAACAGAGTTAATAACAAAGAAGTAGCTGAGTTATTTATAAGTGAAGATCAGAATTCCATTGAGTTCAGGAATTTATTGCTCATAGATAATAGTGGTAGCACATCCAATCAGATGGATGATTATAAAAAAGCTTTAAAAAGTTTTATTACCACTCGATTCCAAAATGAAAAAAATGCACTCTTCACTTTCTCTGACACGTTGCAAAAAATGTGTGACTTCACTGATAGTGTTGATACCCTTTACAATGCAATTGATTCCATTCAACCTCAGGGTGCAACCGCAATGAATGATGCACTGATTGCTGCGGCAGATTTGATTGCATCACAGGAGATTCTTAAGAAAGAAGAAAACAGAACAATATTTTACAATATCATCCTCTTTTCAGACGGGTTGGATAATATTAGTCAAGCCGACAAAGAAGATGTGAAGCAAAGACTTGAAGGAAGAACCATTTTCATTGCATGTACAAATGAAACGGATCTCCCCTTGATGTATGAATTAGCAAAAAATCCACACAATGTATTCATCATCGGATCAACATCAACTACACCGAATGGAGGATTAAGCAATACATCTTCTGCAAGCCTGGAGGAAGCGCTGCTTAAAATCAGAAATGAAAAAATGAAAGGAAGAGGTACGGTGGGCTATGTGAGGATGAGAGACGGGCATAATCAGTTTAAAACAAGAGGTTTTGTGAATGTGCTTGGTGAAATTTACTCCTGTGGTTCAAGTGGCGAAGGTGCTTTTTTCAGAGGATTATGCGAATTACCAGGTTCTTTTGTAACGAAAGTGTATTTGGGTAATTATATTGACGGATCCAGAACAAATGAAGATTATAACATAGATGCAAGCGGAGAATTCGGGTTAAATAAATCTACTATTCCTGTTTCACCGGCGGCTTTAGCCGGCGGCGCATGGGTTATTTATCAGCTTAACAAAGTAGATGAAAAGAGAGCAAGACCGGAGTCAGTTATGAATGCTTTTCCGAAAATAGCATTGTTATCCCTGTTGATTTGGAGTCCTATTTTTCTTGTCTATTGGTTTTTAAAATCTATTGCAGATTTTAATATGTTTGGATGGCTAGGTAAAGAGTTCGATATTACACTCACACAGATTCTTTTATTTATTGTGGTTTGGTCTTTATTAAGTTCATTGTACGCTGATCTTTTACGCAGGAAAAAAAGATTTATGATGTTTAATGATGCCGTAAATAATTCAATAGGCACAAATAGGCTGTCTAAGATAATCATTTCACTTTGTGCGATTGGCATTGTCTTGTCTGTATTCGCCTTTTATCCATTTTCGTATGCAGCATTTTTTGTTTGTGTTTTGATAGCATTTTCTGCTAATCAGTTTCTGAATCATGGTGGAGGAAAGACATGGTTTATTAATACTGAAAACCCCGATTTTATAAGGCCGTTTTATGAGAACAATACGGATTCGGCGATGAAAGTAATTTTAGATTTTGAATATGAAACGGCAGGTGGCAAAATTGAATCCGCAAAATTTGAAGTGCGTAGTAGTGGTAATACGGATACGTATGATACAATCAAAGAAGCAGTGTTGACGGTTGCGGATAAAAGTATCATTGACTACCTCGAGAATTGTGTTCATGTTTTATCTATTGAAAAAAATTATGATCTATTATCTGAAGCAAAAGTTTTAATCGCTATGGGTTGCTTATCTCAAAAAGTGATAGTGGAAGAGCCAACGCGTTATTTCTCTTCTGCCGAAATTCTATTGAAAACTGAAGTTTCCTTAGCCGATAAATTAATATTGATTTTATCGCTCCTGAAAGAAGCCGCACATGAGGTAGTCTATTCCGAAGATCTGAAGTCTTTGGGTTTTAGAACGCCAAATTCTTTAAATGATTCTCCTTTCATATTTGAATTTGAAACAAAATACTTTTATCATTTCAGATATTCTGATAAAGACAATTCTTACAAACTGGAGGAAATTAAAAGGGGTGAAGTTGATAATTGGATTAATATTTAAGCACATAAGTTATGAATGCTAAAAACAGAACAAAGGTCTTTTTATTTGTGGGACTATTCATTTGGATGGTGTTTTTGTTTTTCTTTTTGAACCAATCGAGATTTGAGCAGTCCCTTGTATTTGCCGAAGTTTTACCTACCGGGCTTGTTGTAAAACCCATTATTATAATTGACGATACATCAAAAATTGATCCGAATGTTGATCCAAATATTTATATAGTTGATACAACTAAAATTGATACAACTATTAAAAAAAATAGTGCTTATTCCTTGAGACCTTTTGCTCCAAATGTAATGTCGCAAGGTCCATTAGGCTCTTGTGTATCTTGGGCAAGCGCTTATGCAGGTTTAACAATTGTAAAGCGTATAGAAAAAAATAACAAAAATTTTGAACCTTTTTCTCCGCTTAATTTATATGTAAGATACAAAAAACATTTTCAGGAACTCCCTTGCGATGATGGTGCAGCTATTCCATTGGCTCTAAACATTTTAAAAAATAATGGATGTGCTACGTTTAATAAATTTTTACCTAATGTGTGTAGTACAAATGTTTCAGAAAATGTAGTTTATGATGATAAATTATATTTGTTTGCACCACTCAATTCCTCATCAATTAATTCAATTAAAAGCGCAATTGCTGGGAGTATGCCCGTAGTAATTGGTATTAAATGTTATAAAGGTACAGATTGGCAACATGCGGTTTTCAGCCAAGGAGTTTGGAGTGGATATTACAGTGGTGACGCAATTGGCGGTCATGCTATGTGTTTAGTTGGATACGATGATAAAAAAGCAGGCGGGGCATTTGAAATTATGAATAGCTGGGGCGAAGATTGGGGGAATAAAGGGTATTTCTGGATTAAATATGAGGATTTTGCAAAGCATGTAGATGAGTGCTATGCTTTAATACCTCAAAAAGCAAAATAAATAGTATCAATAGCGCGGATAGTAATTGCACAATTTTTAATGAGTGGGTATTCTGCACAGTGCCTTTTCGTTACCTCTTTTAGTAAGGATGGGTTTTTTCGGATTGTATTTGTTTTCATATTTACCAATATCTCTGTTATTTAATATTTGATCATTGCTAGAGGAAATTACAAAAAATAGGGTATTACATTTCTCATTATTTATAAGTATTCAACATTATTTAAACCTTATCCAAAATCATGAACGCATTAAAAAATACTTTCCTTTTTCTCATCCTGTTGGCCATTGGGTTAAGCTCATGCAATGGCCCAGGTCGTAAAATTGCAAAAATTGATGATCAGCTCACAGCTATTGAAAAAAATCCCTCCACAACCAATGATGAAGACTGGAAGGCCTTGGAAGCCAGTCTTGACGAGTTGGAAGCTGATTTGAACATCAACCGGAAGGATTATACCGATGAGCAGCTCAAAGAAATTGGGCGACTGCATGGGCGCTATACACGGATTGCCATTAAGAGGGGATTAAGGGATTTTCGCAGAGGCCTTGAGGAATTACGTAAACAGACAGAGGGATTTTTGGAAGGACTAACAGGCGTGGATAGCATGGATTTGGGGTTATGACATTGCCGTGGTGCGGAGTAGTAGTTCATCCAAAATGCGTGCAATGGGGCGCATTAACACGCTCTTTCGCTTAGTTGTTTTTGGAATTGTAGTTTTGGTTTCTGCATTATTCGGGTTCAATACTCCGTCTATTGAGCTCTTGTTAGCAATTTTATCGGTATTCTGGCTTATTTCTCGGTGGATTAGGGGTTTCCCGCTGCGGTCTTGGTATGGTTGGGCGATTGTGGGCCTTTTGTGTGCTTTTGTTTTGCAATTCAATGATAAAAGCAAGCAAGGTAATGAGTCCAGCGATGATGATAAAACTTCCGTTAAAGACGAGGAATCGAATGAAGTGAGGGATCTTGGCGGCGGAGACCAGGGCCAAAATGCTCTTAATCCTATGTCGGTGCGATGGTATGATTTTGCGAAGCGTTTACATCGGATTGACTATACAACTAGGCACAAGGCGTTTCAAGATTCTAGAACCTTCCGAGATAGTTTGAGGTTTAAGGATATGGGCCAGCATCCTTTGAAGGTGATGTCCAATCTATATTATCATTTAATTGACCATGACGTTTC
>Ga0169931_10011903_pt1 | contig 12160 bp, 10 predicted proteins | sample Kivu_15m_20L_FD_129675 | JGI IMG/M metagenome (GOLD analysis project Ga0169931, IMG submission 129675) | Freshwater microbial communities from Lake Kivu, Western Province, Rwanda to study Microbial Dark Matter (Phase II) - Kivu_15m_20L... | ecosystem: Environmental > Aquatic > Freshwater > Lake...
AATCACGAAGCAAGCGGTAGCAGCTAGCAGGGTGGGGATCATCAGCACGCCGAACCAGCCAATATAGAGGCGGTTTTCGGTGCTGGTCACCCACTGACAGAACTGCTCCCACAGGGAAGCGCTTTGGCGCTGCTGTAGAGTTGTAGTCATGATGTATTAGTCCTTGGTATTTATCGATTCAAGGTACATGGGGTAAATCGTTTAGATTTGTAACCCGTGTATCCATACATTACTGTAGTTATGGAATTTTGTAAATAAATTCCCTCGGAGCTTAATGCAATGGCGGCGTGCGAGCATGGATCCACTGGTGGCAAATCAGACCTGGGACAACCCTTTTCAAACACCCTCTAAAGCTGCTCTAGATAGCTGAGGAGATCAGCCATGTCCCTAGGTTCGGGCTGGAACTGAGGCATTGGAGGGGTTTCGCCGCTAATCACTTGCTTGATCAGGCCAACTTTAGTCTTGTGGTCAGACACGCCCAAAAGCTTGGGGCCAACTTCTCCGGTGGCCTCAAGGCCGTGACAGGCCGCACAATTCATGTTGAAAATAGCTTCACCACGACTGCCGTTGCCCTGGAGAGCCAAGACTTCCTGGATGTAGGGATCTGAGGCCTGGGCGTAGCGTATGGCCACAACACTCAGCACCACCGTCACAACCAAGGCTACCGCCACTAGGGCCGCTTTCTTCAGCAGGCTATTGAGGTCTTCGGTGTTTTCGTTTAGGGTATTTTGTGCCAAGGGATTAGACGTATCTCTTTATCACTGTAAATGTTACGTACTTTGAAGAACCAATGGTTCATTTGCCCCAGAATCTTAAGGATTCTAACGTTAGGTGTCGAGGGTTAAGGCGTGGTTGTCTTAAAGATCCGGCCTTGGGGCATCTGAATGAGGGTAGTTCCTAGGGCGATACGCTCCTGTGGAATGGCTTTCGCGATCGCAGCGGTGTTAGCCCTGCAATCCTCTCTGCGTCCGACAAGGGGGCTGACTGCCCAGCGGCCCCGTTGATTAACCCTAGAGCACCTATGGCTGACCTGAACCCTACCCTAACGATGAGTCTGTCATGGCCTCTCTTTCTGAAAACTCCCAAGGCTCCCAAGATCCCCAAGGCTCCCAAGACGATTATTTTTATTCCACCTTTGTGGTGGAATATATTGTGCCCACCGGGCAAGAGGTTCTGTTTCGTCAGTGGTACGAGCACCTTGTGGAGACAGCGCACACCTTCGAGGGCTACACCCGCAATGACCTGTGCCCACCCCTAGACTGCGATGATGGGGTGGTGAAATGGTATTCCATTGTTCACTTTAGAACCCCAGAAGACCTGAACCGCTGGCTCAAATCTAGCGATCGCCAGCATCTGTTGGAACAGGGCCGCAATACTTTTTTGGCCTATCGCTACAAATCTTTTACCACTGGGCTCGAGGGTTGGTTTTCAGGCCACGCTGGTGGGGCCGAACAGCACAGCCTGGGCCCCCCCCCCTGGAAGCAGGTGCTGGCGGTGGTGCTGGGCCTCTACCCGACGATCATGATTCAGGGCATGGTGTTTAGTGCCCTGGGCATTATGCGATCGTGGCCCATGCCAACCTCTTTAGTGGTTAATAATCTGATTACCTCTTCGATTTTGACCTGGGGTGTCATGCCTCTAGTGACCAAGGCCTTGAGATTCTGGCTCAGCCCTGCCTATCATCTCACGACGCTACAAACCAACCTGATGGGGGCTGGTTTGGTGCTAGCAGCCCTGGGGTTCATGGTCAGTGTCTTTAATTACCTGGCGTAAAAAAGCCTAGCGCTTTGATTGGGAGCACCGGCTCAACGCAAACATCCTGGCTGCGGTCAGACTTCAGGAGTCAGAAACCATAATTGTAACCAGCTTTATGGGTTCCAACTTCAGGTCTGGCCCCTGGGGGCTGACTCCTGGCCGATTCGGGTATTCCGACTCAGGTTGATCCGCTTTTATCGCTAAGTCAAAAGCCCTGGCCGACTGGCCAGGGCTTTTGATGTTAGGCGCTACTGCACAGACTAGATGGGAACCAACCCGGTGGAGCGGAGAACGGCATTGAGAATGGAGCTAATGATAGCCAGCGCGATCGCACCCAGAATAGCGCTCCAGATGCCGTAGCGGAGGCGGAAGCCTTCGATTAACCAGGCCGAGAGCCCAAAGACAACAATGGCCCCCAGCAGCGGAATTAGACCCAGGCTAATAATGGTAAAGATGCCGCGCAGGGCGTTGGGAAATAAACCCCAGATACCGTTGAAAGCGCCGATAATAGCACCCGCCAACAGGGCCTTGATGGGGCTATCAATCTCAACCCCAATGGGGGGGATTTTGGAAATAATCAACAGGCTGATGGCCAGGACAATAATGCTAATTAAAAAACCGATCATGGGTATTTTTCCTCACACAGGTGAATGATGGGGGTAGCTAACACAGAACCAGTCACAGTGGGCCCAAAGACCCTTCGCCTCTAAAGTTATGGGTCATAAAGTAGCCTATACTACGGCATCTCCTAAGCTGTTAGTCATTCAAACCGCACTAGTGCGATCGCTCTGAAAGCCTTGCAGCAAGGACTTTGCAGAAGTCACCATGCAATTTAGACGCTCAACAGCTTAGTACTTTACTCCCAGCGCTTCGCTGATTTTTTTAAGCACCTCATTTTCTTTATCGCTGATGCGGCTAGAACCAATGCCCAGAACGCCGCCCTCGCGGTAGGCTTCGGCCACTTTGATGGCCACCGACATCAGCCACTGTTTCAGTTCGCTCGCCTGAGCACCGGTAGCTTTGACATCGAGAATGGCGACGACCTTTTGCAGGTTGGCGATCACGTAGTCTCGCCCTTCCTTAGAACTCTTAAAGGTTTGAATCAACCCCAAGAGCTCAAACTGCTTTTTGAGCAAAAGCTGATCCCCTTGCAACGCATCGGCATTGTCAAGCTCAGCCAGGCTGCTAATCAGGGCAGGAGCCAGATCGCCGACGACATCGCTGCGCTGCAGCTCTTCGGCCACAATGGCCACCCCAGATTTAAGCTCTTGTAGAAAAGAGACTGGATCGACTCGATCTGCTAGGCAAACGGCCATCACTACCTGCATCGGTGCTTGCAATAGCGTCGTCCACTCTTCGTCGGCAAAGTTTTCTCGCATAGGGCAATCCCGTTCTGATGCTGAAAATCAATCCTAACTATATCGGTAAAATATATGAAACCTCTAAGGGCTAGCTAGAACACCGGTATCGCCATGGCTACGCCTGCCTAGGTGGGTCAGGTCGGGCCGGGAGATAGCCCTGGAGCGAGGTCGATGCTGAACCAGTTCTTATGTCCATGCCGGCCTACTTATTGGTGCTTAATCTTTCCTTACACCTAACCCGGCATACTAAGTATCTGGCCCAAGATCTGATCCCAGATCGGGCCCAAGCTCCACATCCCATCGCCCTATCCACCTCCTGGAGGACATGACCCATGACCCAATCGCTGTGGCAACGGTACCAAGACTGGCTGTACTACCACGATGGCCTGGGTCTCTACCTCGACATTAGTCGGATTCGTTTTGACGATGACTTTGTGGCCGCCATGGCCCCCCGGTTTGAGCGGGCGTTTGAGGATATGGTCGCCCTGGAGTCGGGGGCGATCGCCAACCCCGACGAAGATCGCATGGTCGGCCATTACTGGCTGCGCAACCCAGACATTGCCCCCAGTGCCGACATTCGCGACAGCATTCTTGCGGACATTAAGGCGGTCGAAGACTTTGTCGCCAAGATCCATGCTGGCGAAATTCGCCCCCCCCAGGCCCCTCGGTTTGAGCATGTGCTCTCGGTGGGCATTGGTGGATCGGCCCTAGGCCCTCAGTTTGTCGCCGAGGCGCTGTCGCCCGATGTCCCCCCCATGACCATTCACTTCATCGATAACACCGACCCGGCGGGCATGCGCCGCACCATGACCCGCATGCTCGACCAGCTCCCCGCCACCCTCATTCTGAACACCAGCAAGTCGGGTGGCACCCCCGAAACTCGCAACGGCATGCTGGAGGTCAAAGCAGCCTACGAAAAACTGGGGCTGAACTTTGTGGATCATGCCGTGGCCATCACCATGGAAGGCAGCAAGATGGATATTGAGGTGGCCAAGGCCGAAGGCTGGCTCAAGGAGTTTTACATGTACGACTGGATTGGGGGGCGCACCTCGGTGATGTCTGACGTGGGGCTGCTGCCCGCCGCCCTCCAGGGCATTGATATTCGCGCCATGCTCGACGGGGCCAGGGTCATGGATGAGGCTACCCGTGGGCGGGCCTTCAAGACCAACCCAGCGGCCCTGCTCGCGATGGCCTGGTACCACGCTGGCAAGGGCAAGGGTGAAAAAGACATGGTGGTGTTGCCCTACAAAGACAGCCTGATGCTGTTTAGCCGCTATCTGCAACAGCTGATTATGGAATCTCTGGGCAAGGCGAAGGACCTGGACGGCGCTGTCGTGCATCAGGGCATTGCTGTTTACGGCAACAAAGGCTCTACTGACCAGCATGCCTACGTGCAGCAGCTGCGGGATGGGGTACCGAATTTTTTTGCCACCTTTATTGAGGTGCTCGACGATCTGCCCAACCAGGATGACATTGAAGTGGAGCCCGACGTCACCTCCGGCGATTACCTCAATGGCTTTCTCTACGGCACCCGCAGCGCGCTGTACGACAATGGCCGCGACTCGGTCACGATCACCATCCCCGACGTGAACTCGCGCATCGTCGGGGGGCTCATTGCCCTGTACGAGCGGGCGGTGAGCTTCTATGCCTCGTTGGTCAACATCAACGCCTACCACCAACCCGGAGTTGAGGCGGGCAAACAGGCGGCGGCGACCATTCTAGATCTCCAGCGGCGGGTGCTGGAGGTGCTGCGGGAGGCCGACCAGCCCTTGGGCATCGAGGCGCTGGCGGAGCGGGCCGGTGCCATTGATGAGGTAGAAGCGGTGTATAAAATTGCCCGCCACCTGGCCGCCAATGATCGGGGTGTTCTGATTGAGGGCGATCGCGCCAATCCCGCCAGTCTGACGGTGTGCTTGCCGTAGAATGGTGCTCCCTAGTCAACCCCCTCTGTCCCCCCACAAAGCCGCTCTGCTTCAGGTTCATGCTTCGGTGTTTTTGTTTGGGCTGTCAGGGTTATTCGGCAAGTTTCTAGACCTGCCCGCTACGGTGATTGTGCTGGGCCGTACGGGTTTTGCCACCCTGGCCCTGGGGCTGGTGTTGGGGCTGGGTGGGCAAACCCTTCGCCCTCGGTCAGCCCAGGATCTGCTGGGGATGGCGCTGCTGGGCGGGCTCCTGGCCTTTCACTGGGTGAGTTTTTTTCACAGTATTCAGCTCGCTACCGTGGCGATTGGGCTGCTGACCTTTTCCAGCTTTCCGGTGTTTGTCACCCTGCTGGAGCCCCTGCTGTTTAAGACGCCTTGGCGGTGGCGCGATGGGGCGATCGCCACCCTGGTCGTCCTCGGGGTGGCCCTTGTGATCCCTGAATACCGACCGGGGTCAGCCACCACCCTGGGGGCGATCTGGGGCCTGCTGTCGGGGCTCTCGTTTGCCCTGCTGCAGCTGCTCAACAAGGGCTATCGACAGCGGTATTCGGCCCTGGCGATCGCCTTCTACCAAGATTTTTTTGCCTGTCTCAGTTTACTGGCGATCGCACCCCTGACCAGCCTGGCCCTGAGCACCCGAGAGGTGGGGCTGCTGCTAGTCTTGGGCGTGCTCTGTACCGCCGTGGCCCACACCCTGTTTATCGAGAGTTTGGCGGTGCTGCGGACCCAAACGGCCAGCATTATCAGCGCCCTAGAGCCGGTCTACGGCATCCTCCTAGCCGCCCTGGTGCTAGGAGAAGTGCCCTCATTCCGCACATTGGTCGGCGGCGGCGTCATCATCGGCACAATCCTCTGGGCCAGCTAGTAAGGCCCGCCTATCCCATGGCCAACCCCAACCGGTAAACGCCCAGGGCGAGAAGTTTTGCCCCGCTCCCGGCTCCTGACTCCCGGCTCCTAACTCCTGGGCCAATGACTATTTGACGCCAGTACCGTAGGCAATCACCTCCACCGCAACCACCCCCTGACCGTTGTTGCCGCCGAGCTCAGCGGTTTGAATGCGGATGTTGACCACCCGCTCAGCCCCCCAGGCCAGCGCCGCTTCTTCCATGCGCAGCATGGCCTCACGGCGACCCCGGTCGAGCAGGCTTTCGTAGACAGCAATCCGTCCGCCAAACAAAGTCATCACCCCCGCAATGAAGGTTTTAAAGAAGTCTGACGATATCACTACGCTACCCACAAATAGCTGTGCCTGGTGGGCATTTGGAATAGAGGCTTTGGCCCCCACAACGCTGAGCACCAGTCCTTGAATAGCCTGCTCTCGCTGCTGCAGCGATTGAAAATGCTGCTTTTCGGCACGGGTGCCAAAAAAATATCCAATGCCCAGCAGCACGGCAAAAATAATCAGTCCATCCATTGCTAATCCACCCGCACGGCGGTGCCGTAGGCAAAGATTTCAGCTGCACCCTGGGCCAAGGATGAGGTGGCAAACCGGATGTTGACAATGGCATTGGCCCCTTTCTGCTGAGCCTCCTGCACCATGCGATTGGTGGCTTCTTGGCGGGCTTCTTGAAGTAGCTCGGTGTAGCCTTTGAGCTCGCCACCGACAATGTTCTTGAGGCCAGCGGCAATATCACGGCCCAGGTGTTTGGCCCGTACCGAGCTGCCCTGCACCAAGCCCAGGTGTTGGGTAATGGCTTTGCCGGGAATGGTCTCAATGTTGGTCAGAATGATGGCTGGAGAAGAGGAGCGAGGTTGGGGCGATCGAGGTTGAACGGTCATTGTAGGCGGCCTGAAGCACTCATAAGACAACCACAAATCTAGCCTTTGGCAGGGCTATCGTCGAGGGTTTCCCAGAATTTGCCGATGATTAATTGCAATTGATTGCAATCTGTTACACCGAGGCCGGTAGTGTAGCCGATCTCCCCCAGGCCCCATCTACGCCCCACGCCTGCACCCAGCCTCCCCAAGGTTAAAAATCAAAATAGATATAGGGCAGTGTCTCCGCCGGGGCCAGCAGCCAGGCCAGCACGCTAAACACCGGCACCAGGAGCAACTTTACCGGCCAGCTCAGCTCTAGCTTGAACCCTCGGCGCACCAGGTAGGTCAGCCCCATTAGCCCCAAGACCCCTCCCAGAATCATCAGCAGTTGACCAAAACTAAAGCCCAATGACTCGATGTAAACCTTCTGGGTAAACTGAGCATCGGTAGGGACCCCCCACAACCGCTGTAGGGCCAGGGTAAAGCGATCGGGCTCGGGGAGCCGAAAGAACAGCCAGCTAAAGAACACCAGCCCCTGGGTCAGCAACCAACCCAAGCCAATACCTGGCACCGTCGTCCAAAAGGCTTTAAGGGTGGGAACGGTTTTGCCTCCTACTTGGGTCAGGCGGTGTACCACCAATCCGGCCCCGTGCAGCGTCCCCCAAATTAAAAAGCCCCAGTTGTTGCCGTGCCAGATGCCTGCAATCAGCATCACCACCATCAGGTTGAGGCAGGTGCGGGCTAACCCCTGGCGAGACCCCCCGAGGGGAAAGTACAGGTAGTTGCGCAGCCAGTCGCCCAGGGTCATGTGCCAGCGCCGCCAAAAGTCGGCCAGGCTTGTGGTGAAGTAGGGAGCGTCAAAGTTTTGGGGTAGGGTAATCCCCATCAGCAGGGCGCTGCCCCGGGCAATGTTCACATAGGCGCTGAAGTCGAGATAGAGCTGGAGGCCGTAGGCAAAGGTGGCCAGCCAGAGGTCGGCACTGCCGGCCCGCTCGAGGTTGTCGAAGCTGAGGTTGACCAAAATAGCAATGTGGTCAGCGATTAAAAGCTTTTTCATGGCGCCGTAGGCGATCAGCCACAGCCCCTCCACGGCGGTGTTGAGGCCCGGCGGCTTGTGCTGCTCGACCTGGTCTATGAAGGGATGGAACCGGGTAATGGGGCCAGAAATCAGCTTAGGAAAGTACAGCTTGTAGGCGGCAAAATCCGAAAAGTTGAGGGCCGCAGGGGAGCCGCGATAAACATCTACCAGGTAGGCGATGCACTCAAAGCAAAAGAAACTCAGCCCCAAGGGCATGATGATCCGCGCCAGGGTGCCGTCATCGGCGGTACCCAGCTCTATCCCCAGCCACCGCAGCAGCCCCTCGAGATACTTAAACCCCAGCAGCAGCGCCACATTGATGCCTATGCCCAGCCACAGCAGGCTGGTGCGGCGTTGGTTCCAGCCGCGCTCGGCGAACTGCCAGCGGGGGTTGGGGATGCGCCAGTCCAGGGGGGTGGCAATGGCGTTGCCGATAAAAAACGTGGCTAGCAACAGCGCCACCAGCAGCAGCAGGTACTGAACCTGAAGGGAGGCATAGAAAATTAAGCTGGCTACCACCAGCAGCCAGACTCGAGCCTGCAGTGACTCCAGTGTCCAAAAACCACCGACGACGCTGATCAAAAAGAGGGTGTAGACCAGGGATGGCAGAGTCATGGAGTGGGGGGGGCGGCAGGGCGGGGCCAGGAAATGAGCGGGTCTTGCCCAATCTGGCTGGACACTTGGTAGGCCCCGTAGCGGTTTAGGTGGCTGGGGTCAGAGAAGTAGTCGTAGCGGTTGGGCCAAAGCTGGGCAAAGTCGCGGAAGAGAAAACCAGCCTCGGTGGTCGACAGCTTGAGCATGTGTTGCAAGAACTCAGCCTCGGCCGCCTGGCGGTAGTCATCAAGGTATTCATCGGTGAGGGGGGTGTTGATAAAGACGAGGGGAATGCCCTGGGCCTGGGTAAAGCTCAGCAGATTGGCCAGGGCCTCTGCCTGTTGGCCGTCTAGGCGAAAGTTTTCGTAGTCGCGGTCGTAGCGACCGGAGACCCGAGCATAGTCTTGATAGTAGGTGGCGGGGTTAAACCGGATCGACAGGGCCAAAAAACCATCGAAATCGATGGTGCTGCCAGCGGGCATGGGGGCATCTAGGGCCTCTTCGCTGGCACTGGTCGGGCTTGGGGTTGCTGAGGCCAGCTGCTGCTGCAGCCAGCCCTTGAGGCGATCGCGATCGCCATAGACCGCCGAGAAGCTGGCTAGCTGACTGCTGATCCGCTCATCCATGGCGGCGTAGCTGTTGAGGAGCGAGCTAGGGGGAGTGGCCATGGCGTCCTCGGCCGTTTCAGCCGTGGCTTCGACCTCCTGGGATCGCCGGTTAGCCACCTCGCGATAGCCAGGGGAGGCGGCAATGGTGTTGTAGGTGGCATCGGCCCGCCCACTGTTAAACGCCCGAGCTCCATCGGCCCAGATAATTAACTGGGGTAACTGGTCGGGCTCTAGAACCTGGCGAATGACCAGATCGACCACCTGGGCCGTGGCGCCGTTAATGCCAAAGTTAAAGACGCTGATGTCGTCGTAGCCAAGGGCCGCCAGCTCTTTGCGCAGGGCCACGGGGTCGACTCCCCGTAGGGCTCGGGAGCTGCCCACAATCATCACGGCGGGGGGGCCAGACTGCTCGAGATGCTGGTAGTAGAGGGCCAGTTTTTCGTTCAGCTGGTCGCTATTAAAGCTGTTAAAAGTGGCTCGGTTGACCAGCTCATCGATCGCGACGATGGGCTGGCTAGGGCTAGTGGCTAAGGCTGCCCCCCCGGTGTTAGGGCCCGATGGATCGCCAGGTTCACTGGTAAACCCTTCACCTACCTGATCCTTTCCTTGGGCGTTGGGCCAGTCCAGCTGGGCCAAGTTATCTGCGATCGGGTTGGATCCATCAGTGGTGGTATCCCCAGGGGAATTTGGGTCAGGACTCACCACTTCCGCTCGGGCCTGCTGGGTCTGCGGGCTGACTATCTGCCCCAACAACCAGTCCATTTGCAGTGCCCCAAGGATCCCTACCGCCGCCCACACCACAGCAATTTTAAGGCCGTCTGAACGGCCCAGATTGGCCAGGCTTTCGACGTTGTCTGGGATTGTCTCGGGGCTGGCGCTGGTCAGCAACTGCGATCGCAGCATCAGCTGGCGGCCCTGGGCCAGGAGATCTTGCACCCACGGCCCCAGGGCCATATCCTCCTCTAGATCGGCTTCTACCACAGCGGCGCTAACGGGCCCCTCGGGGCGTACCAGCAGCTCATTGACGTAGGACTCCGAGGCGGTGAACTCGGGGGCGGCCTCGGGCACCAGGCGGCGGCGGGTCAAAAAGTCTTGGCCGTAGCTCCAGGCGGGCTGGGCCTGGCCCGATCGCCGTCCATAGACCCGTACCCCTTCGATGCCGAGGGGGCTGAGCGACAGCAAATAGTCGGTAATCGGCGGGGCCACCAGGCGGCGGCGGGGGGCCACCGGGCCATCGACCATCACGTGCAGTAGACCGTCGCGCTGCAAGAGCTGCACCCGCTGGCCCCCCGTGGCGAGGCGATCGTCAAGGCTGGAGTTAAGCAGGCGAGTGAGCAGGAAGGCGATCGCGGGCAGGTCGCCGGTTTGACCCAGGTACTCGGGGGTATCGGCCAGGGCGCTGTGCTCAGCGGCGGGCAAGTCTAAATAGTGCACCCATGCCGGGGTCGCCGTCGCGTCGGCCTGGCCATAGAGTACCGCCCGGTGAATGCCCTGGGGGGCTAGGCTCTCTAACGGCTCCGTCAGGGCAGCCATCACAGCGTCTTTAGGCGCTAGCCCTTCGGCCTGCTGGGTGTCGTGGTCACCGCTCAGGGGCGTGGAGATCAGGTGCAGGGTGCCGTTGGTGAGCTCGGCGGTAACGCCCAGGTGCCAACTGGCCACCGCCGCCGACAGTAGCCGGGCGATCGCGTCGGTATCGCCCCAGCGGCCCCATTCCCGCAGCATTTCTTCGGGTGGGGTGAGGTCAATGCGCAGACTCCAGTCAGGCTTGGTTTCCCCCCGCACCTGAAGCAGCAGCACCGCATCTTTGAACTGGGTCAGTTGTAGCTGCCGCAGGCGCTCCGCCGTGGGCCGGGCAATTAGCGACGGGTCGGGACTATAGGTGGCCTCACAGAATATCCACAGCCGAGGAATGGTGCTGTCGGTACCGTTGGCCCCCTCGGCGAAGGGCAGATCCGACTCGACATCGTCAACGGCAATCGCCATGCGGTGCAGGTGGGCGGTGCCTGGGATGGCCTTAATGCTGACCCACACCCCCACATCAAGGCTGCTGAGGGTTTCGCTCAAATACCAGGCGATCGCCTCTGGATCACCCTTGCGAGCTAGGCTCAGGTTGGAGAGCACAATGGCCCCACTGCCACCCTCACCGCCGAGCTTGAGGTCAGGCTGGCCCTGGGTATATTGCTCCAGTAGCGACTGGGTGGCTTTAATATCGGCCTCATCCTGGTTTTCGAGCACCAGCTGGGCTAGGTGCCGCTCTAGCCGATTGAGGTAGATAGGGGCCGTCCAATCGGGGGTTGACTGTCCTTCTAGGCGGCTATACAAATAAAGCTGGTACAGTTGAGGATAGTGCTGTTGTACCAGTTGCTCCCCCTCCTCCAATAGCGATCGTACCAGTTTTAGGAGTACCGTCGGCTGCTCTAACGTCGTTGGGGTTTCACACAGCACGTGGAGAATATTGCCCCGCAGCTTGATATGCAGCTCGGCCGTCGGTAGGCCCATAGCGTCTTTCAACCAGCTCAGCACATTGGCCACTGGCGAATTAGGGCTAAGGGTCGGGTGGGATAAAGACACGGGCATGGAGAGCTAGAGTACTAACTCAGACGGTGGTCAGAGTCTGAGTCACAAGGCAGGCATGAACTGTGCCTGCACTGAGCCGTTGCCCAGTGCAGGCACAGTCGGTTTAATTTATACCAACTCCAGCGCTAATCGGCTGATTTCTTTTCGGGCAGCTTCAAAAACATTTAAACATCTCGGCATTTAGACCTCCTGGTTTGCAGCCAGTTCCATGACGACGATCCCTCGGCAAGCACCTCAAGCACCTTAGAAAACCAGTCCCGAAGGAATTGCCGGCGAGGCAAGCCCCAGAACCACTCTTCGGCCCTGCCTTAGCTGAGCTGAAAACCTTCCTAATCTAATATATTAGTGACCGATTGTACTGATGGTGGCCTCTACCCTTGACCTACAGCAATTGTAAATTCAACGCCAGACGGGCGTTTCAGCCTCTCTGACAAAAATCAGCTTCCCCCTCATAGGGACTAATAGGGACTAAAAAGCTAAAAGTCTAACCGCCAGCTACAATTCTGC
>Ga0169931_10011904_pt1 | contig 12160 bp, 8 predicted proteins | sample Kivu_15m_20L_FD_129675 | JGI IMG/M metagenome (GOLD analysis project Ga0169931, IMG submission 129675) | Freshwater microbial communities from Lake Kivu, Western Province, Rwanda to study Microbial Dark Matter (Phase II) - Kivu_15m_20L... | ecosystem: Environmental > Aquatic > Freshwater > Lake ...
AATCTGCTAGCTACTACACAAGTCAGTACAGGGACCCTTCATGCCAACGTTGGCTCTTTTAATACAGTTGGAACATCTAGATTAAACGCATCTACTATTGGATCAAGTAGTTTTACAACAAATAGATTTACACTGAACGGAACAGACCTTAAAATTTCTGCTGGCGGTGATAGAGGTGCAGGAGGCCGTGCATTTGTTCATGATTTTGGTAATAAGCTTACTATAAATTATGGTGGTGATTTTACAGGAGGTGTAGAAGTTACCAACAATCTCCACATCACAGGCTCCCTTTCAAAAGCTTCCGGTTCATTTGATATACAACATCCTATTCATACATCCAAGCGACTCATACATAGTTTTATTGAAGGACCTCGATGTGACTTAATCTATCGAGGAAGTGTTATACTCGAAAATGGTACAGCAAATGTTAATCTCGATTCTGACTGCGTTGAAGAAAATGACTGTAGTATGAGTCAAGGAACATTTGAATTATTATGTAGAAATCCAGTATGTTATCTACAGAACAATGATTCCTTCAATCGAGTCAAAGGAACCATTACTGGTAATATATTATCCATCACATGCGAAAATAATACTAGCGCTGATACCATACATTGGATGGTCATCGCAGAAAGAAAGGACCAATTTATCTATCAATGGAATCGAACGAATACAAATGGTTATCTTAAAACAGAACATGATAATTAACATCATTCATTTCTTACTATAATTGTATTTATAATTATCTGTCGATTAAAAATAAAAAAGTTAAGCTGCGTTCAAAAGTGAATCTAAGCTGCGTTCAAAAGTGAATCTAAGCTGTGTTGAAAAGTGAAACTAAGCTGTGTTGAAAAGTAAAGTGTATTGTGATGCAAACAATTAAAAAATGAATGAAATTTGAATTATTATAAATTTAGTTTAATATATAATGTCTACATTTATAAAGTATTTAGAAAATTTTGTAAAAGATACGGAGGATGTGAAAACGTTGACTCATTTAGCCTTTAGAGGGAAGGGTAAATATAGGGTATCTGATGAGAAATATGATGAGTTTTATAAAAAGTATTATGATGCATTGATGAGAGATGAATCGATGTATTTGATTGAGAAGATTAATGAATCGACTAAATTTGCATATTTTTTGGATATAGAGACTCCAAAGAAGAGTGTGTATAAGATTACTGTGAATGATATTAGAATAATTATAGATAAAAGTTTGGAGAGTATTGAGGAGATGTTTGAGAATGGTGAAGGGGGCTATATTGTGACAAAAAGAAATGATAAATATCATGTTAATTTTCCGAATTTGATTGTAAATATGATTGGTGCGCAAAAGTTGGTAAAAATGACTATTGAAAAGTTGGGTGAGGAGAGAAAATTAGTAGATACATCAGTTTATAGGACTGGGTTGCGTTTGTTTGGTTCAAAGAAGAGTGAGATTGAGATTAAGAAAGAGAGGGATATATTTGAGGGTGATGTAAAAATGTATTCGAGTGTATATGAGATTTATGATGTGGAGAATGATAATTTAAAAGATATAAAATCGACAAAATATGAAGAGTTTATGAAGTTAGTGATTAGGCGTAAGGAGTGTTGTGAATTATCAAAAATAAGGGAAAGTTTTAAGCAAAGTTTAGTAAAAAGAGAGACGACAATTGTGAAGGGTGTGGAGAATAAGAATGTGGGTAAGGAGGTTAGTAAATTATTAAATTATGTAAAGGAGATGTATTTTGAGCATGTGGGTGGATATAATTTGAATATTTCAAGAATTGTGGCGACACAGAATAAGCAGGGTATATTTTGTTATTATGTAAGTTTGATGGATAAAATGTGTCCATTTGTGGGTAGAGAGCATCGTAGAGAGCATAGTCCAATTTATTTGGAGATAAGTATGGGTGGGATTTATATAAAATGTTATGATCAGGATTGTTTGAGGCGTAAATATCCAGATGAAGGTTTTAGTTTGCCACATAATTTTGAGATGGATTATCCAGAGTTGTATTTGAGTATGACTACAAAGTATTGGAAGGCGGATATTGATATTACGCCAGATATTAAAAAGTTATTAGAGGATTCATTGTCAGGTTCTCATTATAAGATTGCAAAAGTGATTTATAATATTTACAGACATCGTTTTAGGATTGATGATATTAAGAATCCTGATTGGTATGAGTTTGATGGTATTAGGTGGTCAAAGACGCATATAATGAATATTTTGATGTCGGAGGAACTACAAAAGTATTACAAGGGTATAAAGATTAGTGATACAGGTGCATTACAAAATTCAGACTTGCAAGAGTTTATTCAAAATAAGGACAAGTTAGAGGCAAATTTGAGGAATAGTTTAGTGGATAATATAATTAATAAATTGGAGAACGTGTCTTTTAAGAAGAATGTAATGACAGAGATGCATTACCTATTCAAGTCATTAGAGCCTAATTTTGTATCAAGATTGGATTCAAATCCGTATTTAATTGGGTTTAAGAATGGTATTTATGATTTAGAAAATATGGAATTTAGATGTGGTGATCAGAAGGATTATGTAACATTGTCAACTGGATATGATTTTATGGAGTATGATGAGAATGATGAGGAGATTAAGAATATTTATACGTTTTTAAGGAAGATTATTCCGAATAAAAGGGTATTTGAATATTTATTAAAAATTTTGGGACGGTCATTATTGGGAATTAACGATGAGCATTTTTATATTTTTACAGGATTATCTGGTGCAAATGGAAAGAGTACATTGATTAATTTTTTGGAATATACGTTGGGTGACTATATGACATCAGCTGATGTATCATTATTAACAAATAATCGTGCGATGAGTTCATCTGCGTCACCAGATATTATTAGATTAAAGGGTAGACGATTTGTATCGTTTGCGGAGCCAGAATATGGAGATACGTTAAAGACTGGAATTATTAAGGCATTTAGTGGTGGTGATACTATTATTGCGCGTGAATTATATAAGGCGCCGATATCATTCAAGTTACAAGCGAGTATGTTTATGTGTTGTAATGATTTACCAAATGTGAATTCGTGTGATGGTGGTACGTTCCGTCGTTTAAGAATTATAGAATTCAAGAGTCGTTTTTGCGATCATCCAACAAAACTGAATGAATTTAAGATTGATACAACAATCAAGGATAAAATTAAAAGTTGGAGGCCATATTTTATGTCTATTTTAATACATTATTATAAGCTATACCAAGAAGAGGTAAGAGTAAAAGGAAAGATTGAGGAGCCAGAAGAAGTGAAGATTGCGACGAGTAAATATAAGGCAGATAATGACAAATTTAATGAATATATTACAGAATGTTTAATAGAAGTGTCGGAATGCTTTGAGAATATAAAGACAATTTATAATGATTTTATGAGATGGTGGTCTGAGAATTATGCAAATACAAAAATGCCAGACATTAAAGAATTAAGAAAGTCATTAAAGATTAAATTTGGAGAAGAAGTGGAAAAGTTTAATGCGAATGGAATGAAACAGGTTGGATTTAATATTCGATTTAATACAACAGATAATCATATTCAAGATTTTAATGAAGAAGATTATTAACCCGAATGCAGGAGACGCGCCATGAGTGGCAGTTGTTTGAGTATGTATGTTCTATATATAATTATTATTTTAGATTATTAGATTTATTTTTTTATTATCTTATGTATTATTAAGACATGGATGAGGATAGTTTTGATATAGAATCTTTACCATCAAGTATTTCTTTAGAAAGTACATATACCCCGAATTCCGAAATGGAATCACCAATAGATTCTCCGTTTGCAGAAACTGAAAAAGAAACAATGGGAGATATACTAGATGAGAATGTAGGAGACGTGAAAGATATGATAGATGATAAAATAGTGGATGGGAAATATATGTGGGTGCCTCTTGGTGAAAATTGGAGAAAAATATTAATGTCTAATTTATATGTTGTAAAAGATTGTTTGCCGGATGGAAATTGCCAATTTCGTTCACTAGAGGAGGCACTAAAGAGTGATACCCATTTTAAATTATCACATAAAAAGTTAAGAAATAAAGTCGCTGATTACATACTAACATTAAGTGATGTACAATTTCAAGAGATTTTGAATAATTATAAAATAGAGAAAGAGAGTGGAGAATTTTATGGTGATTGGGATCCAAACACTATAAAAACAAAAAGACAATTGGCATTAGAAATAAAGAAACCAGGATTTAATTTTGAAGGAGATAATATGACATTATCTATATTGTCTAAAGTACTAGGAATTGATATTTTTATCTTTAATGAAAATACACATACGATTACAAAAATAGAAAACAATAATACATCATTTGTTATTTTAAATTTTATTCAACAAGATAATGCAGGACATTACAAAACAATCGGATTTAAACCACAGAATAGTGTTCAAACTATATTTGACCGTGCAGATTTACATGATGACCTAAAATCATTAATCGACAAAAATATATTTTATAAAAGACATATTGAAAGAATTTATGATTTATACGAACCATTTACATGTAATGATTTAATTTCAAACATGGAAATTTTATTAGGAAAATTAACCGTATCCGATAAAAATTTAATATGTTCTTTATCTTCAAAAATTGTAACAAGAAAGACCCCAAAACCACGAAAAAGGGTGCGTTCAAAAGCTAAAAGTGCAGTGCGTTCAAAAGCTAAAAGTGCAGTGCGTTCAAAAGCTAAAAGTGCAGTGCGTTCAAAAGCTAAAAGTGCAGTGCGTTCAAAAGCTAAAAAGAGCAAATCTGTAAAGAAAAGTAAGCGCAAATCTGTAAAGAAAAGTAAGAGCAAATCTGTAAAGAAAAGTAAGCGCAAATCTGTAAAGAAAAGTAAGAGCAAATCTGTAAAGAAAAGTAAGAGCAAATCTGTAAAGAAAAGTAAGCGCAAATCTGTAAAGAAAAGTAAGAGCAAATCTGTAAAGAAAAGTAAGCGCAAATCTGTAAAGAAAAATAAGAGCAAATCTATAAAGAAAAGTAAGCGCAAATCTGTAAAGAAAAGTAAGCGCAAATCTGTAAAGAAAAATAAGAGCAAATCTATAAAGAAAAGTAAGCGCAAATCTATAAAGAAAAGTAAGAACAAATCTGTAAAGAAAAGTAAGAGCAAATCTGTAAAGAAAAGTAAGCGCAAGTCTGTAAAGAAAAGTAAGCGCAAATCTGTAAAGAAAAGTAAATCTAAGCGCAAGTCTGTAAAGAAAAGTAAGAGCAAATCTGTAAAGAAAAGTAAGCGCAAATCTGTAAAGAAAAGTAAGAGCAAATCTGTAAAGAAAAGTAAGAGAAAGAGTAAACGTAAAGAATAAATTTAAATTTATAAAAAAAAATTATCTATATGTAATATATAAATGGGTACTTATATATTATTATTAATTGCATTATTTTTATTTTTTGTGTATTATACTTCTATGGAGACATATACGAATGAAAAGAACAAAGAATGTTCAACGGCTGCTATAAATGATGCAGTTTATAATTATAGAGTAAATGAATTAAATAAGGGGGCGCGTTAACTAGTATTATAAAAAAATGAAATATTTTTAGTTAATGAAAATATAAAAATGAGGAAATTATTGGTCATTATTTTTATATTTTTAAACGGATATGTTTTTTGTCAAAACTGCGGAGCAGGAACATTATGTAATAATTTAGAATATCCATGTTGTTCACAGTATGGGTGGTGTGGGACTTCGGAAGAATATTGTGGTCGAGGGTGTCAATCGGAGTTTGGAATTAGGTGTAATAATAATAATCAAACTACTAGCCAAAGAGATACAAATCAAAATGTGCCGTTTATTATAAGAGAATGTATTATAGAGAATACAGTCGCTTTAACGTTTGACGACGGTCCATTTATGTATACAAATACGTTGTTAGATATATTAAAAATGAATGATGTAAGGGGGACCTTTTTTGTAAATGGAATAAATAGGTGGAATATTGATGAACCTTTTGTTTCGGAAATTGTTAAGAGAGCGTATGATGATGGACATCAGATAGCAAGCCATACTTGGAGTCATTTAGATTTGACAGTTTTAACTGAAGACAGAATAATGGAGGAGATGACTTTACTTGATGATTCGCTTAAAAGAATAATAGGAAAGGTTCCAAAATATATGAGGCCTCCGTATGGTAATATCAATGAAATGATGGCGAGGGTGATGACATTATTAGGATATAAAATGGTATTATGGAATATCGATTCGAATGATTGGGGTGTGCAAGGTGGTGTGAGAAATATAACAGAATTATTTGATGAAAATCCTGTAGGAAAGTCAATCATATTGCAACATGATACATTAGAGCATAGTGTTGAATCCTTAACTCAATTATTTATTGATTTTTTGAAAGAGAGGCAATTAAATATAGTTACAGTGGCTGAATGTTTAGGAGACAATCCATATATAGAATAAATAATTAAATTAAAAGTGAATTTTTAGATAAATATAAGTGGAGATAAACAATGTCTGATAAACGAATGCCGCAAGACATGTCATTATATCATCAAAAGTTGCAATTATATTTATATAAAAAAAAGTTAAATGAGATGAATATTATGGAATTATTAGATAAATTATCTGCGAAAACAGTCAAGTATATAATGTATGATTTGGGTTATATGATGTCTGAATCTCAGGATGACGAGTTGTATATTTTTAGTGATGGGAATTGTAAGGGGAATGGTAAAAAAGATGCGAGGGCTGGATACTCTGTATTTTTTTCGGATGATATAGATTCAAAGTTTTATAAATTTAATAAAACCAGATTGATTGTGACAGAACCTACAAATAATAAAGCGGAGTTATCTGGAATAAAATATATTTTCAAGACAATATTAGAAAACGAGGAGCTTTTTAAAACTAAGAAAATAGTTATTTGTACTGATTCAATGTATTCAATTAATTGTATAGAAAAGTGGTCAAAGAATTGGGTAAAGAATGGCTGGAAGAATAGTAAAGGTGAAGAAGTTAAGAATAAAGAGATTATTAAAGATATTATATCGGCGAGAGATGCTATAAATAAAGACATAGTTATATGTTTTAAGCATATTATGAGTCATTTACAAGAGCCACAAGATAAAAATTCAATTGAATGGACATTATGGTATGGTAATAATAAGGTGGATAGTAATATTAATGAATTGTTAAATAAGAGTTACTAGATTAATCGATAGTTGTCCCTCCAAATTCAATCATCTCTCCATTTTCATCTGTAAGTTGTAGATTATGACTAAATAATAATATATGCCATTGTTTTTCGAAGGATAATTTTATGTTAATTAATTCAGAAGAGGAGTATTCCGTATAATTTTGGATAATATTAAAGGTATCATTAAAAAGATTATTAAGTTGTGTTAAAAGAGCAGGATTTTCAGTTTGTTGTTCTGTACGTTTGTCATGAAATACCGATAGTAAGTATTTAAATGAATCATATAATTCGATTTTTGCTAATATTTTATTTGATAATTCTGTATCAAGTAATTTATTCATTTCTGAAGATAATAAAATATCTTGTAAATTTGTATCGTGTGTTAATGTGTCGTATGTTTTGGTAACTTGAATGTCAGAATGGATATATGTATCGTGAAGTGTAGTATTTGCATGAGCATGTATAATAGAACTAGAGTCAATTTCAAATGTAATATGAATTGGTATTTCTCCTTTGTCATAATTGGAGAATAAGTCAGACGAAAGTTGAAAAGATGTTAAAAATAGATTGTCTTTTACAAGTTTACGTTCTCCTTGATAAATATTAATAGTGATAGAATTTTCATAGCTTTCACTATTTGTAAAGGTTTGTGTACGAGATATAGGCAATAATGTATTTCTAGATACAATAGGTGTCATAATACCACCGAGTGTTTCAATTCCAACAGATAAAGGAAGAATATCCATAAGAAGTGTGTCTCCACCAGAGTCTTGGTCTATAAGATTTTTAAGAAGAGCTCCTTGAATTGATGCTCCGATACTAACAGCTTGGTCTGGATCAATGGTTGAATTAATGTGAGCATGAGGAAGAATTTCTTGAAAGAGCGTTTTAAAGTATAGAATACGACTGGTTCCTCCTACAAAAATAACAGAATTAATATTAGAATAGCTAAAATTGTTTGTTTTTTGAATATAATCATCAAGGACATAATAAATTAAATTTCGTATTTTGTCATAAAACGCCTTGTTTATCTGATTGAATTGAGATTGTGTGATAGGTAATGAATAGTCATGACTACCTAATTCTAAATAAATAGTAGTATGTGTATTAAATGATAATTGTGTTTTAATCTCTTCTGCTTGTTTACAGATATAATTTAATGTTTTGTCTGTTAATTGAGAAAGATTAAATTTTTGTATTATAAAATTAGTTAAATTATGTGTTATATCTTCTCCTCCAAGAAGATTATCACCGATTGTATTTTTAACTTCGTAAACAGATTCTATATAATCTAAATGAAGTAAGGAGATGTCAGTCGTTCCTCCTCCACAATCAAATGTTAATATAAATTCTTCGTCCATGTTAGACATTTTAAATTTATCAAGCGCGTATGCCAAACTAGCAGCGGTAGGTTCATTTATAATACGTAAAACGTGTAGTTGAATGGATTCGCAACATTCTTTGAGAATAGTTCTTTGTTGGTCATCAAAATATGCTGGTATAGTAATAACAATATCAATGTTAGATGATATATCAATAGAAAAATGGTTACAAATAATTTTTTTAAGATATTGTAAATAAAGTGTGATGAGTTGTGTCACAGTAAATGTTTGTTCTATATTATTATATGTAACGCGAAATAATAATGGATTATTACTAAACGAATTGTGTTTAAAAAATGGTAAAAGAGTGTCATCTATAGATTGTTTTCCAATAAGACGTTTTAAGTTATAAAAAATACCATTTAAAAAATGTTTATTATTATTAGAGCGAAGTAATTGCAAAGCAGAATTAGAGAATAATATATCGGAAGAATGTGGGTCTAAAAATAGAATAGATGGCGAGGTAAAGTTTCCTTGTTCATTGGGTATAATTTGAACAATATTCGTTTGTGTATTATAATAGGATATACAGCTATTTGTTGTGCCAAAATCAATGCCAATAACAATGTTATTCATGTTATATTATGTTATAAATAGAAATCTTTATTTAAATTGGCACGAAATAAATGAAAATTAAATTTTAATAATTACAAGTATAAGACATGGAGTATCTTCCATATGATATATTAAATAATATTATACAATATGTTGATATAGAAGCGAGTAGAAATATGATAATATCATCAGTAAATATATATAATTATAAGGATATGTTGACAAATAGAATGATAGATAAAATAACTAGTTATTTTTCTAGTTTAGACAAGTTGAATTTTAAAGAGCAATTAGTGGATAAGAATAAATTATATATACATTTGAATAAGATATATAATCATTTTAAAAAACATAAACATGCATGTTTATCAGATATACTAATATATTTATGTGATATAAAATATACAAAGGAGTGGATATTTAAATATATCATATCAAAATGTCACTTTTCAAAGGCGAGGGCGAATAATAGTGTATTAGATACACGAGCCCGTTTCCCACAGATTTCAGATGTGGGGAATATAGAAATGCAAGAAATAGATATATATAGATTGCAAAGTATATTAGGTAATGTTGTAGATTATAATGCAATACGTGCAGATGATTTAATATATATATTGATGTTTTGTGAAGATGTGTCTATAGTAATGAAGAATATATATGTAGAAGAAATTATACTATTACATGTAATTAAGTATAGGATTAGTATAAAAGATAGAGATAATGTAGTAGTATTATTAAATTATTTATTATATAAACATTTTTTCAGATATTCGGAATACATAGAAGATGTCTTGGTAGATATTATGTGCGAGGTTATAAAATATAATGATATAGTACTATTGGAAGAGATTTATAATAAGCAGAAAATGTATAAATTTACTTTAAGATATCAAAAGATTGTAAATGCATGTTTAAAACGAGGAAATATTCAATTATTACAGTTTATAAATGATAAAATGGTCAAACAGAATAAAGAATTAAGAGGTGATATGAAGATTGAATGTATAATAATAACAACGGATGATATAAAAGGTTTAATGAGAAACAAATTATATAGTATGTTATGTAAGGTAATAGAATTATATTTAGGAAATACAATAAATATGTCTGGATATATGAGGGAGATAATGAATAATTTTGAGTGTAATAATAACGAATGTATGGCGATATTAGATTATTTGAATGATGTTAATAAAAAGTTAATTATGGAAAAATTAATAAAACGTTAATTATGAAAAAATAAAATGAATTTAAATAGGTATAAAGAATATTCAGTTGTGTAATAGATATGATTAATATAGTTGCGTGTTTAACAAATTATAAGAATAAATTAGCCATTGGAAGATGTGGTGATTTGTTATTTAAATTAAAGGATGATATGAGATATTTTAAGCATTTGACAATGAATGTGTTAAAGAATGATTCACGATTGTCACGGAATGTTGTTTTGATGGGGCGTAAAACTTATTTTTCAATACCGATGAGATATAGGCCATTAGAAGGACGTTTAAATATAGTATTGACAAGAGACCGTCAATTAATGAAATTATCACCTGTTCCAAATAATTTAGTATTAAATAAAGATTTATATTACGCTGATTTAGATACGTTTAAAAAGATTTATTATAAATATAATCCGAATGTATATGTAATTGGTGGCTCTGAGTTATATAATATGTTTATTGGGCAAGCGGATAAATTATATATTACACAAGTACAAACTGAAGATGGTAAGGAAATAAAATTTAAGGATGGAGAAGAACCAGATACATTTATGAACCATTTTAGTGCTGATTATAGATTAGTAGGTGTATCTGAGAAATATAGTGAAAGGTATAAAGATATGAAATTGAATTATAGAATGTTGTATTATAAATTGTCTGATAAAATGACAGAAGAGCATAAATATCTAAGCTTTATGAATCGTATTTTAGTAAAGGGAAATAAGAGATTAGATCGGACTGGAGTAGGTACTGTATCTTTATATGGTAATCAAATGAGATTTGATATATCGCAAACAATACCATTAATGACTACAAAGCGTGTTCCATTTAAGACAATTATGGAAGAATTATTATGGTTTTGTAGAGGAGACACTGATGCTAAAATTTTACAAAAAAAAGGTGTTAAGATTTGGGATGGGAATACATCGCGTGATTTTTTGGATAAACAAGGCTTGTTTCACTATCCAGAAGGCGTGTTAGGTGCTGGTTACGGTTTTCAGTGGAGATTTTTTGGTGCAAAGTATAGTCATATATTTTCTGATACATCAAAGTGTGATACATCTTTGATTGGTGGTGTAGACCAGTTAAAGCATGTGGAATATTTATTGGCGAATGACCCTTTTTCAAGAAGAATCGTTATTTCAGCATGGAATCCGAATGATTTTGACAAGGTTTCTTTAACGCCATGTCATGTATTGTTACAATTTTATGTAGAAGAGATAAATGGTGAGAAACATTTGAGTTGTCAATTTTATATGAGAAGCAATGATGTATTTTTAGCAAATGTATTTAATGTGGTAAGTTATAGTATGCTTACCTATATTTTGGCTAAAAGACATAATATGAAACCCAAAGAAATTATTTATACGTGTGGTGATGCACATATTTATAATAATCATGTTGAGCAAGTAAAACAGCAATTAATTAGAATACCTAGACCATTTCCAAAGGTAATGGTGAGTGAATCTGTGAAATATAAAGATTGGAGTGAAATAACAGCGGATGATTTTGAATTACTTGGATATTTTCCGTATGCTGCAATAAAGGCGCCGATGGCGGTTTAAATAATATACGTCTTTAATTTTTTTAATTAATTTAATTAAAAAAATGACATGATTAATTATGCGAGATTTAAGTGTGCTTTTAATGATTCAACCTCATTCATTAATTTTTGGACAGCGCCATATAAACTTGCTATTAATTGATCCGAGTTCAACGTTCTACAATCTGATATACCGTGCATATTTTTTTGTTCCACCGCTTTTGGCATGATACCTTCCACATCTTGTGCAATCCAACCTAATTTAGACCTGTCAGGTACATCTTCTGGTGTATAA
>Ga0169931_10011907_pt1 | contig 12156 bp, 13 predicted proteins | sample Kivu_15m_20L_FD_129675 | JGI IMG/M metagenome (GOLD analysis project Ga0169931, IMG submission 129675) | Freshwater microbial communities from Lake Kivu, Western Province, Rwanda to study Microbial Dark Matter (Phase II) - Kivu_15m_20L... | ecosystem: Environmental > Aquatic > Freshwater > Lake...
AAAGCGTAGGCTGCGTAAAGCTCTTCGGGCCAAAGACATCACATCTTTTCGGAGCGGTTCTCGGTTGTTAATCAAGTCGTTTAATTCAGATTCGAAAGAGTTTTGCAAGTTGCCTTGGTCCAAAAGGGATTTTAAGATGTTTTCAAGGGAGGTACTTTCTTTTTTAATGTCTTCGGTGTACCATTTCCAAGCGGTGTTCTTAGCATCTTTTACCTCATTTTTAGCCTCTTCCGCAATTCGGTTTAATCCTTCCTCGGTTGCCAAGGGTTCAGGTCCTCCGTCAAAAGCAAGAATCCATTCGCGAAACTTCAAGATGCAGTCGTTGGATTTTTCCCATTCCATGCGCTCTGAACTTTTGTATCGCTCGTGCGATCCCGAGGTTGAATGTCCCTGAGGTTGGTTTACTTCTTGCACATGCACCAGAACCGGTATGTGCTGTTCTCGCGCAATGCTAACGGCTTTTTCGTAGGTTCGGCAGAGATGTGGATAGTCCCAGCCTTTGGTTCGAAAAATTTCAAATCCTGGCGTGTCTTCGGTGCGCTGAAATCCTGCTAGTGCCTCGGAAATACTGTTTTTAGTGGTTTGAAGCTCACGTGGTACTGAAATACCGTAGCCATCGTCCCAAACGGACATCACCATCGGGACCTGTAGCACGCCAGCAGCATTCATCGTTTCCCAAAAAGGTCCTTCTGAAGTGGATGCATCACCAATGGATCCAAAGGCGACTTCGTTGCCGTTCATGGAGAATCCTTCAAATTCTTTGGTTTGTAACGCTGGATTGTTTCTATACATTTTGGAAGCTAAGGCCAATCCCAGTAAACGAGGCATTTGACCAGCAGTTGGGGAAATATCGGCGGAACTGTTCTTTTGCTCCATGAGGTTTTTCCATTGACCTGTGAGATCCAAATTCCTTGTTGCGAAATGTCCCCCCATTTGACGCCCCGCCGACTGCGGTTCAATGGAAACATCTGTGTGTGCATAAAGTCCGGAAAAGTAGGCTTGAACCGATAACTCTCCAATGGCCATCATCCATGTTTGGTCTCGGTAGTAACCCGACCTAAAATCTCCGTTTTGAAAGTGTTTTGCTAAGGCAATTTGAGCCAATTCTTTACCGTCTCCAAAAATACCGAACTTCGCTTTTCCCGTAAGGACTTCTTTACGTCCTAGCAAAGAAGCTTCTCGCGATAAACAAGCAAGTTTATAGTCGGACAAAACCTCTTGTTGAAATTTGACAAAGTCGTAAGATTTGGCCGTAGACGTTGGCATAGTGTAAAAATTTACTGCAAATATAGCTAAAACTAATCCGTGAAGCATTCTGAAAATTGATAGAAATTTGCACCTTTGTTGGGTGAAAATCGAAATATGTGCCGCGTCTATCGATGCACTCCTTGGAGCTCAAAACTTAAAGGTAGATCGTGTTGAGGTCTGCTCCAGTTTGGAAATGGGTGGAGTAACCCCTTCCTTGGGTTTCATCCAAAGTGCAATGCATCTAGGTCTGAGTACCCATGTCTTGTTGCGCCCGCGTCCTGGAGGTTTTGTGTACTCCCCAAGCGAGTTAGATTTGATTTTTGAAGAGATTAAGGTGATGAATAGATTGAATGTGCAAGGGTTAGTGGTTGGTGTCTTGACCCCCGAATTACGCATTGATCGAAAATCCATGGAACGGATTCGCTCTTCCTTCCAAGGAGAACTAACCTTTCACCGTGCTTTTGACGATTTAGTGGAATGGCGTGCGGAAATGGATTGGTTGAAAAGCATTGGTGTCAATCGGATTTTGACTTCAGGTTTGGCCAATTCCGTATCAAGGGGACTGCCAATGCTCCGAGATATGGTGCTTCATGCAAAAGGGCAAATTCAAGTAATGGCAGGTGGCGGAGTTAATTTAGCCAATGCGGCAGAACTTTTAACCACGGTAAAAACCGATGCAATTCATTTCTCTGCGACATCCAAAGAATCCTTGGAGCCTCAGTCGTTCTTTTCGGAGGAACGCCTTGTATTTGATCCCCATAAGGCTAAAAAATTGGTGGACTTATGCCGAAATTTCAGTTAACAACTGCCATCTCACGTTAAATTTGGTGACATTTTGTCAAATTTACTGAATAGCTATTTTTGGAACTTTTATTGTCGCTTCCTTCCTAATCGTTAAGAATAATGAGTAAAAAAAAACCAAATCCCGCTGAGAAATCTCAAAATGAAGAGATAGAGGTATCGGCTAACGCTGAACAGGGGGCTATGCAACAGCAAATCTCGGAACTGACCAGCAGCCTAAAAGAACAAGACGAAAAGTTCATGCGCTTGTATGCCGAATTTGATAATTACCGAAAACGTAGCACGAAGGAAAAAGCGGATTATCTGACCAATGCTAGTAAAGAAATAATTGTTGCGCTTTTGCCTGTTTTGGATGATTTTGAAAGAGCGGTTGTCAACAATGAAAAAGTGGAGGACCCTCAAATTTTAAAGGATGGTTTTACCTTGATTTATCACAAAATGCAACAACTGATGGAAGCCAAGGGTTTAAAGGCCATGTCCACGATCAATGAAACATTTGATTACGACCTGCACGAGGCCATAGCCAACGTTCCAGTGGAAAATGCAGATCAAAAAGGAAAGGTCATCGACCAAGTTGAGAAAGGTTATTTTTTAAACGATAAAGTCATCCGATACGCAAAAGTCGTGGTAGGTCAATAGAAAAAATGAGCAGTAAAAGAGACTATTACGAAGTTTTAGGTGTGTCCCGAAGTGCTTCCGACGCAGATATCAAGAGTGCCTATCGAAAGTTGGCCTTGAAATATCATCCTGATAAAAATCCAGACGATCCGTCGGCAGAGGAGAAATTCAAGGAGGCCGCTGAGGCCTACGAGGTTCTTTCTAATTCGGATAAAAAAGCCCAATACGACCGATTTGGTCATGATGGATTGAAAGGTGGTTTTGGCGGCGGAATGAATATGGACGATATCTTTTCGCAGTTTGGTGATATTTTCGGTAGCGCGTTTGGTGGTGGTAGTTTTGGGGGGTCTCGATCGAATAGCCGTGTGGTCAAAGGGTCTAACCTTCGAGTAAAAATGAAACTAACGCTCGAAGAAATTTCCAGCGGAGTTAAAAAGAAAATTAAAGTCAATAAACTGGTTCAGGCAGAAGGCGTATCCTTTAAATCGTGCAATTCTTGCAATGGTTCAGGCAGAATTAGCCGTGTTACTCAAACATTCCTGGGTGCCATGCAAACGCAATCCACGTGCAATACTTGCCAGGGAGCAGGACAAATGATCGATAAAAAACCCTCGGATACCGACGCCTATGGTCTTCGAAAACAAGAAGAGGTGATTGAAATTGAAATCCCTGCTGGCGTCGAAGATGAGATGCAGTTGTCGGTTAGAGGTAAAGGAAATGCCGGGCCTTTCAATGGGGTGAATGGGGACTTGATTGTGGTGATTGAAGAGATAGAACATCCGGAGTTAAAACGAGAAAACGAACACGTTCATTATGAGGCAGTAGTTTCCTTCTGTGACGCGGTTCTCGGTGCCTCATTAGAAATTCCAACTCTGAACGGTAAAGCCAAGATAAAAATTGATCCCGGAACGCAAAGCGGTAAAATACTTCGATTGAAAGGAAAAGGCCTTCCGAGTATTCAAGGATATGGGATGGGAGATTTGTTGGTGCATGTGCATGTTTGGACTCCCAACAACTTGAGCAAAGAGGAAAAAAGATGGTTTGAAAAAAACCAAGACAACCCGAATTTTTTACCTAAAGAAAAAGACAAAGCGGGTGGTTTTTTTAGCAGAATAAGGGACTATTTTTCATGATTCCCTTCATTCAAAATTGGTCGCAGGGCCGTTATGGTTTTTCTAGAGTGACTATAACAATCTTGCTGATGATTATTGCATTTATTGCAGGAAATCTTCCTTTATTATGGATTATGGAAAGCCACAAGGTTAACAGCATACCTGCGTTGAATGACATACTTGGTTTTGAAGGCTTATTGATGCTTCAAGTGCTGCCGTTTTTAAACGTTTTAGGCGCGTTGTTCTTTCTCTTACCCAAGGTGCATGCTACTAAGTGGAAATATTGGTTGCACGCAAGAGAAAAGTTGGATTTTAAGCGAATCCTCGAAGGTTTTATGCTTTGGGCTATAATTTTATTGTTCTTTTTTGGAGTGGATCTATTGTTGAACCCGACCGCGTTCGAGTGGAATTTTGAGGCATGGCCCTTCATCAAAGCGCTTTTGCTTTTAGCGGTCCTTTTACCAATACAGGTACTAGTAGAAGAATTGATTTTTAGGAGCTTCGCGCTTCAAGGCTTTATGGCAGCCTCTCGTTCAGCCATTGTCTCCATTCTATTCAGCGCCTGTTTGTTCGGCGCTATGCATGCGGGGAATCCTGAAGTTCAAGAGCACGGTCCGTTGCTTTTGGTGGTTTATGCATTGATGGGGGTATTTTTGTCGGTCATAACTTTTCTCGATCAAGGCATAGAGTTGGCTTTTGGTTTTCACTTGGCCAATAACTTGATCAATGCTGTTCTGGTTACATCCGAGGATTTAGTGTTTCAAATTCCTGCCATTTTTAAAACGAAAGCTTTGACCATGGACACTTCAGCCTCTCTCATGTTATTGGTTGGCTTGGCACTGTTTTTTGCCATTACACATCGTAGATACCGTTGGCAAACCATCTCCATGTTTAAAAAATATCGTTAGCTTCGTGGCAATGATAGAGTTGAAAGCGGTTTCGAAAGTGTTTGGACAGAAAATAGCCTTGGACGAACTCCATTTAACCATCAACGATGGACAAATATTTGGATTGTTAGGGCCTAACGGTGCGGGAAAAACAACCCTTATTCGTATTCTTACTCAAATTTTGGAGCCCTCCAAGGGAACCGTTTATTTTAAGGGCGCACCCTTGAATTTTTCGGATGTTAAAGCCTTTGGTTATTTACCGGAAGAACGTGGTTTGTACAAAGAAATGAAGGTGCTTGATCACTTGCTTTTTTTAGGAAGGTTGCGAGGGATGGATTATAAAAGTGCTAAGCTTTCTGCAAACCATTGGATGGATAAATTCGATGTCAGCTCATGGAGCAACAAACGCATCAATACCTTATCGAAAGGAATGGCTCAGAAAGTTCAGTTTATGGGAAGTCTGATACATAATCCGGAGGTTATCATTCTCGATGAGCCTTTAAGCGGTTTTGATCCTTTAAACATTCAAATGATCTTGGATGAAATTAAAGAACTTAAAAAGAGGGGGAAGACGGTAATTTTTTCCACCCACAACATGAGCAGCGTCGATGATTTTTGCGACGAAGTTGCCATTGTAAACCATGGTACTTTAGTGATTCATGAGAAAGTAACAAGCCTTAAAGAAAATTATCGGACAGGGGATTTTAAATTGAGGTTTAAGGGCAACCAGATTGCTTTGGCCAACGCCCTTTGGACCTCGTTCGAATTATTGGATTGCCGAGAATTGAACCAGGGACAATTCGAAGCTAGAATTCGGAGCAGAGGTGGTCAAAAGTTCAACGATGTGTTCAACGAGCTATCAGGAGCAATTGCTTTGGAAGCGATGGAAGAACAATTGCCTACCATGCAAGATGTATTCCTTAAACTCGTGACAAATGAAAAATAGTTGGTTCATTGCACTGCGGGAATTAAACGAGCGATTATCCAATCGTTCGTTCCGATGGATGCTCTTCATTGGGCCATTATTGGTTTTGTTAGCGGTTTTTGTCCTTGTTGAAACGAGTCAGCAGGGGGTTGAGTCGATGAAGGTGCTGGTTGCAGATCCAGCAAACATACTAGATGGTAAAATAACTGCTCATCCTTCTCAACAGTTGGAGTACGATTTTTACAACGAATATTTAGATCATGAGGTCTTTAAAAACGACGCACGATTTAACGGATATGATGCCCTTATTGAGGTCAATCATAAGGTCTTGGATAACAAAACTGTAAGAATTTTTTACCGAGAGCAACCCAGTTTTACCCTCAAAACCACAATGCGTTTTGATTTGGAAGGTCGCGTTGAAGAAGTGATGCTGGATCAGTTTTCAACCATGAATTCCAACGAATTTCGAAAAATCAAGCAAAAACTTAATGTTCGTTTCATGGATGTCGATGATCCATTAAATACCTCGGAAGAGGAAACCGCATGGGTAGGCTATTCTCTCGGATATCTAATGCTGTTTTTCGTGGGATTTTTTGGTATGAATATTACCCGAAGCATCAACCGCGAAAAAACGAACAGAATTTCGGAGGTCTTGCTTTCCAGTGTGCGACCCAATGAGTTGATGATGGGGAAAATTCTGGGTAACCTGCTCTCCTCCTTGTTGCAGTTGATTTTTTGGATTTTTCTCATAGGAATAGGTTTATGGGCGTTCAAAGAATTCTTTTTTCAGGATTATTTTATACCGGATTATCTCAATCAAACCCAGGTAGATGAGCAGCAAATGAGTTCCTTAGGAATGAAAAATACTTTCCAAGAAAACATGTCCTTAGAGTTGCTCTATTACCGGATCAACTATCCTTTTGTAATGTTGAATTTTGGTTGTTTCTTCTTGGGTACCTATTGGGTTTATTCTTCGTTATTTACCGTGCTCGGCGCCCTAAGCGGTGATGAATCCGACGGTCAACAGTTCTCTTTACCGATTTGGATCTTTATTTTCTTGGGAATCTATGCAGGTTATTATGCGATGAGTTATCCGAATTCCGAATGGACCACCTTCTTTTCCTACTTTCCTTGGACCTCAGGAATGGTGGCAATGGTCAAAATTTGTTCGGGGGTTTCCACTATTGCTTATTCGCTACTTTTCCTTGCGTTTGCTGTTCAATTGTGCGTGGGCACCTTGTTGGTTTTCATGGCAGGCAAGGTATTTAAACAAGGGATACTTTCCAACAACCATCGCGTTTCCTTTAAATTGTTGCGCTCTTGGTTGCGGAAAAATTAAACAGGTAATATTTTCCGAAACGTTAAATTAATTCTCGGCTCTTGAACCTTCATGTCTTTGGGAACACTGTGGGAATAATTTTCTTGAAAACCTGCTCCCATCAATAATAAGTCACCATGCTTCATTGGAAAAACCAGTTTTTTTGCCTCTTTTTCGCGCGTGGAAACTCGAAACCTTCTTTCTGCTCCTAAACTAAGCGAGGCAATTACCGGATACATTCCCAGTTCTTTTTCATTATCGGAATGCCAACCGTTCGAATCCTTACCATGGCGGTATAAATTAATGAGCACTGAATTATACTGAGCTCCGGTCACTTCTTCAATGCGTGACTTTATGTCCAGTAATTCAGGAGTGAAAGGGTTGGTGGTCAAGGTATTTTTGGAGTAGGAATAACTCAGGTTTCCAATGCTGTGAAACGATTCTAAGCGAGGTTTTCGGTGAGTTTTCCCAAAGAGCTTAATCGTTCCTCGTTCAAAACTCTTATAATTCATGATGGTGTGAAATAAGTAATCAGCTTCTTGTTGGTTTAAATAGCTATCCCAAATCATTAAGGATTTACCTACCAATAAACGAGGTATTAATTGACATCGGTCCATGGGTTAAAATTAGTAATTTTGTGAAGTCAACAATTTTACCTTAAATGAAAGACTTTTCTGATTTGCTGTACCTTGATTCTTCGGTGGTAAACCAATGGTTAACCAAGGCAGCGTTTAACATTGTTACCTGTATCCTGGTCTTAATCTTCGGTTTTTGGTTATCAAAGCGTTTGGCAAAGGTGGTTTCTCTTTTTCTTAAAAAGCGAAATTTGGACGAAGGTCTCATCACTTTTACCGTAAGTTTCACCTCCATTTTGTCGAGGGTGATGGTGTTGTTGTTGGCCTTAACCCAATTGGGAGTAGCCATGACTTCATTTGTTGCGTTACTAGGGGCCGTAGGTATTGCTTTTGGTGTGGCTTTTGGCGGAATACTCAGCAATTTTGCTGGGGGAGTGCTTATTTTAGTCATTAAGCCTTTTAAGGTCCACGATACGATTAATGCGTTAAATGTAACAGGCGAGGTCACGGCAATTCAAATGTTCAACACCTATATTCGTGCAGTGGATAATAAAGTGGTGGTTTTGCCCAATGGACCACTGATTAACGGGGTCATCACCAATTTTACCCGAGAAGGTCGCAGAAGAGTAGATCTCATTATTCCGGTTCCATATCAGGTAAATGCGTTGGATTTGATGTCCCGCATTAAGGAATTAATAGCATTGAATCCACTGATTTTAAAAGATCCTGCACCGGCCTTTTATTTCACGGATTTTGAAGGACAGTCAGGTAAATTGAACATTAATTGCTGGGTGGAAACGGGTAATTATTCATTGGTGCATCGTGAACTTTCAAATGCCATATTCCCATGGATCGAACCCATACCGCAGAACTCCTGATAGAGCAATACCTGAAGCATAATGCCTTCACGGAATTGTTAGGGTTAACCTTCTCCTTAACTGAACCCGGTTCGGTGACATACCGGTTAACCATTGAGTCTAAACATTTAGCGACCCCCGGATTTTTGCACGGTGGTGTCATCACAACCCTCTTGGATGCAACGATGGGGGCGGGGGCCATGAGCCTCGTGGCCGATGAATGGCAAGTTGTGTCGACGATGGAAATGCAAGTGAATTTTCTTCAACCTGGAAGGGTAGGGCAGCTGATTGAGGCCCAGTCTGAGGTGCTTCGCAAGGGAAAAGGCGTAATTTTTATGAAGGCAATCTTACGTAATGAAGATAATGCTATATTAGCCGTTGCTAATGGAAGTTTTTATCCGTTCGATGCCGGAAAAGCGGGCTACACATTAATTTAAATACTATGTTCCTTACCATTTTACTGTTGATTTTTACGGTCGTTTGTTTGCCCATTATTTCTTTTTATTTCGGTACACCGTTGAACGATTTACAACAAACCATCCTATACGAACACATGGTATGGATTGTTGGTGGCGTCATTGCCTATTGTTTTATTGTTGGTGAATTAACGCGTAATAATTCGCAAGTGGACAAGCTGTGGAGCATTGTGCCGATTTATTATGTTTGGCATATGGCAGCCGTTGCAGGTATGCCCGATAGAATGGTGTTAATGGCGGTTTTGGCAAGTATCTGGGGAATTCGACTTACTTTCAATTTTGCACGACGTGGAGCTTATACATGGAAGTTTTGGGCGGGTGAAGAGGATTACCGCTGGGAAATTTTGCGCAAAAGACCTGGCTTTACGAATAAATGGGTTTGGGCTGCTTTTAACCTGTTTTTTATCAGCGGTTATCAAAACACGCTCATTTTTCTCTTTACCATTCCAATATTAACGGCCACAAACAACAGTCCTTTAGCAATCTGGGACTACCTGCTTACTGTGATTTTTATTGCTTTTGTTGTTCTAGAATTTATTGCGGATCAACAGCAATGGAATTTTCAGAAAGAAAAGTATCGTCGCATCAAAGAGGGGATTCCCCTGGGGGAATACGAACACGGTTTTGTTCGTTCTGGATTGTGGTCCATGGTAAGGCATCCTAATTATGCCATGGAACAAGCGGTTTGGATTGCATTTTATGGTTTTTCCGTAATTGCAACAGGGGAGTGGATTAACTGGTCCATGGCAGGTTGTGTCCTTTTGGTCATCCTATTTAAAGGCAGTTCTGACTTTTCTGAAGCTATTTCAGCAGAGAAATACCCCGAATACAAAACCTATCAGAAAAAAGTACCTCGCTTTGTTCCCTTCACAAAGTTTTAAGCGAAATCAATTTTTTCTTTACGTGTTCAAGTCGATCGATGAGTTCATCGTTGGAGGGTGTAGTGTCAAAAGTAAGCGATTTCTTTCCTTTATTTAGCTGTGTCTTTGCGCCCTCCAAGGTGTAACCTTCGATTTTTACCAATTGATAAATTTGTTCGATTTTTCGTATTTCCTTCACCGAATATAAACGGTTCCCTTTAAGGTTTTTTTTGGCAATATCGAACCGGAATTCTTTTTCCCAAAATCGCAATAGGGAGGTATTAACCTTGAACATTTCACCTACCTCTCCAATGCTGTAGTAGAGTTTGGTAAGGTGCAATTCATGTTTTTCCGCCATTTCGATGTGTCTATTAATTCAAAATTAGTTATAATTTCGTGGGTGCGCTATCGTTTTACCTTTTTTCTGTTGGTCTTTTTTATTTTCAGCAATGCTTACGGTCAAGTAAAGAAAGATTCAATGAATCAAGTATTTATCGATACCAATAAGGTTCCCGTTCCTAATGAAAAAGTCGGTTCGATCATTGCTCTTGCAAAGACTCTGCTCGGTACCCCTTACCACTGGGGAGGAACAACCCCGTCGGGATTCGACTGTTCTGGTTTTATTAATTATATTTTTGGATCCTTTGGCTTTTCTTTGGTGAGAACGAGCTACAACTTGGCTGAGTTAGGTGAAACCGTTTCTTTAGCCCAAATTCAACCGGGAGACCTCATGTTTTTTAGAGCCAGTGGAAATTCTGGGGGAGTTGGCCACGTTGGTATGGTCGTCGAAGTAACCCAAGATGCGATAAACTTTATTCATTCATCCACCAGCAAGGGGGTTGTGATCAATAATTTTAAAACGAGCAAATATTATATTGCCCGTTACGTCAAAACTAAACGTTTGGATTACGGGGTTAGTCAGCAAAAAAAGAAAGAATGAGTGTAGCACATTTTGATCGTAAAACATGGCTTTTTGTGGTGCTCGCTGGTCTGTTCATTACGAACGCTGTGACGGCTGAATTGATCAGCAATAAGTTGATTTCCATTACTTTAGAGTTTAGCTTGGGGGGCTTTGAAATTGGTCCGCTTACTTTTATTACAGTCATTGGAATTCTTCCTTGGCCCGTTGTCTTTTTATTAACGGATTTAATGAACGAGTTTTATGGTGCTAAAACCGTGAGGAAGCTATCTTGGATAACAGCCGGTTTAATCTTATACTGTTTTGTAATCGTCGGTATTTCGTTGGAGATACCAGCTTTGGAGCTTCCTGATAGCCAACTTGCCGACGATCGTTCCTATCGCTTGGTTTTTGGTCAAGCGCAAATGGTGATTGTTGGAAGTATAGCAGCGTTTTTGTTCTCGCAATTGTTGGATGCTTCATTATTCAAATGGATTAAATCCAAAACCGGTGATCGCTACATTTGGCTTCGTAGTACGGGAAGTACGGTTATTTCCCAGCTGGTGGACTCTTATGTGGTCCTTTTCATAGGATTTGTAGTCCCAGGAAGCATGACCTTTGATGATTTTTTGGTTATTGCGCCAACAAATTACTTGCTCAAGTTGTTAATCGGTTTAGCATTAACACCTCTGATTTATGTTGGACATTACTCGGTTAAGAAATATTTGGCTAAATAGGAATGCCTTCCTCGCTATCATTTCTGGGTGTTTTCTGTCAGCTTGTACCTATTCTCAAAACGATGCTCCTATGAAATCTTCTTCTGATCTTGTCCCATACGGGGATAAAATGTTACCAAAAAATGTGTGTCAGGTAATTCAAGACGGGGGTACCGAACGCCCTTTTACTGGTAAATATGTTTATCATAAAGAGAAAGGTACCTATTGTTGTATTGGATGCGATGCACCCTTGTTCGCTAGTTCAACAAAGTATGAATCCGGTTCGGGTTGGCCAAGCTTTTACGATGTGATTTCCTCTGGAGCCGTAAAGGAGGTGAAAGACCTTTCCCACGGAATGGAGCGTGTAGAAATCTGTTGCGCAAAATGCGATGCCCATCTCGGTCATGTATTCGAAGACGGTCCAAAGCCAACAGGTTTAAGGTATTGTTTGAATTCAGTTGCCTTAGATTTTGTAGCAGAAAATTCGGGTAAAACCGAAGAGGCTACGTTTGGTGCTGGCTGTTTTTGGTGTGTTGAAACGTGCTTTAAAGAATTGGAAGGAGTGGTGGAGGTGTATCCAGGTTATGCTGGAGGAAAAACAATGAACCCAACCTATGAACAAGTTTGTTCGGGTACCACCGGGCATGCCGAGGTTGCACGAATTGTGTACGATCCTCAAAAGATTTCTTTTGACGAGTTGTTGGAACTCTTTTGGTGGATTCACGATCCAACGCAACTAAACCGACAAGGAAATGATGTTGGGACCCAATATCGAAGCGTGGTTTTTTATCATACCGAAGCACAAAAATCCACCACTGAAAAGTACATTGAAAAGTTAACCAAAGAAAAGGTGTGGGATAATCCT
>Ga0169931_10011909_pt1 | contig 12154 bp, 11 predicted proteins | sample Kivu_15m_20L_FD_129675 | JGI IMG/M metagenome (GOLD analysis project Ga0169931, IMG submission 129675) | Freshwater microbial communities from Lake Kivu, Western Province, Rwanda to study Microbial Dark Matter (Phase II) - Kivu_15m_20L... | ecosystem: Environmental > Aquatic > Freshwater > Lake...
ATGCTAGCTGCTTATTCAAATTTTTAGAGAATCTTATCACATCCGATGATTATCCAGTTAGAACTGAAGGATTGATTTCATTTAAATTTATTTTATCCCAAGTTAACCCAGCAGATTATGAGGTGCAGCTAATGGAGTTAATTAGAAAATTGTCAAAAGGTGAATATGTTTATTACAAACTCTCCGCAATTAATCTTATTTCTACTGTTTATCCATATTTCAATCCAGAGAATAAGAAAGTTTTAAAATCGTAAAAGAATTATTTTTAATTAGTATACGTTCCGTTTACTCTTAGGTATGTAACGAATCTATTCAGAGAAGAGTTTGCCATGATAAGAAAAGAGCTTTCTCTCGCATTAAAGGACTTCACAATGTTTTTCGAGGTAGATTTACTTTGTAATTTAATTCTGAATCTCCAAAAAGACACAAATGATTCAATAAGGATTTACCTGATGGATACAATTGTTTCATTGAAACTAAATCCTGAAGTTGAGAGAGCTTATGAATTTATTTCGAATACTATTATTGCTCTGTCAAAGGATGAGAGTTGGAGGGTTCGCCTGACTGTAGCAGATAAAATAAATGAAATCCTCACCTTCCCAAATCTTCCCGATTACCTGAAGAAGAATGTAATAGACATTTTTTCCACTTTAATAACAGACTATGAAGCAGAAACAAGAAATAAATGCTGCAACCGATTAGAAACACTTGCAGAAATAATAGGAAAGACTGATAACTTCGATAAGATCATAATTCAGCTTAAATCAATTCAGAAGGACAACGTATCATATGTGAGAAGCTCCTTGGCTTCGAGTTTACTTAGATTAGCTCCACTTGTAGGGAAAACAAAAACAAACGAATATATCTTTCCTATTTTCATGAATATGATTAATGATGAAATACATGACATAAGAATGATCCTAATCAAAAATATAGACAGATTACATGAAGTCATAAATATAGATGCATATGTACAAAGCATAATCCCTTCATTGCTTGAAATCGCCTCAAATAAATCTTGGAGAGTTCGTTTACAAATAACTGAATCTATCCCGGCCATTGCAAGGATATTAGTAATAATCATATTTAACCTTCTTTATTTTTTTAATTAGAACAAGAATCTGTTTATGGAAAATATTTTTCCCTTCTGTATCGGATGGTTGACCGATGAAGTTTATGCTATTAGAGAAATTGGTTGTAAACTTATTAAGAAGCTTTATGATTTGAATAAATGCGAAGAATTTGAAAAGAGACTGATCGAAAAGATGAGTGAAATGAAATCAAACAAAAGCTATTTGATTAGAAATACTATTATTATATTAGGAAAAGTATAGAGCCAATATTAATATTAGGAATTCGTAAATGATGACTTCGATGTCGATTTTTTAGAAAAGAAGATGTCCCCTATAATATTAAAACTGAGCCGTGATAAAATATCTAATGTTAGAGTAAATGCCGCCTCTCTGTTATTAAAAATGTACAAAGTAGTAAAATCAAAAGAGATTAGCAGAGAGATCTTAATACATATAGAGGAATTAAAAAGAGATTCAGATCAAGAAGTTTTATTTGCAATTAATGATAATTAAATTTAAAACTAAAATAATTCATTTTTAGATATATTTTATGTAAAGATAAAATGTAATAGTGATTTTATTTTAATAAATTTACTTTATGAGATATTAAATTATTAACAAGTGTATTTAGCTATACTATATCTATCATTCACTCAAAATCAAAATCCATGAATCTTGTTTTGCTAATTTTGCTATACCAAAAAGGCATTTCATTAGCAAGTTTTTCACTTTTTTCAAGTAATTCTAATAATTTAAAAATTCATCCTTACCACTTGCTTCTTTTTCTCTTTTAGGCTGTCTCATCAGCAATCTTCCATACATGTTCATTGCGAAAACAAGATTGTAATTCATATTGTTTAATAGATTTGTTTTTAACATTTCGATAGATTTTCTGTACAGTCCCTCGGCAAGCATCGTTTGTCCTAATTGTGAGTAGAAAAGCGAGAAAATAATCAAATGCCTCGCAATGTTTTCTTTCCCATATTTTTCATAATGTTTAAGACCTGTCTTTAACCAAAAAGCTGTTTGTTTCTCGTATTCCTTTCCCTTCTCGAAGTATAACTCCGCTAGGTTTGTAATAGTTAACCCAGACTTGTTATTTCTGAAGCTAGTAGCTAAGGCTTCTTCCTGTTCTTTTTTGGGAACGTCATTCTGTGACAGTAGGAAATGCTTCAGAATTTCGGATTCTTCGTTTGTTCTTTCAATTTTATTTATTTCTTGGACAGATGAATTCATTTTACTAACCTCGAGCTCTAACTCTGCTAATGCCTGTTTGTATAGTAAAACCGATTCTTTGTCAACTAATTCTAAGTCTGAATTTAAGCCATATTTATTTAAGAAAATTTTCCCTGCAGATTTATCTGTTTCTGTGGCATTTTGTATAAGGACCTCGTAATCTTTTTTTATTTCTGAATTTAAAACAGCTAAATTGTGAAGATTATAAGCTTTGTACTCAGAAGATAAACCATCGAATCCTATGACTTGGTTCATTTTATCTCTAGCTGAGTTGTATTCTCCATTGAGAAGTTTTATAGCACCAGATGCAACTGTGAGTAATTTTATCTTGTGATCTGGATTCTCAAGTAACTCTTCTTCGGTTTTGTCTATGTACAAACTGGCTTTGTTTATATCGGTATATGTGTAAAATGCAATTAAATTTCTGTGATAAGGAAACATTAATTCTCTGTTATTCTTGAATACATCTTTAGCGATCTCTATCGTTGCTTTCATCGTTTTTTCACAATCGTCGAATTTTTTTGAATAAAAAAGAACCTGGGAAAACTTTTTAAGGATGTAGACGTAGGAAACAGTATTTGTTTGATTTATTGATTTAAAAATTTTTAAACACTCTTTTAAATGATATTCTGCTTCTTGTAGATTGCCCTCTGCGAATGAACTCATACCAGATTTAAATTCTGCAAGTTGCTTCAATTGAGTTAATTCTGCCTCTTCAGATTCTGATCTACTTACAGATTCTGAATTAGATGCGAAATATTTAGTTGAATATTTATGAAATTTGTTTCTATTGTCTGTAGCTAAGGATAACCTTCTTACTAATATTGAATTATGAAATGATGGGAAAAGTTTCAAAGTTTTATTTACAAATTGCATTTTTATGAAAGAATATTTAATAAAATAAATTTAAATTTAATATATTCAATAAAAGGTAATAGGAAAGATTAGATTAGAAATATTAACAGTGAAGGCAGTCAGGATAAAATGTAGTACAATTATAAATTAAAAAGTGGGATTTTCAGATAGTAGGGAGGTGGCAGGCAGGGCAGGTTTGGGAACCTACCACATCCCTCTCCTATGGAATGAATATACTATAGGATCATTTATTTTATTAAAATCAAATTTAATTCTCCTATAATTATTATTTACCATTATAAATTAAATTAAAATTTAATTATGGCTAACACATGTAAATTACTAATTTACACTTCTATTGTTTTAAACGTAATTCTTGCTTTGGCTGATAGAATTACTCAATTCGTTTATTGCGGAGTAACTAAATTCTTAGAGAAAACAGTAGAGGATACATGTCTAGCTTTTATTCTAATATACCCAATTGCGAATATAATAATAATAATACTCTATATGATTTCTCAAAACGATTTCCAGCTCACAATCAAACAGAGAATCGTTCACTTCTTTTATTATCTGATCTCAGTAGAGGCCTGTTATCCGATGGGAGTGCAGAATAGCACGAAAAATAGGTACCACCTAGAAGCTGATAACATACTACTTACTAAAAAAGTAATAAATGCAATGCATATCATGTTTGTGTCGATTCCTCAAATATTAATAGTAACGATACATTCATCAAGTTTAGGCGTGTTTACTGCAATTGATGTTGCTAGTTTGATTTTCAGTTCTACTTTTATTTTTTGGTCTATTATATATTATGTCCTCTGTTCCGTATACGAGGATGATTTTTTCAATGAATTGGTTGAATATTAGGATGTTTCCGTCAGTTTAAATACAAATACATAGTTAGTTATTTAAAATATAAAAAAGTGTATTCAGATTGTTTAATATTAATTTAAACTTTAAAGATTTGTAAGTAAATTTTTATTAATTAGATAAGGCAATTTATACTCTTTTATGTAATCTTATCTAATATAATTATGTGAATTTATTTACGCATGGTAAATAGCGAATGATTTAACTATTTTTCGTCCTCCATATTTAATTATTTTAGGAAAATTTTTAAAAATATCTATGTGAATTACAAACTGATTACATTTTAATTTACATTAATTTCATAAAAATAAATAAAAAGTTATTTTTGAATGTGACCCGAGTTAATATTGATATAGTTCTTCCGATCCTATATAATAAAACAGTATTATGCACGTGTCCTCATTAATTGCTCCTCATCATCTGAGGCATTTTGATCTTTCAATTTGCTTATATTACTTAAAAAACTGTTATTGTTTTTGTGATGATTATTATTGTGATTATTTCGTCTTATGTAAGCTGACTTATTTTTATTACTACAAAATTTGATATATGCTTTTAAATTATTTATCCATAAAAACATGACAGGAAAAAGGAAGCTCATGCAGATAATTAGTACGAAAGAACAGCCAATAATTCGCGAATTCTTTTCGTATAGACTGTGCTTTTTTAAAAATTCAAAAAATGGAGGGAAAAACTCGAAGTTACTTCCGTAATTATTAATTATATTATCATATTTTTCATTGTTTTTCCCACCTCCATTTGAATCTTCTTTGTATGAAGCAAGTAAAAAAACTGTAAGAAAAATATGAAACAATAGATTAATCAGAACATAACTTATAAACAAAATAAATAATTTGATGTTATTTTGTCCTACACAGTTGTTTATCCAAAAACAATGGTGATCGAAATCCTTTACACATATATCACAAATAAAACAATGTTTTATTTTATTCTTTTTGTTTTTATTGACGACACAATAAGGGCAGTAATTATCTATCGGAATCAATTTTTCTGTTAAATCGAGAAGAAGTTTGTGAGAACTTCTGGAAATTATTCGGCTGTTAGCATTTCTTAGTACTGTTTCTTTTGTCTCACTCCTTAATAAATCAGGATTAGATATTACACCACAATCTGAAAAGCAAGCACTTACATATATAGCTATCAAAGTCATCAGAATTACAAGGTAGGAGTAACCCAAAATTGAGTTCTGGTAATGTGGAAGTATAAGGAAAAAGGTTATTAATTCACATACAGCGTGTAAAATAATAAAAATATAAATAAATTGGTTAGATTTGGTTTTCGTACTTCCTGCATATCCAGGGTTATTTAACAGCTGTGGATAATTGATTGATGAAATATTTTCATTTTTTAACATTTCTGCGATGGTGTTTTTATTCTTTTCTACGGCTAGTGCATATACTGTTCTATTTTTATAGTCCTTTATATTTTTCACTGCCCCATAATGTATCAATTTTTTTATTATTTTTATTTTTTCAGACATAACAGCTAAATGAAGAGGAGTCAATCCCTGACATTCTTGTATATTAACATTAAGGTTTCTATATGAAAGTAATAAATTTATAAAACATTCACTACCCATATAAGAAGCCCAATGGAGTGGAGTATTTCCCATTTCATCAAGCTCCTCCAGGTCCATTTCATACCTTTCTCTGAATAAAATAAGAGATGAAGGCTGATCTCCTTGTGCAGCAATGTGGAGGACATTTAATCCCTTCTCATTTTTGCAATAAATATCTGCTCCCTTATTTATTAGAAAATTTATCATCTCTATGTTCCCCCTGTACGCGGCAAGATGAAGGGCAGTCAAAGAATTTTTAGACATTTTATTTACAAATTGTCTAACTGTAATATCGTCAATTTCTCTTTTCTTCATCTCCTCGAAAATTATTATTACTACATCTCCCAAATTTAGGAAACATGCACGATGTAGACAGGTGAAATCATCATCATCAACCCAGTCCCAAGGGGTATTACGGTCATTTGCAAAATACTCCCTTAGTCCGTCATAGTTATTGTCAAATATAGTTTGAAAAAATTGTTTTGTTGTTGTGTCAAGATCGGAATTAAAGCTGGAATTATTTTTATTTTTGTCTTCCATGTGATCCAAGTGGTTCATTTCATTTATACTAATACTATCATGGTAAGTATCATCGTTATTAGCAATTTTTATTTCCCTAGGGCCATCCTCAATCATAAGTTTCTCTCTTATTTATTTAATTTATTTAAACTCTCAATTAATTAATATATAAAACACTAAATTTAATTGAGAAAATGCAAGCCGAGTCTACAAATAATAAAAAACCTTTTAAAAAAGAAAAGCCAAATAAGGTTGTGATAATCGGGGACTCAAATGTAGGCAAGACTTGTTTAATAGAAAGATATTGTGAAAATAGATTTGGTGATACCCAGCCTACGATAGGAGCCTTGCATAAGGTGAAAACTGTAAATGATGTTGAATTAGACATTTGGGATACCGCAGGTCAGGAGAGATTTAAAAGCATGATACCCATGTATTATAAAGGAGCAAAGGCTATCATAGTCAGCTATGATGTAACTTCTATCAATTCATTTGAAGGGGCTAAGAAATGGATACAAGAAATAGAAGCAAATACAACAAATGTTATAATAGTACTTGTTGCTAATAAAGTCGACCTTTCTTCCAAAAGAGTTGTTGCTAAAGAGACAGCGAAGAATTTAGCAGAATCTAAGGGTTTTATGTACCATGAAACATCAGCTAAAGATAATTTAGGAGTTTTTGAGCTCTTTGATGCTATTGCAACGAAATTGAAAGAGATGAATATCAAAAGTGAAAATAATATAAATATCAATAATGGCAGTGAAGAGCAGATTAAATCGAGGTGTGGATGTCGGTAGATAAAATTTAATTTCAAAATTAATAAGTAATTTAAATAATTTTAAAATTTTATTTTCTATTTAATTTAAAAATTTTTGTTTCATAATGTGATTTTCCTGACGACGATAAATCTGATAAAATATATTATATAATAAAAATTTTTACTTAATTGTGAAGATAAAATATTTAAGATATATAAATAGAATTTTCTCAGTACTGGGATTTAAACTGCTTTGTCCTGAATTATTTAAAAAGATCAATAAGGAAGATTTATATATATATACATACTCGAACTAAAATATAGTATTTTCGAATTAAAAATAAATAATAAATAAAATGAGTAGCAGTTATTCATCAGCTAAGCAAAATTTTCCTGCCCCCTACAAAAGAAGACGATACTACACTCCTCGAGAAGTAAGACAGCACAATACTTCTAACGACTGTTGGGTTTCCTTCTTCAATGAGGTTTACGATTTGACCGAACTAATTCAAAAAAACTATTCTTCATTAGTAGATCCAATCATAAAGAGGGCAGGTACAGATATTTCAGATTGGTTTGACACAGTAACAAGAGATGTAATTATCATTAAATAAAATATAGCCAAAAGTCTGCATCGTGCCAGGGACAAGTTATGAAGGATTCTTCTGTGTAGATGGTCCTTATTTACATGTTCCTCCCGATTTCCCTGACGCCGATTGGGATTACAACTATGACCTACCGTATAATATAAGGTTATTTAAATTTAAATTAGTTGGTGGAAGGACCCAAAATATAAAATAGGCAACTTGACTATAAAAGTGAGGAAAATTAGAATAGTAAACACTCTCGTAAATCAGTCTGATACGATCGAAGTTTGCTCTGAAGAAACAATAAATGAGATAATGGACAGATACAAAGAATACAACCAACATGCAGAGTCCTATACATGGAAAAGACTCAAAAGAGTTTTAAAAATGGAGGATACCTTAGAAGAGAATGGAATTATGGATGAATCTGAGGAATATTTTTCCTTAGATATGGATCCAGATTTTTATATACCAGCAATTCATTTGTATTTCGACGATGATCTTACAGAAGCTTAACCTTAATTTCAATAATTATACTTAAAGAATTAAAGAGAGTTTAAATTAATAAGTTCTATCTATTTTATGATTAATTTAATTTATGATTTAAAATATCAAATGAGAACGTAAGTAAGTATATAAATATTATTTCTTCATGTTCATATGAAACAATAAAAATTTACAAAATATTGATTAGTATAAGTATGGAAAAATTCTTCCCTCTAGTATAAGAATAAACCCACCTAGAAAATTTCCCATTTTTCAAATCATATCTTCAAAGATATTTACTTGTTTTTTTCCATCATTTTCAACTATCTCTATGATCTCGTCAACAGTTTTTTCTATTTTTCTTTTGGTTTTTAAAAATCTATCACCCAGTGAATAATTTTCTATTTTTTTTGTTAGGTTAAATAAAAAATCGCTCCACAGTTCGTTTTCATCAAAAGTTTGATTGAAGCTGATATCTTCTACAACTTCTTTCAGCATCGACTTTATCTTCAAATTCAAAGTTTTTACATTACGAATAACAGACACAAAGCTTTTAAGGTAGTGAAGACTCTTTTCAAAGAAGTCATAGTAGATAATCTTATTCTCTAAAGCAAGGGAAAGATCCTGACCGAATATATTCTCCTTATTACCATATTCTATATCCAGGAATACAAAGGCTGCTATGTATTTCAACAAGGATTTTAGAATTCTGATTTTATTCGTGGTTTGGAATACCTGATAAAACTGAAAATTATTCACGAATAGCTTACTAAAAACAGCTAATATATTTCCAAGAATTTGTATGTAGAAGTATGAAAAGAAAAACTTTGTGACTAATCTCTTAGATGAATACAGTTTGATTGTATTTATTTCAGGCACTTTACGTAATTTCTGTGAGTAGATCGCAAATTTGTCTTCTTTAGAAATTGTTAAAAATATGTTCAAGCAGTTGATAGAAAGGAGAGTGATCTCGATACAATTCAAAGAAATAAAATCAAGATATTGCAATTCCTCTGGATATGCATAGGTCGCAAATTTTAAAAAAATCTTGACAATAAAATGTATGACGATGTCATTCTTAGTGTTTTCTCTTAAGTAATGTGTGAAGTTCATAGTAAATAAAGGAAGCTCAAAGTACTTTTTAAAATGAAAGAATTGAATTCCTTTCATCTCCTCAGTTATCTCATGGACAAACTCGAGAAACATAGGGAACATTCTGGGATTCGTTATTCCTTCATTAAAGACACTTAATATCCACATTGTAAGAGTGTTGTCTTTAAGTAATAGAGAATCGATGTAAACATTTGTGTGGCTAAAACTGTTAAGGTAGCAGAATAATTTTATGAATTTCACAAAGTTTATTAAAATTTTTAATACACTGAAGATAAAGTTGGGATCTTTCAAAAGATTTCCGCTGAGTAAAAAATATTCCTTGAGCTTTTGCTTTAGTGTTTGAATTTCCTTTTGAAGGAAATTCTTTTTGGTTGTGAAGATCAAACTTTTCTTTGGGTGTGTTCCTTGTTTTAAATATGTCTCAAAAATTGAATTAGTAAGAAACAAAAAATTTCTCTGAATGGATTTATGTAAAATGTAGTTTAGATGATCAGTAGAATCAAATTTTATCAATCTGTTATTCAAAATGAGATTATTCTTCAATTTATCAAGAATTTGTTTTTTTCCTGTGTCCTCTAAATTCATGTTAGTATCTGCTCCGTTTTCATAAGAGAAATCACGCTTAGTCAATTTTTCTATAATCTTATAGTAAGATTCACCAAAAGCTTTGAAGAAATTTTGGATGCTAAATAATTCCGCAAGTTCATTATCGCAGTAACTTTTCTCATGGATTTTTTCTTTATAAAAGGTAACAAACAAATTCAAAAGATTATTTACGATCAAGCAATTATTTTCTGAATTATTTACTTCGAAATCAGGTTGGAAATTCCTAATGTTAAAAAACCTCTCCCCGGAAGCAATTATCTGCTTGGTCATTTTTACACTGTTGGATTCCCTGTATTTAACAGACTTGCCGAAAATCTCATTAACGATTGTGAGGAAGGTATAATAATTCGCGTGATGATAAACCTCCCAATCATAGGGCATCTTTTTCTCTTTCTCCTCTAGAATAAAATTTGAAATTTCATTATAATTAGACGACTCAAGGATTTTTAACAGACCTTCATAAATTCCTTTGTTCAATTCTTCGTTTGTATTGAGTGAGATCTTTGTGATATTCGGATTGAAATATTCATCTAATAAAAAAGGATCTAAGTCATTTAAATTGAGCACATTCCTACTACCATAGAAATTTAGGATTTTACTTTTTGCTATGTTTTCTGCTATTGGCTTCAAGATGGTATAATCTGTATTGTTTTCGATTGTTACATTCAGATAGGCAATTACTTCATCGTCAACAGGGTTTATTAGAGGTATCTTTATGCTAAATGCCGATTTTTTATTGACTTGTTTGATTAGGATCATGTTAAGGGGCAAATAACCCTCCGCCAAAGGCATTTCCACAGTGTTTATAAAATATGTGATCTCATTATATAACTTGAAAGTAATCCAGTTGTGAATTTCTTTGCTGTAATTCATGTTTATCAGAAATTCATTTGAGTTTATATTGTCTTCAAATGCGAGTGTTATTCCTGCGTCATAATCTGTTGATAATCCCCCTATGCTTGTGTTCATTTCAGCGCTGTAGTTAATTAAATTTACAACCTCACCATCGACGTGTGTAAGGGAATTATTTGGATTTGATTTCAGTTCATAGACAATTTTACTCGAATTCTGCGGATCTTTCATTAATTTCAAGGATTCTTCTTTGTTGGAAATGTTGGTTGCCTTTTTTTCGGTTAAGTTTTTGTATTCTCTTGTTATTCTACCGTCTGAAATTTTGATTATTGGATTAAAGGTTGAATGATATTGAGAATAAAAATTTTCAAATACAAAATCGAGGTTGCTGAGTTTTATAACTATCTTTATTCTCTCTTCGATGTTTCGTGATAAGATTTCTTTTTCGATTGTTTGTTTAAATTTCACACTTTGGCTTTGTCCAGAAATGTGACTGAATATTGTTCTTATTGTTGATATTTTAGGAATATTAGTCGTTCGCCTTTTTATGATTTCGTTAATTTCTGACATCTTGGGGTCAATTGAATCTATGAAAGAATGCTTTTTAAATGTTTCGTCTTTTTCAGGCACGTCTGAATCGTATAAATTATCTTCTTCATCTTTTTTATATTCATTGTGGGTAATATTTTCTTTTTTTCTTTCTGAAATACAACACCCCATAATAATTATATAATTTAATTTATGAGTTATTAACAAACTTTAACCTTTGATTTACTAATAATTGTGATATTTTCAATTTTAGATGATATATGTATGAATTCTTAACATTTTTTACATTTAAATTAAAATAATTCGAAGTTAAAAAATAACCAATAAGTATTAATTTTATTTTATTCGAATTCCTTCAGGTTTTTAATTTTGAATTTTATGAGAATGAATAGAATCACAGTTCTCTTTCCAGTCAGAGCTACCATCTTCGTAATATTCTTTTTTCCAAATTGGTACTGCTTTTTTCACTTCATCAATACAAAAGGAAGTCGCCTCTATTGCTTCTTTTCTATGAGGCGAAGTAGAAATAATAGCAATACTCTCTTCTATTATTGGCTTTAATAAAATAATTATTTATGAAATTTTACATACAACATCCCCAACTCTATGAACTATAGCTATTTTAGTCAAACTCCAATGTTCAATACATTTTTCTGCAATCTCCTGTAGCTTCTTTAATGCCATCGTAGGGTGTGCCTCATAAAAAAGTTTCAATACTTTCTTTCCTTTGAAATTATCTCTGGTGGTACCTTTTAATTAAATTATATTATACAAAGTACCTAAGAAAATTGAGAGAGCACCCGAAGACTCATCTTTCATTTTCGAAATAAGCGATGTAATATCAATTGGTTCTTCCTGCACTGCTACTATAATTTTCTCATTATTTAATTTATTCATAAATTAAATATTATATTATTATTATTATTGTCCTTAACAAGTATACTTAAATAAATTAAATTAGTTATTTAAAAACTTATCTTGCTCTTCCCCAGAATTGACATGACAGTGCACTTTTATAAATTAAATATAAATACATATATAAATTATCTCATTTATAATTAATTTA
>Ga0169931_10011910_pt1 | contig 12154 bp, 10 predicted proteins | sample Kivu_15m_20L_FD_129675 | JGI IMG/M metagenome (GOLD analysis project Ga0169931, IMG submission 129675) | Freshwater microbial communities from Lake Kivu, Western Province, Rwanda to study Microbial Dark Matter (Phase II) - Kivu_15m_20L... | ecosystem: Environmental > Aquatic > Freshwater > Lake...
CACGCGGGGATCGCGACCCAGGCTCAAGTCGAAAAGCAGATCGCAAAAGAAGGCAAGGGCCCCTCGGGGCGCCCGCTCACTCGCCATGATCTGGGGCGAGAGAAGTTTTTGGAGCGCACTTGGAAGTGGAAAGACGACCATGGGCGCGAGATCACGAACCAGCTCAAGCGCCTGGGTTCTTCACTCGATTGGAAGCGCGAGCGGTTTACAATGGACGAGGGCTGCTCCAAAGCCGTACGCGAAGTTTTTGTCAGGCTCTACAAAGAAGGTCTCATCTACCGTGGTGAGCGCATCATCAACTGGTGCTGCCGGTGTCAGACCGCACTTTCGGATCTCGAAGTGATCCCCACCGATCGCAAGGGCAACTTTTGGCACCTGCGCTACAAGATCGTGGACGCAAAAGGCCAGGCTGTTCAGAACTCAGACGGCACCCCCGCAGAGCTCGTGATTGCTACGACAAGGCCAGAGACGCTTCTGGGTGACACGGCCGTTGCCGTGCACCCCGAAGACGACCGCTACACCCCTCTGCACGGCAAGTTTGCCGTACTCCCACTCACGGGCCGCATCATTCCGGTCATCACCGATGAGTACGTGGACCGCGAGTTTGGTAGCGGAGCACTCAAGATCACGCCTGCGCATGACTTTAACGACGCGGAGCTCGGCAAAAAGCACAACCTCCCCGTGATGTCGGTCATGGGCAAGGACGGCAAGATCACCGCTGAGGGAGGCCCGTATGCGGGCCTCAAGTTTAGCGAAGCGCGAGAAAAAGTGCTCGCTGACCTCGAGGCAGCAGAGCTTTTGGTAAAAAAAGAAGACCATGCTCACAAAGTGGGACTGTGTCAGCGCTGCGATCAAGTGGCCGAACCCATGATGTCTAAACAGTGGTTCGTCAAGATCGAGCCCCTGGCCAAGCCTGCGATCGCTGCCGTTGAAACAGGAAAAATCGAGTTCTCGCCCAAGAACTGGGAAAAAACCTACTTTGAATGGATGCGAAACATCCGCGACTGGTGCATCTCGCGCCAGCTCTGGTGGGGTCATCAGATCCCGGCCTGGTACTGCAAAAAGTGCGAGGGCATCTCCGTCGAGACTCACGCTCCTTCGAAGTGTGCGAGTTGTGGAGCGGACGCAAGTCAGCTCGTTCAAGACGAAGACGTGCTCGATACCTGGTTTAGCTCCGCGCTTTGGCCTTTTGCGACACTGGGTTGGCCCGATAAGACGGCCGCGCTCAAGACGTTTTATCCGGGCGCGATTTTAGAGACGGGCTTTGACATCATCTTTTTTTGGGTCGCCCGCATGATCATGATGGGCATTCACTTTATGGGAGAGGTGCCATTTAAAAAGGTCTACCTCCACGCCATGGTTCGGGACGAAAAAGGCGAAAAGATGTCCAAGTCCAAGGGCAACGTCATCGATCCCTTGGTTTTGATCCAGGAGCATGGCGCCGATCCGCTTCGTTTTACACTCGCTGCGATGGCGGGTCAGGGCCGCGACATCAAACTCTCGGTCGACCGAGTCGAAGGCTACCGAGCTTTTGCCAATAAGCTCTGGAATGCGACGAAGTTCTTTCACATGCAGTTTCAAGTCGAAGGGGCATCTGAGGTCAGGGCGCCCGTGCAGGGAATCGACGCCTGGATCAGTGAGAATCGCGAGAACCTCTCACCTGCCAGTCGCTGGATTCTCTCCAGGCTTCAAAAGACCACGAGGCGTGTGGAGCAGGGACTCTCGCAATTTGAACTCAACGAAGCGGCGAGCGCTCTGTATGAGTTTGCGTGGAAAGAGCTTTGCGATTGGTACATTGAGTTCTCCAAAATTCCGCTGAAGCCCGGAGGACCAGGCGGCGCGAAGGCGCGCGAAGAGTCGATCTATGTGCTGGGCTATGTCTTGGAGCGAACCCTCAGGCTTTTGCATCCCATCATGCCGTTTGTGACCGAAGAGCTCTGGCAATCCCTCCCGTGGAAGCATGCCGCCAACACCCCCGCACGCAAGGCCGCAGGAAAGCCCGGGCTCATGACCCTGATGTTTCAGCGTTTTCCAGAAGCGGATCCGCTCTTAGAAGACGAAGGTGCGGAGCGCACGGTGGCCGCGTTGCAGGGTGTGATCGAAGGGATCCGGACCTTTCGAGGAGAGAACAATGTTTCCCCCAAAGTGGAATTTGCCGTCCGCTTCTCGACCGAAGACGAGGCAGTGGCTGGACTGATGGATCGCCACCGCTCGGAGCTTTTGACCTTGGCTAGGATTCAGGGTTTGGAGCGAGTCCAGGGATCAGAGGCGGGGAGTGTGGAAGCCGTGCTTCCGCTCCTTGATCCCAAACTTGAGCTTCGAATTGGGCTTCAGGGCCTGGTGAATGTCGAAGAAGAAACGCGCCGTCTCCATAAAGAAATGGAAAAAGTACGTGCGGATCTTGAGTTTGTTCGAGCCAAGCTCACCAAGGAGTCGTTTATCTCCAAAGCGCCGCCTGAGCGTGTGACCAAAGAGAAACAAAAAGAGCAGGAATTTCAGGCCAAGCTCGTTGAGCTTGAAAAGGGTGTAGAGCGCCTGAAGCTCCTCAAAAGCTAATGGCCAAGGCGAGAATTCAAACCGACGCGGCCCTGCTGGTCGGCGCATCGCCCGAGTCGCGTCTCGGTGAGGCGGAGCTCAAGCGTTTTAAGCAGCAGGCGCGGCAGGCCACTTGGATCGTCGCTGTGGATGGCGGTTACCGATGGCTCAAAAAAGCAGGCGTTAAGCCCCATCTCTATGTCGGAGATCTCGATAGTTTAGAGGGTGTCAGGCTGCCCGAGAGCTTGCCGGCTATTTTTTTGCCTCATAAAAAAGACTGCAGTGACTTGCAAGCGGCACTCGCTATTGCCGCAGGTCTGGGAGCGAATCGATTTTGGGCCTGGGGCGTGTGGGGAGGAAGGCTCGATCATCACTGGGCAGCGCTCCAGGATTTGGGGGAGCTTGCTCGTGACCGTTCCACCCATCAAGTGCGCGCGTTTGCGCCCCGAGTTCAAGCGCATTGGGTCAGCCCTGGCAGAGCTTTGACACTGCACTTGAGTGCAGCAGAGCGTAAAGGCTCCGTGATCTCGCTTTTTGCGGTCGGCGGGAGTGCTCGAGGAGTGCTGACGCAGGGACTGGAGTACGCACTCAAGAGCGAAACGCTTGGGTCAGGTTCTCGGGGGTTGAGCAATCGAGCCATCGCGTCCAAAATCTCTGTATCCGTGAAATCGGGAGTGGTCTTGATGACACTGATCCATCACGACCCAAGAAGCTGACCCACACCATGACGATACAAGATCCTCCATCTTCTGTGCCTTCTGGACCGCTTCAGCGCTTTTCTGAAATTCGTCCGCGGGTGCTCGACTCGGTGGTGGAGCGAACACTGGTGGATTTGTCATCGAGCACGCCCGATCAGCTCCTGGGAGAAGCGCTCTACCTCGAGAGGCTCAGGCTCAGACAAACGCGCACTAATCTTTGGACTCGAGGCCGCAGCCAAAAGGATCGAAAGCTCTGGGGAGAGATCCAAGGAGGGCTCGTTCGTCCTGCAGGCAGGGTGGATCGCAAGCAGCTTCTTGAAAAAGCGATCCGGCATTTTGCCGAAGAAATCGGCGGAGAGTTCAAGCCCGAAGTCTACCGATTTGCAACCAGTGCCCTGCCTTACTTTTTTAATTGGATGTTCAATGCGGCAAGCCTCAATCACTTCATGCCGTGGAAGCAAAAAGACCTGCTCCATAGTCAGCTCAATATTGTGGGTGAGATTGATCATCTGAGGCGACTCCAGCAAAAGGGCACGATCCTGCTCGTCCCCACGCATCAGAGCAATATTGATAGCGTGATGATTGGCTACATCATTTATCAGCTCGGGCTTGGGCCGTTTTCGTATGGAGCGGGCCTCAATCTGTTTCAAAATCCGCTGCTGAGCTTTTTGATGAGTAATCTGGGGGCCTATACTGTGGATCGGCGCAAGACCAACGGCATCTACAAGCTTGCGCTCAAAAACTACAGCACGGCGATCCTCAAAGAAGGGGTTCATTCGATCTTTTTCCCAGGGGGCGGAAGAGCGCGAAGTGGTGCGATCGAAAGCAAACTCAAACTGGGCCTTCTGGGCACTGCACTCGATGCGCAGACCGAGGGTTTGATCGAAGGACGCGAGCGAAGCTCGGTTTATGTCGTGCCCATGGTGATGAGCTACCACTATGTGCTCGAAGCCGGTTCGCTCATCGAAGAGTATTTGGCCGAATCCGGCAAGCATCGCTACTTGAGCATCGACGACGACACCTTTGATCCGCTCCGAGTGGGTAAGTTTTTTTGGAAGATCTTTTCGGCCCATTCCAAAGTGACGGTGCGCGTGGGCAAGGCGCTCGATGTGTTTGGAAACCTAGTCGATGAAGACGGAAGATCCATGGGGCCCAATGGAACGACGATTGACCCCAAACGCTGGCTCACCACGCGGGGCGAATTGTGCAAGAACTCCCAGCGCGACCGGGAGTACACCGAGCGATTGGGAGAGCGGATCGTGGAGCGCTTTCATGCCGACAATACGATCCTGAGCTCTCATCTCGTGGCGTTTAGCTACTTTGAGACGTTGCGATCCCAGTATCCGGATCTCGACCTCTACCGATTTTTGAGGCTGACACCGGAGCAGCGCACGCTTCCTCGAGAAAAGTTCATGATGAGAGCCGAAAAACACCGCGAAGCGCTTTTGAAAAAAAGCGGAGAGGGCGCACTCCACATTTGCCCCGAGATCACGGGGGGGGTGACGCTCGAAAAAGACTGGGTGAGCGAAGGGGTGAGGCAACTGGGCCAGCTTCATGACGCGGCTGTGATTCGCATTCAAGGAGACGAAGTGACGACCGATGATCTCTCGCTCCTCTACTACTATCGAAATCGCTTGGCGGGATATGGCCTCTCGCTCAGAGCCGGAGAACTCAAGGGCCAGTTGAAAGGTGCGCATGACCGAAAAGGATTTTTGGCTTAACTCCAGAGTGGCTGTCGTGGGAGCAGGCACCTGGGGAACGGTGCTTGCGCAACTGGCATCGCAAAACTGCAGAGAAGTGAGGCTCTGGGCCAGGGATGAGGCTCAAGCCAGGCAGATTAATGCCACACGGTCCAACGACAAGTACCTCAAAGGGATCTCGCTCTCTCCCAAAGTGCTTGCCGTTCATGAGATCGAACGAGCCATGGCCTCAAGCGAGGGTGGAGTGGAGCTCGTGATCTGGGCACTTCCCTCGAGTGTGGCCCGGGATCAGGCCAGGGCCTTTGCTCCGTATTTTACCGGGAGTGAAGTGGTCATTCATGCCACCAAGGGGATCGAACCTGTGTCGCTTAAGCGGGTGAGTGAGATTCTGGCCGAAGAGCTCCCCGTACCCCGCATCGGTGTGATCTCTGGACCGAACCTCGCCCTCGAAGTGGCCAAGGGCGAACCTGCCGCCTCGGTCGTGGCCTCCGAGTTTGATGATGTGATCGAGGCCGGGCAAGCGATCCTGAGTACGCCTAAGTTCAGGGTGTATTCTTCTCACGACGTGATTGGAGTGGAATGGGCCGGGACCCTCAAAAACATTCTGGCCATTGGGGCGGGTGCCTTGGATGCGCTCGGTATGGGTTGGAACGCCAGAGCCATGCTGATCACGCGGGGGCTAGCCGAGATGGTGCGATTTGGAACGGCTCTGGGGGCTGAGACCCAGACCTTTCTGGGGCTAGCTGGGATGGGGGATCTGATGGCCACGTGCGGCTCCCCCCTGTCTCGAAACTACCGGGTGGGCGCCCGTTTGGCGCGCGGTGAGGCTTTGTCTACCATTTTGGACACCCTGGGAGCCACGGCCGAAGGGGTAGCCACCACTCGAACGGTAAGCCAATTTGCCCGAGAACGGGGCATTCTCATGCCCATTAGCGAGGGCGTGAACTCGCTCCTCTCGGGGGGGGCTAACGTCCATGAGGCGATGGAAGCCCTCATGAAGCGACCCCAGATCTCCGAGTTTTAGGCTGACCGAAAGTCTGCTAAAGAGGGCCCATGTTCACTGGCCTGGTTTCAGCCTGCGCGCCTGTCCTTAAGGCCGAGTCCGTTGGAGACTCGCTCCGGATCCGTGTTGCCAATCCCTACGGCAAACTGGAAGCGGGCGAGAGTATTGCAGTGAGCGGAGTTTGCCTCACCGTAGAATCTTTTGATGAGCGCGAGATGAGTTTTTTTGTGAGCCCCGAGACCTTGAGGCGCACGACGCTTGCCCAGCGCACCGAGGTCAATCTCGAGCGCGCACTACTTGTTTCGGATCGTTTGGGTGGACACGTGGTTCAGGGGCACGTCGATGGGATGGCCGAGATTGTTGCGATCCAGAACCAAGAGCAAGTGTGGCGGCTTGAAGTCCGTGTGCCGAGGACCCTCTCCCAGTACTGTGTTGCCAAGGGCTCCATCTGTTTGGATGGGATCAGCCTCACGATCAACGAAATTCTAGACCGCAATGAATCGGGAGACTTGCTCTGGATTCAGATCATTCCTCACACTTGGAATCACACCCATCTTCACACCCTCAAAGTGGGAGAGAAGATGAATCTTGAAGTGGATCTTTTTGCCAAATATGTGGAGCGCCTATGTCAGCCGTACTCAAAGCCCTAGAGCAGCTCCAAAATGGCAAGATGGTCATCTTGGTGGATGACGAGGACCGCGAGAACGAAGGCGATCTGGTTCTCGCAGCCGAGTTTGCGACCCCCGAAGCCATTAACTTTATGGCAGGTCGAGCGAGAGGGCTCATTTGTCTTGCGATGGAGTCCAGTCGCATCGATGCGCTTGAGCTTCCGATGATGGCTCCAAAAAACAGGAGTCCACGTCAGACGGCGTTCACGGTTTCGATCGAGGCTCGAGAAGGAGTCACGACCGGGATTTCGGCTCAGGACCGCGCGCACACCATTCGAGTGGCAGTCAATCCTGACACCCGGCCCTCGGATTTGATTTCGCCTGGGCACATTTTTCCGCTCAGGGCGCAAGAAGGCGGGGTGCTCGTTCGCGCGGGACACACCGAAGGCTCGGTCGATTTAGCGCGTCTTGCCGGGCTTAAACCCTCTGCCGTGATCTGCGAGATCATGAATGAAGATGGCACGATGTCGAGGAGGCCCGATCTCGAGGCATTTGGTAAAAAGCATGGGCTCCCGATTGTCAGCATCAAAGAAGTGATCGCTCATCGGATGGAGAGCGAGAGTCTCGTGGACGAAGTGGCCAAGACCCGCCTTCCTTCGAGCTTTGGAACGGAGGAGTTTGAGCTTCGCGCGTTTCAGAGTCGCATTGATGGGACGGAGCATTTGGCGCTCATGCATGGCCAGTTTGATTCATCCGATGCGCCGACTCTCGTGCGCGTACACTCAGAGTGTCTTACGGGAGACGCGCTCGGATCGCTTCGGTGTGATTGTGGAGCGCAGCTTCAGGCTGCTCTTAGGCAGATCTCAGAGTCTCCTCGAGGGGTGCTCATCTACATGAGGCGTCATGAGGGTCGGGGGATTGGGCTTGTGAATAAGCTCAAGGCCTACGCGCTTCAAGACGAGGGAATGGACACGGTCGAAGCCAATCGTCATTTGGGCTTCAAAGAAGATTTACGACATTACGGAATTGGCGCGCAGATTTTGAAGCGTCTGGGTGTGAATCAGATCCGGCTATTGACCAATAATCCCCGCAAAATCGTAGGGCTCGATGGCTATGGACTGAGCGTGGTGGAGCGCGTGCCCATTCAGATGGAGTCCAATGTCCATAACGAGCGCTACTTGAAAGCCAAAAAAGAAAAACTAGGACACAAGCTATGAAGCCAAAAAAAACCAAGAAACCCCGAGTGGCCATTCTTCAGAGCCGGTTTAATCCCAAGGTGACGGATGGGCTCGTGAAAGGCGCCAAAGGTTATTTGGCTGAGCATGAAATTCCATTCGAAGACGCCCGGCAGCTCTTTCACTCCCCCGGCGCCTTTGAGATGCCGCTCATTGCGCAAAAGCTTGCGCGCTCCAAAAAATTCGATGTGGTCGTGTGTTTGGGCTGCGTGATCAAGGGTGAGACCGCTCACTTTGAGTTCATTAGCTTAGGGACGGCAGTGGGGATCCAGCAGGCAAGCCTCTCTACGGGAGTGCCCATCTCTTTTGGAGTGCTCACGGCTTATACCGAGGCGCAGGCCGAGGTGAGGAGTGCCTACGACTCCCACAACAAGGGAATTGAAGCCGCAGCAGCCGGAGTGGAAGCCTGGCTCGAGATGAGCCGGATCTAGGCTCACCTGCGTCTAGCTAGCAGTCTTGCGACGATGGCCCCATCCTCACCCGGGCCTTCGGAGTAGTCCAAAATCTCTAAGTCGGCAAACAGGCGCTTGAGCTCGCCTTTTTCGAGTAGGAAATCTCGTCTGAGATTGCGATCGGTTTTCTGGCCCTGGTTTCTTGCGAGTTCCTCGACGGTGGGGTTCTCAAAGACCACGAATCCTCCGCGCTTGAGGCCCGCCTTGATTTGAGGAATGAGCGAGCGCTGCAAGTACTGAATCACGACAATGAGCTCATAGCTCGCGGGCGCAATTTGATACTGATTGAGGTCTGCGATCACCGTCCGGATCTGGACGCCTTGATCGCGGGCCAGGAGTTTAGCTTTTCGGATGGCGACTTCGGAGAGGTCGACTCCGGTGACCTGAAAGCCTTTCTTGGCCAGGTACACTGCGTTTCTGCCTTCGCCCATGGCGATATCAAGCGCTTGGCCTAGCTTGAGCTCGGGGAGTTTTTGCTTGAGGTACTGGGCGGCTTCTTTGCCAAACACGTAATCTTGGGTGCTGTAGAGCTGGTCCCACTGCCTACGGTCGTCTTCGGGGTCTTCTCCCGTTACTTTTTGAAACAAAGTGGGTTCCCTAGGGGGTGGGGGATCTTGAGATTTTTGGGAGCAGCCTAAGCCCAGAGTCAGGTAGAACATCAGGCAGAACATTGACAGGGTGAGTCTGAGGCGATAGCCCTGAGTGATGTTTGGAATTTCTGGCGAACATCTGATCATCTTAGGAATTGTGCTCCTGTTTTTTGGTCCCCGACGTCTCCCGGAGCTCGGGCACACTCTGGGAAAAGCCTTCCGCAACTTCAAGGATGCCATGGCCGGTATCGAAGAGGCTAGCTACCGCAAAGTTGAGCCCAAGGTTGAGCCCAAGGTTGAAGAAGAAAAGAAACAGCCGCAAGACTCAAAGGACTCTCAAAAAGAAAATTTGCATGGTTGATGAACGAAATTTCACCCAGTACCTGAGCCGCCACGAAATCGAAGCCACGATCCAGCAAGTGGCTGACCGAATCAATCAAGACTATGCCGGTGAGCAGGTGGTTTTAGTAGGCGTGCTCAAAGGCGCATTTGTCTTCATGGCAGACCTGGCGCGGCATCTGACCATCGACTTCGACGTCGAGTTTGTCCGACTTTCTAGCTACGGCAAAGCGCGCGAGTCCTCGGGCACAGTGACCATCATCAAGGACATTTCGGCCGACATTCGGGGCAAACACGTTCTGATTGTCGAAGAGATCATCGACAGTGGTCGCACTCTCCGCTTCTTGTTTGAACGACTCAAGTCCTCAGGCCCCAAGTCCGTCGAAATTGTGACTCTGCTCGATAAAGAGTCCAAGCGCGTGGTGGATGTGCCCGTCAAGTACGTCGGGCGCAAAATCGACGACCAGTTCTTGATCGGATACGGCCTGGACCTCGAGGAGAAGTGCCGTAACCTTCCTGACATCTACTACCTCAAGTACCCCAACTAAAAATGTCTAGAAACTGGGAAGGGTTGACGCTAATAACTTAAGTGATTCAGTTCACCAGAGTTGTACTAATTTGGGTGTCGACCCGAGAGAGTGGGTGGGTGCTTTGTGGCGTCTCTAAAAAATGAAGGCAAAGTTTTGCTCGTGGTGCTCGGAACACTGCTGGCATTGGGTGGCGGGATCGCCACTTTATTTTACCCCTCGGCATCCAATCAGGGATACGCCCCCGAGCAGCCGATTCCTTTTAGTCACAAGCTCCATGCGGGCCAATACAAAGTGGCTTGTGCTTACTGCCACACGGGTGTTGAGAAATCCAAGCATGCGACTGTGCCCGCGCTCAATGTCTGCATGAACTGTCACTCGGTCGTTAAGACCGATAGCCCTTACATTAAGCAGATCCGAGAGAGCTACGCCGCCGGCAAGCCCGTAGAATGGGTTCGAATCCACGAACTCCCAGACTTTGTTTACTTTCCTCACAAGCGCCACGTTGCAAAAGGCGTCGCTTGTGAAACTTGCCACGGTGACGTGAAGACGATGGACAAGGTCTATCAGTTTGCTCCGCTCAACATGGGTTGGTGCATGGAATGCCATCGTGGAAAAACGACCCCCAAGAATGTCGTGGCGGAGATCAGCAAGATCAATCCTCACGTGAACGATCCCAGTTACCGCCACAAGCCCATTGCTTCGGTGCAATGTGCGGCCTGCCATCACTAAAAGAGAGAGATTATGGACCAGACAACACAGAATACTCCCCGACACTGGGTTGGTACCGATGAGCTCAATCCCTCCTATTGGCAGGATGAGCAGGTTCGTGAAAAGCGTTCACAAGAATTCTACGACAAGCCCATTGAGGCCTTGGCTGCGGTTGAAAAGTCCGAAGGCTTCAATCTCGCTCGTCGTGACTTCTTGACCCTGATGGGCGCCAGTATGGCGATGAGCACCGTGGCCTGCGTGAGGCGTCCGGTGCACAAGATCATCCCTTACGTGGTAAAACCCGAAGAAGTGACCCCTGGGGTCGCTAACTTTTATGCTTCGACTGACCCGGAGACGGGTACGGGCGTGGTGGTGCGGGTTCGCGAAGGTCGCCCCATTAAGCTGGAGGGCAATGAGCTTCACCCCATCACTCAAGGGGCTTTGAGTGCCCGCGGTCAGGCAGCGATCCTCAATCTCTATGATCCTGAGCGTCTCACGCATCCTGTGACCCGCTCTCGCGGAAAATCGGGCAAAAAAGCGACTTGGGCTGAGCTGGATGCGGCTGCAGTGGCTGCACTCAAAAAAGCTGCTTCGGCAGGCAAAGTGGCTTTGCTCACGGGAGAGATTCGAAGTGAGTCGACCCGCAAGCTTGTGGGAGAGTTTCTCTCGCAGTTCGGCTCTTCGGTGCATGTGGAGTACGAACCCCTGGCTCTGGATGAAGTGGTGACCGGGCAAGAGCTCTGCTACGGAGCCCCTGTTATTCCGAACTACCGATTGGATCAGGCCGATTTCGTACTGAGCCTGGGCGCTGACTTTTTGGGCACTTGGCCGGGTGCGGTTGCCGCGTCGGCGCAGTGGGTGTCTAAGCGCAAGCTCAACGGCAACGAGAAGACTCTTTCCAAACTCGTTACCTTTGAATCGATGATGAGTCTGACGGGAGCCAATTCGGATGAGCGCTATCCCGTGCGCCCCGGAGATGAGCTCAAGGTGGCGTTGGCCATTGCTCAGGTCATTTCGTCCAACGGCGCTTCGATCGGTGCAGATGCACAGGCGCTCGTGTCCGGCTATCGTCCTGATATCGTCGCAAAAGATCTCGGCATGAAAGACGGCGGAGAAATTCTGCGCAAAATCGGGCTTGAACTCCTCAAAAATCGCGGCAAGTCGCTGGTGATGGCTGGAGGCATTTCATCCAAGACCGAAAATGCAGTCGCTCTTCAGGTGGCCGTGAACCTCATCAACAGTGCTCTCGGAAACGATGGGCAGACGGTAGAAGGCAATGGCTCGGTGCTCGGAGCTCGCTCCACTGGATTTGAGCGTTTTCAAGCGCTGATCCAGGACATGAAAGAAGGCAAAGTTTCTGCCCTGGTGATCTGGGGATCGAACCCTGCTTACGCTCTGGCGTCCTCTGCAGGCTTTGCAGAAGCTTCGGCCAAGGTTCCAGCGATCCTCTCGATCTCGGATCGCGACGATGAGACGGCGCAGCTTGCCGATCTCGTCGCAGCAGACCATCACTGGCTCGAGAATTGGGGGGATGCTCATCCTCGAAAAGGGCTCTATAGCCTCCAGCAGCCTGTGATTGCTCCGATTCATGACACTCGCTCCGGTCAGGACACGCTTCTGGCTTGGTCTCCGGGGGCTGTGATCAAGAGCTGGCATGACTCTTTGCGAGCTTATTGGCGCGATACGGTGGCCAAGGAGTTTGGCGTCGCTGCTCCAGGATTTGAAAAGTTCTGGGAAGGCGCTTTGCGGGACGGAG
>Ga0169931_10011911_pt1 | contig 12152 bp, 9 predicted proteins | sample Kivu_15m_20L_FD_129675 | JGI IMG/M metagenome (GOLD analysis project Ga0169931, IMG submission 129675) | Freshwater microbial communities from Lake Kivu, Western Province, Rwanda to study Microbial Dark Matter (Phase II) - Kivu_15m_20L... | ecosystem: Environmental > Aquatic > Freshwater > Lake ...
AGGCGTATCGCCCGCTGCAGCTCACCAGGCCTCAGGCAGCCTGCCGCCACCATGGCCACGGTGCCCAGCAGCACCGAGGCCACCAGCGGCACCAGCTCAAAGGTGGGCAGCACGATCACCAGGCCGGCGATCAGCAGTGCCATCCGTTTGCGGCTCACCGTGGGTAGATCCTTTTCGAGTTGCTCCAGCACCACCAGGTCGTTGCTGGCCTGCAGGCCGCGAATGGCATCTTTGGGACCCTGCAGCAGCAGCACATCGCCTTCGCGCAGCTGGGCCCGTCCAAGGCGCTCACGCAGCACCGCATTGCCGCGGCGCAGGGCCAGCACAGTCACGTTGTAACGCTGCCTGAAGCGCAGATCGCGCAGGCAGTCGCCCGCCAGGGTTGAGCCTGCTGGCAGCAGCACTTCGACCATGCGTTGGTTGTTCTGCTGGTCGGCTGGGGTGTCGCGCGGGCTATCGGGCACCGGCGCCAGCTCAATGGTGTGGTCCTGCTGCAGGCGCAGCAGGTCCTCGCGGCTGCAGCGCAGCAGCAGCCGATCGCCCAGCACCAGGGTGCGGTCGGCCAGGGGCGGCAGAAAGCGCTCGCTGCCGCGGTGCAGCTCGAGCACATCGAGGTCAAAGCGCCGTTGCAGGCGGCTGCCGTGCAGGGATTGACCCACCAGCTCCGAGCCGGCTGGAATGCGCACTTCGGTCAGATAGCCGCTGCTGGCGAGGCTGCCAACAAGATCGTCGTCATTGCGGCCACGGTCGGGCAGCAGGCGATCGGCCAGCAGCACCATCACCACGCCGCCCACCAGCCACACGCCGATGCCGATGGCGCTGAACTCAAACAGACCGAAGCTGCCGTAGCCCAGCTTGCTGCTGACTTCACTGGCCAGCAGGTTGACCGAGCTGCCCAGCAGGCTGATCGTGCCACCCAGCACCGTGGCAAACGACAGCGGCAAGAGCACCTTCGAGGGGGAGATGCCGCGCCGCTGGCACCAGCCTTCGACCACCGGCAGCAAGGAGGCCACGATGGGCGTGTTGGGGACAAACGCCGACACCGGCCCAACCGCCGCCACCATCAGGCTGATCATGCGTTTGGGGCTGCGTACCGCATCGGAGCCGATCAGCGCGCGCAGCCGGTCCAGCGCCCCTGAGCGAAACAGGCCTGCAGAGAGGGCAAACAGCCCCATCAGGGTGATCAGCGCTGGGCTGCCGAAGCCAGCGACGGCCTCGCTGGGTTTGAGGACGCCACAAACCATCAGCAGGGCCGCCGCCAGCAGCCCCGTCACCTCGGGGGCAAGCCAGCCACCAACGAACAGCACGATCGAGCCCAGCAGGATCGCCAGGGTGATCCAGCCCGATGGCGTGATTGAGGAGAAGAGCTCGGCCATAGACGCCGTTTTAACACGGCAAACAGGTCGGAAAATCGTATTAACCGGTGCTGCTCAGAGGTAGACCTCCTCGCGGGGGTAGCCCACTCGGGTTGGCGCGCGGTTGCCGTAAAGCGCTGAAAGCACCAGCAGGATGCCCAGCCTGCCGACAAACATGCAGACCATCAGTACCAGTTGACCGATGCGGCCAACGTTGGCCGTCACCCCCAGATCAAGGCCCACGGTGCCGAAGGCCGACATGCAGGTGAACAGGTTTTCCAAAAAGCTGAACCCCTCGCCAGCGCGAATGCCCCCAGGGGTTTCGCCGATGCCGAGCAGCAGGGTCATCAGCACCACAAATCCCGCCGAAGCCAGCGCTGTGCCCACGGCCTTGAGCACAACGGAGGCCGGGATGAGCCGGTTGCGGATCACCACGCCCTCGCGGTTCTGCAGCGTCGAGCGGGTGGCGCCCACCAGCACGGCAAAGGTGGTGGTTTTGATGCCGCCGCCGGTGCCCCCGGGGCTGGCGCCGATGAACATCAGCAGGATCATCAGCAGCAGGCCTGCATCGGAGATCGTCTCAACCGATAGCGGCACGGTGTTGAAGCCTGCGGTGCGTGTGGTGATCGATTGGAAAACCGTCACCTGCAGCTTGTGCAGCAGGCTGAGGCGCTGCATGACCCCGTCAGAGGCGAACTGTTCGGTCAGCAGCAGCCCCAGGGCGCCAATGCCGATCAACAGTGCGCTCGAGCGCAGCACCAGGCGGGTGTGCAGGCTGAAGTTGCGCAGCCGTCTGAACCGAAACCGAAAGCCCAGCAGGTCGTTGGTGACCCGCCAGCCAATACCCCCCATCACGATCAAGCTGCCAATCACGCCGCAGACCACGGCGTTGAACTGGTAGCCCACCAAGCTGTCGGCCCAGAGGCCAAAGCCAGCGTTGTTGTAGGCGCTGATGCAGTGAAACAGGGCGGCCCAGAGACGTTCGCCCCTGTTGTCGATGTCGGTGAAGCCGAAGCTGTAGAGAATCACCGTTCCCAGGGCGATCAGGCAGCTGGCGGTGATCAGGATCTGGTGAAAGGTGGGCCCGATGCCGCCGACGCCAAATTCATCGAGTGCCCGGCCTTTGTCGAGCCGTTGCCGCAGGCCGCTGCGGCCCTGCACAAACCCCTGCAGGAAGGTGGTGATGGCCATCAACCCCAGGCCGCCCACCATGATCAGCGCGGCCAGAGCCGCCTGGCCAAACGGCGTCAGATCACGGCCGACATCGATGATCGACAGCCCGGTCACCGTGATGGCTGAGGTCACGGTGAACAGCGCTTCCCACAACCCAACAGCGTCGGTGGAGCACAGCGGTGATGCCAGCACAAAGGTGCCCACCGCAATCACCAGCAGGCCGGTCACGGCGGTGAACTGCGGCACCGTGAGTCGGTGCCGCCAGTGCTGCAGGCGGTTCCAGGAGCGGGCTGCCGGATTCCTGTTCATGGGCTCCAGTCTGCAGCCCGCCGTTGGGGTTCACCAGGTGGTTCAGTCGCTGCTGCCGCGCGCCTGAGCGCGCAGACGCGCCAGGCGCCTCAGCGGAGCGGCGTCTGGCTGGCGCCCCTGGAGCCTGAGCTCCTGGCTACCCAGCAACGGCAGCTCTCCCTGATCCTTCAGGGTCATCAGCACCGATGCGGTCATTGCAAACAGAAGCACCAGCAGCGCCGTGGTGATTTGCCTGTTATTGCCAGCTGGGCGCTGGTCGCTCAGTGGCAAGCGGCACTCAGAACAGATCAGCCGGCTCCCGCCGCCGCTGCTCGCTTTGCTCAGCATGCGACAGCCGCAGCGGGGACAGGCCATGGCTTACTGCTGCGGTGCTCCGTTGTAGATGGTCTGCAGCACGGTGCGTCCGTCGGTTGAGACGCGCAGTTCAGTCTGAAGGGTGGGTGGCAGGTTTTCAGGCTGCCAGCCAGGTGATCCGCCGAGAAAGCGGAAGACGTAGCCGTTTTGATCGTTGCTGATCAAGCAGGGGTTGGTGAGTTTGGTGGTTTCAAACATGCACTTGGCTGGGTTGTAGACCCCCAGACCACCGTTGAGGTTGATGGCTGCGTTGCGGGCGGTGTTGATGGCACGCACCTGGCTGTCGGGCACCAGACCCTGGGCCAGCGCTGGGGCCAAGGCAACGCTGCAGGCCATGACGCAGCCCCCCAGTAGAGCGCTCAGGGCTGGCGTCGATCGATTGGTGTGCATCATCAGGCGTGGCATCTTGGTTTCAGTGTGCGTTTCCGTACCGGTTTTGACAGCGTCTCAGGCCGGCAACGGGTCGACGGGTTCGCTGCCAGCAACCTCTTGAAGCCTTGAGCGACGCTGCTCGTCGAGGTGGGCGACGTGCTTGCGTTCGGAGTAGTACAGGCTTTGAAACTGCAGGGCGTCGCGGTTGAGCTCGGCAAACAGGGCGTCGATGCGCGCTTCCATGTCGAGTCCCGGATTGCTGGGCTCGCTGCTGCCAGGGGCGCTGTTGGGTTGACCGCTCTCCAGCAGGCGGGCGATGCAGCGCTCGAGGGTCTCGAGTCTCTGGCTGCTCCAGGCATCGAGCAGATGCCGGCAGCGCTTGAGGCTCTTCTGGCGCTCCAGCACCGCAACCGCTCCGCGCAAGTGCAGCTGCGGTTGCTCAAGGCCTGCCCGCTGCACCTCGCTGGGCTCGAGCAGCGGGGTGAGGCGGTTGAGCAGCTCGCTCTGCTCGATCAGCAGCTGATCGCCCAGCAGCCTGGGTAGATCGAGATCGGCGAGCGCCTCTCCAGAGGAGGCCCCCCGGCTGATCGCCTCCAGTTGCCCCAGCCCGAGGTTGTCTTCCTCGAGGCTGCTGATCGCCGCCCACAGCAGCCGGTGGTGCTGCAGGGCGAAGTCTTCGAGTTCGCGGCGGTGCAGCTCCTGGCGAATCGCGGCGCGTTCGCTGGGGCAGTGCAGGTAGAGCCGCAGAACCTCCGCTTCGGCCCGCTCGCGCACCCCCGCATCGCCCGGCTGCTCCCAGCGGCTCGAGCGGCCATGCCAACGCTGTCCTTTGACCTGCTGACGCAGATCGTCTTCGAGCTGCAGGGCCAGGCGCGCCTGGCCGCCGCTGAGACGTTCGGCCACCTGCTGCAGGTAGCGGCTGCGCACCGCCGTTGCCGGCAGCTTGCCCAGCAGGGCCACCAGGCCGGTGACCGCCTGCTGAAACTGATCAGAGCGGCTCAGGTCAAGCCCGGCCAGCACCTGTTCGATCTGCCAATCGAGCCACACCGGGGCCTGATCCAACAGCGCGCGGTAGTCACCGGCGCCATGGGCCTTGAGGTACTCATCGGGGTCCTTGCCCGCCGGCAGTTGCAGCACCCGCAGCTCGAGCTGACCCTGCAGCGCCAGTTGCTCCACTTCGCCGATGGCCCGCTGGGCGGCGCGCACGCCGGCGCCATCGGCATCGAAGTTGAGGATCAGCCGCTTGCTGTCGCAGCAGCGGCAGAGCTGGGTGATCTGCTGGCTGCTCAGGGCGGTGCCCAGCGCCGCCACGGCATTGCTGATGCCGGCGGCGTGCAGGGCGATCACATCGAAATAACCCTCGACCACCACGGCCCGGTCGTCCTTGCGGATGGCTTCGGTTGCCTTGTCGAGTCCAAACAGGTGCTTGCCCTTTTCAAACAGTTCCGTTTCAGGGGAGTTGAGGTACTTGGGCTCGCTGCCATCGAGGCTGCGTCCGCCAAAGCCGATCACCCGGCCCTGGCGGTCCTTGATCGGCACCATGAGCCGGCCCCTGAAGCGGTCGTAGAAGCCGCCGCCGCCCTTGCGCGGCACCACAAGGCCTGCGGCCTCCAGCAGGGCGGGCTCGATCCCCTCGACTTGCTGCAGGTGCTGCAGCAGGCCGTCCCAGCGATCGGGCGCGTAGCCCAGCTCAAAAGCCTCGATCGTGGCCGGCTGCAGGCCCCGGTTGCTCCTGAGGTAGTCGAGTGCTGCCTGCCCTTCGCTCTGCTGCAGGTTGCTGCGGAAAAAGCCGCAGGCCAGGGTGAGCACCCGGTGCAGCTGTTCACGCCGTGAGAGCTGCGCCCGCAGCCGCTCCTGCTGGGGGCCATCGAGGGTCTCGATCGGCAGCTGGTATTTGCGCGCCAGCTCCAGCACCACCTCGCTGAAGCTGGTGCGCTGCAGTTCCATCAGGAACTTGATGGCGTTGCCGCCGGCCCCGCATGAGAAGCAGTAATAAAACTGTTTGGCCGGCGAGACCGTCATCGACGGCGATTTGTCGTCGTGAAACGGGCAGATGCCAACGAATTCGCGGCCTTTCTTTTTGAGCACCACGTGCTCACCCACGACATCAACGATGTCGGCCCGCTCCTTGACGGCTTCGATTGTGCGGGGGTGGAGACGCGGCTGGCTCAAGGCCCTTCAGGTTGGGGATAGGTCTGCAGCGCTTGGGCTTTGCAGATGGTCTTGGCCTGCTCAATGCTGGCGCGCGCCTTGATCTTTTGCACCACACAGCCGCAGGTGAACTCCACGATGCCCTTGGGAGGAGTTTTGCCGGCTGCCTTGAAATCGGCCTTCATCGCTCTGCCGCAGAAGTGAAAGATCAGCTGGTCTTTCATGTTGCCGCGAACCTGGGTTGTGGCTTCAGCGCCCCTGACAGACAGGTTCAGGGCGGCCACGCCGGCGGCGGCCAGGAGCAGGCGTTGCAGGCGCAAGGGGTTGCCGTGAGCTCTTGGGCCCACAACCTAGGCCGCTTTTGACAGTGCTTCGATGGGGGGATGCTGCCGCCTTCGCCAACGCGAACCGCGACCCTCGAGATGGTCGCCAGTGCCTTTTCCTTTGCCTTGATGGGCGTTTGCGTGAAGCTGGTAGGCAGCCGCATCCCCGCCGTCGAAGTGGTGCTGGCCCGGGCTGTGGTGAGCCTTGTGTTGAGCTGGCTGCTGCTGCGGCGTGCTGGGGTCAATCCCTGGGGTCAGCGCAAGGGCCTGTTGATCTGGCGCGGGGCGATCGGCACCCTGGCTCTGCTGTGCGTCTATCAGGCCTTGGCCCAGCTGCCCCTGGCGGCGGCCACGGTGCTGCAGTACAGCTACCCGACCTTCACGGCGCTGCTGGCCTGGCTGCATCTGGGGGAGCCGATCGGGCGGCGGGTCCTGCTGGCCATGGCCCTGGGCTGGCTGGGGGTGTTGCTGCTGGCCCAGCCGCCCCAGCTGCTGCATGGCTGGCTGGGGAGCTCCCCAGCTGCGGCACTGCCGCTCTTGCCTGTGGCGGTGGCCCTGCTGGGGGCGCTGTGCACGGCGCTGGCCTATGTCAGTGTGCGCGCCCTGCGCCACAGCGAGCATCCGCTGGTGATCGTTTTTTATTTCCCCTTGGTGGCGCTGGTGCTCAGCCTGCCGCCGGTGTTGCTCAATCCAGTGGTGCCAAGCGGAGCTGAGTTGCTGGCCCTGGTGGGGGTGGGGGTGTTCACCCAGCTGGGGCAGGTGAACCTCACGCGTGCCCTGATGGCCCTGCCGGCAGCCCGTGCCACCACCATCAGTTATGTGCAGGTGGGTTTTGCGGTGCTGTGGGGCTGGCTGCTGTTTGGCGAAGCGCTCGATGGAGCCACCCTGGCGGGCGCGGTGTTGGTGCTGGCGGCCACATTGATCAGTGTGCGGCGACCCGCGCCTACTGCTGCTTGAGCTGCTCCACACGCTCCTGCTCCAGGGGCAGGGTGCCTGCAGGCCACTGCGCCGTGCCGCTGAAGTGGACCTGTTTTCGGCTGGTTGAAACGACAGATCGCGCGCTCAGGCTGGAATCGGCAGTGGATCAATCAGCCATTGCTGACTCGTTTCGCTTTGGTCCGGACCGATCGGGCGTGCCAGCTGCCAGCTCTGGCCGCGCTCGCCCCGTTGCAGGTAGAGCTCGAAGGGGGATTCCACCGTCTTGGGGTCATCGGCCAGCTGCCAGTCGAAACGCCCGCGCAGCTGCAGGCCTTGGCCCTTGCCGATGGTGAGGCCCCGCTGCTCCTCGATGCGCACATGGCTGACCCGGGGCGAACCGGCCGGTGGCAGCGCCAGGGCTTCGGCGATTCCCTGCTGGGTGAGTTCAATCTGCAGACTGAGCGCGCTGAGCACGGCTTGGCGTGGCGGAGAGGGCAGGCGGCCGCAGGCCCCCAGCGCCAGACTCAGCAGCAGCACCGCCGCCAACAGCTGATGCTGGATTCGCAAGCTCCAATGCCATGGCTGATCTGTGCTGATCGGGCTGGAGCCCGGGCGGTGCGGGGGGCTAGGCAGAGCGGGCAGCATGGGATCAGCTGAAGCGCACACATGATCGGTTGGCTGCAGGGACAGGTGCTGGATCTCTGGCAGCAGAGCAACCGTTGCGGTGTGGTGCTGGCGGTTGCGGGGGTCGGCTATGAGGTTCAGCTCAGCCGTCGTCAGTTTGCTGCGCTTCCCCCGCACGGCGCCACCCTTGAGCTGCACATTCACCAGGCCATTCGCGATGACGGCTGGTGGCTCTTCGGCTTTGGTGTGCGCCAGGAGCGTGAGCTCTTCCGCGAGCTGATCGCCGTCAATGGGGTTGGCCCCCAGGTGGCGCTGGCCCTGCTGGGTGAGCTCGAGCCCCAGGCCCTGGTGCTGGCGATCATCCAGGCCGATCTGCGCCTGCTGGCCCGCACCCCCGGGGTGGGCAAACGCACGGCAGAGCGTCTGGCCGTTGAGCTGCGTGAGCGCTTGCAGCAGCGCTTCAGCAGCTGGCCCGAGGTAGCCCTCAGCACCGAACAGCTTGAAGACCTTGAACCTGCTCTTGCCGCAGCCAGTCTGCAGGGCAGCGCCCGTGACGATGTGCACCAGACCCTCAGCGCGCTGGGCTATGAACCGCTGGAAATCCAGCGGGCGCTGCGGGCCGTGGCAGCGCTTGGCGATCAGGGCACAGGCGAGCCATTGGGCCTGGACCCTGAAGCCTGGATCAGGGGCTGCCTGCGCTGGCTGTCACGGGACGCTGCCTGACCCCAGGTCGTAGGATGGTTGTTTGCTGTGTACGGGGTCGCCGCGGGCGCCCTGAGCTGCCCATGCCGCTGACCACGACCAAGAAGCAAGATCTGATCAACAGCCATCAGACCCACGGCACCGACACCGGTTCGGTCGAGGTTCAGGTGGCCATGCTCAGTGAGCGCATCAACCAGCTGACCGGCCATCTTCAGGCCAACAAGCACGACTTCTCTTCGCGCCAAGGCCTGCTCAAGATGATCGGCCGCCGCAAGCGCCTGCTGGGTTATCTGCGCGGCATCAGCCAGGAGCGCTACAGCCAGCTGATCGGCAAACTCGGCATTCGCGGCTGAGCTCACACCCCATGGCGGCCAAGGGTCTCGGTCCTCAACCTTCGCGTTCGGGGGCATCGCGTCAGGCCGGCAAGACTCGTTCGGTGTCTGCCGGCAAACCCCCGGTAGAAGCCAAGTCCCGAGCAGCCGCCAAGCCTCAGGTGATTCCCGAGGCCGTGGCCAACCGCATGGCCCGACGGATCGCTGTGGCCAGCGGTGTGCCCTCGTTGTTGGGCATGGCGGTGTTTGTCGCGAGTTACGTCTTGGTGAGCCGCCACATCGTGGATGTGCCGCCTGGACTCACCTTGATCGGCTCTGGAGCCTTCTTCCTGCTGGGTGTGTTGGGCTTGAGTTACGGCGTCTTGTCGGCCAGTTGGGAGAGCGAGCCGGGCTCGCTGCTGGGCGGCGAGCAGATCGGCCTCAACATCAGCCGGCTGCGTCAGTCGCTGCGGGCGCTGCGCTCAGGCGGCAATCAGGGCTGAGCTGACGCGAGCCTGAAAGGCTGCTGAACTGAGGGTCTCCAGTGCGGCGGCGGGATTGTCAACGCAGAACTGGGGACCCAGGCGCACATAGCGCAGGCCGCCGGCGTCGCGCACCAGTGCGACCACCGGAATCCGTCTGCCCGGTTCGTCCTGGGTTGGTTTGTGCTGATTGAGGCATTCGCGCAGGCGATGCTGAATGGCGATGTCGGCGGCTTGCTCGGCAGGTAGATCGACCATCAACAACTTCAGATCGTCGATGCAGCGGCAGTCATCAACGATCAACTGCACCCGCTCATCGCGGCGGTCGACCGAGGCCCAAAGCAGAAGCCTGGCATCGCTCACCAGATGGTCGGCCAGGCGCGCGTAGGTTTTGGGGAAGACCACGGCTTCGCAGCTGCCGCTGAGGTCTTCCACCTGCAGCACCGCCATGCGATCGCCCTTGCGGGTGGTGACCTGGCGCAGTTCGCTCACCATCACCACCGCACTCACCTTGGCCTTGTCGACTTGCTCATCAAGGCCCGCCAGGGCCAGCGGCGAGAGCAGCTGCACCGGTTTGGCGAGTTGTTTGAGCGGGTGATCGGAGAGGTAGAAACCCACCAGCTCCTTTTCAAGGCGCAGCTTCTCCTGGCTGGGGTAATCGCGCACGGCTGCGGCCTTGGGGGCGTTGCTCGCGGCGGCCGTTGCCGCAGGAGCGTCACTGGCGTCGTCACTGCCTGCGGCACCGCCCAGCAGGTCAAGCAGGTTGCCCTGGCCGCTGGCCCGATCGCGGGCCCTGGAGCTGGCCCAGTCGAGCACCAGATCCAGATCGGCCATGAGCTGGGCCCGGTTGGCTCCCGGCTCGAGGGCATCGAGGGCGCCCGAGTGAATGAGCGCTTCCAGTGCCCGGCGGTTGAGCTGCTGGCCGGGAATGCGGTCGCACAGCTCGCCCAATGAGCCAAACGGGCCATCGCCGCAGCGCGAGTCGAGCAACTGGCGGATCGCACCCTCGCCCAGGTTGCGGATCGCCGAGAGGCCAAACAGGATTTTGTTGCCCACGGGGGTGAAATCGATGCCCGAGGCGTTGACGTCGGGTGGCATCACCTCGATGCCCATGGCGTTGCAGTTGGCGATGTAGCGCTGCACCTTGGCGCTGTCGCCGGCGTTGACCGTCAGCAGGGCAGCCATGTAGGCCACTGGATAGTGGGCCTTGAGGTAGGCGGTCTGATAGGTCACCGCGCCATAGGCCGTGGAATGGCTCTTGTTGAAGCAGTATTCGGCGAACAGCACCATCTGCTCGAACAACGATTCGGCCAGTTTTGGATCGACGCCGCGCTCGCTGGCACCACTGACAAAGATGCTCTGGTGCTTCTCCATCTCGCTCTTTTTCTTCTTGCCCATCGCCCGTCGCAGCAGATCGGCCTCACCCAGCGAATAGCCCGCCAGATCCTGGGCGATCTTCATGATCTGCTCCTGGTAGACCATGATGCCGTAGGTCTCCTTGAGGATCGGCTGCAGCTTCTCGTGGGCGAAATCGATCGCCTCGCGGCCATGCTTGCGGTTGATGAATTTGGGGATCAGGCCTGCATCGAGTGGTCCTGGCCGATACAGCGCCAGGATCGAGGAGATGTCCTCGAGCGATGAGGGTTTGAGATCGCGCACGATCTGCCGCATGCCGCTGGATTCGAGCTGGAAGATGCCCTCCAGATCGCCGCGGGCCAGCAGCCCGTAGGTGGCCTCGTCATCGAGCGGCAGGGCATCGGGATCAACGCTTTCGCCGGTGCTTTCAGCCACCAGATCGATCGTCTTGTCGATCATCGTCAGGTTTTTCAGCCCCAGGAAGTCCATCTTCAACAGGCCCATCGACTCCACGTCTTCCATGAAGTACTGGGTGATGACCTGGCCGTCGTTGTTGCGCTGCAGCGGCACCAGCTCATCAAGCGGATCGGCGGCGATCACCACACCAGCGGCATGAACGCCAAAGGTTTTGTTGGTTCCTTCGATGCGCATCGCCAGATCAACCCAATGTTTGACCTTGGGGTCGTTCTGGTATTTATCGCGGAATTCAGGGGAGGGCGACTCCTCGCCGATCATCTCTTTGAGTTTGGCCGGTTTGCCGCGCACCACAGGAATGAGCTTGGCCAGGCGGTCGGCATCGCCATAGGGAATGTCGAGAACCCGGGCGACATCCTTGAGCACCGCCTTGGAGGTCATGCGGTTGAAGGTGATGATCTGGGCGACCTTGTCGTCGCCGTAGCGGCGGGTGACGTAGTCGATCACCTCACTTCGGCGGGCAATGCAGAAATCGGTGTCAATATCCGGCATCGACTTGCGCTCGGGGTTCAAGAAGCGCTCAAACAGCAACCCGTTGGTCACCGGATCGATGTTGGTGATGCCAAGCGCATAGGCCACCAGCGATCCCGCCGCCGAGCCACGCCCAGGCCCCACTGGGATGCCGTTCTCGCGAGCAAAACGGATGTAGTCCCAGACCACCAGAAAGTAGGTGGGAAAGCCCATCTGCTCCATCACCTGCAGCTCGAAGTCGAGTCGCTCGCCATAGGTGGCCTCAAAGGCTGCGCCATCGGCCAGGCCCAGGCGCCTGCGCAGGCCCTCCTCGCTCACATGGCGAAGGTAGCTGGGGGCACTGAAGCCATCGGGGATCGGAAAGCGCGGCATCTGGTAGCGGCCAAGGATGTCGTAGTCCTCGACCTTCTCGGCCACGCGGGCGGTGTTGGTGACGGCGCGCTCGATCACCGCCGCGTCGAGGTGATCGCCAAAGAGCTGCAGCATTTCAGCCTCGCTCTTGATGTATTCGGTGCCGGTGTAGCGCAGCCGTTTTTCATCGCTGATGAGCTTGCCGGTGAGCACACACAACAGGGCGTCGTGGGCTTCCACGTCGCCGACGCTCAGGTAGTGAGCGTCGTTGGTGGCGATCAGCTCGATGCCCAGCTCGGCGCCGATCTTGGCGATTTCGGTGTTGACGATGCGATCTTCAACGCCGCCGTGGTCCTGGATCTCGAGGTAGAAGTCGTCACCGAACACGCCCTGGTACCAGCTGGCCACCTCGCGGGCGACCTCGGG
>Ga0169931_10011912_pt1 | contig 12150 bp, 7 predicted proteins | sample Kivu_15m_20L_FD_129675 | JGI IMG/M metagenome (GOLD analysis project Ga0169931, IMG submission 129675) | Freshwater microbial communities from Lake Kivu, Western Province, Rwanda to study Microbial Dark Matter (Phase II) - Kivu_15m_20L... | ecosystem: Environmental > Aquatic > Freshwater > Lake ...
GCAAGCGGGGGTGATGATCATGCAGCAAGCATCTCAGTCTTGGCCGGATCCACGGGTTGCTTGGTATTCCGTGGCGGTGTTGCTACTTGCGTACACTTGCTCATTCATCGATCGAACGATCCTCGCGCTCTTGGTAGAGCCGATCAAAAGCGATTTGGGCCTGAGCGATACCCAAATCGGTTTGCTGCATGGCCTCGCCTTTGCGCTGTTTTATACCCTGATGGGGATACCGATCGCGCTCTTGGCCGATCGCTATAGCCGCAAAAAAATCATCGCTATCGGTGTGATCTTCTGGAGTATCGCAACTGCGTTCTGCGGTCTTGCCAATCGTTTCTCGACGTTGTTCCTGGCGCGGGTTGGCGTCGGTGTTGGTGAGGCGGCATTGTCGCCGGCCGCTTTTTCTTTGATAGCCGATTCATTTCCGCCGCAACGCATTGGGCGAGCGCTTAGCGTCTATTCGACCGGTGTTTTCATTGGTGCCGGGCTTGCGTTCATCATCGGTGGTGCGGTGATCGGCTTTATTCGCGAAGCTGACGGCATTTATCTGCCATTGTTCGGTGAGTTGCGACCTTGGCAGGCTGCATTCGTCATCGTTGGTCTGCCTGGCGTGCTGATCGGTATGCTGGCGCTCACGATCCGCGAACCTAAGCGTCGTACAACAGGTGGCAGCTTGGCGCCGCCGCTCAGTCAGCTTTGGCAGCACTTCCTCGCGCATCGTCGTTTATTCATTTGCCACTTTCTGGGTTTCGCCTTGCTGAGCGCCGCCTTCAATGCAGTGGCGGGTTGGGGTCCGGCGTTCTTGCAGCGTCAACATGGCATCGACGCCTCGACGGCGGGGCTAGGCTTGGGTGTTGCCGTACTTATATTTGGCACGCTCGGGCTCCTGACGGGTGGTTGGTTGACCGATCGCGGTCGAGCCAAGGGGTACGGAGATGCAGCCTTGCGAGTGGGTATGTTGAGTGGCGCGGGCTTGGTTCCCTTTGGGCTGCTCGCGACCCTGGCACCCAGCGGCATGCAGTCGATGCTGTGGCTCGCGCCCTTTATGTTCTTTGCCAGTATGTCTTTTGGTGGTGCTGCCGCGGCTATTCAGTGGGTCACTCCCGATCGCATGCGTGCGGTGTTTTCCGCTGTTTATTTGTTTTTTAATAATCTGCTTGGCATCGGGCTCGGGCCCATCGTGGTCGCGCTGGTGACCGATCGATATTTTGCCGACGAAAGTATGTTGTTTGCTTCCATGGCGAGCGTGATCACCTGCATGGGTATTGCTGCGGCACTGGTGCTGGCCGCGGGGCGGCGCCCTTATTTGCAGGCATTGGAAATGACGAGGGGTGGTTGATGGCAAGTTTGGTTTCAGTGACTCGCTGGGATGATGAAGTGGATGTCTTGATCGCAGGCTTCGGTGTGGCAGGGTGCGCCGCTGCGATCGAAGCGCACGATCGTGACCCCGAGTGTCGGGTGATGATCGTCGAGAAGATGTCGGCAGAACTCGCGGGCGGCAATGGTCGGGTCTCAGGTCAGTCGCTATTGATCTCGCACAATGCCGAGGCACTGTTTGCTTATCAAAAAGCGATGAGCAGCAAAAACCCTGTGCCTGATGCGATGCTGCGCGAGTGGGCGCGACAGATGGCTGAACTCGAGCCCTACATCCTAGAGCGTTGTCGCGAAGCCCAAACTGAGTTTGTCCGGGGCAGCGGTTGGAGCGGTACCGAAGCGGTCTATGAATTCCCCGAGTTCGGCGCCGAAGACGCCGTGGCCTACAACGCGTTCGTCAAGCCGATACCAAGTGGCGTATGGATCACCATGAAACGTTGCGTAGAGCAGCGCAATATCCGCGTCGATTTTTCATCGCCGATTGTCGATCTGGTGCAAGACCCCGATACGCTGGAAGTCTTCGGCGCGATCATCGAGCGTGACGGGGAGCGACGAGCGATTCGTGCCCGCGGTGGCGTAGTGCTCGCCGTCGGGGGTTACGAGAACAACCCGGTCATGCAGCGCGACTATTATGGTTTTGCCGATGCGTATCCGTTTGGCTCGCCTGCCAACACGGGTGATGGCGTCAAGATGTTGCAAAAAGCGGGCGCAGATCTTTGGCACCTGCGTAATTTTGGTCAATCGGGTGGTGTTTGGCCTGCGATCAAAGTTGACGAATGGCCGACGGTGTTCATGCGGCGGCATCTTTGGCAGACCTTCAGCTGGATCGATATCGCGGCGGATGATCGACGTTTCTACAATGAGGCGGCACCGCTCTATTACACGCACTACAAAGAAAAGTCACACGGCCACTGGGTCGATACGCCGTTACCGCGCGCTTTGCCGGTACACATGATTTTCGATGAAACCACCCGGTCACATAATTGCTTGATCACTCAGGCCATGACTTGGAACACCGTCGTGCGCGGCTATGAGTGGTCTGATGACAACACTGCCGAGATCGCCAAGGGTTGGGTGCTACAGGCGGATTCTATTGCCGCGTTGGCCCACAAGATGGGGCGTGACCCGGCGGCAGTGTGCGAGACCGTCGAGCGCTATAACGCCGGTTGTCGCAGCGGCCAAGATGAGTTCGGCAGGCCAGAGTTCTCCTTGCAACCGATCGAGAACGGGCCGTTTTACGCGGTCGCCATTAAGCCCGGTATCGTTTGCACGAGTGGTGGTGCGCGTCGCAACATCGACTCAGAGGTGCTGGCCCAGTCCGGTGCGGTCATAGTGGGCTTGTATGAAGCAGGTGAACTGGGCTCGATGATCTCCGACCTTTACCAGAACGGTTCCTATCTGACCGAGGCTATGATTTCCGGCAGGGCTGCAGGGCGTAATGCGACGCTGGCCGCGGCCCGTGGTCGTGCTCGGGCAGCTTGAGCTTGAGCGCGGGCTGCTTTTTCCGTCTGCTTTAGCAAGCCGTCGAGCGAGACTTACAGGCCGAGCACTCCGGGGTTCATGCGACGATCCGGATCGATCGCGGCAAGCCAATGATCGATGAGACTGCGCTGAGCAGTGTCGAGACGTGCCGCGTAAGGATAGGCGCGACCGACCTGGAAATGACCGGCTCCGCGCGGCTCCCAAGCGGCGATCACCGCCTCACGTAACTGGCCGACGGCTTGTCGCGCGGCAAGCTCGGGCGGGTTCTGCGGGATCCGCTGCAGCACCTTTTCTTCGAGCGTGCTGCGGTGCAGAGGGTCGAGTTCGTCTGCCCAGAAAAACATCGGCTCCATCAAGATGGTTTCCGCGCCCACCGCCGAGAACAAGGCGGCTGAGGTGATGCCGAATCGCTGAATGTCGAGTTCGTGGCGTGACAGCACACCAAGATAGTCCTGATAGGCTGGCGCTGCGCTGTCGTGCGTGAAGAGGCCGTGTACTGGAACCCAGCGTTCACCGTTCGGCCCGAGAATGCCGTTGAGCGGCGTGAACGGCGTCGCCAGCATGATTTTCGGTACGCTGTTATCGATTTCTTTGGCGTCAGCCTTTGAGGCCAGAGCGCGTATGCGCGCAAGCTTGCTGTTCACCTCGCCGCTCTCGGCCCCCTCGCAAATGACATGCAGGGTATAGCCAGCATCTTCGAGAAAGCCGCGTCCCGCGATGGAGATTTCCGCTGCATTGCGCAGGCCTTTGAGTAAGCCGCCGCTGCTGCGCAGCACTTGCGAGAGAGTACGAAAATCATCTGCAAAGCTGCTGCGCCGGGAGCGTAGGTTGGCGAGCAGGGGGTCGAAGCCGACCTGTTCGGCTACCAAGCGTTCGCGGGCAACCTGACTCATGGTCGATACGAGGGCTGCTGCCGAGCCAAAGGAAAACGAGGCTGAATCGGTGAGCGCTGGAATGGGTTCAACAGCCAAAGCCACTCGCAGTTTGATGCCGAAGCGGCCGCAGTCACCGACGAAGAGCCGAGTGAAGTCGGGACCGAAATAGCGCGCGCGCCCAAGCTCGCCGCGTGACAGCACCCCAGTGCCGAGCACGGTGCCGTCCGCCATCAACACTTCGAGGCCGAGCGTGGCTTCGGCTGCCGAGCCGGTACGGCCTGAACCCCAGAATGCGGCATTCTGCGAGATGCCACCACCGACCGTTGACTTCAAACCCGAGAGCGGGCCGCCGAAAGTGCTGCGTAATCCTCGCGCTTTGAGGATGGTGTACAACGACTGCCAAGTGACGCCTGCTTCGGCGAGCACCCAACCATTCGCCAGATGTTCGAGTTCGATGCCTTGCAGTTGTCGCAGGTCGACAAGTGTCGTTGGGCGAGGGTCCTGCAGAATGTAGCCACCCGTGTAGGACATGCCACCGCCGCGAGCGACGAGACAGTCACCGGCAGCGAGCGCCGCACGCATCGCGCTGATGGCTTCATTGCGGTTTGTGGGCGCGAGCTGTCTATCGGCAGCGCGACCGCGGTAAAAGAAATCATGATCGAATTCGTTTTGGCTCATGCATCGACCCTCGATGCGAGAAACTCGCTCAAGTATTGCTCAAGCTGTACACGTTTCTCCTGCATGCGTTTGAGCGGTCCACCGACGGCAATGAACATAGGGCGTTTCATCGAATCTCGCTTGAGATGACACGCCACCGCAGCGACCTCGGGGTTGAAGCCGCCCATATTCCAAGCGAATCCGCCACGTTGACTCGCGCGTACGTCTTGCAGCGTCTTTGAAAGTTCGGGTGCGGGGCGCAGCGTTGTCTCGATGCGTCGGTGCATGGCGCGAATGGTGGAAACCGGCAGTGTCGCAAGATAGCTCGTACCGATGGCCGAACCGAAAACGGGATAACGTTGACCCACTTCGGGTGACCAGGCGATGCCCGCCTGGGCCTCGAACACGGCGACGATCTCGATCTCGAGGTCGGTGGGTGTTGAGAGCACCAATGTTTCGCCGCATTTGTCCGCGAATTCGCGCAGGACCTCGCGCAAGCCGCCGGCCCCCAACCAGCTTTGTTCCAGCCAATTTCCCAGCGCTGAAAACCGTGCTGTCGGGAAATAGGTGGCACTGCGTCGGTCGATGGACAGCAGATTGAGGCCGACCAGTGTTCGCAATAGATCTGCCGTGCTGGAGCGGGGCGCATCGATAGCCTGGGCAATTTCCGCGCTACTCAAGGGCTGACGCGCCCGAGCCAGGGTCTCGAAGACCCGGAAGCTACGCATTACAGAAACGGAGGTGTCATTCATGTTGCGGATTACGGATACTCGTATGAAAAACTCGAGGGACTGGATTTATTGGCTCGCAGTCTATGACAATGGACGGGCGAGATCATCCTTTGAACCCACTTCGATCGAGGACGACTGATGAGCGGCTACATCGACATCGTGTGCAATCTCTACGACCCGGAAGCTGTGCGCAAAGGGCAGACGGGTATCGACAACACTTTCAAAAAACAGGTTCGTATGGACCGCCGTCTGTGGGGCGGTATCCCGGTCAGTGACTACCTGCGCAAGATGGATCGTGCCGGCATAGAGCGTTCCTTGTTGATCGCGGTGCGCGCCGGTGATCTCAATGTCGCCGGTTCATTCGAAGTGCCTTACGAACGGGTGTACAAGGTTGTCAACAAATACCCCGATCGCTTCTCAGGTCTTGCTGGCGTCGACCCTTACCGAGGCATGCAGGGCTTGCGCGAGCTCACACACGCGGTGAACGAACTCGGTTTCGTCGGTGCGCATTTGTATCCACACTGGTTTTCGCTGCCGCCCGATCACGCCAAGTATTACCCGTACTACGCCAAGTGCGCTGAACTCGATATCCCGATCATGATGCAGATCGGGCACAACCTCGTGTACTCGCAGAGCAGACGGCTACCCTCGGTAGGCCGCCCCATCACGCTCGATCAAGTGGCCATTGATTTTCCCGAGCTCAAATTGCTTGGTATTCACATCGGCGTGCCATGGACCGATGAGGCGATCTCGATGGCATGGAAGCACTCGAACATTTATCTCGCTGGTGACGCGTATGCGCCCAAGCACTGGCCGAAAGCGTTCGTGCACTACGCCAACACCTATGGCAGTCACAAGGTGCTATTCGGTACCGACTGGCCGGTGATCGACCCTGAGCGTGCGGTCGAGGAAATTGCGGCGCTCGGCATGCGGCCGGAGTCGCATCGCAAGATGATGCGCGACAATGCACTCGAGGTATTCAGCAAGATTCCTCGACCGAAAGCCAAGGCCGGCAAAGCAGCACCGACCGGCAGTAAATCGGCCGCATCCGCCGTCAGGGCTTCAAGGCGCGCTTGAGAATTTTCCCGGACGGGTTGCGTGGCAACTCGTCCAGGAGAACGAATTCGCGGGGTACCTTGTAGGACGACAATTGGGGTTTGAGGAACTCGATGAGTTCCACATCCGTTGTCGTCGTGCCCGCTCGGCAGACGATGAATCCCTTGAGGCGCTCGCCCCATTGTTCATCGGGCACACCGATAACTGCCGCTTCAAGCACAGCGGGGTGTCGATACAGCAGCTCTTCGATCTGCCGCGGATAGACGTTGATGCCGCCGGTGACGACCATGTCTTTCTTGCGATCGACGATATAGATATAGCCTTCGTCGTCCTGACGCGCGAGATCACCAGCGCTGAACCATCCGTCGCGTAACTCGGGAACGAAACGTTTGCCGTCCTGCCAGTAGCCGTTGAACATGAAGGGGCAGAGTGTGAACAGCTCGCCGATTTCGCCACGCGGGGTGGGGTTACCGTCTTCATCCAGTAGTTTTACCTGCGTGCAGGGGAACGGCAGGCCGACACACTGTTGTTTGCGTAGCTGGTCAGCCGGGCGCAGATTTGTCGCAAGCCCGATTTCGGTTGAACCGTAGGTTTCATGCAGCAGTCCTTCGCCCCACAGTCCAATGATTTTTTCTTTCATGGCCTGCGGCAGTGCCGAGGCGTTGGAGATCATGGCTTTGAGCCCCGTATGGCGGTTGGCTTCGAGTAATTCGCGCGGTAGGGCAAAGATGGCGTGAAATTGCGTCGGTACGAGAAAGACGCCAGTGAACTGACCGCTACCGAGTTTTTCGACCACGACACGTGGATCGAATTTGGGCAGCAATTCGCAGGTGCCGCCAAAGAAAACGGGGCACAACGCAAAAGCGAGTCCGGCGCCATGCGCCAAAGGTGCAATGGCGAGAAAGCGATCATCGGGTCCCATGCAGCCGTACTCGATCGCAAACACGTGAAAAACCAGCGCACGGGCGCGATGGGGCAACAGCACGCCCTTGGGACGCCCGGTGGTTCCCGAGGTGTAGGGAATGCAGAACGTGTCCCACTCGCCCGCGAGCTTGGGTGGTGCGCAGAGAGGCGGGGCGTTACGTAATCGTGTCTCGTAGTCGTCGCCAAAATAAATAATGCAACTCACGGTCGCAAAACGGGCGGCTTCGACCACTTCACGACAGCTTTCATGCGCGAACAGCACGCGCGCACGGGCGTCATCGCAGATGTCGGCGAGTTCGATGGCATTGAGGCGATGACTTAAGGTCGCACTTGCAATGCCTACTTCCGAAAGACCCACGACCACTTCCAGGAACTCTATGCAGTTCGGTCCAACCACCCCGACATGCTGGCCAAATTCGAGGCCGAGTTCGCCGAGCGCATACGCTTGCAGTTGATCCATTCGGGCACAGAACTCGGCGAAGCTACGTACCTTGTCGCCTTCGATCAGCATGGGTTTGTCGGGCGTACGACGCGCCGAGCAGCGTATGCCGGTGGCGATAGTCAGAGGTTGGTACGTGATCGGCAGTTTGATGTCGATGTCCGGCATGGAAAGTCCTATCGGCTTACTTACCAGGAGCGAGCCGTTGCCACGGCCGCCAAGAGTTTTGCGGGCAGAGCGTCACCGAGCTTGCTCACGCGTTCACTCGGCCCACCCACGCTCAGCACCAAGGGGCGTAGCGCAAGCGAGCAGGGTAGCGCAGCGGCATAGGCGGCGACGTCAGCGATTACGGCACCATCGGCAAACGCATAGCCGCGTTCACGGGCGCTTTTGACCTCACGCCGCAACTCGCGCATGTTGATACGTTCTTGCAGACGCTGCTGACTGCGGGTTGCGAGAGAAGCGATGGTGGCGTCGGGCAGGGTGGTGCAGTAGGCCCAACCAATCGCCGAATGCATCACGGGCAGTTGCTGACCGACCTCGATGACGAGCCGTATGCCACCGCTGCGAGCTGCGACATAAACCACCTCGATGGTGAGGTCACTAATGGCCGAAATGGAAACCGTCTCGCCACACTCGGTTTGCAGTCGGTCAGCCAGTGCCGGCAGACGCGGATCGAGCCAGCGCGTGTCGAGCAGCCACTGACTCCAGCTCGCAAAGCGCGCCGAAGGAAAATAGGTTGCAGCGCGCCGATCTACCGTGAGCCAACCGAGTTTCACCAGAGACTTCAACAGAGTCGCCGTGGTCGACCGCGAGGTGCCGAGCGCATCCACGATTTCTTGGCTCGACAGCGGCGTACGACGCCGGGCGAATAGCTCGAGCAGTCGGGTCAGGCGGTGTAGTTGCGGCGACGCAGAGGTGACAGTCATTAAAAACGATTATTCGTATCAAATAGAGTTTGCAACAGGATTCCTTGACATTGGACGGTCTCACGGAGAATCTGTCAATCGGTCCCTATAACCCCGCTGCGGAGTCACGCATGCCTTTCACGAAAGTTTCATCATTCGTTCGCTTGATTTTGATCTCGAGTGCTACCGCTGCTGCTGCGACAGCAGCTGCGCAAGACGCCAGTAATGACGTCGCGATTCTCGAAGAAATCACCGTCACGGCTCAGCGCCGTGCCGAGAGTCTGCAAACCTCGCCCATTTCCATCACCGCGATTGACCCAACGGTGATCGAGCGTCGACAGATGCTCGACACCAAACAAGTCGTGTTCAACGTGCCTAACCTCACCGGTAACAGCAACGTTGGTCAATCCACGGCTACGACGTTCTTCATGCGCGGCGTCGGCACCACCGAAAATCTTGCAACGGCCGACACCTCGGTTGGTCTCTACGTCGATGACATTTACGTCGCGCGCCAGGCCGTTAACAATTTCAACTTGGCCGATGTTGAGCGTATCGAGGTGCTGCGTGGCCCCCAGGGCACACTCTATGGGCGCAACACCAACGGCGGTGCCATCAAGATCGTCACCAAGAAGCCGAGCGCTGAGGAAGAGCTCAATGTTCGTGCCTCGGTGGGCAATTACGGTCGTTCGGAGTTTCGCCTCTCGGGCAACGGTTCGCTCGGCGGTGACCTCTACGGTCGAGTCAACCTGCTTGCACAGAACGGCAGCGGCATCATTTACAACCGCACCCGTAAGACGGATGTAAATGATCTCGAGTACCAGGGCATGCGCGTGGCACTTCGCTATGCGCCGGGTGAGTCCTTTGAAGCCAACTTTGCGTACGACTTCGCACGCGACGAGACCAACGGCGGCTATGCCTCAGACATCTCGGGTATCCGTCGCGCACGTACCTCGAGCCTGTTCGACGTCGTGACCGACTTCGACAACCAGGGTCTCGCCAAGACGCACGGTGGTCACCTCAATCTCTCTTGGCAGCTCGATAACGGTTTCTCGGTGCAGTCGATCACGGGTTTCCGTGATACCACGCAGGATCTGAAGCTCGACCTTTCGGATCAGGCGCCCTCGCTCTACACGCTGCTGCAGAACCAGGAGAACCGTCAGATCTCGCAGGAGCTGCAGGCTTCCGGGAGTCTCTCCGATGCGCTGCGCTTGACGGCTGGTGCGTATTACTTCTCTGAGACGACCGACGTTGTGATGCGTGACATCATTGCGCCGAATACCTTCGCCAAGGACTTCGAAGTCGACTCGAAGAGCACGGCTTTTTTTGGTCAGCTCGAGTATTCGATCGGCTCAGTCACCTTGTTGTTGGGTGCGCGCTATACCAAGGATGAGCGCGACCTGAGCTTGGTTCAGACCAGCACCATCCCGGGTGCCTTGTTCAACTTTGATAGCGCGGCACTGGCCGCTCGTGGCGCTGCAGGTCAGGATGTGAATCCGAACCGCAGCTTCAGCGAGGTCACGCCGAAGATCGGCGTGAACTGGGAAATCAACGATCAGTTGTTCGCTTACGCCTCGTACACCGAAGGCTTCCGTTCAGGTGGTTGGGCGGGCCGTGCGGTCCGTTCTGATCAGTACGTGAACTTCAACCCGGAGAACGCCGAGTCGATCGAAGTCGGTGTGAAGAGCACGCTCGCCGGTGGCCGTGCGCGCTGGAACACCTCGGTGTTCCGCATGGACTACACCGACCTCTTCAACACCCTGATCCTCAACAACATCTGGGCCGTGCAGACGGCTGATGCACGCATCGAGGGTTTGGAGAGCGAGCTCACGGTACGTGCCAACAACTACCTCGACGTGTTCGCAAGTGTCGGTATCTTGGACACCAAGTACATTGGCAATCGTCCGCCGAACCTGGCTGACACTTTGCAACGGGCGCCGAAGTATCAGGGTAAGGTTGGCGCGTCGGTGCAGTACCCATTGCAGAGCGGCACCCTGTTGCTCAACACCGATTTGTTCTTCACCGACGATTACCTGGTCTCACCGGCCAATCTTGCCTTTACCACTCCGGTGTTGCCGAAGGGTGTGAGCCAGGTCGATGGTTTCTCGCTGCTCAACGCCTCGGTCGGTTACCGCTGGGGTGAAGATCGCTACGAAGCCGCGGTCTCGTGCACCAACTGCCTCGACAAGGAATATTTCGAGGCGGGAACCTACACCGCGAATTTTGCTGCGGTGTATCCGGGCGCACCGCGACTTTACCGCTTGACGGTCTCGGCCAAGCTCTGATTCCACTTAGGAAGATCAGGCTCTAAACTGCGGCGACGGTAGCGATACCGTCGCCGCTTTCTTTGGTGCTCCATGCTGAAAAATCGTCATCCGACCCGCATACCGCATCGACGAGTCTTGCTCGATGCCAATGGCATTCAAGTATTGGCACGCATCGCCGGCAACGGTCCTGTAGTGCTGGCCTTGCATGAGTCACCGCGCTCGTCACTGTCGTTGTTGGCGCTGATCGACAGTCTCGCCGATCGCTACACCGTGGTGGCGATCGATACTCCGGGTTATGGCGAGTCTGACGCCACGGGTTTGGAGCGGCCTGAGCCCGAAGACTTCGTTGCGGTCATCGCTGCGGTCCTAGACACGCTCGGTGTGAGGCGTACGCTGCTATACGGAACCCACACTGGCGCCGCGCTCGCGGTGTCGTTTGCGCTGGCGTATCCCGAGCGTGTGGCAGCACTGGTGCTGGACGGTTTGGCCGCCTTCGATCCCGAGGAGCAGGCTGATTTCACTGGACGTTACCTCGCGCCATTCGAGCCGCGCTGGGACGGCTCGCACCTTGCGGAGCTTTGGTCGCGCGCTCGCGACCTCTTCATGTGGTTTCCCTATCACCATCGCGATGCCGCACACCGCTTGCAGACGGAACTGCCCTCGGTCGAGTCACTGTACGGCACGGTACGTGGGTTTCTGGCTGCTGGCGCAGGCTATTGGCGTGGCTATCGCTGTGCAGGCGCCCTCGATGCACCCGCTGCTGCCGCGCTGCTACGCGTGCCAACGCTGTTGACGGCGCGCTCGTATGATCTGATCGCTGCGCACCTTGAGCGCATCGAGACTACGGCGTTTCTCAAGATCAAACGGGTCGGTGCCGAACTTGGCGAGTGGGCGGCGGTTATTCGCGAACACTTTTCGACTCACGATGGCGACACAGCTGCGCTGTCAGGTAGCACTGGTGCCCGCCGTTATATTCAGCTCGGTGAGGGCGCAATTCATTGTCGCTATTTCGCAGGTCAGGGCAAACCTTTGGTGGTCATTCCATCGCTACCGACCGCGGCCCTAGATACGATCCTCGATGCGCAGACCACTCAAGGGCGTCCCACCTGGATTTTTGATCCAACCGGGTGTGGCGCATCCGATCCGTTGTTGATCACTGCGGGTGCTTCGCTCGAAGACTGGTTGCGGCCGCTCGTCAGTGCGATCGAGAGTGAAGGCATCGATCAGTACGACGTGCTTGGTTTCGGTTTCGGCGCGGCGCTGGCTACAAAACTGTGTGGGGTCGATCATCGTGCCGGCGAGCTCGCATTGCGGCAACAGCCCGGATGGCTGCAGAGTCCGGAGTCCGTGCCGGCACAAGCCTTGTTGATCAAGCCCTTTGCCGATCCCGATGGCGGGGCGCTTTTTAGCACTTGGTATCGATTGCGCGATCTACGTTACTAC
>Ga0169931_10011913_pt1 | contig 12150 bp, 6 predicted proteins | sample Kivu_15m_20L_FD_129675 | JGI IMG/M metagenome (GOLD analysis project Ga0169931, IMG submission 129675) | Freshwater microbial communities from Lake Kivu, Western Province, Rwanda to study Microbial Dark Matter (Phase II) - Kivu_15m_20L... | ecosystem: Environmental > Aquatic > Freshwater > Lake ...
CCCAACCCCTATTGATTTTATATGTAAATATTGTATTTGAATCTTTGTTTAGCTTATTGATCCAATATATGATCTGATGAAACTTAAATGATTTTTTATAATTGTTAGTGTGCCTCAATTTTTCATCTAGCTCCGATTGATTATTAATTTAATTGTAACAATGAAGGTGCGATCAAGCGTGAAGAAAATGTGCAAGGGCTGCAAGGTGGTCAAGTACAACCAAAAGATCTACATTCGCTGCAAAGAAGACCCTCGTCACAAACAAAGACAGCTTTTTAGCACCATGCCGAAAGTCAACCTCATTCCTATGTCGAATACATAACAATAAATTACATTCAGGACTCTCAAGCAACTAGAAGAGCTCCTCTTGTGATCATAGATTAACATATACTCTTTATCGATGCTCAAGAGGAAACAAATTGTATCAAAATAACACAGAATATCATCTTCATTGTCACTGACATTTCTACCATAGTTGACTAATTTTTACGTGAATTCTGCGGGAAAGCTAGTCTTAGTCAAAGTCGTCGAAGTCTATCGTCGAAAAGTTGCAAATCGTCTTTTAAAGATATGCTTTAAGCATCTAAAGTTGTTGAACGTTTGAATTATTGTGTGTTAGTTTTTCTATTTTCTGAACTGTGGCCAGCATTTCTGCAATATTTTTCTACTATTGGTGCAGGTTGAAAATGCTTCTGAGACATGTCAGTTGATTTTTTCTGAACTCATAAAGTTCATTTTTGAAATCTTCATAAATTTAAAGATACCTGGTTAGTTTAGTATACATTCTTCGAGACAGCGGTACAATGTCAGTTTTGTTTATTGAAAAATGACCCCAAACTAAGGTCTAAGACCAGCCATAAGAGTTGATCTCTAAATGCTTGCTATCGTTTATGCAGTCTCCTCTAGCTCTTGTCCAAGTCTTAGTCCTACCTGTGCCTGTAAGAGTCTAAAAACTGCCTAATAATCATCTAGTTTTTGCTATATCGCGTGCTGTCTGGCTTTCGTGAGTCTCACAGCTGCGTCACTATACATGTGATTTTTTATTAGCAGTTGTGAGACCACTAGCATCTGATCGAGCATTTCTTCCTTTACGAAACCGTAGTTTTTGCACAAACAAATGAGGGTCTAAGCTGAGTTGTGGGCATCGATTGTCTGGTTCGCAAAAGAAGCTTTATTTAAGACTGACTGAAGTTTTATGATCTCAAGAGGAGATGAAGCTTTTTGCATTTTGACTGTCAATTCTCGACTTGTCTTGTGAACCATCTTTGTTTGACCATTTTTGATGTATCTGCTTAGTTTTGTTATATCTTGATCTAGAGGCGTATTGTCGTTGAACTCTTGATATACATCTAACTGCATGAGTTCTTGTCTCTGATAGTAAGGATTCAACAAAAGCTCTTTGAGTTGTGGCAGGTGAGTTAAAACTGTTAGCTTAGTGATGAATGCGGGTATGAGTAGGCTACGATGCGTATGATAAATATTTTTGCAGTTGCTTTCGAAAGTAGAATAAATCTTTTTGCGAGCAAATCCAAGTGCATCTGTCCAGTTGATGTTGCGATGTTTGAGTAGTAAAATATCTGGGTCTGCGCAGTTGTATTTGCGCTACCATCTTGAGTAGTGCCAGCAACTGTAGACCATAAGTAGCACATTTCCCAAATTCAAAGAATGAGTGATTGCGTGCTAATTGAGCAAGATTTGCTCTGCATGTTTGCCTAACTGTTCACTTATCTTGTACAAGTATATGATGCAGTTATTGATTGACTACTCGTCTGAGTTGTTTTGACTGATTCTAAGACCCTAGCTAATCGATTGTAGGCATTATTCAAGGAAACCCATTCTGAGATTGATGAAGGCTGAGGACAAAATGCAGTGATTTATTTTATTGCCCATCGCTGATGTCTATCCTTTCTAGGGAAATAAGTTGCCAAGACTCTTATCAAAATATCTATGAAGACCTTAAATGCTGCCCACTGCTTTGCCAGATCCGCTTCCGACTAGCGCACCTAAGTAACTGGTCTTAAAAGTATGGTCATTTTCTCCTAATTCAAGTACTTTTGCAGCCAAATCTTAAGGATTGACTCCTGCACTATAGTTTTCAAGGTTGAACCTGACTTCTTCAATAGATTTTGTTAGCATAAATTCATGCTGTGGCCCTCTGACTTCCTAACCTTTTAAATATGCTGCAAACTTTTAATAGACGCCTACAATGTCTTTGAAATCGAGTTTCTAAAAGTAGATGTACATTCTTCTGACAAGGAAGTCAACCAAATTGCCTTGCTAAAGTTTATTATTTCTCAGACTGCGCAGACTCTTGAGCATTTTAGATAGATCCCTGTAAAAATCGTTAAAACAGGTGATTTTTCCTAAGCAAGCGCGGTATCTATCGACGAATTACATGTTGTTAGTGGCTGATAGTAACTATGCCTCGAAGGCTTCGTTTGATGTGCAAAGCTATTTGGATTCAGATGTGGCTAAGATCTTGCCGATGAGGTACTGAACGAGATCGCTTCTTGGGTGTTTGTCGTTCTAATCGAGACTGCTTTCGTGCAGGCAGAAAAGTAGGGAGATGGTCTGGGGTGAGAAGAAGTTGGCGTATATCATTTGAATATTTAAATAGACCATGAATTAATAAACAAAACTACAAAATACAATTTAAGTCTAACAAGCTCACATTAAAAATAAGTAAAAATACAAATTAATTTCATTTTTGTGTTCTTACCTGTCGATTTTATTGATTTTTGAGTTCATAAATAAACGCTGATAACATACTGATGCCTATACTATATATATAACAAACTTATTCGTAGATGTTCAAACTGAAGTTCAAAAGATCCATCAGCACTGCCCTCTCAGAGTAGCCTTCCATTCAGACCGAACGTCCTCCTGCCACTGACTCAAAGGCCCATAGAATCAACACTATGAGACTCAGCCAGTGTCTCTACGATTCATCTCTTCAAAACACTCCCAAGAGCACTCAATTTATCAGAAGCGACACAAGTTTGACTCTGGGAGCTAACCAAGAAGCTACTGAGAACCCCTTCATGAAAGCAAGAAGAAGTTTGATGCTGAACCGCGAGGACAAGAACATCAAGACAAAAAAATAGGGGCGGCTTTTTGAAGAACTCAGGGAGGTAGTAATCGAAGAAGAGGAAGGAACGACTACCTTTAAAAGGACAAGAGAAGCCTTGAAGAGATAAGTCATTGTAAAAAAGGAAGAGTCAAGCGGTTTTAATACAGATAGGCCGAGAATGGGACCAGCCTTATAATTGTTGAATCGAATCAGACCTACTAAGAAGTGATACTTTGTACATTTTGTAACATTTTTCTTCTCTAAACAAAAATAATGCCGATGAGCTTAAAGACACTATCGAATATACAAATCTATCTGTTCATATATCTAGTGTTAGCTTATGCTATCATCTCTTTTTGCCTTTCTTCTTGCCGCCCCCTGCTGCCTTCCATGCCAAATATTCGTTCTGGATATACTTTATGGCGTTATTGAGCTTTATGAGTTCTTCTTACTAAATAGCATTATATCTACCTTGCGCTGCTTTTCCAACAATTTGTTCCTTTCCTTCCTTTACCGTTCCAATTTTTTCTATTCCTACTCCTGGTATCTTTGTTTAAACACCTAAAGCTCTTTATTAGTATTTAAGGTCTGTTCTTGTAGCTAAGAAATCTCTTTTTCGAGGTCTTACTTGCATTTTTAGGTCTTGTTGGTTAGGTCCTAACTGCGTTTTTTTATATCGACTATTTTGCGCACCAGGTATCCATCGAGCTACTTGCTGACGAGCTCCTAAGTGCGCATCGAAGATTTGATGTTTTCAATTTAAGTCATGAGGGCCTTCTAGGACTGGTCGAATATTCTAGTCTGGTTACTTATTTCTGCTTTAGTTTCCTTCGAGTAGTAAGAAATCTCGATCTAAGTCTGCTGCTCTATTTCTCTTAACTCTTCCTTGATCTCTTGTATTTTGGCTTGATTTTCTGCAATTTCTTTATCAAACTCTTTTTTTTCTAGATTTTTTTCTTGCTGAATCTTCTTGATTTCGATGTTCAGATTCTTTTCTTTTTCCAGCAATCGACGCAACAAATCTTGATTTTAAAGCTCGTGAGTGATAAAAGTATTGAATTTTTGCGTAGTATTGTTTTTGACGAACTCGACTAAATGTCTACATTTTTACTTAGTTCCTCAAGTTTCGTTATGAGACTGCGTCGCTACCTTGTAACTTTGAAAGAATCACGTTCTAAATCAGGATTTTCTTTAAACAATTTGCAAAGTTTTTTCGTACTTTCCTTGAGGATCATCGACAGGTTGGCGATCTCAACCTAGATTGACTAAAGCTCTGCATATATTAAAGATCTACATTTCTTTTGAGTGATTTTGGTAAGATTGGCTCTCTTTTTGACGAGATCTGCGAATTTTAGTTAGTTCTCTTATTGGGTTTTGAGCAGTTTGCTTATCTAAAATCCAGCCAACTAGCTGCTGATGTCGCTCTGGGGCTTCACCGTGTCCAGAAAGCCCAGGCTCACGATGGATTCGTCGATTATTGCGCGCAACTTGAAGTTGTCCACCAAGTTCATTCCAGCAGTTATATTAATAACAAAGACATACTAATACAAATATTTTTTGATCATAAAACAAAAAAAGTAAGATTTTTTGATTATTAGACATGTTTGTATCAATCATCGCTATTGACTTGTAGTATCATCATTTGATCAAGATCGTTCCGACCTGAGTACAACTAATCGTCGTTAATTTCGCTTATAAACGTCATCGAAGGCAAAGAATATACTAGAATGTCTGGTTTGTCTGCTGCAATTCTGAGTCCATCTTCTCCAATTTAGAAAGTTCCTTGACAGATATAGTGCTTATCATCTGTTTCAGCGTGGTAGTAGTCTCCTTATATGTTTGCAATGAATTTCACGATTCCGCCTTTCTTGTCAGTAAGGAAGAGAAAACTGTTTTAATCTCTTGTTTTCGAACTGTTAAGGCTTCGATAAAAGTAAGAACCAACTACTTGATCTGCAGATATGAATAGAAAAACTAGTTTGCTCTTTTTGCTTAATAAATGTACGAAATCTTTGCGAGAAAGTCTTCTTTAGGCGCTGTTGTATACTCTAATTGCATCATTCCAGTGAAAATTCTTTATGTTTGACTCAAGGAAAGGAATTACTTTACTACTCATGAAGAAACTTTCTTTAAGTTTAGGGCTATTCTAACCCGGTATAGAAACAGGCAAGTGCGAGTATGAGTCTGCAACATCTTGCTAAGGTCTTGACTAAGGTCTTGACTAAGGTCTTGATTAAGCTCTGAACTATGGTCTAGACTAAGGTCTTGGCTAAGGTTATGCCAGCTTGAACTGTGCTGATAGTTTAAGTTTTGCCTGAATTCTTTATATAGACGCAGCGATCTTGCTTTACATATTAATCGCTTCATCCACTTTGCCCATAAAAGTTTTTGTAAGTGTTCTATCGATCTATCCTTTGATTTAATCGTTGATTTTATTCATAGAATTTATATCTCTGAACAGATCCGTGACTGAACTCTTGAGGCCATCGATGATGGTCTTGATCTCAGTAGCCCTCACGAATAGTTTTTCTTTCTGCATGAAGATATTTTATGCTTTTTCGAATTGTTGCTGAAAACAATGCGAGTCAAATTTGCTCATTACGAGTATGTCGCTGTGAAAATGCTGAGCTATACAGTCTTCATGGGCACAGAAGAAAGGGTGCTGGCAGTCTTAGAACTAGCACTTGAATTTGTATGGCATGTTGTGGTGCGGGCAAATATGCTTAGTTTTTATAAGACGAATAGGTGATCGACCAGTATCGATTCTTGCTATAGGGCGGTATATGATCGGCTGAGGGTTCTTGGATTAAGCTTAGTGCTTGATGGGATTTGACTATTTTTGGGGGGTATCCATATTGTATTAATCCTGAGGAAAACAGGTTTAACCCACTCATTTATAAAAATAGATCATCAAAAAAAGTAGAAGAATTACAGTCTCAATAAGAATATTATTTTTTGTCAATATATAGTCGAACGGATCATTTTTTGTTTGCCATATTAGTCAGAATATTGTTGATATTGGGATATGTTCGCAATTAAGTCAAAAGATTTGATATTTTGTCTTGCCCTTATTATTTTGAAAGATTGTTAAGGGTTTACAGCTCGCCTAGTACACTCTTGAGGAAGATCTAATCTCGATCATCGATGGTTTTGCTCTTGTAGCGTTTGAAAACTAAACCCATTTTCGTGATGAAGTCGTCTTGGACTCGAATGAAGCAAGTGAAATCTTATCTGCTGAGCTGTGAAAGTATAGCTAATCTTCTTAAAGCAATATCGTAACTTGACTCCTCATCTACATAAAAATTTTATTACCGATGCCAAAAACAGTGACTGCCATGAGCTCACCGATAAACTGATTTTCAATATTTTTATTTTTAGCTAAACTCCACAGTAAATTCAAAGATTAAAGTCTAAGATTTTTGCCTTCGTCACGCTGTTATTTGCACACTCCATAATCGATCTAGTAGATAAGACTTTTGTCGATTTCACAATTTTTAGCGATAGTTCTCCAGAAAGAGCCTTATGATCTGTGACCTTTGAGTGAATTCGAGTGTTTTAAAGCCAAACTGTAAAGAGATCTGCTTGCTCCTTAGCGAACTCTGACCTTGGGGTCTGACATCAAAGCGACTATATAGATAAAAAAATACTTATGGTCTCGATATAATTTCTCATAAAATCGTAGCTGAAAATTTCTTCTTTGTAGTGTTATAGTCCAAAACGAAGAGAATTAGCGACAATCAGTCTTTTTTCTTCGCTCTAAGATCTTCCGCAGTTGATGACGGTGTGAGCTGCTTCTTGACTTAAAAAGGCAAGTATGCCTATGCACTCAGCTGTAATAAAATAATTGCTTTCAGCTTAGAATTTCTTCTAACATTTGCTCAGTAACCATTCAATAAGTGCCACTAGATGTCCGAAAGAAGCCTGATTGTAGTACAGCATTTCCTTGAAAATGTAAATGTAGGGATATATGTCCTTAGCTCCGTCTGCTAGCTTCATCATCTGAGGCACCAGTTGACCTTCGTTACGTGAAACGATGTTGCCGATAGCACTGCACACCTCACATCGACTCTACTATGAACTGAAACTTTAGAGAAGCTTAAAAAGGGCAGGAATTGAGCTTTATTTACCTACATAACCCAAAGCACCGATCAAAACGTTTCCCCATGGAGACTCATCGATGTTTTTAGTAAAAAATGCTTCGTCAATTTTAATGCGACCAAGTACAGAGCTTATTTTTTTGCCTTTTTCTTTTAAATCCAAGGTTTTAAAGACATTAATGCATTCTTCGACAGATGTTGCTTTGCACTATATAAGCTTTTCAATAAAAAATCCATCGATCGATCTCACAATCCACTAAGCGTAAGGTTTAAGGAGTTTCGGGTCGTTAGAAGCAATTATTTTCAAAAATTAAGGCACGGAACCCTCTTTGATTAGTATCTTAGATTTTTCCAAAAGATCCGTGAGAGTGGCTTTAGCAAGATTTTGCCATACTAAAGGCAACAGTTTGTTGATTGCTAGTATGGTCTTAGCGTTTAGTTCATAGTTTGTGCTTCCCAAGTTCTAAGAAAGTTGTTTGATGAGAATCTAAATCACAGAAATCGTATTTTTAGAAGGCTTGCTGTTGTCTCTGATTCTAATAAGAGCTTAGATGATGTAAACTTTGTCAATCTAAATCTTGTATTTGGCACTGAGCGTCTCAAGGAAGAATCCAAAATCTTATTCTGCAATTTCCAGGAATTCAAACACAGATCCTATGCACTTAGCGACTGACAGTTTCACGATTTTATCACTATCTAATTCTTTAATTTTTGCTTTGAGTAGGCTGATCAGTCTCTGTTTTTAAGCAGATCTGTTGATATCCTCATGGAAGACCCTATTGAATCGACTCAAGATGGCGATACTTGTGCTTCTAATTTTGCTGTTGGCTGTTTTTTATATCTGCTCGAAAAGAACCTCATAGATGTGCGCATAAGCTTGGAAAGGATATTGCTGGCTTATAAGTTCCTTTATACTCAACAAAAGATTGGCTTTATTCTCAAGAATTTGTGTTTTTCGCAATTAATCGATGATGAAACCAATGAGCTGGAATGTGTCTTGCTAGTTATTAATAAGAACATGATTGTATATTTTCACGATTCTCAGGAGAATCTTGGAGGCCTATATTTTAAGCTGATCGTTAAAGCGAGTGCTACTAAAAACTACCTTAATTCTTTTGGTAATTTCTTTGATCAAGCAGTCAGCCACGCTATGGGCACTTGACTTGACTCGTTGCAAGCTCATCTCTTACAGAAACTGCTACTCTGACAACTAACGATTGACAGAAATTAGTTAGATGAGTTCATTGAAGGTCCAGAATGCCATAGCACTTACTAAACTTTGTTACTATACTAGCTTATTACCCAGGTCCTAGATGAGCTCGCCTTGACCGATGCGAGACAGAAAATTTTTGTCATATTTTGCAAGGTAAGGTATGTACTATAAGATTGATCTGCGGACTTTCCAGCATTTTTAATCGGCTTATTGCTATTCATAATATTACTACTCTTAGCCGCCGTCTTCGTATTAGACTTCCATAGGCTAACCTGCATAGCTCATAAGACCCTAGACATTATAATTAAGAAGCTCCTGGACAAAGCTATTGAAACTATTTTCTTCAGCTTAGAGCTGTTATCTCAATTCTCTGCTGAAAATCTTGAGAATATTAGCAAGAGCGCTGATGGCTGCATCTAGAATGTCGCAGATGTTATCAATATAGCTAATTTCATCGAATCCTTTATAAAATTGGATGATTTCACTGAGAAGATTTGAACAAGGCCGTATCCAGAACCTCAGATCGACGTTATGAGTACGGATGATCTGATTGAGACACAGCAGACCGTTTCTCAACAAAATGAGATTACTTTGAGACTGCTGTTTTTTATTTTTGTTAATGAATAAGAAAAGTCCCCACTAATTGTTATTCAGAAGCACATCGAGATGATCTTTATCGAGAATCGCAGTCAATCTACCCAAGCATTGCTATGATTTTTTAATAATATCTAGACTAGCTTTGACTTGCACATTTCTCAATAAGTATACAATAAGATTTTTTCGATCGAAGGTGAGTCTGCCTGACACGTTGGGCCATTTTTTCATGAATTCAGTAATGATGCCTATGAGTATGATTTCGATGCTTGAGTTTTTGTTCTGAAGCTAGAGCAACAGTTTAGATGATTTCAGGAAAAGATTCTAGAGTCTTTGACCGTGTATTTAGGCAGCTTGATGGATGACAGTGGCAGCACAAGCTCCATAGTTCTATCTTTTCTTTTCGACCAAGCTTGCATTGATGATGTGGTCGAGGATTCGAGTGAATATGATCTCGACTTGATCACTGGCAAGTTTAGGAATGATCTGAGCCATGTATTTGATGGCCTATGAACGCACAGAATCGTTTTAAGAATCAATTTGTTTCATGAAAGCTTCACGAATAGTGTTGGCCATCTTGGCATCGTTGGTGACGTCGACCTAACCAGCCAGCACCATTTCTGCTACTCTTTTAGCGCCCATCTACATGTTGTCAGGATCATAGTGGGACATTTAGTCGATGAGGACCTCTATTTTCTACTTGCCCATCAAATATCTTTATATAAGCTCAGAAAGAGGCAAGTATTTATTTGCATATATATGCTATCGAACAAAAAGAGGCATCTCTTAATTTCATTAAAACAAAATGATAATAAATAAGAAATAGAAGATGAAGACATATGATACCCTATCTTAATGAATTTCAGTTGTAGATTAAAATTAATTGAGCTTTTGGAATACACTCATATTGTATATAATTATCATGTGGGGTTTCAGTCGCTTGGTTGGTTCTGCAGCCAGACATCTTCCCAAACAAACTCATATCCAAAGACCCATCATGACCGTAAGCCCGATGCAATCCTTCTGGCAGAATATGTACTGCTTTCTCTGACTAAGATAGACCAAAACAGCACTTATGCGAGTGCTCCCAGTACCCTCAATGTCAGCCCTGAACATCTTCAACATCCGTGAATTGCTAGAGAAGCTCAAGGATGAATGCGAGCTAGGAACTGCAAGTATTTTTGATCTCTATTTAGCTTCGGGTAATAAATTTTTGCAGGAACAGCTGTCTGTTCTTTTATTGAAGTGAAGCAGGTAATGTAGAATTCCAGCTATTGTCGCTAAGCAGCATATTAAAAATGCAATCCGTAAATACCGCAGTTCCCCTTGATTGATCAAAATTGTAACATAAAAGTCATCTTACACATTATCATTCGACAATAAAATAATCAAAAAAGCTTTATTTAATAGATTAAAAGATTTTGAGAACATAGCTGCTATCACAGTTTAGCTTTAAGGTTCCATTTCGGGTTAAGTTTTGTAAGTTTTTCAACATATTTTTTCATGGCATCTTCTTTAGACATCTTGCCCAGTTTGTTCCAAGCGTCCCATTTGTATTTTTAAACAACTTTCAATCTGCTAGGTGCCTTGGTCTTGTTCTGTCCGGTCGTGGCCTGCTTGAACAATGCGTAGAATTCAAGCTTAGCATCATTTGTCATCTAGGGGTCTCCTGGTCTGGCTGTCTAGACGATTATATACGTGTTGAAGGTAAGTTTTTGACATAGTCGAGGGCAGCCTTAAAGGTCTATTCCATAGTGATCAACACAATATATCTAACAAAGTTCTCAGTTATAATTGCTATCATTCATGACACTTAAAGCAAAGAACATATCTTAAAAATTAAAACTAATAGGAATGTTCCCTAAACCTACTGATGAATATTCATGAAAATTTAATTCTAAACTATGATTATTAATTTTTTTATGCAGCTGTCCTCTCCCAGAGCCATACAAATAAACAAACCACCTATGCCATCTCTGGTATCGCCCAAAGACCCCAGGAGCTCAATGGTAGTGCATTCACCGCATTACTCGCGTAAGAGCTCTAACTCTCGTCCCTTTAAAAAGACATACAATAACCCTTCTGAGCAGCAGTAATCAATACAAAAAGCACTAAAATTCAATAAAATTCTATAAACTGAAAAGAAAAATTCGAAAGACTCGTCACAATAGAAAATTAAAAAACTAGGTTCAGTGACATCGTTTGGAAACATTCAGTAAAGAGTATAGCAAAACTACCAGTTCCCAAGACCAGTCAAGCCCCCTTCTCCGTAGTCCTTGAAGGGAACTATTGTATCTCCGAGACCTAGTATGTTAGATAGTGTGAGTGCTTTAAATTCTTCGCGTTCTAACAAAAAATCGTCGTCGTAAAAGCCAGAATAGTACCACTTGTACTGGAAAGCTAAAGCTCATGAATACTTGTAGGCTAATATGAAGTTGATGGAGAACATAAGGACACTTTCTAAATAGAACCAGGAGCTAAAAGATTTGATCTAAAAGGCAATAGTAAAAGAAAAACAATCGTTTTTGGTACAAACAAGTGAGGTTTGGAACGATTAGACTAAGCTTTATTCATAGATTCGTAAGAGCAGTCTATACTATTTGTCGAAAATAGAGGCCTTATAGAAGCAACTGAAGATTAAAGACAACATAATTGTGTCATACTAGATCAAGATAAAAGAACTGGATAAACGAATCAGTGGCGACATTGACAGGGCAAAACTTATAAATAGGATATCTACTCCAAGGAAAATTAGCAGTGTTTCACTTATATCAACTCCTATTACTTTTGGAACTTAGGAAAGAAAACTTGAACCTGGTGGTAAGGAAAAGCTTTCAATAGAAAGTTGCTTATCTATGCTTTCTCTTTGATTTTTCATATATTTTACCAAAAATAAAGAAAAATTTAAGAAATTCACGCTCACTTAAAATTAAAAAAATCGATATTTTTACCTAAAAAATGGCATTCTTAGATACTTTATAATATTTTACAAAAATGCATTTTGAATATTGAGTGGATTGGCCTTGATAGATCATTTCTTCTTTCTCTCCACACCGACAGTCTTTCCTCTTCTACCGGTGGTCTTGGTGTGCTGACCTCTGACTCTGAGTCCCCACTTGTGTCTGAGACCGCGGTTGCACTTGATCTTGAACATTCTTTCGATGTCCTCTCTGAGC
>Ga0169931_10011915_pt1 | contig 12149 bp, 6 predicted proteins | sample Kivu_15m_20L_FD_129675 | JGI IMG/M metagenome (GOLD analysis project Ga0169931, IMG submission 129675) | Freshwater microbial communities from Lake Kivu, Western Province, Rwanda to study Microbial Dark Matter (Phase II) - Kivu_15m_20L... | ecosystem: Environmental > Aquatic > Freshwater > Lake ...
CCCCGACGGCACGCTGGTGCGCTACTACATCAAGGCCAAGGACGACGATGGGAACGTTTCGTACTACCCCACTACCCCCGTAGGACAGGCGCAGCCCAACTTCGACTACTACACGGTGCGCGCCGGCGGCATGAAGATCTACGACATTCAGTACAGCCTGCTCAGCAACGGAAACTCGCCCTACTTGGGTCAAAACGTGACCGTGAAGGGCATCGTGACGGCGTCCACGAAGCCCTACGACCTTGGCTACCTCTACATACAGGACGCCAATGGCGGTCCGTGGAGCGGAATCTGGTGCGCCGGTTCAGGCATCACCCAGTTCTTTCGCGAAGAAGAGGTTTTGGTGAGCGGAACTGTGGAGGAGTACTTCGGCATGACCCGTTTGAACGTTTCAAGCGTTTCGCGCACCGGCAACCGCCAGGTGCCGGTTCCGACCGTACTCAACCCGAGCGACAGCGCCAGTAAGGCCAACTGGGGCTGGGAACAGCACGAGGGCTGCTACGTGCGCCTTGAGGACCCCAACCAGGCCAAGCTCTACGTGTCGAACACGAACTTGGGCTTCGGAGACTTTGCCGTGTCTCAAAACGTGGGCGCCAGCTACTGGAACCGCACCCTCGTGATGGCCGGCCGTCAGTCCAACACCGCCTACGGTTCGCTGTACGTGCAGATGGTGACCGACCTTCGCTACGACACCATTGACGGAGAAATGTTTGTGGATCCGATTGTGGTCAGCGACACCATGAACATGGACGCCGTTGAAGGCATCCTGTTCTACGGATTCAGCAACTTCCGCGTACTTCCGCGCAACAACGACGACTTTGTCGGAATCAACATCGTGCTCGATTCTACGGCGCTTCCGCAGTCCACGGTGGGATTGCCCGTATGCGGAGTCACGAGCGTGATGGTCTTCCCAAATCCCACAGCAAACTACTTGGTACTGGATGGTTCGGCAGCAGTCTACACCTTACTCGACCTGCAGGGTCGCACCGTGCTTCACGGACGCCACGCCGAGGGCCGAAGCGAGCTTGACCTGAGCGGGATAGCTGCCGGCAACTACCTACTGCGCGTCGAGCATGCCATGGGCGCCACCACCTACCGCGTAAGTAAGCAGTAAACCCTTCAAATGCTTTTACTCCCACGTTTCAAGCGCATATTCAGCTCCTGGTCTTTGGTCGGGAGCCTGCGCCTTGTGGCATTGGGATGGGCCGCTGCCGCCGCGCTCTCGAGCTGTGAACCCGGGGCTCCCGTCGAGAACCAGCTTCCCGAGACCCGTATTTCACTCGACACGATTGCCCTTTCGGGACCGGATCGCCTAAATTCAGTGGTGCGCCTCTCGTGGCTGGGCAGTGATGCCGACGGCTACGTCGCGGCCTATGAGCTCCGCGTGGCAGGCGGCGACTGGACGCGCACCCTGCGCACCGACAGCACTTTAGTGCTGGCAATCCCCGCCGGAATCGACACCGCCGACCTCGCGGTCGAAGTCCGAAGCATCGACAACGAAGGGGGCATAGATCCGACGCCGGCGCGCTTGGTGGTCCCGATTAAAAACAGCCCGCCGAGTGCAGAATTTATCGATGGTAGCTTCCCCGAATCCGCAGTTTGGAACGCGCTAACCTTTCAGTGGACCGCCAACGACCCCGACGGGGCGAGCAGCATCACCGACGTCGAGCTTCGCTTGAACGGCGGAACCTGGCGCCCAATTGACCCCAATCAAAAGCTGGTTAGTTTGGTGCTCACGGCAACTGGGTCCACCGAGGTGTACTACGGGAGCCAAGAGTTGCCCGCCACGAATTGGGGGTACGCCCTCGACACCTCGTTGGCCAACATTATTGAGGTCCGTGCCCGCGACCTCGCCGGGTCCTGGTCTTCGCCCGACACCGCACCGAGTGTGCGCGTCAAGATGCCCACGGCCGACGTGCTGGTCGTAGCCAGCCACAGTGCCGCCGCCGACGCCGCCTGGGCCGCCGACCTTGCGGCGCTGGGAGTGGATTTCGACGTCCTGGACCTTCTGAGCAACAGCGGTCTGGAGCGTCCGCGGTCGTGGAACCCCGGATTCCGCCACACCCTTCGCGGCTACGACGCACTTATTGTGTACAGCGCCTCGTCGGTCATGCTTGACCCCCAAACTGGCGCGACGAAGTTGCCGTTGGCCCACATGGCTCCCGCCCTGCAGCGCTTTAGTGAAGCAGGCGGCAAACTCTTGGTGAGTGCCTCGTTCAGCGCGACTTCGGACCTCAGTGACTTGGTCGGAACCCTTCCCATCGACGGCCTCGTCACGAGCTCGGGGCAAGTGCGCCTCGTCACCGATTCGGCGGTGGTCGCCCAGCAGAGCGGATACCCCAACCTCAAAGCGTCGAATGTGCTGATTGGCTTGACTCCGATGGTGTCGAGTGCCGACGCCGAAGTCCTTTACCGCGGCCAGCTGACCAAGCTTTCGGGCTGGCAGGGCGACAACTTGCTTGCCGTACTGCGACGCCGCCAGGGGGCCGTGCAGACCGTGTTTTTGTCGTTTGACCTGCACCGCCTCGACGCCCAAAGTGGCCAGCTCCGCCGCAACCTCCTTCAAAAAGTTCTGATCGATGAATTTGGCCTCTAAGATTCTGGTCGTGCTTGCCTTGCTGGCTGGCTTTGGAGCTTCCGCCCAGAAAATCGGGGCGCTGCGCGGAACCGTACGCGACGCCGAGACCGGCGAGGAACTTCCCGGCGCAGGCGTGAGCATCGTCGGAACCTACTACAGCACCGTCACCGATATGCAGGGTGGGTTTGTGCTCCCGAAGGTTCCCGTGGGGGAATTCAGCGTCAAGGTCCAGATGATGGGATACGGAACCAAGCAGATTAACGGCGTCCGCATCAACCTTGGCCAAACGACGACACTCAACGTAAAGCTTTCAAGCGACATCAACGAGTTGCAAACGGTTACGGTGGTAGGTAAAAAGACCGCAGTCGACCTCGAGCGCGCCGGAAGCGAACGCCTTATCGGCAACGACGAGCTGCGCCAAATGAACGTTCGCAACGTTGAAGACGCCGTAGCCACCCAAGCGGGCGTGGTCAAAACCACCGACGGCCTTCAAATCCGCGGTGCGCGCGTGTACGAAACCGAATACCTGGTCGACGGAATCAGCGCGCAAGATCCCTTGGCCGGAACCGGTTTTGGCGTCAACGTTCAGTCTTCGGCAGTCCAAAGCATCCAGGTCACCACGAGTGGGGCCAGCGCCGAATTTGGCGGCGGATCCAGCGGGGTGGTGAGCACCCAAATCCGCGAAGGCGGCGATCAGCTCGAGGTATCGGGCCGCTGGCAGCGCGACTACCTGCGCCGACCGACTACGGCTTCGAGCTTCTTCACCGACCGTGGCGAGGCCACGCTGGCGACACCGGTTCCGTTTACTAAAAAACGTTTAACCTTTTTCACCAGCGCTTCGGTCGACGTGAGCGACACGTACTTTCCGACCGTAGCGCGCCAGCTGCACTCGTCGCTGTTCAAGGCGAACGACTCGCTGTGGGCTCCCCGCCAAGACAACCAGTGGTCGCACTCGCTCAAACTGGGGCTCAAGGCCTGGAAGGGCGCCAAGTTCACCCTGAGCAACCAGCACTCGCTCAACATCAACCAAAACACGCGAAGCCTCCAAATTGTCGGCCTCGACGCGCTTCTTACGCCCGGCTACCAGTACATCCGCAGCAAGGACTTGGACCGGGCCACCACCTACACCCACCATTCCAACCTCAGCGTCTTTGGATTTCAGCAAATCTTTGGCCCCAAATGGGGATTGAGTGTTAATGCCGGCCGCCTGTTCACCAACCTACGGGCGGACGCCAACGGACGCCCGTTCCGTGAGGAGACCGTCGACCAAATCCTCGACGAGGCCAACATCATTTCGTACCCCGTCAGCGTGTTTAATCCGGGCGATCCCTCGGGCACCGTCTACATTCGCCCTGGCGATGGCCTGTACAACAACGGCGGAATCGCGCCCACGTGGCACGACCACTACGTGGAAGAGTACACCCTGCGCATCAAGGCCAACTACTACCCCGCAGGCGGCGTGCACAAGGTCGCCTTCGGAACCGAAAACCAGTGGAACGAGTACCAGTGGGTGGACGTGACAGCTCCGTGGGTTGGCGCTCCTATCAAACTGAACGACAGCACCGCGACTGAATCCATCTCAATCGGTTCATCCAACGACATCTGGAAGGCGCGTCCGCGCGAATTCGGAGCGTTTATCGAAGACAAAATCAACTACAAAGGCCTTCAGGCCACCTTGGGCATGCGCCTCAACATGTGGGCGCCCGGAACCTTCGCCGACCAAGCCATCGCCGACCCCAACTCACCTGTGGTAGACGCCGTGCGCACCGACTACCTAGACAAAACGATTGGCCTCGCGGGGCTGCGCTGGAAGGCCCGCCTGCTTCCGCGCCTTGACGTGACCTTTCCGGTGACGCCCAACCACGTGCTCTACTTCAACTACGGCCACAGCATGCGCCTGCCGCACCCTCGCTTTTTGTATGCCGGTCTCGATCCGGTCTACCAGGACCGCAGCTTCTTGAGCTTCTTGGGCAACCCCAACCTCGACCCCGAGGTCAACGTAGCCTACGAGGTGGGCTACAAGGCCGCATTCAGCCGCAGCTTTGGGGTGACGCTCAGCGCCTACAATTCCAACCGATTTGACTACATCGTCTCTCGCCGCGTGTTTGTTCGCGATGCCACGGGCCGCCCGGTGACCAAAACGATGTACATCAACCAGGACTACGCCCGGATTCAGGGGGTTGAATTGGGCCTCGAGTGGCAGCTCAACCGCTGGACCCGTTGGGTTTCAAACGTTTCACTTCAGTCGGCGCGGGGCAAGTCGAATTCCGCCCGCGAATCGGCGCTCCAGATTGAGCAGACGGGCGAGGTTCCGCTCAGCCGAGAGCAGTTTTTGGCCTGGGACCGCCCGTGGAACATCAATTCCAGCTGGTTTTTCAAAGCGGACACGTCGATGCGTCTGTTCGGGATTCCGCTGCGCGGCCTCGGCGGATTCATCCAGTACCGCGGCTCGGCGGGCTACCGATACACACCGCAGACTTTGGTCGGAACCAACGACCTCGGACGCCCCCAGTACGCCATTCAAGTCGACCAGTACCTTCAGGGCCAGGGTACCGCATGGCATACGTGGGATGCCCGCATCACCTACGACCTGGTTACCAAGAAAAAGGGACGCGGCGTTCAATTTGCATTTGATGTGTTGAACGTGCTTAACCGCTTAAACGGGCAACTCATCAATCCTGTGACCGGCCGTGCGTACGAATACGGCGATGACGTTCCGAACACCTGGCGCGACCCACGACCCGAATTCAACGGCCCACAAGAGCGAGGCCTCGATCCGCGCGACCCTTCGCGCTTTAGTCCGCCCCGGCAAATCCTCTTTGGCCTTCAGTTCAAGCTATGAAGACGGCACTGACTTTTCTCGCATTGGCCCTCTGCCTGCAAGTGCACAGCCAGTGGCTCCCGAGCTACGGAGGCGAACGCGCGGGCCAAGCGGCGTTCAGCTTTCTGAAGTCCGACTACAACGTGGCCTCAGCGGCCATGGGATCGGTCGGGAGCGTCCTCGGCGGCGACGCCCGAAGCCTTGGGTACAACCCTGCAGGCTTGGCCCGTACTAAAGGATCCAGCATCGCTTTTACCTCAATGGCAAGCGGAAGCGGCCTCGAGCAAGGCGCCGTTTTTGCCGCCCGTAAGATCAATGGCCGAAATGCCGCATGGGGCTTCGGAATCCAGCGCCTTCAGACTGGTGCCTATGAAGAGCGCACTGAGTTCCGTCCTCAGGGCACCGGACGATTGCTGTACGATGCCCAAAGCGCGGTTACGCTTACCTACGCGCAGCAGCTGACTGAACAGTTTCAAATGGGTGTCACGCTTAAAGCGCTGATTGAATCCTACAGCGCGGGCTACACCGGCTGGGGCGCCGCCGCCGACATCGGATTCCAGTACCACCTTGAACAAGAAGGACTTCGCTTCGCCGTCGTCCTGCGCAATTTCGGAGCGCCAGTGGCCCTCAAGGGCTCATACTGGGCCGTGGCCTACAACCGCGACTCGCTGTCGTCCCTCGAATCCGCCAACCTGCCGACCGAATTCGCCATCGGAATCCACTACCGCGCCTGGGCTGCCGGCAAGCACCACCTCGACGTGGCCGCACAGCTCGTGCACCCCAACGACAACGCCGAGAACTACCGGGCCGGCCTTGAGTACCGCTTTGCGGACCAGCTTTTTGTGCGCAGCGGAATCTTACTCAACCAATCCGGCCAGCCCTTCCCGACCCTCGGTCTGGGCGTGGCCCAAAGCATTGCAGGAACCCGCGCCACTGTGGACCTCAGCGTCCAGCCCACCGCGGGCATGGGCACCTGGACCGCCCTGAGCCTCACCCTTCAACCTGCTGAGCGATGAAGCATTGGACGGTTGCCCTCGGACTTTTAGCCCTCAGCGTGACCAGCTGCGAGGACTACTTCGGATCCAAGACGAACCTCGACTTTATTGAGGTTCCGAACTACGGAATACGCGAAATCGCCTACGTGCCGATTCAGCCTGCCTTTGACGGGTTTGTGCATCCTACTGACCTCTGCATCGGATTCGACGAACTCATTTACGTGGTCGATGCCGGAACCCAAGAAATCATCTGCCTCGACGAATCGGGAGCCGAACAGGGTCGATTCAGCGTTCCGGGCGTGAAAACCGTGCGCCAAGACCGCCGCCTCGACCTGCTGGCCATCGGAACCCACGACACCACCATCAACGGAGTGGCATACACGCTTCCGGCCATTTACCGCATCAACCAAACGGCTCCAAACGGCTACGGACTCGGCTACGCCCGCATAACGCACAAAACGGTTCACCCGTTTTACTTCAAATCCACGTTTTCAACGGGTGACGCGAACGCCGAATTCGGCCAAATTGCGGTACTCGCCAGCGCCGATCCCGCGCTCAACAACCGCTACTACGTTACGCGCCGTGGCGGAATCAGTAACAACGCCAACCAAGGCCCCGACCAAGCGGTGGTTCTGTTTGACGCTCAAGACCAGTACGTATCGCCCGTCAGCGTAACCACTTCGGCCGGTCTATTCACCAACTACTTCAAGCAACCCCAAGGCATTGTGAGCTTTGCCCAGCCGCCACAATTCACCGCACGCGCCGGAGACGACTTTTGGTTCACCGCCTTGGACGCCAACCAAGAACTCAAAGTTCAGCAAATCAGCCTCGTAGAAACTCCATTTGGAGCCGACTACAAGCCCGTCGTGAGCGTGCCCAACCCCGAACGCACCGACCGCTGGATCGGCCAGCCCGGCCTTTTTGAGCGACCCGTCGGCATCGCTATGGCTGGGGACCAAAGCCGCTACCTCTTTGTCGTCGACGAATCCAAAGACTCCGTCTATCAGTTCACAGCCAACGGGTTAGAGGGCATCCCTCCGCCCCCAGCGAGCGGCGAAACCCGCTACGCCAAAGTCTCATTTGGCGGCCGCGGAACCGGCCCCATGCAGTTCAACGGCCCCGTAGCGGTCGGCTACTGGCGACAAATCCTCTACGTTGTCGATGCCGGAAACGGTCGCGTGAGTCGTTTTAAGAATACGTTAGACTTTGAATAACCTTCTCGTAACACCTACCCCAACCCTAAAGGCTACCTTTGTACCACCAATCAAGTTGATCATCATGAAGCATTTCTACGCACTTATTCTCGCGGTACTCGGCCTCAGCACCGCCGCAACCAACCACCAAGTGCAGGTGGGCTCTAACTTTTTCAGCCCTGCGGTCCTTAGCATTTCGGTGGGCGACACCGTAACCTGGACTCAGGTGAGCGGAACCCACAACGTGAACGGTTCAACGTCAACTTTCCCAAGCAATCCGGTCAGCTTCGGCAACGGATCACCTGCCGGCGGAACCTGGACCTACAGCTTTGTCTTCACGACCGCAGGCACCTACACCTATCAGTGCGACCCGCACGCCGCCATGATGATTGGCAGCATCACGGTTCATAGTTTGACACAAGGCAGTTTGGCATTTACGGCCATATCATCTGATGCTCCCGATGCGTTTCAATTTGTCGTGCTTAAACCCATCCCGGGCAATACGGTGATCAAATTTACCGACCGTAGCTGGGGTTCAGCTGGCGCATTTTACAGCACCACGGGCGAAGACTCAGTGGTGTATACTGCACCAGGTGCAGGCCTAGCAGTTGGAAGCGTGGTTACCATGATCGACAACACCACAGGCGGAACCACCGTAGTTGGTGGCGGTAGTGCGGTAGGAGTACTCGACGGAATCAGCGTAAGCGGCGACCACATCTTCGCGTTTCAAGGAACACTCAGTCAGCCCAACTTCATCGCAGCCCTAGGCAATAGTCCGTTTGTAACTACGGGCACGGCAACGAGCACCGTTTCGTACCTCCCAAGCACCTTGACGTTGGGCGTAAACGCCATGTCCATTGCCGCAACGCACATTGATAACGGAATTTTTCAGTGTGACTCTGCGGTTACCAGTGGAACCGAAGCTGTCGTTCGCGCCTCCATCTACAACCAGGCCAACTGGAATACCAACAACAACCTGATTCCGACGACTGCCTGGCCTACATGCACTTATAGCATTGGTTCAACTGCAACAGGTCCCCGCATTTGGACCATCGGGTCGTTGCGTGGAGTAAACGCCAACGGAGTTGCGGATTCACTCAACGCACTAGTTCGCATCACCGGTGTCGTAACATCGATTGACTTTGACGGCAACACCGGTTACAGCTTCTACATTCAAGACGCTACTGGTGGAATCAGTGTCTTCAGATCAACCGACCTTCCCAACTACACCAGCCCACTTCGCGGTGACTCACTCTACATTCGTGGCGTTATTGGCCAGTTCAACGGCCTCACGCAAATCGTTCCTGACTCAATTATCGTATGGGGGACGAACAAGCCATTACCCGCACCATTGGTGATCACAGCCATGGACGAAACCAACGAAGGTGAACTCGTGCGCATGAACAACATGACCGCCACTACATGGCCTGCTACATGGACAGGTTCCGGCCAAAACGCCACCATCAGCGACGGAACTAACAGCTTTACCCTGCGCATCGACGCTGACTGCAACCTCTTTGGCAAGCCTCAGCCGAGCGGACTCATTGACGTTCTTGGCGTCGTTGGCCAGTTTGACAATAGTTCGCCATTCACATCTGGCTACCAGCTCTTCCCGCGCGACACCAACGACATCATCCCGGTAGTTGCTTCGAGCCCTACGGTACGCTTTGTCGGAGGATCCGCCACCGTCCTTGAAGGCAACGTCAGCCACACCATCAAGATGAGCGTGCAGCCCCACTTGATGGCCGCTGGCAGCGTGACCGTTACCGCGACGCCAGGAGCTGGTTTTGTCCTCGGAACCGACGCCACCACCACCCCCGCCCTCAGCGGAACGACCATGACGCTTCCCGTAGCCGCGATGGCTGACACCATCAGCTTCGTGGTCAACGTACTTGACGACAGCGACATCGAGGGCAACGAAAACCTGCTCTTTACCCTTACTGCGTCATCGAGCGGCCTAGCCATCGGCGCTCCGTCGACCTTCACCTTCACGATTGCCGACAACGACGTCTACATTCCAATGTACACGATTCCGCAGGTGAAAGGCGTGAATGCCAGCTTTATTCCTGACTCGCTCAACGTCATGTGCAAACTGCAGGGCACCGTACTGGGCGTGAACACCCAGACCTTCGCCTCGACCGGCAACGTCGCCTTCACGATTCACGACGGCAGTGTCGGATTCGGCGTCTTCGGAGCCGGCAACAAAAACCTCGGCTACACGGTCAATGAGGGTGACGTGGTTCGCATCATCGGAACCATTGGCCACTTCAACGGCCTTGCCCAGATCAACGCCGACTCGATCGTTGTTGTCAGTACCAACGCCACGCTTCCTGCTCCAGTAGTGATCACTGCCCTTGACGAGAGCACCGAAAGCCAGCTCATCCGGATGAACGACGTAACCGTCGTCAACCCTGCGCAGTGGACGAACGCCGGATCAGGATTCACCGTCGACGTTACGGACGGAGTAAACACCATCCAACTCCGCATTGACGCCGACGTGGCCGACGTGTACAACGCTCCCTGCCCTGTCGGAACCTTTGACGTGGTCGGAATCGGCGGTCAGTTCGACAACAGCGCGCCGCACAACAGCGGCTACCAGTTCCTGCCGCGCTACTTGTCCGACTTCATCTACCCCGTCCCCGTAACCTACGACCTCGCGATTACTGAGGTAATGGCTAGCTCTAATGATGCCAACAGCGCAATCAGCGACGACTGGTTCGAAATTACCAACTACGGTTCTAGCACTGTGGACCTCGCTGGATTTAGCTGGGACGACAACAGCTACGCTGCCGGAACCGTCGTCTTCCCAAGCATCAGCGTAGCTCCGGGCGAAGCTATCGTCGTAGCGCAGATTGACGCCGCTAATGAAGCTACCTTCCGTGCTGCGTGGAACCTCGGAGCTTGGGTTCAGATCCTTTTCAACGAAGACTTCAGTACTTCACAGCCTGGATTTAGCGCCAACGGCGACGGCGTAGCTCTCTTTGACAGCTCAGCCACTCCGATCGAAATCTGCCGCGCTGAGTACAGTGCTGCACTAGCCGGATTCTCCGCTGAATTTGACACCACTTGTACCTACCTCGGCAACGCCGCAGTGGGCGTGCGCGGAGCCTACACCTCAACCGGCGGCGACGTCGGCTCTCCGGGCAACCAGAGCATTGGCCTTGAGGAGCGCAGCCTTAGCGTGAAATTGCAACCGAACCCCACCACCGGTTTGGTGACCGTCACCCTACCAAGTGAAGGTGCCTACACGATTACCGTACAAAACCTCAACGGTCAAACGCTTGCTACCCAAACTATTGATGCTTCACGCGCACAAATTGACCTAGGCGGACTCGCTCGTGGCATATACCTTGTAGTAGTACAAAGCGAAGCCGGCCAGTCCACCCAGCGCATCGTGCTGCAGTAAGCGCGGCGGACTTCGAAATCCCAATTGCACCGAACCGCTCCCATCCCCGGGGGCGGTTCTTTTTTTGGGCATAGGGCTATTGCAAAATCTGGCGCTAGTCGTATATTTGCACTCCCCAACGCGAAAGTAGCTCAGTTGGTAGAGCACGACCTTGCCAAGGTCGGGGTCGCGGGTTCGAATCCCGTCTTTCGCTCCAGACAAAAACCCGCCCCAACGGCGGGTTTTTTTATAGCCGAAATATCAGTTACTAGTTACTAGTTACATTAAGTGTGCGTACTCAAAGTCCGCGGTAGCGGCGGCAGGCCTCCCAAAGCACGGCTCCGCCGCACACACTTACGTTGAGCGAGTGCTTGAGCCCGAACTGCGGAACCTCCAGAGCCCCGTCGCACATGGCCAGGGTGTCGGGTTCGACTCCGGCCACTTCGTTGCCGAAAACCAGAAGGATTCCAGCGGCGGGAGTGGGCATGGCTGCCAGCGAGACGGACGTGTCAGTCTGCTCCACCGCATAGACCGCCATTCCGGCGGCACGGGCTGCAGCAATCGCCTCCGGCGCGTCAGAGAAGCCCTTCCAGGCCACCGTTTCGGTCGCGCCCAGCGCAACCTTGTCGAGCTGTATGTGCGGTGGGCGGCACGAATAGCCACTCAGCCAGAGTTCGGCCAGCCCAAAGGCATCCGCGGTGCGAAAAAACGAGCCCACGTTGTGGGCACTGCGCAGGTTTTCAAGAAGGGCCACCACCGGAATGCGTTCGGTGGGCGACGCGAAGCGTTCCGCTCGAATTTCCTCGGTTAGCCGTTTGCGCATGGTTATCTTCGCCATTCCGCCGCAAAGGTAGGTCGCGCTATGGCTAAGAAACCCGCAGAAACTCCGCTGATGACCCAGTACAACGCCCTCAAGGCCGAGTACCCTGAGGCGCTGCTACTGTTTCGCGTTGGCGACTTCTACGAGACCTTTGGCGACGACGCCGTAGCCACTGCCAAGGCCCTTGACATTGTGCTCACCAAGCGCTCCAACGGAGCCGCGGCCGACATGCCGCTCGCGGGGTTTCCTCACCACGCCCTCGACGCCTACATGCCCCGTCTTGTGAAGGCCGGGTTCAAGGTCGCCATCTGCGAGCAGCTCGAGGACCCCAAGTCGGTCAAGGGCATCGTCAAGCGC
>Ga0169931_10011917_pt1 | contig 12148 bp, 12 predicted proteins | sample Kivu_15m_20L_FD_129675 | JGI IMG/M metagenome (GOLD analysis project Ga0169931, IMG submission 129675) | Freshwater microbial communities from Lake Kivu, Western Province, Rwanda to study Microbial Dark Matter (Phase II) - Kivu_15m_20L... | ecosystem: Environmental > Aquatic > Freshwater > Lake...
AATGGTCTGTGGCGCCCCGGTGGTAGGTTCAGGCACGTCAAGCCTGATTGAGGTTTTGGGGTCAGAGGCGCTGATGTTCGACCCTGAAGACACTTTGGGAATGGCCAGAAAGATCGAATCTGGCTTGTTCGATCGGGAATTCAGGCGGGCCGCAATTGCGCATGGTGAGGAGCACGCCAAGCAATTCACCTGGGAGAATTCCGCAGCGATCGCGATGGACGCGCTGATTGACATCAACAAGAATTTCACCCGTCGTGTTTCAATAACGCCGACAAGTGATGCATTACTGAATGGCGCCAGAGGAGAGGAGCTGGTTGCGGGCGATTTGATGGAGACTTCGATCGCCGCAATCAAATCCGATCTGAGTAGGGAAAGGCCGTGGGAAACAGAAGTGTATCGGGTGGGCTGGATCACTTCCTGGGCAACGCGTTGCGGTATCGCCGCGTATTCACAGCAGCTTATTCGCCATTCAGCATTCAAGCCTGTCATCTTGGCATCCTATGTCAATGAAGAGATGGATCAGCATGAGGACGAAGGTTTCGACGTTGTAAGATGCTGGGAACAGGGCAAAACAGACTTTCTGTTTGAATTGGCAGGCACAGTGGAGCAGCAAGAACTGAATGCGGTGATGATTCAGTTCAACTATGGTTTTTTCGATTTTGACAGGCTTCGGGTTTTCATATTGGATCTCGTCAGCAAGGGTGTCAGTGTATTCATGACACTGCACGCGACCCTAGACCAATTAGATGATCCTTCATGGCGCTTGGGGACTCTTTTGCCAGGCCTGCAGATGTGTCGCCAATTGTTTGTTCATAGCATCCACGATGTCAGGCGCCTCGCCCAAATGGGTCTTGTTGAAAACGTAGTCTTGATACCACTTGGTGTACCTGCGGCGGAACCGTTACAAGAACATCGGGAAGGGCAGGAATTCACCATCGCAAGCTATGGTTTCGCGCTGCCTGGGAAGGGATTATCGGAGCTGGTTGAGGCCGTATCGCTGCTGAAAAAAGCCGGCGACAACCCGCGTTTGATCATGGTGAACGCGGATTACGGCGATGAAGGGGGTGTTTCCGCGGCCCTCATTGATCATATGGAGGAAGCGGTAGAAAAGCTGGGGTTGGAGGATAGTATCGAAATGCACACGGCCTTCCTGCGCGATGAGGAAAGCCTGGCCTTGATTTCGCAAGCCGACGCGGTGGTGTTCCCCTATACAAAAACAGGCGAGTCTGGCAGTGCGGCCATTCGGTTGGGGCTCGTTTCCGGGCGCATTGTTGCAACGACCCCTTTACCGATCTTCGACGATGTTAAGGATGCAGTCTACCAATTGCCCGGGCAATCCCCCCAACACATCGCGCAGGGCCTTAAGGTGCTGCAGGGAAAAATGGCGGCGCAGGATGCTGAGATTACCCAACTGCGGGAAAGAGCAAAACGCCTGGTGGGTGCAACGCAGTATAGTGCCGTAAGCCGGTTCCTGGATGAACGGATGAAGGCTGACATCTATCTGAATTGCTTTACGGAGTCTTTCCGCCTGGACCGGGAAAAAGTATCGTTGCGGAATGCCGCCTGGGTTCGCGACCGGATTGTTAGTAAGGGCAGCGGCGTGATCTGCTATGGCCCCTATGCCCCGCTTGCGCCGGGTAGCTACCGCGTCATTGTCAAAGGCACACTGCGGACCGGGCAGGAACGGGCTACTCTTAGATTCGGATCATTCGACGACACATTCGCAACTGTTGATCTCAGGCCTGGCAAAGACGGCACTTTGTGTGATTTTTTGGTGGTTATCCAGAAGGCCATTTCGGCGGTGGAATTGGTTGTGGAGAAGCAGGGCGCCGGTGTTGTAACCATCAGTGACTATGTTGTCGCACGCAGGTGGCGCTGATGTGGTTTCGGTGCATGGTTCGGTTTTTCCGGCAGCGCGCATCTGCGGCACGGGCAAAGTCATTGCTTGCGTAAGGGCTGCGCTTCTGACAACTGATTGACCCCACACAACCAGGCGATCCCAAATCGCCGCTTAGTCGGCGACGCAAAGGCTATTGACTATATCAGTCTATTTTTTTAAGCTAAAATTCTATTTCAGCGTTGTAAACTTTTCTAAGGGATGTTTGATTACTATGAGCGACACGCAAAGGCTCGATCTTCCTGTATCGCGCGAAGCTGCGGCTTGGGCAATAAGATTATTCCTAGGGCGGGAGCCGGTAAATGAGGAAGAAATTGAGTTTCATTGCGCCCACCAAAGTGTTCACTCTCTGAGGGTAGCATTTTCACAAACTGGCGAATTCAAGAAGTTTTATGGCGGCCTTCACCTCGCACAAACATCTTGGGCCGCTCCACTGTTTCTTTTGGAGCCTCCTCATGATAAACGGATAACAACGAGGTTTCAGCCGCCGAACTTGGCGGACCCCTGTTCCCAATTATGCACTGAAAGTCAATTTAGCGATCCGCTATATTCTGAATTTTGTACGGTTTTAGGTATTGATCCTGCGGTTCTTCATCGCAAACAGTGGGAGTGGATCTGGATCGCCGCCGTCTTGAAAAGGCGCAGTTATCTCAGGAAGGGTATCAAAGGCCTTGGTTTTGGAGTCGGCCAAGAGCCGCTTCCCGCATTTTTTGCGCGGAGCGGCGTTGAAGTCCTGGCGACCGATGCTCCTCCTGCGGCAATTGAAGGGCATGGTTGGGAGTCGACCCGTCAGCATGCGGCAAGCCTGGAGCCTTTACGTCGCCCGGACCTTTTGTGTGATGAGGATTTCGATAAATTGGTTGGTTTCCAAGTCGCCGATATGAATCATATTTCGCCCGAATTGAGGGGGTTTGATTTCTGCTGGTCTTCTTGCTGCTTCGAGCATTTGGCGTCAATCGAACACGGGCTTACCTTTGTGGAGGAGAGTTTGAAAACGCTTAAGCCGGGCGGTTTGGCGATACACACAACTGAATTCAACCTCTCCTCTAACCAGGACACTTTTATACACCCCGCCCTTTCGCTGTTTCGCAAGCAGGATATTGAAGCTCTTTACAGCCGCCTGATTTCTGCGGGCCATAAGCCGTGGCCGTTGAATTTACATCCGGGAACCGGCCCGGCTGATGCCTATATCGATTTGCCGCCTTGGGGCCTTCCACACCTCAAGCTGGAATTAGCTGCCTATATAACAACTTCGATGGGCCTCGTTATCGAAAAGAAAAGCTAGTCAAAAAACCTGATTTTCCGGGTCCAGGTCAAATCAGGCTCTGGCTCGGCGTCATGGCGACCCAAGCCAGATTCGAAGAAAATCTGAGTCTCTTTTGATTGGTCTTCGTGGCGCCGCAGTTTGACACGGCTGTAAGGCGCTTGGTATCATTGAGGTCTGTGTTAATGTATGGGTAGTAAGGAGTCTTCTCAGATGCCAACTGAAGGTGGATACAAACAGTACATGCATACCATTCGCAATGCCTATTTTAATGGCGGCGTGCCCCTTTCCCCCGACTGCTTCCCGCCGGCATCCGTCTTCGAACTTACGCCCGCGGAGTGCATAGCCGCCTGTTATCCATTCCTTAAAAGGCGCGCTTACGGGGTCACTTCCAGTGATCAGTCTTTCATACTCGATGAATTTGAGATAATTTCCTTCTATTTTCATAACAAAAACTTCTGTTTCCAATTACAACCAAAGAGGGGCGCGAATGGTACTCAAACGCCAATATTCTTACCTATGATTTTATCAGCCAGAGTTTTATCGGCATGCATCAAAACGCCAAGGTCATTTATGACATTGGCGGGCATCAGGGTGTCTGGACCCTTTATTACGCCGGCGCCGTCGGGCCGCATGGGCGCGTTCATATGTTCGAACCCAGCATTATCAATATCGAATGTGCAGCGCTTGCCTGCTTTGCAAACGGTATTGACAACGTGACGATCTCCGGGATCGGTATCGCTGATTCCGCCATGACGCTGTCACCCTATGAGGAGGGGCTTCAAGTTGCCGGGATCAGTCACAAAATGAACTTGCTTCCTCTTTCTCAAGTCATTTGGCAGAAGCCGGATTTTATCAAAATTGATATAGAAGGTTACGAATATGACCTAGTGAAAGGTACGCCGCATATTTTTGATATGGCCGACAATATCCATCTTGAACTGCATATTCCATTCATGCAGGCCCGCGGCCTCGATTATCGCGAAATTTATAAGATGATACCGTTTGATCGGTTCCGCGTAAGAACTCCGCGTTACGGTCTATTTCGTGACATCGGGCCAAACGAGGAGTTGGATGGCTTTTGCCCTGTCATGCTTACACGGCAAGATACAAACAGCACCTAAGGATGATCGTGTTCAACTGAGGTGTTCCCCTGACTCGCAAAACATCAATGTCTGGCGACGCCAATAATCACGAGTTGACCCGCACCGCTGGCGCCAATCATATCTGATGCAGCCAAGGCAACACCACCATCCCTGCCGGCACCACGCCGCCCCCCCCAACCACCGCACGCCCTTCGCCGCCCCAGCCTCACCCCAAGCCGAGCGCCGCAAATAACCGCGCCGCTGGCGGCCAGGCTTCCATCACCGCTTCGCGCTGAATAATGGCGGCAAGCCCACCGCCAATCAGCAGTGCAATGGAAGCCGCCCAGGCAGCGCGCAGCCCGCGTGATCCAGCCCCATCCGCAGCCTCGGGCGGGGTATCTCCCGCGGCCGGGGGTTCGGGGCGCGGTTCCTCGGCCGGCGGCATGCGCTCAAGGCGGGGTTCTTCCACCACCGGCGCAGGCGGCGGTGGTTCGGGCGCGCGAAACGCCACGGGCTCCGGTTCGGGCGCGGGCGGTTCCGGGATGGGGAACACCGTCCCGCATTTGCCACAGCGCAAGGGGCGCGTGCGGTCGCGCAACAGGCGCTCTGGCACCTGAAACCCAGCTTCGCATTTCGGGCATTCGATCAGCATGCACCTATTTTCCGTCACTGAAGGCTTCTCGGCAAGCGAAAGATTGAGCCCCCCACCCTTGCCATGCGAAACAAGCCCTATGGTGAGATTCGGGCGTGTCGGGCTGGCCTATCCAACCCCTGGGGGAGACCCCGGGCAGGCGGCCCTGCGCGATGTCTCCTTCGCGCTGGGGGAGGGCAGCTTCACCTGGCTGCTCGGGCCTTCAGGCGCCGGCAAAAGCTCGATCCTCAGGTTGATGCATGCGGCGATCCGGCCCTCAAGCGGCGTGGTTTCGGTGCTCGGCATCAATGTCGGGCAGGCGGAACGCGCGGCACTGCCGGCGCTCAGGCGCAAGATCGGCGTGGTGCATCAGGAATTTCGCCTGCTGGGCCATCTTTCCGCCTGGGATAATGTGGCGCTGCCGCTGCGCCTTGCGGGCCGGGCGGAAGGCGCCGTGAAACAGGATGTCAATGAAATCCTTGATTGGCTCGGCCTTGCGGCAAAGGCCGGGCGTGCGCCGGCGGAACTTTCCGGCGGTGAGCAGCAGCGTATCGCCATTGCGCGCGCCATCATCACGCGCCCCGCGCTGCTGATTGCTGATGAACCGACCTCGGAATTGGATGTGTTCGAAGCGCGGCGCTTGATTGCGCTGTTCGTGGAAATGAACCGGCTTGGCACCGCAATAGTGGTGGCAACGCATTCCGAGGATTTGCCGGCGCGTCACCCGGCGCGCGTGATCACCTTGGCAGAAGGCCGCGTCATTGATGCGCCGTGACGCAGGCGGCAGGGCGGACCCGATTGGCCTGCGCGGCGCGTTGGCGGATCGGCTGCTGGTGGCGCTGATTGCCGCCATGGCGCTGTTCGCGACCTGCGCGCTGGCGGGGCATGAGGCGGTCAGCCAACTCGCCAAGCGCTGGCAGCAAGGCGCGAATGCCGCCGTGACGGTGCAAATCCCAAACCCAACACCCGCCCGCATGGAAGCGGCGCTGGAGGTGCTGCGCGCCCTGCCGGCGGTGCGTGAGGCTCAGGCGGTGGACCCCGGCCGCATGGCGGAATTGCTGCGCCCTTGGCTCGGGGATGTCGCAGGGCTGCCGCTGCCCGGCGTGATTGAATTGCGCCTGGCCGATCTGGCCGCCGACCCGGTGTTGATTGGCGATAGGGTGGCGGAAGCCGTGCCGGGGGCGGTGACGGAAGCACATGGGGTGTTTGTTGCGCGGCTTGCTGCCGTGGCGCGCGCTCTGTCCGCCGCTGCCTTGGCGGCGCTGCTGCTGGTGGCGGTTGTCGGGGCTTCGGTGGTGGTGTTGGCAGTGCGCGCGGGCATCGCGGCGCGGCGCGATTCGGTGATGGTGCTGCATATGCTGGGCGCGGCGGATCGGGATATTGCCGGGCGTTTCGCGCGTCGCACCGCCTGGCTTGCCGTGCTGGGGGCGATTCTGGGCGTAGCTTTGGCAGCGGCCTTGCTGTGGGGCCTATCACAGCTTGCCGGTCCCATGCTGCCCGAGATCACCCGGCAGGACCTGCCATGGCTTGCCCTTGCCGCCATCCCGGCCAGCGCCGCGCTGATTGCCTGGGGTGCCACCATGGCGAGCATCCTATTGTGGTTGCGGCGGCTGCCATGAAACTGCGGCGGCTTTCGTTGCTGGCCTTGGCGCTGCTGCTGCTTTGGCTTGGCGGCTTCATCTGGTTCCTGCGTACGGTGCAGGAAACGGCCGCCGATGTTGGTGCGGCGGACGCCATTGTGGTGCTGACCGGCGGGACTGAGCGTGTCGAGACCGGCTTTCGTCTGCTGGAAGAAGGCGCGGCGCCGCGGCTATTTGTCTCGGGCGTGCATCCGGAGTCGCGCTTGGCGGATCTGGCGCGCGGTGCAGGGGTGGATCCCGCGAAGCTTACTGGCCGGGTAGAGCTTGGCCATGCGGCAGCCTCCACGCGTGGCAATGCGGTGGAAATCGCGGCCTGGGCGAAACAGCGTAATGTTGCATCCATCCGGCTGGTGACAGCGGGCTATCACATGCCGCGCGCACGGGCGGAATTGCGCCGCGCCATGCCTGGCTTGCAGGTGCAGGCGCATCCCGTGACACCGGCCCGGCTGCGTGCCGATGGCGCCTTTTGGCAGCCGCGCAATTGGGGCCTTTTGCTTGGTGAATACATGAAATTCCTCGGCGCTGAGCTTGGGCTATCGGCCTTCTTTGGTGGAAGACGCGCATGATCTGGCTGCGTTCGCTTATTTTCAACACGCTGTTCATGACCGTCACGGCGTTTTGCGCCGTGATCGCGATGGCCTTCTTGCCTTTCCATCCGCGCCATATGCGCCGCTTTATTCAGCTTTGGGCGCGCCTCATCATCTGGCTGCTGCGCATCATCTGCAATATTCGCGTTGAAGTGACCGGTCTGGAACACATCGCGCCTGGGCCTGCGATCATCGCATCAAAACATCAATCCGCCTTTGATACCTTTGTCTGGCCCGCCCTGATTGAACAACCAAGCTATGTCCTGAAACGCGAATTGCTCGACCTGCCCTTTTGGGGCCGTGCGGCACGCCATAGCGGTGCGGTGGCGGTGGATCGGGATGGTGGCGGGGCGGCGCTCCGCGCCATGGTGCGCGATGCGAAGCGCGTGCTGGATGAAGGGCGACCTTTGGTGATTTTTCCGGAGGGCACGCGGTCTGCGCCAGGCGAAAAACTACCCTATCTGCCGGGCGTGGCCGCGCTGGTCATGGGCAGTGGGGTGCCCTGCTACCCGGTTGCGACTAATAGCGGGCAGCATTGGGGCAGGCGGGCATTCCACAAAAAGCCAGGGGTGATTGCCATTTCCATCCTACCCGCCCTGCCGGCGGGGCTGGCGCGCAAGCCGCTGATGGAGGCGATGGAAACGCAGATCGAGGCCGAGACCGCGCGGCTGATGGCGCAATAGTAGCGCAAAAAGAAAAGGGCGGTCCGAACCGCCCCTTTTTCATCGCCGATAGAATTGCCCGGCGTCAGACCAGGAAAATCGCCATCAGCGCCAGCACCACAATAATCGCGCCGGTGGACCAGGTGACGAAGCGGGTGAAATCTTCCCAACCCCCACGACGATCCGCGAGGATATCGGAGGAGGTCACTTCGACGAAGTCATAATGTTCTTTCTCAGCCATGGCTTTCCCCAACGCTCAAACCCTGGATCACTGTGTAGAAAGCAACGCCGTGCGGGGCAAGGGGTTCAGCAGCGAATCACGCGCAGATTCCACTGACGTGATGACTGCGCGCCCCGCTTCCAACCGCACGCGCCCCGCCGCCAGCCAGGAAAGTGCGGCGGGATAGAGCTTATGTTCTTCGGCCAGCACGCGGGCGGCTAGGCTTGCTTCCGTATCCTCAGGCAAAACCGGTACGGCGGCCTGGGCCAGGATCGGTCCCTCATCCACCCCAGCGGTCACCAGATGCACGGTGCAGCCATGGAGCCTGACACCAGCGGCCAAGGCCCGCGCATGGGTATCGAGCCCCGGAAAGGCCGGCAGCAGGGAGGGGTGGATATTGATCAGCCGCCCTTCCCAGCGGCGGACGAAAACAGGCGTCAGCACGCGCATGAAGCCGGCCAGTGCAATGATTTCAACGCCATGCCGAGACAATTCGGCTTCCATCGCCGCTTCAAACCCAGCGCGATCACCCTTGAAGGCGCGGCTTTCCACCACAGCGGTGGGCACCCCGCGCGCTTTGGCGACCTCAAGCCCTGCCGCATCGGCGCGGTTGGACAGCACCAGCACCGGTTCCGCCGGGTAATCCGGCCCGGCAGCCGCCAGAATCGCCGCCATATTGGACCCGCGCCCGGATATCAGCAGGGCGAGTCTTCTCCGCTTCATGCGCGCGGCCAGGCCTGAGGCAGGTTCTGGATATGAATGCCCGCTGGCCCGCTGGAGGCTTCCAGATGGCCAATGCGGAAGGGCGCTTCGCCAGCTTCGGTCAGCATACGCGTGGCGGCCTCAACCCCAGCTTCAGGCACCGCCAGCACCATGCCGAGCCCGCAATTGAACACGCGCAGCATTTCATCGGCGCTGACATTGCCCGCCTCGGCCAGGAAGGCGAAGACCGGCGGCACGGGCCAGCTGCCGGCTTCCAGCACTGCCGTCACACCCGCTGGCAGCACGCGCGGCAGATTGCCCGGCAGCCCGCCGCCGGTGATATGCGCCGCCGCATGCAAAAGCCCGGCGCGATGCAGGGCGAGCAGCGGCTTCACATAAATGCGCGTCGGCGCCAGCAGGGCCTCACCAAGCTTCTGGCCGGGCGCGAAGGGCGCGGCATCAGCCAGCGTCAAGCCACGCGCGGCCAAGACGCGCCGCACCAGGGAAAACCCGTTGGAATGCACGCCCGAAGACCCAAGGCCGATCAGCACATCGCCCGCCGCAACGCCTGACGGCAGCAGCCGCCCGCGTTCGGCAGCGCCCACGGAAAACCCGGCCAGATCATAATCATCCGCGGCATACATCCCCGGCATTTCAGCCGTTTCGCCGCCCACCAGGGCACAACCCGCCTGCCGGCAGCCTTCAGCAATACCCGCAATCACCGCCCGCGCCTGAGTGAGCTGGAGCTTGCCGGTCGCGAAATAATCAAGGAAAAACAGTGGCTCAGCGCCCTGCACCACCAGATCATTCACGCACATCGCCACCAGATCAATGCCGACCGTATCGTGAATGCCCGCTTCAATCGCGACCCGCAGCTTGGTGCCAACCCCATCGGTGGAGGAGACCAGCACAGGGTCGGTGAAACCCGCTGCCTTGGGGTCAAACAAGGCGCCAAAACCGCCCAAGCCCCCCATGACGCCAGACCGGTTCGTGGCACGCGCCAGGGGCTTGATGGCTTCAACCAGGGCGTCGCCGGCCTCAATATCCACGCCCGCATCGCGGTAGGTGGGGTGTTCGGGATTGGAACTGGTCAGGGCGACCTCCGATTTGATACAATGCCCCCGTGCTATAGCGTGGGAAAACGCGAAGGGAAGGCTTTGATGACAAAACGCCACGCTGGGCGAATGGCCGGAAGGAAACATGTGGCGGCGGCTTGCGCAAGCTTCTGGCTGTGCTTGGCTGCCCTACCGGCCTTGGCGCAATTCAGCGATATGGGCGCGCTGACGCAGCGCAATGTGGTGGCGGAAGCAACCGCGGAAAATGGCGTCGTGGCGCAGGAACGCGCCTTTGCCGCCGGGCGCCGCAGCGCCTGGGATCGCATTCAGGGCATGGTGAATGCACCGCGCCGCCCAACCGATGCGGAGCTTGATCGCATGGTGCGTTCCATTGTGATTGAACAGGAAACCACTGGCCCGCAGCGTTATAGCGGGCGGCTGACCATCCAATTCGATGCTGATGCCGTGCAAAGCTTCGCCGAGGGGGCCGAGGTGCGCGCCGCAACGCTGCCTTCCGGCACTGCGAGCGAATCGCCAATCAGCAATACGCCCGCCACGCCCGTGTTGGCTTCTGTGGAAGCGACGGCGCGTTATGCGTCACTCAATGAATGGCTGGAAATTCGCCGCCGCGTGGTCGCTGCTGGCGCCAGGCTTGATGTCATGGCGATCACGATAGACCGCGCGCATTTGAATATCGGGCTGCGTATTCCCCTTGGCATGGCGCCGGAGACTTTTGGCCAGCATGGCTTGCAACTGATGCGCGGGTCTGGCGCCCAGAATGATCAATGGCGGCTTGGCCTTGCCGGACGGTCCTGATCCTCGCCGAGTTTCGCCTACGCCGCCGATGGTGGCGGGGGCTGGGCTTTTCACCCTGCCCAATTTGATCACGCTTGGGCGGCTTTGCGCCGTGCCGGCGGCGATCTGGCTGATGTTGCAGCATCGGCTTGATCTGGCCTTTCTGGTTTTCATCGGTGCGGGGATTTCGGACGCGCTGGATGGTTGGATTGCGCGCGCCTGGAATGCGCGGTCCCAGCTTGGCGCGGTGCTTGATCCGATCGCGGATAAGGCATTGCTGGTTTCGGTTTATGTTACACTCGCAGCGATTGGTGTGCTGCCGGATTGGCTTGCGATTCTGGTGGTGTTTCGCGATTTGCTGATTGTGGGTGGCGTGCTTGTGTTGTGGGCCGTGGGGCTGCCGCCACGCATCAAACCGATTTTCATTTCCAAGGCGAATACGGCAGCGCAGATCGTGCTCGCCGCCTTGGTGCTGCTGCTGGCGGGCTTTGGTTTCAGCGCGCCCGTCTTGCTTGAAGTGATGATATGGGTGGTGGCGGCCACTACCTTTGCATCTGGCGCAGCTTATGTGGCACAGGCGGCGCGGCGCACCGCCGGCTGGAACGCATGAGCGACCAGCGCCCGCCCATCACCGCGCGACCGGTGATCGCGCCACCAAACGGGCCGCGCACCGCAACGCGCGGACAACGCTGGGCGCTGCTTCTGGGCTGCGGCATTGCGCTGATCTTCTGCCTTTGGCTGTTTCAGGGCATTCTGACGCCCTTCGTATTGGCCGCGACCATTGCGTATTTTCTCGATCCGCTGGCAACACGCCTTGCGCGGCTTGGGCTGCCGCGCGGCATTGGTGCTTTTCTATTGGTGACGGTACTCGCTGCCGTTACCTTGGTGGCGCTGCTTCTGCTTTATCCGCTGATATTGGCGCAAATTGGCGTGCTGGTGCAGCGCTTGCCGGTTTATATCGCGGGCGTTGGGCAGGCCTTGCGCGATTTACTGTTGAAGCTTGAAGAAACGCTTGGGCCGGACATGCTTGATCAGCGCTTGCGCGAATTGGCGATCAATCAGGCAGCGTCCATGCTGTCCTGGTTGGGCAGCGCCGCGACGCGGCTGATTGGCGGTGGCTTTGCGTTGTTCAGCGTTTTCACCTTTGTTGTTGTGACACCCGTTGTCGCGTTTTACCTGCTGCGCGATTGGCCCGATATGCTGACGCGGATTGAAAGCTGGTTGCCGCGCCGCAGTGCCAATGTCATCCGGCAGATCGCGCGCGATACGGACCGCGTGCTTTCCGCCTGGCTGCGCGGGCAATTGCTGTGTTGTCTCGGGCTTGGGATTTTCTATGCCTTTGCCTTGCATTTCGCAGGGCTGGAGCTTGGCATCACCATTGGCATCATGTCGGGCTTCCTGACCTTCATTCCTTATGTCGGTTCCATGACCGGCTTTGCCATCGCCGTGCTGCTGGCCATTGGGCAATTTGGTTCCTGGCAGGAAGTGATGGTGATTGTCGCGATTTTCGTGATTGGCCAGGGGATCGAAGGCTATGTCATCTACCCCTATCTGCTCGGCAATCGCGTGGAATTGCATGCGGTTTGGGTGATTTTCGCGCTCTTTGCCGG
>Ga0169931_10011918_pt1 | contig 12148 bp, 12 predicted proteins | sample Kivu_15m_20L_FD_129675 | JGI IMG/M metagenome (GOLD analysis project Ga0169931, IMG submission 129675) | Freshwater microbial communities from Lake Kivu, Western Province, Rwanda to study Microbial Dark Matter (Phase II) - Kivu_15m_20L... | ecosystem: Environmental > Aquatic > Freshwater > Lake...
GCCCATATTCTGCAGAACCGATTGCCCCTCGTGCCGGCCGATATCCTCAAGGACTTAACGAAGACTATTTTCTAGGCCTTATCGTCGATGGGTTCGAGGTCCTCGCCCTCGCCCTGCGCGGCCTGTGCAAGTTGCAATTGCTCAAGCGCGGAGGTGGTTGCCACAGCAGGGACTGCAGGTGCGTGTTTGGCAGCTTCAGCTTTGGCACCTTCTTTGCGCAAGGCCTCTTCTCGCTTGATCACTTCTTCGCGCGAGGGCTTCTTTTGATAACCCACAGCTTTTAGCCCAGCGTCAAGCGCCTCACCCGACGCTTCCGCGATAAAACCGACCGAAACCACGACAAGCCCAATCACCAAAATGCCGCCCGCCCACTCGAGTGGGTTGAAGGCTGCTTCGGAGGCAAAGGCTAAAGCCGGGGTGAGTGAGGCACCCAGCCCGGCAAGATTTTTGCCTTGCAATAAAGAAAAAGCTTTCATGATTTAGATCGGAACTTAGCAGATCGAAGTAACTTTCTACCAAACCTTAGTCTGATGCTCAAGCTTTGGTTGCGACAAACCAACATACAGCGAAGACAATCGCTGCCTCAAGTTTCGTTAAATTCACTTAATCGTTTTAGCAATTGGTTTTGCGATTCGCTTTGCGAACCCCGTATCAACCGCAAAGCATCGGTCGGTCCGTCTTGCGTCTGGCGTTGATAGTCACCGTCTGCATCCATCTCCCAGGCACTCGGATTTTCATCGCAATGAACAAGCAAACCCTCATCAATCACGCGCCTCTTAGCAGCCGAATCGAGTATGGGAAAGGCGATTTCAACGCGTCTTCTCAAATTACGTTGCATCCAGTCAGCTGACGATAGCCATACATCATCGACACCATCATTATAAAAATAATAGATTCGACTATGTTCTAAAAATCGACCAATAACCGAGTAAACCCGAATATTTTCTGAAAGGCCCTTCACACCAGGCCTCAAGGCGCACACACCTCGAATAATCAACTCGACCTCAACACCAGCCTGACTCGCTTCATACAAGGCCTCGATCACCTCAGGATCAATCAAGGCGTTTAACTTCGCCCGAACCATTGCCTTTTTCCCCTCGCGCGCATGCTTGATCTCGCGGGCAATCGAATCGAGCACCATGGGCATCAAGGTAAATGGCGCCTGTGCCAAATGCCTTAGCGTTTCGGCCTGCCCCAAACCAGTGAGTCTGCGGAAGACTTCATGCACATCCGCGCACATCCCGGGATGTGCGGTGAGAAGACCGAAGTCTTCATAAACCTTTGCTGTCCTTGGGTGGTAGTTACCGGTACCAAGATGGACATAGCGAACAAGTTGCCGGCCCTCACGCCGAATCACCATCGCCATCTTAGCGTGGGTTTTGTGGCCAACCACACCATAGACCACATGGGCACCGACCGCCTCAAGGCGCGAAGCCCATTGCATATTTGTTTCTTCGTCGAAACGCGCCATTAACTCTAGGACAACGGTGACTTCCTTGCCTCGACGCGCCGCTTCAATTAATGAAGCCATCAGCACGGAGTCTGCACCAGTTCGATACACGGTTTGCTTAATCGCTACAACATGTGGATCGATTGCAGCACTGCTCAAAAACCGCTGAACAGGCTCAAAGCTTTCGTAGGGATGATGCAAAAGCAAATCGCCTTCGCGAATCGCATCAAAGAGCTGATTGCGACTTGCCGAGACTGTTTTGGGCCATGCAGGCTGGAACGATGCAAATTTCATATCAGGCCGATCAACAAGTTCGATGACCTGCTGCAATCGAACCAAATTGACGGGGCCTTCCACCGGATAAAGGTCTTCGAGTTCGAGTTTGAACTCGCCACGCAAACGCTGTTTTAAGGGTTCAGGACAAGCCGCTGAAACCTCGATCCTGACCGCATCACCAAAGTGACGTTGTACGAGTTCATCTTGCAAAGCCGCCTTTAGATCGGTGACTTCTTCATCATCAACATACAAATCACTATTTCGCGTGACCCGGAACTGATGTGAACTCACAACCTTAAGCCCCGGAAAAAGTCGATGCATAAAGCCTTGAACCACCGAAGTGAGCGGCATCAAGCCATGAGGATGCCCAGAGATTTCCTTGGGGACTGGCAAGACCCTTGGCAAGGCTCTTGGTGCCTGCACAATAGCAATATGAACATCGCGACCGAAAGCGTCGCGACCATCCAAATCGACAACAAAATTCAATGACTTATTGAGGACCCGCGGAAACGGGTGAACTGGGTCAAGCGCAATTGGCGTTAAAAGCGGCTCGACCTCACTGTGAAAAAATTGCTCTGCCCATTCGCGCTGGCTTGGGTTCCACTCTTCGCTTAAGTGAATCACAACACCTTGCTCGTGCAAACGTGGCAGGAGCTCTCGGTTCAAGAGTCCATACTGCCGGCGTACGAGCGCTCGCGCGCGAAGCTGTACGGCAGCGAGGGTTTGCAAGATCTCCAAGCTTGCACTCGGACTTTCTGCGAGTTGCTTAAGCTCAGCAACCCGAATCTCAAAGAATTCATCGAGATTGTTCGAAACAATCGTGAGATAACGCAGTCGCTCGAGCAAAGGCACCTTCGTATCTTCGGCTTGAGCTAGTACTCGTTCGTTGAAAGCGAGCAAGGACAGCTCGCGATTTACAAAGGGATCTTGTCGCGCGCGAATGCTTTGTTGAAGGCTCGATTTGCCCTTCTGGCCAGCACCCGCTAGCCTTGCGCCTGTTGTGCGTGCCTTGCCGGCTTGCGGCGTGGCTTTTCGCTTTGCGGTTCTAGGCTTGCTTGCCGAGGTACCACTGTTCTCACTATCCATGCCTGCTCACTCCTCGCTGATTCAATCACCTTCAGAATTATTGGCCGCGGTTGACCTGGGCTCCAATAGCTTTCGGCTACTCATCGGGAGAGTAAGGCAATCGAGCCTGGGGGCTCAAATTCTCCCTTTGGATATCCTGAAAGAAACCGTTCGGCTTGCCGCCGGTCTGCAAGCCGATGGCCATCTCGATGCGGCTTCTCAGCAGCGCGCGCTGCTGGCGCTGCACCGCTTTGCCGAGCGTTTGCGCTCTTTTGGCCCGAATCGCGTACGCGTGGTTGCAACCAACACCTTAAGGGTAGCTGCAAACGCCAAACACTTTTTAAATGGCGCTGAGGCCGCTCTAGGCTTTCCGATCGAAGTCATCTCCGGCGTTGAAGAAGCGCGGCTCATCTACGAAGGCGCAGCCCATGATCTGCCGCGTGACGGTCAGCAGCGCTTAGTCGTTGACATTGGCGGCGGGTCGACCGAATGCATTTTGGGTACGGACTACGAGCCCGAGGCCCTTGAATCCTGCTATGTAGGCTGCGTGTCGCTGAGCAGACGGTTTTTCCCGGACGGGATGGTTGATAAGCATGCCATGGAAGAGGCGATCGCCTTTGCAAGAACAAGCCTTGGCGCTGTCGGCACACAATACCGTCTAAAGGGCTGGCGTTATGCAGTCGGCACCTCGGGAACTGCCAAGGCGCTCACCCAACTTGCCCAATTGAACTATCAGCGCGACATACTCGACCGCGACAGCCTTACTGACTTGCAGCGCCGCCTGATTAAGGCCGGACATCCCGATCGACTTGATTTGAAGGGGATTCGAGCCGACCGTCGACCGGTTCTTGCTGGTGGCATTGCTGTCATGCGCGCGGTTTTTGATGAATTCGATCTCGACTCGATGCGTTACTGTCCAGCAGCGCTCCGTGAAGGTGTGCTCTACGATTTACTGGGTCGGAGTTCTGGGCAGGATATGCGTGCCGTCACCGTAGACGCTTTGCAATTGCGCTACGGTGTTGATCGTGAGCATGCAGAACGTGTAGCAGAAACCGCCATGGCCTTGTTTGATCAGACCGCTAGAGGCGTTCAAGAGGAACTCCAAGCGCAAAGAATGTTGCTGGGATGGGCTGCGCGATTGGCCGAAGTAGGCTTTTCGATTGCTCAGGCTGACTACCACAAACATTCTGGCTACATCCTGCTCCACGCTGAAATGCCCGGGTTTTCACTGAGCGAGAAAAACCGGCTCGCCAATTTAGCGCTTGGGCAATCGGGCTCCTTACGTAAACTTCAGGGGCTTTTGAGCCAAGAACGCGAATGGCTCATGGTGCTTTGCCTTCGTCTGTCGGTTATTTTGCACCGGCGCAGAGACCGTAAAGAGGTATTGCTGCCCGCCTTATTCGCTCGCAAGCGGCAGGTTCGAATCGAATTATCAAGACAGTGGCTTGAACAGCACCCCTTGAGTCACGCTAGCCTTCGCAACGAAGTCGAGGCTTGGCGCAGCGCCCAAATTTTTGAATCGATCGAATTGTGTCCGATCTGAAAATGCCTGAGCGAATCAGGCCTTATGAAGACTTATCCGACTGAAGGCTTATGAATTTTGCCCACAACAACTCGACGGTCTCGGGTCGATCCGGATCTTGCGGTATGCAACTGACAGGGCAAAGTACCTGGCATTGGGGCTCATCGAAATGGCCAATACATTCGGTACAACGGTCAGGATTGATTTGATAGATTTCCTCGCCCATCGAAATCGCCTGGTTTGGGCAGGCGGGTTCGCAAACATCACAGTTGATACACTCATCGGTAATCTTCAGAGCCATGGCGCTTTAGGCCGAGGATTGGGTTGATGGCGGAAGTTTTTGTGCCTGGTTTTGCCTTTGTTTGATCCACGGCACAACCACTTCCGGAACAAAGGGCTCAAAAGGCCCACCCATTTTGGCGATCTCCCGAACCAGGCTGCCCGATACGTGCGCAAGATCATCAGCAGGGAGCAAAAAAACCGTCTCCATACCTGGCAACATGCGTCGATTCATACCTGCCATGGGTACTTCGTAATCGAAGTCAGTCACTGATCGAACGCCACGAATCACCACCTTGGCATGCTCTTTTCGCATGACCTCGACCAGTAGGCCTTCAAAGGGAATGATTCTCACTTTCGCCTCGCCGGCAAAAACCGCTTGAGCAATCGCAATGCGCTCTTGTAAATCGAACCAGGTCGATTTGGAGCGACTTATGGCGACGGCAACAATCAATTGGTCGAAAAGCGAACAGGCTCGCCGGACCAAGTCCTCGTGGCCTCGGGTCATCGGATCAAAGGTGCCAGGGTAGATCGCTGTTGTCATAAGGTGGCCGCGTGTGATTTAAGCTGAGTTTTTCTGCAGTAAATGGTAATGCACTGAACCAGCCTTAGCGTGCCTGAGCACCATAAAGCCATGGGCAAGCAGCTCCCTCGCTGGCTCATTGGCCATTCTCAGGTGCTCGGCCCAGCTCTGATCGGACTCGACATAAAGCAAACCAGCCTCCGATAACAAGGGTATGGCCAATTGAGCTGCCGGCAAGTGCAGTTGCGAGGCAAACGGCGGGTCAAGCAGCACCAAATCGAAGCGCTCAGCAGCACGGTTGAGTCGCTCCATAATCCGCAAGGCATGGCCGCTGATCAATTGCAAATTTGCAGCCTGGAAACTTGCGATCTGCCGCGCAAGCATTTGACTTGCTAGCGGGTGCTGTTCAAGAAAGCTGACATGGCTCGCTCCGCGCGAAGCCGCTTCAAATCCAAGCGCACCACTGCCTGCGAATGCATCAAGCACCCTCATGCCGCTTAAATCCTGCCCCTGGCCTGCCCAAAAATGCTGGAGCCAATCAAATAATGTCTGGCGCACCCGATCGGGGGTTGGTCTTAGGCCTTCGATGGCTGGAACAGCGACTTGTCTTGATCGCCACCGTCCAGCGATGATGCGCAAGCTCCCCTGGGCTCGAGCGAGCCTATTTGGTTCTCGTGGATTGCTTGGCGTGGTCAAGGCTTTCTCGTGTGTTGATTGCAATGTGTCATCATCGATACTATGCACGAGGGCAGTCTAAGCCCTCTTCCAAGCTTTGCGCCGCGAGCGCAAAGCCTCCCCCTTCATGCGGGTGCGCTATTAATGTTTGGATTTTTTCGTCGACTAAAGTCGGTTTTTACTCCCTCTCCAACAAGCGAAAGCGAGTCAGCTCAGGCGCCTGATCCCCAAGTAGCGGAGCCGCCAAGCCCCCAGATTGCTGAGTCGCCTAGTCCCCAGGACTCAGAGTCGCCCGATCCCCAGCTTGTTCAGTCGTCTAGGGCGGAGGTAGTCGCCAACACGCAAACCCAGGCCTCGCCTCCAGCACCGGTCGGTGCAACTCAACAGTCTGCCTTGCCCACTGAAGTCGCCGCGCCTTTGAAGCCTGAAGCCATGACGTTGGCCCCTGCATCTGCAGATGCCGCAAGCACTAACAATGAAGGCGGTTCGAAGGATGAAGGCGCCTCGAAGCGTGGATGGTTTGCTCGACTTAAAGGAGGGCTTGCCAAGACCCGCAATCAACTTGCCGATCTTTTTGGTGTGGTCAAAGTTGACGAGCAAATGCTTGAAGACCTGGAGTCCGCGCTGATTCAAGCCGACGCTGGGATTGCAGCCACCGAGTCCCTGATCAGCGCCTTAAGGCAGGCGATCAAACAGGAAAAACTCCACGACGGCCAGGCCGTACGCTATCGCCTTCGCGACCTCATTCGGGATCGGCTCATACCGCTTGAAGGCGGTATTGATCTGGATCGAAGTACCCCGCTTGTCTTGATGATTGCCGGTGTGAACGGCGCGGGAAAAACGACGTCGATCGGCAAGCTCGCAAGGCATGTTCAACGAGAAGGCAAAAGCGTTTTACTTGCGGCGGGCGACACCTTCCGAGCAGCCGCCCGCGAGCAACTTGCGATTTGGGGCGAACGCAACGGGGTCGAGGTCATCGCTCAACAAGGCGGTGACCCCGCAGCGGTGGCTTTTGATGCGGTAAGCGCAGGCCGTGCGCGTCAAAGTGGTGTCGTGATGATCGACACCGCAGGCAGACTTCCAACCCAAAGCCATTTAATGGATGAACTCAAAAAGATTCGCCGCGTTATTGGCAAGGCCATGAGTGATGCTCCTCACGAGGCCTTGCTCATACTAGATGGCAACACCGGGCAAAACATGCTCCATCAAGTTAAGGCTTTTGACGAGGCGATCTCCCTAAGCGGTTTGGTCGTGACTAAACTCGACGGCACCGCCAAAGGCGGCGCCCTGCTAGCCCTCGCGCACCAACTCAAAGATCGACCGATACCCGTTTATTTCATTGGTGTGGGTGAGGGCGTTGACGATTTACAAGCCTTCCGTGCCGAGGAATTTGCCAACGCATTGTTGGATTGTTAAGACGTCAAAGCCATCTTGCTAGCACTCTTTGTCGTCGAGTGCTAAAATCGAGCCATGAAAGCAAGAATTCTTCCGTTCATTCACCAGATTCGACCGTTGAACCACTGAGTCTGTCCTCTTCATATCGGGAGTATGTTGATGGCTACAAGCAACGCACTAAGCCTCACAAGCAATATGGCAAGTTTTAGTTTGCCAGCAATCGGTAACTTGGAGGCCTATATTTCGGCAGTTAACCGCCTTCCCTTGCTCAGCCCCGAGCGTGAAACTGAGCTTGGCCGCAAACTGCGTGATCAAGGTGACCTCGACGCAGCACGTGAACTGATTTTGTCGCATCTGCGTCTGGTGGTTTCGACCGCCAGGCAATATCTGGGCTACGGACTACCCCACGCTGATTTGATCCAAGAGGGCAATGTCGGCCTCATGAAAGCGGTGAAGCGTTTTGACCCTGAACGCGGTGTTCGTCTCGTCTCCTTCGCCTTGCATTGGATCAAAGCCGAAATCCACGAGTTTATTTTGCGTAACTGGCGCATGGTTAAGGTCGCGACCACCAAGGCGCAGCGCAAGCTCTTTTTCAATCTGCGCTCGCAAAAGCAAGAGCTCGAAAAATCGGCAAGCGCCCAACTGACAACCGCTGAAGTCCATGCGATTGCTCAGCGCCTCAACGTACGCGAAGCTGATGTGCTTGAAATGGATATGCGTTTGAGCGGTCAGGAACTTGCACTTGAGCCAGGTGGAAGCGAAGACGACGAGTCTTTTGCACCGATCGCATATCTTGCAGCACCGGGTGCAGACCCTGCTCAGCGCCTGCAGGCGCAAGAACAAGGCTGGCTGGAGAGCGAGGGCCTTTCAGAGGCCATTGAACAACTCGACCCGAGAAGCCAACGCATTATCCAGGCGCGCTGGCTCAATGAAGATGAATCGGAGGCACTAACACTCCACGACTTGGCTGCAGAATTTGGCGTTTCCGCCGAACGTATTCGCCAGATCGAAGTCAAAGCCCTGATGCGCTTGCGCCAATTGCTTGCTGCATACGTATAAGGTCGCCATTGCGGGTTCACAGCCCGCTTTGACCATCACGACTGGGGCTCGATGAGCCCCATTGAAGGGCAATTCGCAAGTTCATGATGCAAACCGCAGTCCTTGCCCTTTTGTTTAATGCCTTCGTCTGGGGATTGTCTTGGTGGCCATTTAGGCAACTCGATAATCTCGGTCTGGCCGCGCTTTGGTCAACCAGTGGCATTTATGGGCTGTCGGCGCTGGTATTGCTCGCAAGCAAACCCGCAGCCTTAAAAGTTGTGCTTGCCACGCCTGGTCTTTGGGCCTTGATGCTTGCATCAGGCGCTACCAATGCCTGCTTTAATTGGGGAGTAACGGTGGGCGAAGTGGTCCGAGTCGTCCTACTTTTTTATCTCATGCCCGTGTGGTCCTTAATTGGAGCGCGTTGGCTTTTGGGCGAGGCAATAAGCGTAAACGGACTGGTACAAGTCCTTTGCGCGATAGCGGGTGCAAGCCTTGTACTTTGGCGCCCGGGCATGGGTCTGCCTTTGCCTAGTCAACTTGGCGACTGGTTGGGCCTCTTGGGAGGCATGGGTTTCGCCTTTACCAACCTATTGTTAAAGAAGCACGCCGCTTCCGCCACCGCCGCACGCGCCTTGGCGATGTTTCTCGGGGGAGCACTCCTGCCTGCGGCGCTTGCGCTCGGCCTTGCGCCTTTTGGATTGGTTGCGGGTATCCCGGCCTTTTCATGGACATGGATGTTGCCTTTAGCGATGCTGACGCTCGCTTTTGTTGCAGCCAACATGGCTTTGCAGTACGGCGCGGCACGATTGCCCGCACGGATCACTGCCTTGGTGATGCTTTCTGAATTGGTTTTTGCCGTGCTATCGGCCATCGCCCTCGGCGGGGAAACCCTTGGTCTTCTCACGGTGATTGGCGCGCTATTGATTCTCGGTGCGACACTCTGGGGTCTGTTCGATGTAAAGCGTGAAGGAACTTCGCCATGAACCAATCATCACCTTGGTCGATTGACCTCAAACGTATCGACGGTCAGCAAGAAAGTCTTGCCAGCTATCAAGGCAAAGTACTCCTTGTGGTTAATGTCGCTAGTCAATGCGGTTTTACGCCGCAATATGCAGGTTTGCAAACACTACATCAGCGCTTTGCTGATCGCGGTTTGGCCATCTTGGGGTTCCCATGCAATCAGTTTGGCGCGCAAGAACCTGGTGACGAAAACACAGTGATGCAGTTTTGTGAAACCCGCTTTTCGGTTCGCTTTGCCATGTTTGCCAAAACAGAGGTCAATGGAGCATCGGCTCACCCCTTGTTTCGCTGGCTTAAGCAAGCCGCCCCAGGCGTGCTTGGAACCGAGGGAATCAAGTGGAATTTCACCAAATTTCTGGTCAGCCGAGATGCCCAAACGGTCCAACGATTTGCTCCCACCGATTCACCCGAATCGATGGTGGAGGCCATTGAAGCAATGCTCGATAAGAAAGCTTAAAGCCTCCCTCATGGGTAAAGCTTAAAGCCTGGCAAGTCCTCCCAGAAGGGTAAAGCTCAAAGCCTGGCAAGATCCCCTGCGAGGGCTTTAGCGCCTTGTGCGTGTTTCACATAAAGACGCAACCGCCCCTCGCCGTCGAAAACAAAACTCGCAGCCGTATGATCGATCGTGTAGGGACCACCCGATTTGGGCGTTACTTTTTCGTAAAACACACGAAATGACTTTGCAGCAGCTTTGGTTTGCTCTTCGTTACCGCGGAGCCACGCGAAACTTGAGTGAAATGCCTTCACATAAGCCTCAAGCATCTCGGGTTGGTCGCGCTCAGGATCGAGTGTTACGAAAACCACCTGTACTCGCTGCGCCTGCTCGGCGCTGAGCAAGCTGAGCGCCTCGGCGGCTTCTTGTAAGGTACTTGGGCAGACATCTGGGCAGTGGGTGAAGCCAAAAAAAACCAGCAATAGCTTGCCACGGAAGTCGCTTATTTGCCGAATAGCGCCCGATTGGTCAGGCAGATTGAGGGCCGGCTTTAAGGAAGAGCCTGTGACATCGGTGTGATGAAAACCACCCTTTGATGCTTTAACAGCAGACGCCTTGGCATCGCTTTGATTTGCAGCGGTTTGCGTATTTGGCTCACAGCCGCCCAAGCCTAGGAGCATGAGAGAAAATACCAGCCCCAAATACGGCCTCCGCTTGGGCCAATCACTCAGCAGCATGTTGTTATGCTGATCCAGGCAACCAGAACAATCTCAGATAGTGATCGATCAGGAGAGCGGCAAAAAGATAAGCAAGATACCAAATTGAGTATCGAAAGAGCCGTTTGGCCAGCGCGTCGCTGTAGGCACGATAAAGGCGCCAGGCCAGCAAAACAAACCAAGCATTAAGAACAAGCGAAGCGATCAGATAGACCCAGCCGCTCATACCCATTAAGTAGGGAAAGAGGGCTACCGCAGCGAGCAAGACGCTGTAGAGAAGAATGTTGAGTCGCGTAAACAGCGGCCCATGGGTGACTGGCAGCATCGGCAGACCGCTTCGGCGATAGTCCTCCAGGCGATAAAGGGCGAGCGCCCAAAAATGCGGCGGGGTCCACACGAAAATAATAAGAAACAAAATCCAGGCAGGCGCTGTCAACTCATTCGTTACAGCAGCCCAGCCTAGCACCGGCGGCATTGCACCAGAGGCACCACCAATGACAATATTTTGGGGCGTGGCCGGCTTTAGCCAAATCGTGTAGACGATCGCATAGCCGACAAAGGTTGCAATCGTGAGCCACATCGTAAGGACATTGACCCACTGCCAAAGCAATAGCGCACCAGCAAGTCCTAGCGCGAGTGCAAAGCCAACCGCTTGCTGATTACCCACTTCACCGCGTGCGGACGGCCGCCAGCGTGTGCGCGCCATGCGTGCATCGATCTCGCGCTCGATGAGACAGTTCAGTACAAAGCCTGCCGCCGCAAGCAAGGAAATGCCGCTGATTGCCCCGAAGATAAGCGGCCAACCAATCCAGCGGTCGCTCGCTAACAACATGCCAATGAGTGCACAAAAGGCGGCCAGCATGACCACTCTTGGTTTGGTAAGCGCAACATAAGCCTGCACGCGTTCGCGCAACACTGCTTTGTTTTCCAATACGCTGGTTTCGCCCCAAGCCACCGCAGCTAGCCTCCTTGATGTGCCTGGCTCAACGCCTGAAGTCGAAAGTTTAGCAGCAGGGTAAGGGCTAGCAAGACAACAGCCCCGCCAGTGTGTCCAACGGCTACCCATAAAGGCAAATCGAAAACCACGTTGCTGATGCCCAAGGCCCACTGAAGGGCAAGCATAAGAAGCAGCCACCTGGCCTCGCGGGTTGCGACCTCTTGCCGAAAACAGAAAAAAGCCACCAAGCCAACAATCATAAGCACAAGTACTGCACCGAGCCTGTGGCTGAGATGAATGGCTGTCAGCGCGGGGAGGTCGATCATATCGCCTTGAGCCGTTTTGCCGAGCTCACGAACCACATGAAAAGCGTCCGCAAAATTCACCCGAGGGACCCACTGCTCTTGGCAAGTCGGAAAATCAGGACATGCGAGCGCTGCATAATTGGTACTCGTCCAACCGCCAAGTGCAATTTGAAAACCGACCACGAGCAAAGCAAGCCTTGCAAACCATTGCAGCCCATAAGTGGGTGGCTTGACAGGCACTTTCAGGCTTGAACCGGCAGACTCGATGGCCTGCCTGGTCCGCAGCCACAACCAGAACAAAAGCGAGAAGGTCAACAGGCCACCGATCAAATGGCCGGTCACAATTGCTGGCTTGAGCAATAAGGTGACGGTCCACTTGCCAAACAAACCTTGCAGGATAACCACGCCGAGGGTGAGCGTGGCCAACCATGGCGATTGCTCAAGCCGATGGCGTAGCCGCCAGGCCATCAACACAATGCCAATAATCAGTAAGCCTAAACCGGTTGCGATA
>Ga0169931_10011919_pt1 | contig 12148 bp, 14 predicted proteins | sample Kivu_15m_20L_FD_129675 | JGI IMG/M metagenome (GOLD analysis project Ga0169931, IMG submission 129675) | Freshwater microbial communities from Lake Kivu, Western Province, Rwanda to study Microbial Dark Matter (Phase II) - Kivu_15m_20L... | ecosystem: Environmental > Aquatic > Freshwater > Lake...
ATAATAAAGAGATTTCAAAACGAGAAATTTACAGCTATCTTGAGGTGTTGAATAAATAGAAAGCCCTCATAAATTAAAGTATGCCAGCAGACATAAATCTCTTACCAGTTCAAAAAAGTTTAATCGATTTAGCAGAATTACCTAAAAACTCATTTAACTCTGTATTTTACGGATACAATCTTAAGTCTGTACTCGATGATGTTCTTTTAGTTAAATTTGCTGATGAAACAGAAGATGGCACCTCTATTGTTCGCAACGGAATAGTTGTACCTATAAATGTTGATACAAAGGCTTGGAGAATTGGTGAAGTTATACTTTGTGGTCCGACGGCCAAATATGTCAAGCAAGGCGACTTTGTATGTTTTCCGAACAACCTTGGAGTACCAGTTGCCAATCTTGATATAGATGGATACGGTACTCTTAAAAAAGGATTATTCTTGAATGAACAAAGAATATTCGGTGTTTGCTCGGTAAGACAAGACAATGAAAGTGTCGCTGCCCACATTAAAAAGTCTTCTATTAAGCAACGTAGCGGAAATTAAATTTTTGAGAAAGCGAACTAAAGCTGGTTCGCCTCCTACAAGAAGAATGCTATGTACTAACTCTCTTTCTCTTTTAATGAGTCCAGAGGGAAGAATTGCTTTAAATTATAGAAGAGCGATTAATAGACCTAAATTTAATACCGAAGTTAAAAATGTTCTTATTACATGGGATATTTTTATGCAAGACTATAGATGTATTAATATGTCAGCGTGTGATTTAATAAATGTAATTCCTGCTAACAAAACGTTTTGGAAATTTTTTAACGAAAAACTAGCGCTTATGGACGCATCACAGAAAATGAGGTTTATGAATTCATGACATCTGCGGAACAAATAGAAAGAGGGGTTAATAAGCTTTTACAACATAACGTCTCTTTTAATGTTGAAGAAAAAACTGTAAAAAAAGGAAAGTTAATATTGTTTTGTGTAAAGGACTTTTTTTGCACATTTACTATTATTTGTACTGAAAAAAATGACAAAAAAATAATATATGAAATTCCGTATCCTTTTAGCTTTAGCGCCGAAGAAAAAAAATTAGTTTTCGACTACACATTAAATTCTTTTTGCAAAACTAACAACAAGATACTTGACATTATTAAAACTCTTGGTATTGAAAAAACGTCTAAACTTTTTAATAAAAAGCTAACTATAAATGTATTGTAATTATTGTTATCTTATACTATAATAAAGCGTGATTAGTAGGTATTTGCTTCATTTTCCACATGAGTATGAGCCGAGCTCGGCGCAGGTAAAACTCATTAAAGGTGTTGAAAGAGCTTTTAATAGTGGTAAAAAATTTGTAATATGCTGTGCTCCTACTGGTACAGGTAAAAGCTTTTTAGCAAAAACATTATCTGGCTTAAGCTCACCATGTACAGAGAAATTTAAAAACAGCATTACCACATATTCTGCCTACAAGCAGGATTATGCGGGTAATTATATTAATGAAGTTGATTGTTTATCTGAACCACCCTTCGGTACATTTGCACTTACTATAACAAAATCTCTACAAGATCAGTACTTAAAATTATTTCCCGATACAGATATATTAAAAGGTAAGTCGAACTATATTTGTGATGTCGACCCTAATTTTGATGTTGAAACTGCCCCCTGTGTTTTAGTTTCAAAGATAAGAGATGAATGTTGGGAAAAAAACCGCTGTCCTTATTATAATTCTAGAAATAGCGCAATGTTATCTAAGTTTGCTGTCTTAAATTATAAAATGTTCCTAGCATTGCCTAGTCATGTAAAGCGTAAAAATTTTATTATTTGTGATGAGGCCTCAGAACTAGAAGACGAGCTTATAAAAAGGTTTTCTGCTGAAGTACAATATGAAAGATTAAAAATATATAATATTGAATATAAAACGCTAATCACAGATAGTAGAGATCAAACAAGATCCTGGATTTATGGTTTAATTTTTAATATTAGTGAAGAGATAAACAAGTTGATAAACCGTGTAAACAAGAAACAGAGAACCCTTTCACAGCCTGAAAAAATTAAACTTCAGTACTTAAAAAACCTACACAATGCACTAACTACGGTGGATGGTCTGTGGAAGGACTGTGAGTATGTAATCGATAAAGATACAAAAAAAGTTACATTTACACCGTTAAGAGTAGAAAAGCTTACTAAGTTTGTTTTTGATTATGCAGATAATGTATTATTAATGTCTGCTACTATTATTGATCATAAAAATTTTGCAAAAACATTAGGTATTAAAGAATATGAATATGTAGAAGTAGAGAGCGATTTTGATCCACAAAAATCACCTATATATGTTACTTCGAAAAATAAACTAAACTATAAAAATTTAACAAATGTATTACCTTCAATTTGCGATCAAATCAAAACAATAATAGATCATCACAAAACAGAGAAAGGCATTATTCATACTCATTCACGAGAAATAACAGATTTTCTGAAAAATAAACTTAACGGCAATAAGCGCTTTTTATTTCGTGATAATCTCTCTAACAATGAAGATATTTTAAAAGAACATTATGAGTCTGATTTTCCAACTATACTTGTATCGCCTTCTCTAGCGTTCGGAGTGGATCTAAAAGATCATTTAGCAAGATTTCAGATTATTGTAAAACTCCCATTTCCACCGCTATCATCAAAACATATTAAAAAACTCTTTGATACAGATAAAGAATGGTATGAAAATAAGATGCTAAACTCTTTAGTACAAGCATGTGGTAGAGCAACGCGTAGTAAAAATGACTTTTCTACCACTTATATTCTTGATGGCAATATAGTTAATACGTTAAAGAGATCAAAAGCAAAGCTTCCTAAGTCTTTTATTGACCGTATTTGTTAATAAATAATATAGTGAGATTAGAAACATTTCATTTTGAAATAAAAGACGTGGTGACGCAGTTTGTAAATGCGTTTGACAATATTATTATTAAACGGTTTGATAAAAATAGGGTACCGCAAAATAAGGTTCAAGTTAGATACGTTTATGCTCCTAAGCAAAGGGTAATATTTGATCTAGTTAACAAAGCTCAGAATTTATCAGTACCTGTAGTTGCGGTTAGTATTACTAGTGTTAGTAGAGATGAATCAAGAGTGTTTAATAAAAATGCTGGATTCTATGTAATGAGGGGATCTGGGGAGACGGATACAAGGCTACAATCACAATTTTATCGTACTCCCGTGCCTGTTAACATAGGCATATCTATGTCAATACTAACAAAATTTCAATCTGATATGGACCAAATTATTTCAAATTTTGTACCATATAATAATCCATATATTATTCTTTCTTGGAAAGTACCGAGCACAACAACACAGGGAGGGTTAGAAACACCTCAGGAGATTAGAAGCGAGGTTTTATGGGATGGTAATATCAGCCTTGCATATCCCACAGATTTAGCCGCGATGGAAAAATATAGGATTACAGGCGATACTTCGTTTGTTATTAAGGGGTGGCTATTCCCGTATATGCAGCAGTCATCAGGTAACATTTACTTTATTGATGCTAATTTTAACACAACTTCAGTATTAACCACCTATGAATCGCTTTCAGATGATACATTTATATACCCTCTAAGTACAGGCTTAGTAAACGAAACAGAAACTGTATCTATATCTGCTTATCCTCAAATAACTAATATTGACTACTCAACATCATTTATTCAATAAAGTTGTGTATTTATAGTTTAAGTTTAATTTTCGTTAATAAATAATATAAATTATGCCTGATCAAGATCCAAATAGAGAGAGTACTTTTGGAAGAGATCTAATGAAGTTTATTTCGTCTAAACTTCCTTATCAATCTCTAAACTTACAAGATAAAATAAATCAATTAAATCCAAAGTACGGAGAATTTTTTGATAAAGGTACAAAGAGAGACGAGGCTTTAGCTCATCAATCTATTTCTTCCTCTCTTACCTTTACAGATGATCTTTATGCTAATGTAGTACAAAACAAAGACTATCACAATTTTATGTATGCTAACTTGCAGCCTGACAAGGGCCGTAGGTTGATGGATTATAGAGTAATGGCTGCTTTCTCAGAAGTAGCTGATGCACTAGATGAAATATGTGATGAGTTTATTAATAAAGATGATAATGGTGAAATAGTAAAATTAAAATTTAAAACGGGCGGTTTATCTGAAACAGAAAAAGAAAAATTAAGAAAAGAATTTCAAAAGTATATTGGTTATTTTGATCTTGAGCACAGAGGTTGGGAATATCTAAGACAACTTCTTGTTGATGCAGAGCTCTATTGGGAGCATATTATACACAAAAAATATCCTGAAGAAGGTATTTTAGGTGTAGTTACAGTGCCCTCAGACGTAATTGATCCTATTTTTGAAAATGTACAAAATCAAGTTGTCAGAGGCTATTTATTAAGAAAGAATATTTACGATTCTAAGAATCCAGGTAAAGTGGCAAAGATTGAACTAATACCTATGGATGTCAATCAAGTCACATATATTAATTCTGGTATTTGGAATGAAACAAAGACTATCAGACTACCTTTTATAGAGAACGCAAGAAGAGCTTATAGACAGTTATCACTAATTGAAGATGCTATTGTAATTTATCGCTTAGTACGAGCACCAGAAAGACTTGTTTTTAACGTTGATGTAGGTAATATGCCCCCTCCCAAAGCAGAGGCATATCTAAGAAAATTAATGCAAAATTATTGGTCAAAGCGCACGTACGACTCGAGTCAAGGATCTACTGTGCAAAAGTTTAACCCGCAGTCAATGCTAGATAGCTTTTGGTTTGCAAAAAGAACAGGTAGCGAAGGTACAAATGTAACACAACTACCAGGAGGACAAAATTTAGGAGAGTTAACTGATTTGATGTATTTTGTACAGAAGCTTTACAAATCATTAAAAGTACCTGTTACCCGATTAAACGTAGAAGATGTATATAAGGACGGTGTTGATATTTTGAGGGAAGAATTAAAGTTTGCGAGATTTATAATTAGACAACAACAGCGTTTTGCAGCTGGGTTAAAGAACGGGTTTATAACCCACCTTAAGCTTAAGAAGATGTGGGAAGAATTAAAATTAAAAGATACAGATATTGATCTTACTTTTAACGTACCTACTAATTTCTATGAGTTAAGAGAAAATCAAAAATTTCAACTTAAAGCAGAAAACTTTAATAGCATAACACAAAGTGATTTAGTTTCAAAAACTTTTGCACAGAAAAAATATCTTGGATGGACAGATACAGATCTAATGGCAAATAGAGAGTATCTTAGAAAAGATAGAGAAATGCTTTGGGAGCTCGATCAAATTACCAATGGCGGTCCTAATTGGAGAGAAGCTGGTGCTGCTATGGCAGGTCAAAACGCAGAAGCAGGGGCAGGAGAGGGTGGAGGTTCATTTGGTGGTGGCGGAGCATCAAGATTACCACCCGAATTTGGCCCAGGTCCTGGTACTGCAGGCGGTCAAACTGGAGAAGCCCCTGCTGCAGGCGGTGCAGCACCTAGTGGTCCTGCAGCTGGAGGTGCAGCGGCAGCAGCACCAGCTCCAGGTGCTTAAGACTAAATATTCTATATGATGGATTGCTCTGCAATAACGCCAATTACTGCGTTTAAAAGTACTAATTTAAGTAGTAAAATAGATACGTTTACTAGATTAGGAGATCGTATTACTAGATCTCTAGGCGCTCCTTTAGTAAACTTAGAAATACATCATGATCAATTATTTGAAAATATATCTATTGCTTGTGAAATGTTTGCAAAATTTGCCGGGTATACGGAAGAAGTAATAATTTTTGATTCAGATTTATACGTAGATGGTAAAGGCATTAAGCTAGATGAACTCTTTAGCATCACACCATATTTTAATAAAGTTAATACACCTTCTCAGGTGGTTTATGCTGCAATTTCTTCAATACCTGCAAGTATATTCTCAACATCAACTACACTTTCTAGCACGTATGCGGAAGGCATTTTTCAAAATCAAATTTTAACAACAACAAATTATTTAAGCGTAATTAATTTTAACGGTACGCTAGGCGAATATTTTCAGCCTTCATCGAATAGTCAGCAAAAAATAGTCAATAGTTTTGATTATGATGTAATGGATTACAGAAAAGTAATAGATATTATAGATTTTGAAGAAGGGTCTTCTGATGGAATTAATACTCTCTTTACTATTGAACAGACATTAGCACAACAGACATATTTTAGCTATGCAATGGGTAATTATGGCTTTGATTTAATTAGCTGGTATATTCTTAAAAACTGGCTTGAAGTAAGAGAGAAATTACTAGCAACTAAAAGATACTTTACATTTGATGACCGCACACAGTATTTGGTAATGTTTCCACCGCCCCGTACACCGGGTTCTGGTAGCCGCTTTTACGGGGTACTACCTTGTTATGTTGAAAGACCGTTAAGGGATATTATCAAAGAGCCCTGGGTTTATCAATACGCTTTAGCGCTTAGTAAAATTGCTATAGGTAATGTAAGAGGGAAGTATACAGGTACTACTCTTTTTGGTGGGGGTCAAATTAATTATAACGATTTACTCGCTCAAGGTTTAGCAGAAAAAGAAAAACTAGAACAAAAACTTTACGAAAATGCCCCCGGACTAGGAGATGCTGCGCCCCCATCGTTCTTTGTAGGATAATGATACCGCTAAATAGTAGCGATAAGTTTAGACAAGGGTTATTTAGACCTAAAAACACTGCAAAATATATTGGCCGCAATCCACCAATTTATAGGTCTGGATTTGAATTGAGATTTTTTAGATGGTGTGATGAAAACACCAATGTATTAGAATGGGCAAGTGAGGCTATTATTATACCATATGTAAGTCCTATAGATGGTAAAACACATAGATATTATACTGATGGTGTAGTTGCAATAAAAGAACAAGATGGTATCAAAAAATATATTATTGAAATTAAGCCAAGAGATCAAGTTACCGCGCCAAAGCCAGGCAAAAAGAAGAACTCTACTATTATATATGAGAACAAAAGATATATACAAAACATGGCAAAATGGAAAGCAGCAGAAGAATGGTGTAAAAAAAGAAATTATAAGTTCTTAATACTTACTGAAAAAGAGCTAGGGTTAAATAAATAATCTAAAGGGAATAAATATTAATATGCCACTACGTCTATTAGTTGAAACACCGGCACCAGAAGAGCAGTTTGAATATATTCTGGAAGAAAAAAATTCTAAAGATCCAGGTAAATTAGTCATACAGGGACCATACATGGTTTGTAATGAAGTAAATAAGAACCAAAGAATGTATGAGAAGAGCGATATGGAGCGCGAAGTTAACAGGTACATTAGTGAAATGGTTTCAAAAAATAGAGCAATGGGTGAATTAAATCATCCTGCATCAGCAGAAGTTGATCTCGAGAGAGCTTGTCACATGGTAACAAATTTAAGATTTGAGGGAAATTATGTCATGGGTAAATCTCAAGTACTTTCAACACCCATGGGTAAGATTGTTCGCTCATTAATTAACGATGGCGTAAGAGTTGGTATGTCAAGTAGAGCTCTTGGTAAATTAACTGAATCAAATGGTGTTAATAAAGTTTCAGATATGCGTTTAATAGCTGTTGATTGCGTAGCTGACCCGTCGTGCCCTAGCGCTTTTGTAAATGGAATTCTAGAAAGTAAGCAATATGTTCTCGCTAGCGATGGTCGCTTAGAGGAAGTTTATGCAAATTTAGAAGCAAGTCTTAAGAACCTACCGCGTAAAGATGTTCAGACTTATTTAAAAGAGCAAATCTTATCATTTTTTAAATTTTTAAAAACATCAGTTTAATATGAAAAACGTTGAGAAATTAAAAAATAAGGATATAAATAATAATATGAAGAACCAGTCTTCAAAAAAGACAGTTTTAGAAAACGTTGAAATTGTTAGCTTTATTCGCTCTATTTCTCAAAAAAATTATTCAGAAGCTAATAAATATTTACAGAGCGTTGTCGACTCTAAGCTTAAAGGCAAGATTAACGACGCTCTAAAAGAAAAAGTATTTTAATATGGAAACAACAAAAGTAACAGAAATGCTAAAAGAAGCAACAAAAGACATCCTTACCGAGGAAGTCTTTAAAGAAATTGAAGCAGCTTTTAACAGTGCTGTAAACGAAAGAGTACAATTACATGTAGAAAAAGCTCTCAATGAGCAGGATGAAGACTACAGCAAGAAATTAGAAACTTTAATCGAAGCTATTGACACAGATCACACAAACAAGCTCAAGAAAGTAGTTGAGGCTGTTGATGCCGATCGTGCTGCAAAGCTCAAGACTGTTGTAGAAAAGTATGAATCAGCTATTAATAAAGAGGCTGCTTCATTCAAAGACACTTTAGTAGAGCAAATTAGCAAGTATCTTGATGCATACATTGCAGAAAAGATACCTACTGAAACAGTTAACGAAGCTGTAAAAAACAAGAAAGCTGTAACGCTTCTTGAAGATCTTCGTAAGCTTCTATCCGTAGACATGGCATTATCGAATGATAATATTCGTGATGCTGTTGTTGATGGAAAGAAGCGCATAGATGAAGCTGCTGGTCAGCTTGAAGCCGCTACAAAGCAGGTTGAGAAATTATCTGAAGAGAATAAGAAGCTTGCCTCTAAGTTAGTACTTGAGGAAAAGATTCAGAATCTCGATGAAGATAAGAAGACATACATGAAGAAAATGCTCTCCAGTAAGTCTCTTGAATTCATTAAGGAAAATTTCGATTATACTCTCAAAATGTTTGAGAAAACTGAAGAAGAGCGGCTGACAAATCTAAAATCTGAAGCTGTTACTGAAACTGTCACTACTAAGATTGATAGGCCAGTAATTGAAGAGTCAGCTAAAATTGCTGATGAAGCAGTAGATCCCGCATTTGGGCTCTATATGCGTGAGCTTAAGAAGTATTAATTTTTTTAATTAATAAGATTTTGTTGAGGGTTTATCCCTGAATAGATTTAATAAGGTCGACATTTATAATTAAGGATTCAAATTAATTATGTCAAAGCAAATTCGTCCTACACAGGCTTACATTGATGAGTCACGCGCAAAGGTATTGCTCGAGAAGTGGGGTCCAGTTCTGGATTACTCTTCAGCAAACGTTTCCGCTATCGAAGATGATCATACGCGCTTAAACACTGCCATCCTCTTGGAAAACCAAGAGAAGTGGTGCTTTGAGGCTTATGGTGTCAATGGTTCTAACGTCGCAGGTGGTTCTTCCAGCGTATTCGGTTCTATCGACGCTGGTGGTACCGGTGGAGTATTCCCCGGTGCACCTAACGATGCTTATGCTCCTAATGATGCACGTCTCCCGAAGATCCTCATTCCGATGATTCGCCGTACGTTCCCAGAGTTGATCACTAACGAAATCGTTGGTGTTCAGCCTATGAGCGGCCCAGTAGGCCTTGCTTTCGCACTCCGATACAAGTACGAAGGTACAGCTCTCGGTGCTCAGGTAAACAGCGGTGATGGTGCCCCCGGCGTTAGTGGTAATACACAAGGCTGGACATCACAATCCGATGGTGCCGAGCTCGGCTATCAGTACCTCGACTCACGATTCACTGGTGCTTCTGCAGCTGCCCTTTCGGGTAATGCACTCTTCCAGATGCTCGATCAGGATACCGGCGTTGCTCAGCTGCTCTCGCAGTTTGAGTTAACTTCCAAAATTCCTCAGATCGTAGTCAGCTTTGAGAAGACAGCTGTTGAGGCTGGCACTCGTAGACTCGCTGCTCGCTGGTCCGTCGAACTAGAGCAGGATCTTAAGAACATGAACGGTATTGATATCGATACTGAGCTCACAAACGCAATGTCGTATGAGCTACAGGCCGAAATCGACCGTGAAATGATCATTCGTATGATCCAAACAGCTCTAAACGCCGGTCTTGGCACAGGCTTCTCAGTCTGGTCCCCTGCTTGTGCAGACGGCCGCTGGTTAGTTGAGCGTAATCGCGACTTCTATCAGAGACTCATCGTTGAGGCTAATCGTATTGCCGTCCGTAATCGCCGTGGTTCTGCCAACTTTATCGTTGCTACACCTCGCGTTTGCGCCATCTTGGAAATGCTCCCTGAATTTCAGTGGGTACCAGTCCAGGGTAACATCAATACCCAGCCCGTCGGTGTTGCAAAAGTAGGCACACTTGCCGGTCGTTTCAACGTATACCGTGACACCCGTACTGAAGCTCAGGCTGAAGCATACGCCGGTGGCAACCTTGCTGGCTCTAATTGGCCCTCAACAGGCTCAACTAAGAGACAGGTTCGCCTCGAGTACGCTCTATTGGGCTACAAGGGTCCGGAATTCTACGACACTGGTATCATCTATTGTCCGTATATTCCGGTTATGGTTCAGAGAACGATTGGTCCTAACGACTTCTCACCCCGCGTTGGCCTATTGACCCGTTATGGCGTCGTAGACAACATTTTCGGTGCGAACTTGTACTACCACGTCATTATTCTAACCGGTCTCGGCATTGCGTTCACTCCGGGAACACAGTCGGTCTACTTCTAAACATAGAAGTGGTCGGATCAAAAAAGAAATCAATTTTCACCTGGTAAGTCCCAGGAACTTTAAAAAAGGGCATCTTGCGGTGCCCTTTTTTTTGTAAAAATTGGCTTTAAGAGAATAAATAATTATATGCCATCATTAGTATTTTCAAATTTAGTAGCCAATCCAAATGCAACATTACCTACTTCGTTAAATCTTTCTTTAACGTCAAACGGTGTTGATTTACAGTTAGTTGGAACCAATGTTAAAGCTTTAGCATTTAACAAAGTATCTCCTCTTGATAATACGACAACAACCTACTCCGTTACTGCTAATGGAATTGAAACAAGATTTAGAGCCGATGATGCTTATGATGCTACGAGTTTTGCATTAATTCTCAATGATGGCTCATCCTTAACATTTGCTTTAAATCAAGCTTCTCCTACAGCACAAACTCTTACGTCTAACGGATTTGATACCGTTACTTCAGAAAAGCTAAGACTTTGGAATTTAAACGGCTAATTATTGCCGTACCGTCTTTGTAAAATACTTAAACTCATCTATTAAAGCTCTATCTAACAAGCTGTAATTACTAGCTCTCGTTGGGTTAATATCTATACCACCACGCCTTACGTATAGACAGCTTACAACAAGCTCTTCTGGTCTAAACTTTTCAAATAATCTCATATATATTGTTTCACAAATTTCTTCGTGAAAGTGACATTCATCCCTAAACGAAACAATATATTGTAAAAGTGATGTCTGATTTAATTCATACTTACCCTTATAATGAATATAAACATCCCCCCAATCAGGCTGCGAAGTAACTCTACAATTACTTTTTAATAAAGCAGAATGAAATCTTTGTACTTTAGCCTCAGGAATCTCCACTGCGGATAAAATAGATGGATCTTCTGTATAAGACTTTGCTTGTATATATGTAACATCAATGTTATTTTCTAATGTAGGATAATCTTTATTACTAAAAACGGGGGGATAAAAAAGACTATCATCAATTGCTTTAGTAGAACGTACATAAACCTTTACATCTGTTTCAAGTAATTTTGAAAGATCGCGTGTAATCGTTTCTTGTAGCTCCATCAACACACTAATAATATTGCCCTTAAATTTTTGCATATTAAACGAATTCATATATAGCTTAATAGATTTAGATTCAACAATGTATTTGTTCTTAGCTGGACACACTATCTTAGCGATCGCGGCAACAGGCATACCTTCGTTTGTTAAGCAAGATACTTCATATGCATTCCAAATATCAAAACCGCCAAAAGGAGCATTCTCATCATCTATACCTAAATGCTTTCTATTATTAATTCTCGGTTCACGGACTAAAAGAGTAGGGTCGTAGGTGGCCTTGTATCCGGTTATCCTACCTAAATGTTTGGAAATATTGCTATTGTCTAATTGCGTATTCATTAAGTATTATTTTAATCTGTTCTATTCGTTCTTCAACTGTTCCTTTTAATTTGTGAATCCTATTTATTGAAGCTCTATCTTTCCATTGATTACGATTGAGAAAGAAATTCTCATATTTTTCTATTATTGCATTTCTAAATGTAACGTCAACACTTCTCTCACCATCATCAACTAAATTAATTTCATGAGGATCTGGATAAAAAATAATATCATACTTACTATTAAATTTGTTCCAGTA
>Ga0169931_10011920_pt1 | contig 12148 bp, 18 predicted proteins | sample Kivu_15m_20L_FD_129675 | JGI IMG/M metagenome (GOLD analysis project Ga0169931, IMG submission 129675) | Freshwater microbial communities from Lake Kivu, Western Province, Rwanda to study Microbial Dark Matter (Phase II) - Kivu_15m_20L... | ecosystem: Environmental > Aquatic > Freshwater > Lake...
ACTCCAAATTCACTTTGTCCAAAGCAAATGATTTGATGTACTGTTTCAATATTGAATTCTTAGGTTCGACAATTACTCGTACCAAATCGTCTATTTGCAATTTTTCCAAATTTTGAATTAAAGGAAATCTGCCAATAAATTCTGGAATCATGCCAAAGTTTACTAAGTCTTCTGGCATGTATTTAAGCGGTGAATTAGTTTCCTTTAGATTATGGAAACCCATCCTACTAGCACCTAATCTTCTTTTGGCTATTTCATCTATTCCATCAAAACAACCGCCTATGATAAACAATACATTGGTAGTATCTACTTGAAGAAGTTGCTGCTCTGGATGCTTTCTTCCACCCTGTGGAGGAACATTAGAAATGATTCCCTCTATTATTTTCAATAGACTTTGTTGAACTCCTTCTCCGCCAACATCTCTAGATATGCTAACATTACCCCTAGACTTGGCAATCTTGTCTATCTCATCAATGTAAATTATGCCTTTCTGGGCCATTTGGATATTGTAATTGCAATTTCTCAATAAAGAAGTTATTAAAGACTCAACATCTTCGCCAACATATCCAGCTTCAGTAAGAGATGTCGCATCGCCAATAGCAAAAGGTACATTTAAATATTCTGCTAGCTTTTTAACTAGTAGGGTTTTGCCAGAACCTGTGGGACCAATTAATAAAACATTAGTTTTAGCTATGCTAACATCTTCATACTCAGGTATTGTTGCATTGGTTATTCTTTTATAGTGATTAGCTACCGCTATTGACAAAGCATATTTTGCTTCATTTTGCCCAATCACATGTAAGTCCAAAAATTCTTTAATGTTTTTTGGATATATTTTTTCCTTAGATTTTACATTTTTCCCAGTTTTAGTAATTAATTTTAAATTATCTTTTTCCGCAAAAAGCTCAACACAAATGTTGTTGCAATTGCTGCAAATATAGGCATCTTGTCCAGAGGCATTACCCTGTATTAAAAACCCAATTTGTTTGGAGTTTTTACCACAAAAGTTACACTTAAGCAATGTCTTTTTGCTCATGGTTTTCCTCGCCATGAACAATTTTATGTAAATAAAAAAAGGGAAGGAGAAATTCTCCTTCCCTTCAATTGCCTGACTTTTATTGTCAGATGGCAAACTTGTTGATTACTTGCATAAAACGCTCAGGACCACCAAACTCCTTGACCAAGTCCAGAAGCTTGCAAAGCTTGCTGAATTCGCCAAAGCCTTCATGATCCTCAACTGTCTTTTGCTCAGCCTTGGGCTGCTTATCAGCCTTTGGCTTGGCAGCTTTGGCTGGCTTGGCTGCTTTAGGTTGTTTGGGTGCAGACTTGGTAGTGGCATCTCTACCAGTCTTCATATTGCTCTTAATCTGATAAACGGTGCGAATGTCGATTTCGCCACCAGTAGCCTTTTCAGCATGCTTCTGGACATCGACAGCAGTTGCTTCGCTGCCAAGCACAGACAGAGCTTCCCGGATAGCTTCGCTCTTGCTCAACTTCTTGTCAGTAGCGTCAATCTGCACAAATTCACTCATCGCAAACACTCCTTTAAGCCATCGGAACAAACTTACCAGCCTCGTTTACCTTGATACGAGACTTACCTTTCAAACTTGACAATGTAGATGCAACTACATCGGCAAATTTCTTACTGCCTGATTGATAACCATTCTTCAATAGCAGATGCACTATTTGAGAACGATCCAAACCAGCAGGGTTACCTTCGACCAAAAGAAGAATATGATTTGCCAAACTCAATTCTCCTTTAGGCTTTCGTCCTCTCCTACTGCCAGAGGCAGAAAGAGAAGACTTGGTTGTTACATTAGGCAAAGAATCATTATCTGATTTGATGACCTGCTCAATCACAACGACATTTGAAACATTGCCAGTTAAAGCAATGATTTCATTTTCGATCTTCAGAAGATTTCTCAACAATTCATTCTTTTGCTGAATAAGACAGTTGAGATTCTCTCCTTCACGAATCTGCGCCTCAACCTTACTAACATCTACAGCAGTCATTACACTTAGCCTCACTACTGTATGCTGCTCATTTCGTAATCAGCAGCGTTACCATCACCATAGAACAATACAGGCGTATTATCAAGTCTGTGAACATATTTTTTGGCTATCGACAAAATATTTTTTGGATATAATACTAACATGGCTAACCCAAAATTGGCCAAACCACTCGCAAAAAAAGGAGTTTTATATGTTGGTTTTGACTAGAAAAACGGATGAATCAATTACCATCAAATGCCCAGACGGTAAGACGATAAAAATCTCCGTTTGCAGAATTGACCGCAATTTTAAAGTTAGATTGGGAATCGAAGCTGATGATAATTACAAAATTACCCGGTCAGAATTAATCAAAAAATCCAATTTGACCGAAGAAGAATTTTTTAGCAAATTCTAAACCTATATGTAAAATGCTATGTGCTTTTATGCACATAGCATTTTTTTTATTTTGATCTCAAACTCTTGGGGATTCAACTCTTCTTCTTCAACACATTTTTTTAAGAAATTTAGATCGTCTTCTTCTAATTTGAGATAGAATTTAAGCTGATTCCAATTAACCTGATTACTCTTTTTGATAAATTTGTAAGCTGAAATTAATTCATTTTCTTTATCACTAGTTATAATCCTTGAACACTTCTGGCAAAAAATAACGCCATTTCTTAAAGGTTCAGGCAAATCATTTGTGCAGTAAGGGCAATAGCAAATCACAAAAATATATATCCAGCAAAATGAAAAAGTCGCACATTGCTGTGCGACTTTTTCAATCTGGTTTTAATTAAAACTCGTCATTCCACTTCAAGATAAATTCTTCTGGATCATTGTCCTTATCGGTACATATAGTCAACAACTCTTTGCAAAAACCAATCAATTTTTGATTAATTTCTATATCTCCAATTCTGCCTTTATCTTCAAGCTCATCAAAGAATTTGCGCCATTTGGTTGAAATTCTTTCAGCAGGCGCAATTCGCTGCCCTGATGGACTACCAGTCCTAGGACCAGATTTTTTGGCTGGGACTTTACTGCTGCCTTTTCTCAAGGCTTCAGGGTTGATAACTGGGGTAGTATTATCAATCTTGTCTTGCAATTCCTCAGCCTTGGCAGTCAATTCCTCAATTTCCTGATCGTATTTTTCGCACTCGGTTTGGTCACCAAGATGCTCACTAACAACCTTTCGAGACTTTACAATATCAATACTTTTAGTCAAGCTAGCCATTGATTTCTTAAATTTTTCAATTTTGCCAACGCAGTCTATTTCTGCTTCCTGCATGGCTTCTTTGAAAATTTCTCGCCTTTCTGTCCAGTCGGTAACCTGAGACAGATTTTTAGCAGCAGTCCTGTTAATTTTATCGCTGAATAGGGCATTGATGATTTGCTCGTCTTCCTCAAGCAAACGCACCAGATTCTTGGTTTCTCTCAACCATTCGGAAGTATTGCCAAGCATTTCCAAGATCGCTTGATCTTCAGTGCCCATCATCATGCAATGATGCACAAAACGAATTTCTGCGCCTTGTCCAAAATGAACTTTGGTTTTGTCTTCGGTAAAAGACAACCTGAAACAATCCTCGTCAGAAAAGGTTTTGTCGTAGAGGCGAACAAGAATCATGTCATACAGTTCTTTAGCAGGCACATTTTTGCCTGAATTTACATCGAAGCAGGGCGCATCTTCATCAATCAATTCCTTGATAGCTCTTAAACGACGATGACCTTCAACCACATAGACTTTGTTATCGTCTTTTAATCTGGCGACTATAGGATTGACCATGCCATGATTACGAATGCTATCTTTAAGCTGCTGCATATTCTGTTTTGTAAAACCAATAACTTGGTCTTCTTGAAGCTGCAAGCCTCTAGGGTTGAGAAAACGCAGATTTTCTTCAGACGAATCGATTTCTGTATTTTCGATGGTAATTATACTGACTTTGACCTTATGTATATTATCAACTACATTCATAATACCAGCGGCTTCATCCTTGATTTGCAGTGCCTTGTTCTTACTCACGGAGAACTCCTTGGCTACGGGTGACATGTAAACGGAAAGGCATCAACCTTTCGCAAATTAATCTACAGGTCGTGAGGTGTCAATGAGAAATTTTTTTCACATGTTCATCAAGGATTGAACAATCTTTTTTAAATAATTGATTATTATTTTTAATTGTTTTTAAAATTTCTGGATTCTTCGCAATTAGCTTTTTTACTGTAGAACCCCCATAATGCCTACAAAACGCAGAAGGACTGTATCCAACTTTATAACCAAACAATTTAAGCTTTTTGCAAAGTAATCTGTCTTCAAATAGACAATATGGATAAGATGGGAATCCGCCTACTTCACTAAATGGTCCCTTGTGAAATGCTGTGCATATGAAAGGGATAAATTGATTTTCTTCGCAAATTACAATTGGCGCAGCTATTGGCCCATCGGCTTTCAAAAAAGAACAATCAACGGGTAGAGGGTTATCGATCATTGCCGATATGGCAGCAACTTTATCTTTTTCTGCATCAAGCAAACTCATAAAAATTGATTTAACTGTGTTAAGGTCTATTCCATAAACATCCGAATGCATGGTCAGAAAGTACTCATTTTTACTCTGCTTGACCGCCTCGTTGACGGCAAAACCAAAACCTTTATCTTCGTTGAGCCTTATTACTTTTAAACCGTGAACATCTTTGAAGTTTTTTGAAAAATCTAAGTTCATACTGTTGTCATCAACCAAGGTCACAGAAAATTTGACAGTTTTTATTTCTTGCAAGGAAAATAATAGGTCTTTTAAACTTTTATAATTTTCTTTAAAAGGTATTATGATTTCTAAAACCACATCAGCTAAAGGTGATAGACCTACAGGTCTGGCTATTTTAGTATTGTTTGAACTTGTCATAAACTATTTTTTGTAAATTGCTAAACCAATCTTTTTGTGTCAAATTACAGCAATATACATTCTCCATGGTTAGATTTTCTATAGTAAAAACAATATTAATTGAGAATTTATCTTCTACTTTTAGAAATTGATTTTTAAAATCGTGTTGATTTTTAAAAAATTGATACTTTTGAATTACATTATGCATTTCCCCAAAATCATTCCTTTGCAATCCATTGGTTGTCAGAAAATTAAATTCTACAAAAAAATCAAGATGTTTGAAACAATCATAAACATATTCTACAAATTTATTAGTGATGACATTTGGAAAAATGAAAGCAAATAGAACAGTATATTCAAACGATTCTCTGCACTCTATTTGGGGTATAGCAACATCTCCCTGAGTAGGGATAAATTTGGCCAAAAATAAATCATAGTCTGTTGTCATTTTCCAGTTCTACATTCCAATAACTTTCAGACAACCAATTTTTCCATGATGCATATAAAAGCGGCATCTTGAAATCTTTTAATTTAGGTCTAAATGGCTTACGCATAAGCTTCATACCTGTAGGAAACTTTTTATTTCTTACTTGCTCCAAAGAAAAGCTGCCTTTAATGCTATTACATTCAACGCATGCTAAAACACAATTATTCCATGTTGTTTTACCGCCATTTGCCTTTGGAATGACATGGTCGATTGTCAATTCTTCGCTGCCGGGTCTTTTGCCACAATATTGACATCGGTGGTCATCCCTGCGAAAAATATTATGTCTCGAAAAAATAACCATTTCTCTGGGAAGTTTATCATACTTATTAAGTTTAATTACTTCAGGTATTTTAAAGGACCTTTGAATTGTGTGTATAGAATTATCCTCATTGGCTGGCTTGATTAGCGACCATTCTTCCCAAGTGTGTGGGGCGCAAGCTTCATCAACTACCAAAGCTTTGCATGTGTTATCTTTATATTTAGATAATAATAAATTTATAGTTTTATATAAAGGAGCAGTCCCAATCGCTGCCCAGTTTTTATTTAAAATTAAAACTGGTCTTTCTAATTTTGTAATCATCATATTATTTACGGTTTGACCAAATGATTTCTGTACCAAATTCTAGACGATTGATCGTTCTGGCCAAGCTGAAAAGATAATCACTTAGCCTGTTGAAAAACCGCTTGATTAAAATAAAATGCAAAGGATATTCAAGATTGTAAATATTTCTTTCAACTCGCCTGCAGACAGACCTGCAAACATGCGACAACGCACTATTTCTGGTCCCAGTTGGCAGAATAAAGTTTTTCAGTTCGCCATTTTCCTTTTCTTGTTTGTCAATCATGTTTTCCAAATTTGTAATAAATTGTATTATGCAATCGTCTGTAATTTCTGTACCATAACCGACAAAGGCACCTATTTCAAACAATAAATTCATAATATTTTTAAGAAAATCACAAATTCCATTGTGCTTATCTGGACTCATGCTTGCATACAGTAAGCCAATGTGACAATTTAATTCATCTATTTCCCCTAAAACATGAACAAGCGCATGTGTTTTAGGTGTTTTTGCGTCTACCTTAGTAAAGGTATAACCGCTATCACCATACTTAGTGTACAGCATGTTTAATCCTCAAACCAACCAGTTTTTCTGAATTGGAAAGATATGAATGGGATTATAAATTCTCTTCCATCACTAAAAACAATATGATGCTCATAGTGATTATCGACTTTGTGAAACTCATCATACAACCATAAAGCAGACTGGGTTTTGTCAAATGCTGGTCCTAAATGCCATTCTACTTTAATTTCATCCACAAGCTCATAATTTATATAATAAATTTGTTTGGCATTCAAAGAACCAATAACAAATTTATATTCGGATTCAGAATCCCCTACACAAAAAATCGGGCTATTGAACAATGTCTCATTACGAATATAGTTTTTAACTGTAATAGGGCAAGATTCTATAAATTCTTCATTATGTCGATCTAAATTTTCAATAGATTGATCCCAAATAATATCAAATTCTGGAGTTTGTCCTTCCTCCGTGTTCATGCGATTTATTATATCTATTGTAATAATTTGCACGACCTTTTCTCCTGAAATTGTTTGACTTCATAAATTTCAAGCCACATTTATCGCATCTTAAGTGTGGACCTGTATTTACAAATTTGCCCTTTTCTTCGACAACCCCATATTCCGCATGAATCAATCCACCACATTTGCAAAGAGTCGGATATCCGGCTATGCATTCTTCGCAATCTCTACAGTTTTGTGCGTGTTTGTTTAGATTATTAATATCCATGGTTATTCATCTTCTTCTGGTTTTTTATTGGAATTGAGTGCAATTTCCCAAATTTTATCTTGCAAATTCGTGCAAAGCTGCAGTGCTTCGTTTCTATGGAATCCACAAAGAACTAGATTTGAAAAATATGTAAATAACATTTCTGCAATCGGTTTCATACCGGCAGAAGCTTGTTCAAATGCGGATATTCTACGCAAGTAATCGTCATTATTCATGGTAACCTCAATATATTATATGCTTATTTAAGAGTAAAGGATACCTTAGGCTCGTTCTTAGACTTATTATTATTTTCAACTTCGTACTTTTTGACTTTTTGTTCCATCTTTTGTAGCTTCCAATCTAATTCTTCTTTTTCCTCTTTGACAGGAGAATTAGTCAAAACTATGCCCATGCCTACAATTATGCCCAAAAAGAATGGCCCTATATAAAAAATCAAATTGAATAAAAACTTAAGCCAATACAGGAATTTATCTATTATTTGTTGGGCTTTAAGACTGCCCGGTCTTATAGTATTGTCTGCCATAATAAGCACACTTTCATCAAAATTTATTATAAAACTATCTTTACATATTTTGCACGAACAATTTGTGCCCATACTATATATTGAAGTGTCTTATTGTAATTTCTTACGAATATTTAGACCAACATCATAACCCTCGCAATATTTTAAATTTTTGTATTTTGTTTTTTTCAAAACATAACCATCCATAAATCCCAATACCCATTTTGGAGATTGTTTTATTTGTTTGCATATATCATAAATTTTATTGCCAGTTAAATTTTCATACCCCAACAGACAAGATTCTAATGGATGCAACTTCTGACATCGCTTTGTCTTCAAGCGATACAGTTTAGAATCTTGATCAAACTCAAGTTCAAAAGCGTCTGAAAATTCCAAGAATAATCTCTTAGCAATTACAAGAGCATCATCGATGTGCATTTTATTATTCGCCTAATCTAGAAAAATACTTGATCCAAAGAATCTCATATTATCGCATCTTTGGTTTCCAGTTACAAGGACTTTTTTAATATAATCTTTATTTTTATTTTGAAATTCAACAACCCATCCATGTTTTTCAGGAAAAATCTCGTCCTTATTTGGTCCGACTCCCACATAATTATTGTGTCCAGCAAAAAATCTCATAATGGCTGGCTTAGTTTTTCTCGCAAATTCCAAACAATTATCCACTTTATCTATTTTAAAATTAGCAACTTCACCAAAAAGGAAATTTTCAAATTTTTCTTTTTGGTAAAAAATTCCATTTCTGCACAATAATGTAAATAAAGAACGCCTCATATAGCAAGGCATCCAAAATTTACTGGGTATTATAAATATGACATTGTCCATATCTGTCTCAAAAAAACTACTTTTTTGAGTGATATTTAGAACATCTTCGCATTTTGAAATGAAATGCAAAATATTATCTTTTTTCGCATCAACACTTATAAAAAACCCAAAACTGTTTTCAAGAAATTTTTTGGCAAATTGTTCCCTGCAAGTGTCCCAATAGCTGCCAAAATAATTGTCATCATCTCTTGGATAAATTGAGAAAACCCCAAGATCACTTGGGGCAAATACTGATGGCACAATATATGAACGACTCTTATTGAACATCTAACATGTAATTATGGAACCAATCGCAAAAATTACTACGAAAATCTTCGGGCACGAAATGTATCCAAGCAAAAAATGAATTATACATGTGATTTTTCAAAAATTCCATAAATTTTTGTCTAGCATCATATCTCTGATAGCAAGTTTTAGTTTCATCAATCGTGTCATAAAAGACATCGGGCAAATTTTTAATCATAGGCGCAAGATTAAAATCTTGTGTTTTCAAATAGGATTCCCATAGCAAATCTTCCATTTCATGTTTGTTTTTTGGAATTTTATAAAATTTATTATTTAAAATTTTATTTTTAATTATTTCTATTTCTTCAAAAAAACTGTCCCAATTTATGTATCGTATTTTACTATCCAAAAAATATTTGCTACTGTTAATTTTTAAAACTTGATAAAACTTCATGGAGTAATATGATGGATGAGCTTTGGTATTCTCCCATATATAAAAAAGGAAATTATAATCCCACGAATTCGCATTCGTTTTTAATGCGTATCCAGTAAATCCAATTTTATCAGGTTTAGGATAATTTGTTTTAACACCATTATTTTGTAAATATCTTTCAATTGCAAACATTATAATGTTCCCAGGTCATGAGTTTTCCAGCGTTCCCTATCAAAATCCCAAGAAACTGGCAGCATTTTAGCTTTAAAATCGTACAAAGCATCAAAAGCTATTCCCGGTGTGCTTGCCAATTCAACTGTCCGTAATACAATCCATGGAGGGACATCTGGATAATATTTGACAAGTCCATTGTAAAATTTGCGTTTAGTACCATCTTCACAATAAATCATTCGACACCCATGGATTGAAGTATGTTTTTGGATTCCTGTTTTAAATGGATATGCCTATAATCGCAATATCTATTTATCCGTTTCAAAAACCAAATCTTGGTTTCATATAAACTAGGGCTCAATAATGAAAATTCCTTGTCATTGCCATCCAAGCCTAAAATATTTAGAGTTGTCTCCAGATCAGCTTGCTTGAATTGACGAGGTTCTAAAGATTGTTTGCTTGTAATGTTAATAAAATGCAAAAATAATTTGACCCAATTTTTAATATGATATGAAATTAATGTTCCTTCTGGGAATCTAAATTCAACAGTTGGACGATGAAAATATTTCAATTTCAGGAATCTATAGTAATTAACAAAGTTTACAGCTAGTCTTCGATCCATATTATCATGTAATTTTGTTGTTTTAGGTCGGTAGTAATCCCAAACTTGAGTTGGAGTAAGTGTCATATCCTTAAATGGAGATGTTCTGCTATGAAAATTCCGACAACAATATTTGCTTCTTTTTCTTAAATCTGGAACGGATTGAAATACAATATCCTCAATACACAGCCAATTGAAAATAAATAAACCCATTTGTTCTTCTGAAAAATCACTTACATCCACATGCACATGTAAGCCACAATTGCTATTTACCTGCAAACCGGCTTGCTTAAGCTTTTTGGCCACATTGCAAATGTGAGCTAAATCTTTTGCCGTATAAGCTTTGTATGTATTTACTTCAAATCCACCTTCGTTAATTCCAAATTTATCGGTTTTCTTGCCACAGCTACCATCATGTTTTACATCCCAATAACTATTGTTGACAGTCGCCCTGTAAGCACAAGTTTTTACCGGTATCATGGAATTTTGTTCAATTATTCTTCTTATGTGGGCAATATTCACTTCATTGCCCATTTCCATTTCTATTCCGTAAAAACGCTTACAAGCCAATTTTTGAAATAAAATTTGCATCAAACATCTTCCAAGTTAGACCTTTGAAGACCTAGTCCTTGTGCAATTCTAGACAAAAATTGGTGTGTATACTTATCCTCAGATTCTAAAAGATCACATTTATCAACAATAATTTGTAAATTTAATTCATTCCACTTTTGCATTTGTTCGTGGGTTTTCAAATTAATTTCAAATTCTTTTTCAAAATATATTAATAAATTTTTAAATGCTTCTGCCATATCCTTGTTGACAGCTTTGACATTTCGAATGTGAATTACTAAAAAAATCAACAAAAGCAAATTCAATAATAAAACCACAAGCGTCATGAAAAATGTAATATCCATATAAAATTTTATGTTTTCAAAAAAAATAAATCAAGAAATACTGGTGGATATCAGATTTAAAAATGGATCATTAATCCAAGAATTGCTCCCAAACAATGCCAATTCATCATTTATAAATACATTAGGCAATATGGTCGTTCTGTTTCCAAGACCAATTTTTTGCTTGACATTAAGACTGACAGAGAAGTTAATTAATTTGTTTGAATTTACTGGACACATAACATTTGCAGGCATCCAGAAGCCTACTAATGTTTCTCCTGTGGCAACTGGACTTATCCTCTTGAACAAAATGTTCATTGTCCAAATGATGTCCTGATCAAAATTATCTAAATCATTTTTGCAATTCAAATTAATGCTAATTGTCCATCTTTCTGGCTCATAATTTGAACGGAGTTGTATAGTGTTAGAAAAAGACTTTTTATTTGTATCATAGTACAAAGGAATATTGTCTGATAATGTCAAAGCATTTCTTTGTAGATAGTTGTATAATATTGAACTTCTATTCAAGTTATGATTCAAAGCAAAATAAGTGGTAATTTCATCACAACCACAGGTGGATATTGTAGTCGTTCTGTTCTGCCGCTGCAAGATAGGAGTATCATCAATAGATGGAACTAAAATTACTGTGTCAAATGTAGCCAATGAAAAATCTAATTTGGCAGTCTCTGTAAAGTCTCCAAGGAAACTAGTCTTGTATGGAGCTTCACCACTTATGTTTATAACACCAGAACCTATCTTGTGAGTATCTGTCAAAATCCCATTTGAGCTTATCCCACCATTTCCTTTAATGTAAACCGTTCCTGAACCTTGAATGCTATTTCCAGACTTAGTCAGATTATATTTGGCATTACCGTTTAGTCTTACTCCACCCTGACCTAAAATTATTGACCCCGGACCAAAATAACCCATGGTTAATTTCGCCCTTGAATTGCCTGTGTATTGTACCAATAAAGGCTCTGCGCTCTTAGGTAAGTCTGCTAAATTAACCGGTATCCACCTGACATCATTTGGATCATACAATCCCAGTCTTTGTAAATATCTCTGATCAATTGTCTGAATGGGTTTGTTAAACTTTTCTATGGTTTTTATTGGCCAGATGTATGGTATTTCCAATAACTTTGCTACCAAATCCTTGAGATTTGTAGCTATTACATTCATAATTGATTTGGCGGGAGCCGGATAATTCATGCTAAATGCAGCAGTATCCTGACTTAAATTCCTTACATAGGTTTCTACTCTATAAACATATTGAATGCCCTGTCCTACATCGTAGTTAACTGGTAGAGTTAAACCAATATC
>Ga0169931_10011921_pt1 | contig 12147 bp, 9 predicted proteins | sample Kivu_15m_20L_FD_129675 | JGI IMG/M metagenome (GOLD analysis project Ga0169931, IMG submission 129675) | Freshwater microbial communities from Lake Kivu, Western Province, Rwanda to study Microbial Dark Matter (Phase II) - Kivu_15m_20L... | ecosystem: Environmental > Aquatic > Freshwater > Lake ...
CGCCAGCTTTGATCTGGAAGTATGGCTGCGTGAGGCCCTGGCCTGCGCCCGGGCCGGGGCCCATTGGGTAGGTGGGTGCTGCGGCAGCGGGCCGGAGGATATCGATCGGCTCAGGGCTGCCCTGGAAGAAACCACCGGCGCTTGAGGAAAGCCAGCCGGAAATACCGACACCGGGCTTGGCTCACCGCCTCTCCCTCGGCACGCCAAGACCCGGTTGGTCGGAGTAGCCTGAGACGATCAGGCCTTTGGATTGACAGCCCTGACCACCTCTCCCTTGGCCAGGATTGTCTTTCCGACGGTCAATTTGCATCCCCTGTGCCAATCAGAAAAAACTTGTTTGAAAACCTTCAAAAAATAGACTTAAGTTATTTCAATTAAAAAACTTATGGCTTTAAAAAATGATTCCTTCTTGAACCAATGAACCGGATCAGTCTTTGGTTTTTCCCCACGATTGCCTCATTTGTTGGCAACCGCCGCGCAAGATTTGGGCGCTTATTTTTTACAACCTTTGGAAGGGTTGTCAGGAAAAGCAGCCTGCCCATGGGCAGCCGATGGGTTAACTTGGAAAAAGAAAACTGACCCGGGGATTCGGTCGCGGAAACGGCAAATCCGGCGATCCGGTCCCGCGGCTGCGAAAGCGCCACCCCGATGTCCATCCAAAAACGACTGAAAAGCGAGTTGCCCTCGATCACCGAGGCGCTGGTTGGTTCCTACGCCCTGCACCCGCATTCCTGCCATCTGGGCTATCGGCCGCTGCCTTCCCGGGAAACCATCACCGCGGTCACTTGGGGCCTGCTGGACCTGATTTTTCCGGGATTCCACAAGCGGCAGGAACTGAGCCAGGAAAACATCACCTTCTTCGTGGGCGACCTGCTCGACACCCTGCACGATGATCTGGCCCGGCAGATCGCCCGGGCCCTGCTGCATGAGCGGGACAAGGGCCTGGGGGGTGGCTACAGCGGACCCGACGGCGAGGGGGACTGCCTTCGCGAGGGGCTGGAAAAATCGCTGGCGTTCCTGGCCCGGCTGCCTGCCCTGCGCCAAACCCTGGACGAGGATGTGCAGGCGGCCTTCGCTGGGGATCCTGCGGCGCGCAATTGCCAGGAGGTCATCTTTTGCTACCCCGGCATCGAGGCGGTGACCATCTACCGGCTGGCGCATGAGCTGTTCAAGCTGGAGGTGCCCCTCCTGCCGCGGATGATGACGGAACTGGCCCACTCCCGTACCGGCATCGATATTCATCCGGGGGCCCAAATTGGCCCAGGTTTGTTCATCGATCATGGCACCGGGGTGGTGGTGGGGGAGACATGCCACATCGGACGCCGGGTGAAGCTGTATCAGGGCGTGACGCTGGGGGCTCTCAGTTTCCCCCGTGATGCCGAGGGCAACATCATTCGCGGACGCAAGCGGCACCCCACCCTGGAGGACGAGGTGGTGGTGTATGCCAACGCCACGATTTTGGGGGGCGAGACCGTCATCGGGCACAACGCGGTGATCGGGTCCAGCGTCTGGCTGACGCAATCGGTGCCCCCTGGGACGGTGGTGACGATGGACAAGCCGTCCCTGCGCATTCGCGGGCCGGAGTCCCCCACGGCGGAAGACCCGCTCTTTTACCAGATCTGAAACGAATCCAAGCCGATGACCACCGTCTGGACCGTTGACGCGGAACATCCCGCCCCCGGGGACCTTGCTGAGGCGGCCCGGCTGCTGGCCTTAGGGTATCTGGTCGCTTTCCCCACGGAAACGGTGTACGGGTTGGGCGCCAACGCGCTGTCCGCGGAGGCCATCGACCGGTTGTACGCGGCCAAGGGCCGCCCCCGCGCCAACCCACTGATTGTCCATGTCGCCGACCCGAAAAGTGCCCGAAACCTCTGCGCCATCTGGACCGACAGCGCTGAACGCCTGGCGCAGGCATTTTGGCCTGGCCCCCTGACCCTGGTGCTGCCGCATGGTGGAAAAGTGCCCCCGGGTGTCACCGCGGGCGGGCACACGGTCGCGCTGCGGGTGCCCGCCCATCCGGTGGCCCAGACCCTGCTACGGGCGGCGGGCATCCCGGTGGCGGCGCCCAGCGCCAACCCGTCGGGGCGCATCTCCCCCACCCTGCCGGAACATGTCCTGCAGGGACTGGAAGGAAAAATAGCGGGGCTGGTCTCGGCCGGCCCCTGTGAACGCGGTGTGGAAAGCACCGTGATCGACCTGAGCGGTCCCCATCCGGTCCTGCTGCGTCCCGGCCCCCTGACACCGGAGGAAATCGCCCAAGTTTTGGGAATTCCTACTGAAAAACTCCTGATTTCAGCTGCTTTGGTGACCGACAGTCCTGAAAAATCTCCCGGCAGAATGGGCCGGCATTATGCCCCCAAGGCCCAGGTAGTCTGCGTCGCCACCCCGGAGGAGGCGCAGGCCTGGTGTGACCAGTGGACCCGCCAAGGCAAGCGCCACGCATGGCTGGCCTTGGACCCCGGCCCTGGGTCGATCCTGCTGCCCGCCAACCCGGCTGGCGCACTCCATTCGATATATAAAATACTGCACAAGATAGATGACGAGCCCATTGACTATATTGTCGCTGTGTTACCCCCGGCGGAGGGCCGTTGGCTGGCTTTTCGGGATCGGCTCCTAAGGGCCAGCCTAAGCCAATAGCCCAAAACCCTCAAGCGACCCATTAGACCCGCTCTATGCAAAGGTTATTTCTCGTGAAGAAGGAACGGCCTGTCGATAAGTGACGGGTTCAGGGGTGGTGGGTGGATGCCCTACGGCCTCACCGTATTGCAATGCCCGCTGTTTCTGGTAATCTAAGGGCAGTTTTAATCGGGAAAAAACGAAGTGGACCCGGGTGCTTTCTGGTTGCGGATTGTTCCGCGACTCGACGCCGGGCGACTGGGCTTGAAGAGGAAAAGATGGCTGTCACCAAGGAGCGTCGTAGCGAGATCATCGCAAAGTTCCAGAAGAAGTCCGACGACACCGGTTCGCCCGAGGTGCAAATCGCCCTCCTGACCGAGCGGATGAAGGAACTCCACTCTCACATGGAAACCCACAAGAAGGATCACGCCAGCCGGCGCGGTCTTTTGAAGATGGTGAGCCAGCGTGCGAGCCTTCTGAAGTACATCAAGAACAAGGATCCGAACCGCTACGCCAAGATCATCGCCGAGCTTGGCCTGAGGAAGTAGTTTTCAGAAGGCCCGGGGCCATGCAACCCCGGGCCTTGCCGTTTGGAAGGTCGACCCCCATTCCAACCGGCGACGGACCGCACTTCTCCTTTGAAACCGCGGTCCGCTGGCGCCCATGCGTGGCGCCCATTTCCCGCGGCAGTTCCCCTTGAACAATCCCGCGGCAAGCCCAGGGCGGCCCCCGGTCGGGTCCACCCCAGGCGGAGGTTGATGGCCAGGCGCCTTCCGGTGAAGGCGGGCCCGGCCCGTTCAGTTGATTTGAGACCTGACAAGCCGGAAATTGTGGCCGGCAGGCGGCGAGTGGCCGCCCGGCACCGGCAAACGCGGCCGGAAAGATCCGGCCTGACGCGAGACACACCAAAGGAAAGACACCGATGAAAATCACCCGTTTGGAATTGCCCCTGGGCGAGCGCAACCTGATCCTGGAAACCGGCAAGCTGGCCAAACAGGCCCACGGAGCCGTGGTGGTGGGCATGGGCGAGACCCTGCTTCTGGCCACTGCCTGCGAGGGCGGCGCCATCCCCGGGCGCGACTTCTTCCCGCTGACCGTGGACTACCGTGAGAAGACCTACGCGGCCGGCAAGTTCCCCGGCGGTTACATCAAGCGCGAGACCCGCCCCAGCCTCAAGGAAACCCTCACCTCCCGCCTGACGGACCGCCCGATCCGCCCGTTGTTCCCGGCGGACTACCTCAACGAGGTGCAGGTCCTCATCAGCACCCTGTCCGCGGACAAGCAAAATGACCCGGATGTGCTGGGCATGATCGGCGCCAGCGCCGCCCTGCACATCTCCCACATGCCCTTCCTCGAGCCCACCGGGGCCGTGCGCATCGGCCGGGTGAACGGGAAGCTGGTCACCATGCCCACCTACCAGGAACTGGAGGAGAGTGACCTCGACCTGGTGGTGGCCGGCACCAAGCATGCCATCACCATGATCGAGGGCTTCGCCCGGGAGATGCCCGAGGCCGACATGCTGGAGGCGATCGCCTTCAGCCACGAACAGATCAAGCTGGTCGTGCAGGCCATCGAGGACCTGCGCATCCAGGCAGGCCTGGGTCAGAAGGTCCTGCCCCCCGCACCACCCGCCAACCCGCTGATCGAGCAGATTTACGCCAAGCACGGCGCTGCCTTCAAGGCGGCCAAGTTCACCGAGGGCAAGGCCGAGCGCGCCAAGGCCGTCAAGGAACTGAAGGAGAAGATCAAGGCCGAGTACGCCGATCCTTCCGTCACCCCCGCGGTGGAACCCGCCAAGGTCTCCGCGGCCCTGTCGGCCATCGAGGAGAAGATCGTCCGCGAGGCCACCCTGGCCGGCAAGCGCATCGACGGCCGCGGTATGGATGACATCCGGCCGCTGCTGTGCGAGAACGGCCTCCTGCCCCGCGTGCACGGTTCCGCCCTGTTCCAGCGCGGCGAGACCCAGGCCCTAGTGACCGTCACCCTGGGCACCACCTCGGACGAGCAGCGCGTGGAAGGCCTCACCGAGGAGTTCTCCAAGAAGTTCATGCTCGACTACAACTTCCCACCCTTCTCGGTGGGCGAGTGCAAGCCGATGCGCGGCCCCGGCCGTCGCGAGTTCGGCCACGGCGCGCTGGCCGAGCGGTCGCTCCGCAGCGTGGTCCCCACGCCCGATGTGTTCCCCTACACCATCCGCCTGGTGTCCGACATCCTCGAGTCGAACGGCAGCTCCAGCATGGCGAGCGTCTGCGGCGGCACCCTGGCCCTGATGGACGCGGGCGTGCCCATCGTCAACCCGGTCGCCGGCATCTCCATCGGCCTGGTGAAGGAGGGTGACCAGCATGTCACCTTCGCCGACATCCAGGGTGATGAGGACCACTACGGCGACATGGACTTCAAGATCGCCGGCACCGGCCTCGGCATCACGGGCATCCAGCTCGACCTGAAGATCAACGGCATCTCCCAGGAGATCATCCGCGAGACCCTGGAGAAGGCCCGCGTCGCGCGCCGCAAGATCCTTCGCACCATGCTGGTCACGCTGTCGAAGCCGAAGGACGAGATCTCGCCCAACGCGCCCCGCCTGCTGACCACCCGCATCAACCCCGAGAAGATCGGCCTGCTGATAGGGCCGGGCGGCAAGAACATCAAGGCGATCCAGGAGAGCACCGGCGCCAAGATCGAGATCGAGGACGACGGCACCGTCTACATCTCGCACTCCGAGGCCGCCGGCGCCGAGGCCGCCAAGCGGCGTGTGGAGGCCATCACCGAGGAGGTGAAGGTCGGCCGCATCTACGACGGCAAGGTCACCTCCATCAAGGACTTCGGCGCGTTTGTCGAAATCCTGCCCGGCCGCGACGGCCTGTGCCACATCAGCGAGCTGGACCACGGTTATGTGGGCAGCGTCGGCGATGTCTGCAAGGTGGGCGACCTCATGCAGGTGAAGGTCATCGCCATCGACGAGCACGACCGCGTGAAGCTGTCCCGCAAGGTGCTGATCGAGCGCCCCGAGGGGATGCCCGAGGCCCCCGAGGGCGGCGAGCGCCCCGAGCGGGGTGATCGGGGCGACCGTGGTGACCGCGGAGACCGTGGCGGACGCGACCGCGGTGGACGCGGCGGCGACCGCGGCGGGCGTGACCGCGGTGGACGCGGTGGAGACCGCGGCGGCCGTGACCGTGGCCCGAGGGGTGACCGCGGCGGCGACCGGGGCGACCGTCCCGAGCGCGGTGGTGATCGTCCCGAAGGTGGTAACGGTGGCGACAACGGCGGCTCCAGCGACAACGGCCCCGGCCGTTCCGAAGGTGGCGAAAGCGGCGGCGAGGCCTGATTCGGCCCGCTGACCAACGACAGAATCCCGCCTGGGGCCGGCCCGTTTGACACGGGCCGGCCCCAGGTCCTTGTGTGCTATGATTTCAACAGGTTTCACACGGGAGGCGGGCCGTGCTTCTGGAGCATTATTCCGAACTGGCCGAAACCGCCGGCGTGTTCATCCACGAGATCAAGAACCACCTCTCCACCCTCACGCTCAACATGCAGTTGCTGGCGGAGGATTTTGAGAACCCCCAAACCCCGCGCGAACGCCGGGCCCTTGACCGGATCAACCGGCTCCAATCCGAATGCACGCGCCTGGTGGAAGTGTCGAATGACTTCCTGCGCTTCACCCGGGTGAAGGACCTGCAACTCCGGCCGTACGACCTGAGCAAGGTGCTTGAGGAACTGGTGGAGTTCTTCGAGCCGACCGCCCGGTCGGAAAACGTGCGGGTGAATGTGTACCTGCCCGCCGACCTGCCCCCGGTCCACCTGGACCCCGACCTGTTCAAGCAGGCGCTGCTGAACCTGCTACTCAACGCCCAGCAGGCGATGCCCCAGGGAGGCGAGATCACCCTGCTGGCCCGCGAGGAGGCCCCCTGGCTGGTGATGCAGGTCATCGACACTGGAAGCGGCATCGCCCCCGAGGTGCTGGAGAACATGTTCAAGCCGTTTTACTCGACCAAGTCGGGCGGAAGCGGCCTCGGGCTGCCCACCGCGCGCAAGGTACTGGAAGCCCACGGCGGCAGCCTGGAGGCTGAAAGCGCGCCGGGCAAGGGAACCCGGTTCACACTGCGGCTGCCGATTCGTCCGCCCATCCTCACGCCCGCCGGCCCCGCAGACCTGGTAGTCGAGACACCCAGCAGGGACTCCCAACCATGAACATCCCCACCGGCAAGATCCTCGCCTGCGTCAACGGTGTGATCGGTCCGGCGGAAACCGCCACCGTCAGCGTGCTTGACCGCGGCCATATCTTCGGCGACGGCATCTACGAGGTGGTCCGGGTCGACAAGGGCCGCCTGCACGGGATCGATCGCCACTGGCGCCGCCTGGACCGCAGCCTGCGCGCCCTGCAGATGCCGGCGCTCGACCTGAACCTGCTGCGCTCGCAGGTGGAAGCCACCCTGGCAGCCTCCGGCCACTCGGACGCGATGGTCTACCTGCAGGTCACCCGGGGGACCGCGCCGCGCGCCCACGCCTTCCCCGCCGACACGCCCGCCAACACGCTGATCCTTGTCCAACATTTTCCGGACGACAAGGCCCCCCTGCGGGAAAAAGGCGCCGGGGTGATCACCCATCCCGACCTGCGCTGGGCCCGGTGCGACATCAAGAGCATCAACCTGCTGGGCAGCGTTCTGGCGGCGGAGGCGGCCAAACGCGCCGGCTGCGTGGAAGCCGTGCTCATCCGGGAGGACGGCACCGTCACCGAATGCGCGCACTCCAGCCTTTTCGCCGTGGCAGATGGCGTGCTGCGCACCCACCCTTTGGACCACCGCATCCTGCCCGGCATCACCCGCGAAATCGTGCTGGAGATCGCGGCGGACCTGGGAATCCCCTGCCGGCAGAAGGCACTGCGCCCGGACGAGTTGCGGTGCGTGGAGGAGTTGTTCCTCACCAGCACCACCTCCAAGGTGTTGCCACTGGTGACGCTGGATGGAAGGCCTGTGGGTGCCGGCAAGCCAGGGCCGGTCACCTGCAAACTGCGCGACGCCTTCGAGGACTGGGAAAAGGCCGACGCGCTGCGCACCCCCTCCGCCGCCGCACTAAACGCCGGGGAGCTTTAGGGCGGGCCTCAGGCCCCCAGCCAGCAGCCGTGGAAACCGGCCGGAACCCGCCGGGGCAGAAGTACCTTCGCCACCGGTTCGGCGCTGAATGATGCCGCATCGATCACCCACAGGTGCGCCGGTGAATCCCCCGGTGGCTGGACCAGGGCCAGCAGGTGCCCCTCATCCTCCCCCGCACCGCCCGGCCGTGGAACAAACACCGCTTCCCCTCCCCGCCAGCCGGCGGGCAGGTCCAGGCGGCTGGTGGTGTTCCTGAGCAGATCCTGCTTGCGCCAGCCGCCGAAATCGGTCCGCAGGGTGTAGGCGAAACGGGTCGAACGGCTGGTCCGGTCCTCCCGCATCCGGGGCATCTCGCTTCCCGGATCGTCCAGGGGACCTTCGGACACCCGCGAGGTAGCCAGATTGATCTCGTAGCGCCACAGCCTGGGGCCGTACTGCACGGGCGGTTCGGTCGCCTCGCCCGCCAAGACTTCCGAGGGGAACCTGGGCATGCGGCAGGCGACCAAGGTCACCGTGCCCGCATCTTGCCAGGCATTCAGCGTGTGGAAAACCGAACCCGGGCTGACCGGAAACCAGCGGGGTTCTCCACCGGCGCGTGGGACCAGACCAATGCGGCCTCCCAGTTCCGGCCGCCACCCGAAGACACCCTTGCCCATCGCCAGGTTCGCCAGCGAGAAAGTCTGGGGCATATCCAGAAACACGGCGTGATCCGGTGTGATGGCAAAATCATGCATCATGACCGACCGGGGCAGATCAATCTCGCGAGTGGTCTTCAGTCGTCCGCCGGAGTCCAAAATCCCCATCTTCAGGAACGGTTTGGCCGGACCGTAACCGAAAAAAACCATCTCGCCGGTGACAGGGTCAATCTTCGGGTGGGCGGTGAACCCTCCCTTCCATGCGCCGGCCAACGGATCTGCCCCCAGCGTGGCCAGGCTTTTCGGGTCCAGCCGGTGTGGAAAACCGCCTTCCCACAAGGCCCACAGCTGATCATGGTGCCAAACCAGTGCCGTGTTGGCGGCGTTCTTGTATCCGTCCCGCCCGCGGGATACGCGCGCCAGGTCGGGCAGTTCCATCAGCCCGGGGAAGAGGGACTTGCCGGCTTTCTCCTCCTCCTCCAGACCGGCGGTCCGGACATAGCGGCACCGGTAACTGGCCGGGCACCTCGCGTCGTCTGGAGTGAGATGGACCGCATGGACCATGCCGTCCCCGTCAAACCAGTGGTAACGCCCTTTGGGCTTGAAGCGCGGGTTGGGTCCGTTGCGCAGGTACGAGCCGCGCAGGTGGCCGGGCAGCTTGCCCTCCACCCGCAACCGCTCCGCCTGGGTTTCACCCGCCACAGGCGCATGGAAACCCTGCAAAAACGGGTTGCCCGGCTCTTCACCGGCGGCCAGGGCGGCGGGGGAAACTCCCAGGGCAATGAGGGCCTGGCGGCGGTTCAGCAGCGTCTCTGAGCATTCATTCATGGGGCGCCAACGGGCTTCAGCCGCAGGGTTTCCCGGGTCAGGCCAACCACCGCGAACCGGTTGACCGTCTTGCCCTCCCGCACTTCCAGCGTCGGTGCCTCACCCGGTTTGGCGGGGTCCAACAGCTTCCATGAACCTTCCTTCAATTGGTGGCCGTCGGAGGGGGAAGGCCACATGTAGCGGCATTTCCCGTCACCCTTCAGGTCGTATTCCATCCGGAAGCGGCTGGGTCGCGGCGAAAAGGTGCCCTTGGCCCGGTAGACCTGCACCCCTTCGGCATCCTCCTCCCGGGCATGAATCCAATGGCGGACCAGAGCCTTTTCGGTAACCGGTTCCCCTTGGCCCTGATGCGGAGCGATCGAGGCCAATGTCCAAGCCAAAGCAATCAGCATGGATCCACCCCTTTGGATAAGTTCTTCCAGGAACCCCCAATAACCCGACCTCCTTGGATTTTATGCAACCCAAAGCATGTCGGGGTGCAATGCGAGAACCGCCACTTTGGCACCCGACCAAAATGCCCCCTCTGAGGGCCTACGCCAAAATGACAGGTGGCTGATCTTTCCTGAGAACGCAGGGGGCTAATAAATCCTTTAAAGCATTGAAATTATTAGGCTTAAGTCAAATTACGGACACTTTCAATCCATTGGCATGGGTCTTGCTCCAATCTGGACAAGTGATGGTTTGGAGGAATCCGCGAAACAAGGGAACGCCGGTGAGGAGTTTGCCAGTGGTTGGCAGGCCCAGCCGGCCGCGACAAGACAACCCGGTGTCGGCCAAGCCAGGCACATGCCGACCGGCCCCGGATGAAGGGAGAGGAAACAATGGCTGAAGAGAAAATCATTGGTATCGACCTCGGCACCACCAACAGCGTGGTGGCCGTGATGGAAGGCGGCGAGGTGAAGGTGATCGCGAATGCCGAAGGCAACCGCATCACCCCCAGCGTGGTGGCTTTTACCGACAAGGGTGACCGTCTGGTGGGCGACCCCGCCAAGCGTCAAGCGGTGACCAACCCGCGCCGGACAATTTACAGCATCAAGCGTTTCATGGGCCGCCGCCACAAGGAGGTGGAGGCCGAGGAGAAGCTGGTGCCCTACAAGATCGTCGGCGGTGCCGACGACCTGGTGAAGGTGGACATCGACGGCAAGAACTACACGCCGCCCGAAATTTCCGCCATGATCCTGCGCAAGCTCAAGGAGGCCGCCGAGGCCTACCTGGGCCACACCGTGCGCAAGGCTGTGATCACGGTCCCCGCGTACTTCAACGACGCGCAGCGCCAGGCCACCATCGAGGCGGCCCAGATCGCCGGCTTCGACACCGAATGGGAGATAGAGGATCCCCAGACCGGCAAGAAGACCAAGCAGCGGATGCGCATCATCAACGAGCCCACCGCGGCCAGCCTGGCCTACGGCATGGACAAGAAGGCGAACGAGAAGATCGCGGTCTTCGACCTGGGCGGCGGCACCTTCGATGTGAGCGTGCTCGATGTGGGTGACGGCGTTTTCAAGGTGGAATCCACCAACGGCGACACGCACCTTGGCGGCGACGACTTCGACCAGGTGATCATCGACCACATCGCCGAGGAGTTCAAGAAGGACCACGGCATCGACCTGCGCAAGGACCAGATGGCCCTGCAGCGGCTGAAGGAGGCCGCCGAGCGGGCCAAGAAGGACCTGAGCCAGCAGACCAGCACCGATGTGAACCTGCCGTTCATCACGGCCGACGCCTCGGGGCCCAAGCACCTGATGCTGAACCTCACCCGGTCCAAGCTGGAACAGCTTTGCCACGGCCTGATCGAGAAGCTGAAGGGGCCGGTGCTGAAGGCCCTGCAGGACGCGCGCCTGAAGCCCTCGGAGATCAACGAGGTGGTGATGGTGGGCGGTATGACCCGCATGCCCGCCGTGCAGCAACTGGTGAAGGAGCTGTTCGGCAAGGAAGGCCACCGCGGCGTGAACCCCGACGAGGTGGTCGCCATCGGCGCCGCCATCCAGGGCGCCCAACTGCTCCTGGGCAGCAAGTCGGATGTGCTGCTGGTGGACGTGACCCCGCTGTCGCTGGGCCTGGAGACGCTTGGCGGCCGCCTGACCCGGCTGATCGAGCGGAACACTTCCATCCCCACCGAGAAGAAGCAAGTCTTCTCCACGGCCGCGGACAACCAGACCGCGGTGACCATTAGCGTCTACCAGGGGGAGAGCGAGCTGGCCAAGAGCCCGGTCAACCGGCTATTGGGCGAGTTCAACCTGGAAGGCATCGCCCCCGCCGCGCGCGGCGAGCCGCAGATCGAGGTGACCTTCGCGCTGGACGCCAACGGCATCCTGAAGGTGACCGCGAAAGACCTGGGCACCGGCAAGGAGGCCCATGTCGAGATCAAGGGCTCGTCCGGCCTGAGCAAGGACGAGGTGGAGCGCATGCGCAAGGACGCCGAGTCGCACGCCTCGGACGAGAAGCGCAAGCTGGAATTGATCGACGCGCGCAACGAGGCGGACAACACCGCCCACCGGGTGGAACGCTTCCTGAAGGAGAATGATGCCAAGTTCTCCGAGCAGCACAAGGCTCCCCTGCTGGCGGCGATCAACACCGTGCGCGAGAAGGCCAAGACCGAGGAGGTGGAAGCCATCAAGCGCGCCACCCAGGAACTGCAGGCCGCCTTCAATGCGGCGCTGCAGCACCAGTCCCCCGGTGCAGGCGATGCCGGCGCGGGCGCCAGCCCAGCTGGCGGCGCCACAGGCGGCGGATCCGGCGACGATGTGATCGACGCCGAGTTCGAGGTGAAGAAGTAAGGCGCCCGGCCCCGCGGCCGTTCCAACGCCCCTTCCCGTCCGGGAAGGGGCGCTTTTTTTTTGGAAAAACCAATATATTTAGGACTTACGCAGTTGGCCCGAATTGGCTTTGCCTATTTCATTCAATTTGACTATCTTTGGCAGCTGTGAACAAGCCAAAAGTCACCGCTGAAGACTTCATCGACTTTCTGGTCGCCACGC
>Ga0169931_10011922_pt1 | contig 12147 bp, 12 predicted proteins | sample Kivu_15m_20L_FD_129675 | JGI IMG/M metagenome (GOLD analysis project Ga0169931, IMG submission 129675) | Freshwater microbial communities from Lake Kivu, Western Province, Rwanda to study Microbial Dark Matter (Phase II) - Kivu_15m_20L... | ecosystem: Environmental > Aquatic > Freshwater > Lake...
GTTTATTGACCACAGCACGGGCAATGGCCACACGTTGCTGTTGACCACCACTCAATTGATGTGGCTTACGATGCGCGTAAGCTGCGAGTTTCACCATGCTTAATGCTTCATCAACCAACTCGGGAATTTCTCGCTCAGCAGTATGTTTACAGCGCAAACCAAAAGCCACATTATCAAACACACTCATATGAGGAAATAATGCATAATTTTGAAATACAGTATTGACATAACGATGATTGGGCGGGATATTAGCCACATCTTGACCGCCAATTAAAATTTTGCCACTGCTTGGCTCTTCAAACCCAGAAATTAAACGCAATAAGGTAGTCTTACCGCAACCAGAAGGCCCAAGCAAGGTTAAAAATTCACCATTCTTGACGGTGAAATGAATATGATGCAGCACACCGGTATTATGGTAGTACTTCGACACATCAATCAGCTCAATAATATTTTCATTCATTAACTGAGAAAATCCAAATAGCAAATGGAAGTAATTATGCGCGAAAAATGCCGGTTTGCCAATTTAAAAAAATGAGTTGTCAGAGCAATATATACTCAAATAACCTGAAGACGCTGGTTTTTTGGGATTACCTCTCCCCTTGCGGGGGCGAGGTAAAAAGCCAGTGTCTTCAGGTTGTTTGAGTATAGTAATGTCAGTTTTTGTAGTTTAGCGTGAGTAAGCTGAGTGCTGTCATTTACGAAAAAATTGCATTTCATTATTGTTTTTAGTAAAATTTGACTGAACGATCAATTTTTTCCGATGCGCTACAATGAAATCTTTAACAAAAATAGTAATGAGTGGTTTATTTTATTTATCCTTACCTGTTTCAGCATGGGCATGGCATGAATCTCCGGTGGTATGCGGCCATGAAATGGCTATCCAAGATGGCAACATTTATGGCAACTTACATTATGGCCTGCACTGGTTTCATGACGAAATTACGAATCAAGGATCAATTTCTTATTGTGATGCCGATCCACAACTATATTTCGATCCCAGTAAAAAACATACCATGATTTTTGTCCATGGCTTTTCTCCTTACAGCGTTAAAAATAATACGCGTTTTAATTTTGATGCCAATGACCTTGCCGGACCGAATGTAACAGATTTAGTAGCACCTTGGTTAAATGGCACATCAGGAGATCATCAACCCTGGAATGTGGGTATTTTTTATTGGAATCAATTTGCTGATGAACAGCCGACATCATTGGATATGCTCCATCCTGTGCAAACAGCAGAAGCTAAAATATGGCGCACCGATGGGCCAGGAAATATGCGTTGGCGTGACAACCAAGGAGGCGTACATAATTATCCGCGCAATGTACGACAAGATATGGCACATATTTTAGCCAATCAATATCTTGATGAATTAACAGAGTATGCACGGCACAATCCTACAGCAGACATGCGTTTGGTCGGTGAATCATTGGGTAGCCAATTAGTGATTCATGCAGCACGAATTATTGCCGATCAAGTGGATGCAGCAGGCAGTCATTTACCAAAGAATCTCATTCCAAAACAAGTGGTAGTGCTTGATCCTATAGTCACTAAAGATGGCAATGATGAAACCCGTTTACAAACCTTGCTGCAAGATATTCAATACTTGAAGCAAGATGGCGTGATTTTTTCAGGATATCGCACTTCAGATATCGGCTTACATGATGAATTCTCAGACAACACACGCTTGCTGAAACAAATGGCTTTTTCTGAAGATAAGCCTGCAGAGTGCGTTTACCCTGGCACAGCAAACCTAAAAAATCAGCATACTTTTGCGATTTGGTGGTATTTATTGTCTTATACTTTGGATAGAGTGCCGGTTTCTAATGCAGAACAAATCTATTCTGCTCCTTTTGCCAATATGCCAGACAATGACCTCAAACATTTTATGGATGATCAGGTTAAATTTGTATCAAATAACGCCGGTTTCACACCGGGGCAAGGTGAATGCAAAACCGATGCAGAATCTATTGGTAGAGAATGGCTTCATTGGACAATGAAAGTGGTGGAGAAAGATGCACCACGATAAAAGCATTGCTTGATCAAACTCTACAAAAAATACTCCGCCATTGCGGGCACAAGCCCAGCAATGGCGGTTATTAGTCAAACCATCAACTCATCGCCTGTATGTTGCAACAAACCGTAACGCACTTGCCCTGCTCCTTGGTTTTTTAAAACCACCCAACAAGTAGGCAGCTGTGAGAGATCAAAATTTTTTTCTACTTCGAAATACACTCTGTGCTCTTTAGCTAATAAATGCTCATCAAGAAGATGTTGCAGTGCGGGCAGCAGTAAATTTTGCTTGAAGGGTGGATCGAGAAACACTACATTAAAATAATTGCTGAAAAAATTTTGTGTTAAAAAATCTCCTACACTGCCTTGCCAGCTGGATAAATTAAGGCAAACGGCATTTTCTTTCAGTGCTTTTAACAAAGTAGGATTGCGCTCTACCGCATAAACTTGTTTAGCGCCGCGAGATAATGCTTCAAACCCCAGTGCACCACTACCGGCAAAAGCATCTAAACAAACTGCATCGCGGATTTCATGCATCAGCCAATTGAACAATGTTTCACGCACACGTTGTGGCGTGGGGCGAATGGCAACATGGTTGGGAAATTTAATCAAGCGGCCGCGCAACCTGCCAGCAATGATCCTTACCTGCGGGGTTTTACTCATCATTTTTACGATAAATCACCACCAAGTGCCCGACTGTTTGAATGATGTCTGCTTGATGCTGCGCAACAATAGCGCCAATAAAACTCTGACGCTGTGCTTTATCTTCTGCATTGACACGAATTTTGATCAGCTCATGTGCAAGCAGCGCTTCGTCAATAGCGGCATGCACTTCTGGCGTTAAACCATGTTGACCAATAATGACTACGGGGTGTAGCTGATGTGCTTGACGTCGCAATTGAATTTTTTTTGCTTGAGGCAACATGTTTGAGCACCTTAAAAATAATAATTAGATTGCATGATAGAATATGCGCTTTATTTTGACAAGATTGAGTTGCTGTTATGCCTCGTCAACTTGAGTTTAACCCTGCAAAAAATTCAGATCTCCAATTTGAGCGCCGTGTGCTAAGGCTAACTTGGTTCTTACTCATCTGCATCCTATTATTGGCGTGTCGCTTATTTACCTTACAAATTATTAAACATCACTATTACCTAGATCAAGAAGCCCGCAACCGCTCTAATTTACTGATTTTGGAGCCACGCCGTGGCATCATTTACGATCGCAATGGCGTGGTGCTTGCCAAAGATATTGCTGTGTATCGCTTAAGCATTGAACGCGACAAAGTAACCAACTTAAAAGAAACCTTGAAACAGCTGAGCACACTACTTTCCATCAGCCCCAAAGAGATTCAAATCTTTTTGAAAGATATCAAAAACCATCCTCGTTTTGCACCGATTCCGCTTATTATCCGCATGAACAATGAGCAAATTGCCAAATTTATGTTGAATCAATATCGCTTTCCAGGTGTATCAGTACAAACCGGTTATTTGCGCAATTACCCATTGGGTGCAGCGTTTTCTTCAGTGTTAGGCTATGTCAGCCGTATCAACCCTAAAGAATTACAGCAAGTCGATCCGCAAAATTACAGCGCCAGCACCAACATTGGCAAAGTCGGGATTGAAAAATATTTTGAACCTTTGCTGCACGGTCAAGTAGGCGCAGAAAGAATACAAATGGGTGCAACCGGTGAGCAAAATCCATTACTCAACAATACACCCGCAACCCCGGGCAAGAATATTACCTTAACCATAGACAGTCGATTACAACAAGCTGCTTATGAAGCATTACAAGGCGCGCGCGGCTCAGTCGTAGCAATTCAACCAAAAACTGGTCAAATTTTAGCGCTGGTTTCTAGTCCCAGCTATGATCCCAATTTATTTGCTTCGGGCATTGATTACAAAACTTATCAAACGTTACATGATGATCCCGCTGAGCCACTGTATAATCGCGCTGTTCGAGGCACCTTTGCTTTCGGCTCTACCATCAAACCATTCTATGCATTGCAAGGCCTGGAAAGCAAAACTATTACTCCTAGCTTTACTATTTTTGATCCCGGTTATTTTACCTTACCTGGCGTCTCGCACATTTATCATAACTGGACTTGGTCGGTAAAACATCATGGTCAAGGAACAGTTAATGTAGTTTCAGCATTAGAGCAATCCAATGACACTTTCTTTTTTACTCTGGCGATAAAAATGGGTATTGCTAAAATGGCGGCCATATTAAATGATTTTGGTTTTGGTAAAAAAATCGGTATTGAAATGCCTGAAGAATCAACCGGGTATATTGGCACACCAGAATGGAAGCGTACAAAAAAACACCAGGCATGGTATCCCGGTGACACACTGGCAGCCGGCATTGGCCAAGGATATATGACAACCACCACGTTACAATTAGCACAAGGAATCAGCACGATTGCCATGCGTGGTCAACGCATGCAACCTACTTTATTATTGCAGACAGAATCACCTAACGGCGAAATCACACCGCAGCCCAATCAATCACTACCGGCTATTCAATTGGCTGAAAGCAGTTGGGATGTGGTCTTAGACGGCTTAAAACGCGTGATTGCTGTCGGCACTGGCTCATACCATTTTGGCCAACCGCTCCTCGTCAAACCAATCTATAGCGCTGCAGGAAAAACCGGGACAGCACAAGTGGCAGGATTAAACGGCAAAAAATATGACAAGCATGTTGCCTATAATCTGAGAGACAATAGTCTGCTTGAAGTATTTGCGCCAGCAGACGATCCAGAAATTGCTGTGGCGGCTATTGTCGAACATGATGAAACTGCAGGTTTGGTCGCAAGAAAGGTAGTGGATTATTACTTGCTCAATATTTTAAAAAAATATCAGCAACAACCACCAAGCGATCAAGACATTGAACAAGACACAACATGAACCTTAACTGATGATCATACCCGATTGGCCAGCGCCGAAAAATATTAAGGCATATACTTACACTAAACTTGATATGCCTCCGCAAGTTCATTTACTGCAACAAGAACATAGCAATAACGTCATTACCTTGCCAGAAGAAAAAAATCTATTGCATGCTGATGGTGTTTATACTAATCATGTTGATACGCCATGCAGCATCAAAACAGCCGATTGTCTGGCGATTTTGCTATGCAATCAACAAGGCACCGAAGTAGCCGCTTTACATGCCGGCTGGCGAGGCCTCGCTCAACATATTATTGCCATCGGCTGCAAAAAATTTATTGCCCCTCCTGCTGAATTAATCGCTTGGCTGAGTCCTGCTATTTGTGCGGCACATTATGAAATAGACCATCTTGTGTATGATGCTTTTGTGACAGACGATGCTGCTTTTGCCTCCTGTTTCAAACAAAATCGCCCAGGTCATTGGCATTGCGACCTATTTGCCCTAGCACGGTTACAGTTAGAGCAAGCAGGCGTACAACATATTTTTGGCGGTGGCATATGCACTTTTGAACAAGAACACACGCTTTATTCCTACCGACGAGAACCAGACAATCCCGGACGATTGATTCATACTATTTGGAATCAATTTAAGGTTTCCCCCCATGACGAAGAGCCCGCGGCAAGCCGCGGGGTATTCGTGAATTAAAATCAAATCAACAATTCTCGAGCATGAATTGTCTTACCCGCAAGCAAAGGTGCAAGCGCCAAGCGGGTAAGGCGTTTTGCTACTGTGATCGCTTCTGCAACATGCCAATTTTGCGCCGCGATAGTTAATAAAATTTTTCCTGAAAAACAGAATGGGTCTGTTGCTTGCACATTGGGTAAAATTTGAAAGCCATTTTTTGCATCATAACGATAATAACAAGCTTCATCGAGTTCAGAAAAATGAATACCATAGCCCAGCTCTTCTAATAATATGAACTCAAATTGCCGCAAAACAATTCTTGGGTCTTGGTTTTTAGCAAGCTTGAGCAAAGTGTAATGATAAGCTTGAAATAAAGCGGGATGCGGGTCGTGACGATGTAATGTCACATGTAACAATTCATTTAAATATAATCCGCACACCACAGCCTGCCCCGATAAAAAATAAGGCAGCTCGAGGCGCTCTACTTGGGTGATATTTAATAATTCGGATTGACCTTGCACATTCACTTGCAAAAAATTAAAACATTGCAATAAAGAACGAGTGGGTGATTTACTACGGTAAGCGCCTTTAGCAATGGCACTGAGACGACCCAGCTTTTCGGTAAAAAGTTCTAACAATAATGAAGTTTCGCGAAAGGGCCGCGCATGAATCACATATGCTGTCAGCCCATCATGCTTCTGCCTCACAATCAATAAACCGATGCGATAAACCCTGGCTTTTTTACTTTTACCCAGAGTTTTAAAAATATTTTTTGATCCCAAAATTTTTCTAAATCTAGACGCGCTTCAGTGCCAATGACTTTCAAACGCTCGCCTCTCTTACCGACAATAATAGCTTTTTGACTTTCTTTATCAATCCAAATCGTCGCGTAAATATGGAGTATATGATTTTCCATTTCATAACGATCTATTTCAACTGCACAGGAATAAGGCAGTTCTTGGCCTGTGTGACGCATGATTTTTTCTCGAATCACTTCACGTGCATAAAATTTCTCTGAAACATCAGTCACGACATCTTCAGGAAAAACAAAAGGCCCTTCTGGCAATAAATCGCGCAATACTTGCAACAAATAATCCACATGAAAACCATCTTTTGCTGAGCACGGAATACAAGCCGCTTCAGGCAACTCTGCTGAAAGCTTTGCTGCCAAGGCAAATAATTGCGCCTCGTCTACTTGATCTTTTTTATTGAGTGCAATGACCAATGGTTTATTTTGCACTGTTAATTTTTCTGCGATGATTTCATCATCTGCATTAAATTTAGTGCTGTCTACTACCCAAAGCAAAATATCTGCTTCATCAATGGTAGCTTTCGCTGCACGGTTCATCAAACGATTACTGTATTTTTGTATGCTCTGATGCAAGCCTGGTGTATCAATAAAAATTAATTGTTTATTTGCTTCAGTACAAATACCTAAAATTTGCTGCTGGGTGGTTTGTGGCTTAGATGAGGTGATACTTACTTTCATTTGCAAAAAACGATTGAGCAAAGTAGATTTACCAACATTCGGCCTGCCAATAATTCCTATGGTACCGCAAAAACTATCCATTTTAAGACCTTTTCTTAAGCAAGTTATTTAAAAAATCAGCAGCTGCTTTTTGTTCGGCAATACGGCGGCTACTGCCCTCACCGACGGTTTCTTCTCTGAACCCTGGCACAGAACAAGATACATAAAAAATTTGCGCATGATCTTTTCCAGAAATTTTAACAATTTTATAAAACGGCAAATCCAATTGCGCTGCTTGCAAATATTCTTGCAGCATGGTTTTAGCATCTTTTTTGATTTTAAATTGACTGGCATCCGCTAAACGTTTTGTAAACCATGTTTCAACTAACTGTTGACAAACTGTTAAGTCAGAATCCAAATAAACACCTGCAATTAAAGCCTCTATTGCGTCAGCTAAAATAGATTTGCGCCGAAAACCACCTGACCTTAATTCGCCAACACCTAATATCAAAAAAGAACTTAAATCAAATTCTGTCGCGAGCGCTGCTAAGGTTTCTTCACAGACTAATTTGGCACGATAACGACTTAACTCCCCTTCTTTTGCATGCGGAAATTTTTTATATACAGCGTGCGCAATAATAAAATTTAAAATAGAATCGCCCAAAAATTCTAAACGTTCGTTGTGTTCCACACGCATACTGCGATGCGTTAAAGCCTTTTGCAACAGCTGCTGACTGTTAAAAGAATAGCCAAGCTTACGCTCAAGTAGTTTTAAATCCGGCTTCATACAATACTCTTGAAGAACCGATGAAAGCGAAAATTATGGGTTTGATTATCCCAACTCACGATAATATATTGTGCGCGACCAATAATATTTTGTTCTGGCACAAAGCCCCAAAAACGGCTGTCATTACTGTTGTCGCGATTATCACCCATAGCAAAAAAACTGTCTTTCGGCACCACAATATTTTCAAAATCGCCACTAATGTTCACGCCAGGTCGAACAAAAATGTCATGATCTATGCCATTTAATTGTTCATCTTCTTCTACAACCGGCCAAGGCCCAGCGCTGCCTTCATCTTGATCTTGCGCGTTGCGCACAAATTTTTGTGGCATTTCTTTACCGTTAATGTATAACACTTTATTGATATAACTGATGCGATCACCCGGCACAGCAACAATGCGTTTGACTAAATCTATTGTGGCATCATTCACCGAACGAAACACCACAATATCGCCAATTTTCGGTTCATTTATTTTGACAATTTTTGTATGAAGCACAGGTAAACGCAGGCCGTAGGTAAATTTGTTCACAGCAATAAAATCACCCACCAACAAAGTTGGTTTTAAAGATCCAGAAGGAATACGAAAACCTTCATACAAAAAAGAGCGAATAATTAATACTGCAAACAATACCCAGAAAAATGATCGGGCATATTCAATGATTTTTGGCATCGTGGTGATGTTTGCCACTGCACGTTTTTTTGCCAAATACACCGCATCAGCGAAATAAATGAGCCCGGAGAGTATGACTAATAAAGTGAGAATCAATTCAAAATAAGCCATGATGCTAAAACCGTGTTCCATAAAAGTTTCCTTAATAAATTAAAAATATCTGTTACCATGGGTATTATTAGGCTATCACGACTCAATCTTCAGCACTGCCAAAAAAGCTTCTTGCGGAATTTCCACCGAACCAATTTGTTTCATGCGCTTCTTACCTTCCTTTTGCTTCTCCAATAATTTCTTTTTGCGGGTGATATCACCACCATAACATTTAGCCAAAACATTTTTCCGCAAAGCACTTACTGTAGAGCGTGCAATGATTTGCGCGCCAATGGCTGCTTGAATCGCCACGTTGAACATTTGTCTTGGCACCAGCTCTTTCATTTTTTCCACTAACTTTCTTGCTTTGTATCCGGCTTGATCACGATGCACAATCAGTGATAACGCGTCGACACGATCACCATTCACTAAAATATCAAGCCGCACTAATTTCGCTGGCTGAAAACGAATGAAGCTGTAATCCAAAGAAGCATAGCCGCGTGATACTGATTTTAAGCGATCAAAAAAATCTAACACAATTTCATTCATAGGAATTTCATAAGACAACGAAACTTGACTACCCAAATAAAGCATTTTGGTTTGTATGCCACGGCGTTCAATACATAATGAAATCACTTGGCCTAAATATTCTTGTGGCACTAAAATATTGACTAAAGCAATTGGCTCGCGCATTTCTTTAACAATGGCTTCACTCGGTAATTTCGAGGGGTTATCGACTAAAATCACTTCGGATTTATTGGTTTCCACTTCATAAATAACTGTAGGTGCGGTAGTAATAAGATTTAAATGATATTCTCGCTCAAGCCGCTCTTGCACGATATCCATATGCAACATGCCTAAAAATCCACAGCGAAAACCAAAACCTAGAGCATCAGAGCTTTCTGGCTCGTAATACAATGCAGAATCGTTTAAACGTAATTTTGCAAGCGCATCGCGAAACGCTTCAAAGTCATCTGAACTGACTGGAAATAAACCTGCATAGACTTGTGGCTTAATCCGCTTAAAGCCTGGCAAAGGCTGCTGCGCTGAATGAGAGGCATGCGTGATGGTATCGCCTACCGGTGCACCATCAACTTCCTTGACATTGGAAATAATAAAACCTACTTCGCCCGCACGCAATACCGAAACATCTTGTGGTTTTGGGGTATAAACACCAAGCTTGCTCACTTCATAACTACGCCCAGTAGACATCACTTTGGTTTTGTCGCCCACACGTAACGTGCCATTTTTCACGCGCACTAATGTCACCACACCCAAATAATTATCAAACCAGGAATCAATAATCAACGCCTGCAATGGGCCATCTGCATCACCCGCTGGCGCTGGAATTGTTGCCACCAACTGCTCTAATACTTCACGTACCCCCAAACCACTCTTGGCACTAATTGGTAGCGCATGCTGCGCAGGAATACCGATAATTTCTTCAATTTCATGAATCACACGCGCAGAATCGGCTTGCGGCAAATCCACTTTATTGAGCACAGGCAATACCTCTAAACCTTGCTCTACCGCGGTATAACAGACGGCTACCGTTTGCGCTTCAACGCCTTGCGCTGCATCAACAACCAGCAATGCGCCTTCGCAAGCAGCAAGTGAACGCGACACTTCATAAGTAAAGTCAACATGACCTGGGGTATCAATAAAGTTTAGCTGATAAGTTTTGCCATCTTTTGCTGTGTAGTAAAGCGTGACACTGTGTGCTTTAATCGTAATGCCACGTTGACGTTCAAGTTCCATGGAGTCCAGCACTTGCGCCTCCATTTCACGCTCAGCAAGACCGCCACAAATTTGAATGAAGCGATCAGCCAGCGTCGACTTACCATGATCGATATGCGCAATGATTGAGAAGTTTCTAATTAAATCTAAAGAATAAATGTGCGTCATGTTGTGCGACGAAATAAGTTACAAAAATAATAAGCAAAATAACTGCCCCACATGCCTACTAGCGCACCCGTTAACACATCACTGGGATAGTGTCGATACAACACCACGCGTGAAGCGGCGCAAATGAATGCAAGCAAATAAAGAAAAAAATAGGCCGTCTTACTACGCAAAAAATAGCCTAACGTCGTGGCAATAGAAAATAATAAAACAGTATGGTCAGAGGGCATAGAATGAAAAGAATCTTTCATAGTCAAACCAACAAAACCAAACAAATGATGCGTTAAAAACATTTCAGGTCGATAACGACCAATGATGATTTTTAAAACACCACAAATACTCATGCTAAAAATAATACCAAGCCAAAATTGCGTTGTTTTCTTTTGCATGAATTGCTTAAAGCTTTTTTTGCGACAATATCCTATAAGTAAAAATAAACAACTTAAGCCGAGCCAGATGATAAAATGGAACAAAGCCTGAATAATTGCACTTAACTTAATAATAATAGGCTGCTCTTGTCTGAGCAGCGAAACCGACAATAAATTAGGGAGATCGACGCGATAATAACAAAACAGTGCTAACAACCCTAAAAAAATAGTGGTATAAATTAAATAGCGAATGGACATGTTGTTACCTCCTATTGTAGGAGAAATATAAAAGCAAGCAGCCCAATATTATCATGGGAATCGACAAAAGCTGCCCCATCGTTAACCAATCGAAAGCAATATAGCCTAAAAATGCATCGGGCTGACGGAAACATTCTGCAATGATACGAAACAATCCATAAAGCAGCAAAAACAAACCCGACACTGCCATACGTGGACGCGGCTTAGAGGAATAGCACCACAAAATCACAAAGAGCAATACCCCCTCCAGTAAAAACTCATAAAGCTCGGAAGGGTGTCTGGGTAACGAACCTGCTTGGGGATAAAGCATACCCCAAGGGACAGTGGTAACACGCCCCCAAAGTTCGCCGTTAATAAAATTACCGATACGACCCAACGCCAAACCAATCGGGACAAGCGGCACAATGAAATCACCAATCGCAAAAAAGTTGCGCTGCGCATTTTTTGCATACAACCCAATAGCAGCAATGACACCCAAGCATCCGCCATGAAAGGCCATACCACCTTGCCACACTTTAAATAAGCTAAAAGGATTTGCAAGCAATGCACTGAAATCATAAAACAGCATATAACCCAACCGACCACCGATGATCACACCCAAGGCTGCATAAAAAATCAAATCACCTACTTGCGCGGAGGTCCAACCACTATTGGGCTGCCGCGCACGATAACAACCCAGCCACCAACCGGCTAAAAACCCAAGCAGATACATCACGCCATACCAATGTATTTTTAACGGACCAATGGCGAGCGCAACAGGATTGAAATGGGGATAAAGCAACATAAAGTTATCTTCTGCAAAATATCAAAGAGGCGAACATTATATACCATATATACCCAAACAATCTGAAGACGCTGGGTTTTTAGGATTACCTCTCCCGCAAGGGGCGTTGTTGAATAAATCATTATAAAAACTACGTCATCCAGGCCAGGGATGGCCGGGACCCAAAACCAGGGATGGAAGGGCGTTACAATGAAAGCCTTACCGTCCATGGCATTGGGTCCCGGCCATCCCTGGCCGGGATGA
>Ga0169931_10011923_pt1 | contig 12147 bp, 7 predicted proteins | sample Kivu_15m_20L_FD_129675 | JGI IMG/M metagenome (GOLD analysis project Ga0169931, IMG submission 129675) | Freshwater microbial communities from Lake Kivu, Western Province, Rwanda to study Microbial Dark Matter (Phase II) - Kivu_15m_20L... | ecosystem: Environmental > Aquatic > Freshwater > Lake ...
TGGCTGTCCGCTAAAGTTTTTAGATTTGTTCATACTTGAAAGTGTGGTAACTTAAAAGTATGAATAAACGGGGTAGCCTAGGCTACTTCGTTTGTTTTTTTGACTCTTTATCGGACACTACTGAAATTCAATCAGGAAATTAATAAATCTTCTTGATTTGACTATTTTTCTACTGTTGAATAATACTGATCTTCCAAGGGCATTATCATCTGCATAATATCTACTTACCAAAATAAAATGATTTTTTAATTAATAATGGTGAAGAAAATTATCGATGTATTTAAATTTTTTATTGGATTTATAAATTTTATAATCAAAAGAAATACATAAGATTCTCTTTCAACATGGTTGAATAATCATTAAAAATTATCTAAAATTACCTAGTATTGTTTGTTTAATCCTTTATGCCGCCCGGTGCTGCAAAGCACCGGGTTTTTTTGAGTAGTCAGACTATTGTTGTAAAATCGCTTTTTAATAAAGTTAATGGGTCTAATAAAGATTAAGTCACAGTTTCGTCTAAACAGGATGGTTAATTATTCTAAGGTAATTCTTACCTGCTTTGTTTTGTTATTCGGGGAAAAGCTTCTGGCTGAAGATCGTTACCTGTCATGGGTTGAACCAAAAACCCAAACTCGTGCTAAGATAAATTTGAGAACCTATGAATTGTTGCTTGAAAAAGAATCAAAAGGTTGGTTCATAGAAGGAAAAATTAAATTGGATACCGGTATTTTAACTCAGCTTCCCAGACAGGTAAAAAGTAATTATTTCTTTTTTAAGAATGGTGAAGTAATTCGTTTTGTCATTGACGGAACCGGCTTGGTTTATGATTACGACGTCAGAAAAAAGGAACTTGTACGGGTCGACAATACTTACCACCGTGGATTTAACTATTTTTCAGCCAAATTCTTGAGAAAAGGGATCATATACAGCGCAGGAGGAGTAGGATTTTGGAATTATAGTTCGTCCATCACTTTTTATGATGATCAACTCAAAGAATGGGAAATACTCAAACCTAAAAATGAAATTCCTATTCCAATTGCTGGGGGTTACATGGGATATAACCCTAAGCTTGACGTCTTCTACGCCGGAGGATCGCGAATTACAAAATACCTCGAAGATTTAGTAAATGAATACTCAGATGAAATATACCGATTTGACTTTAAAACAAACAGTTGGACCTTCTTAGGAAAGCTAAATCCTGATCTCCCCTATAAAAAACCGGAAGCTATCCTGTGGACTGGTGACCTGTTCTTGCATATAGAGAACGGCCACATTTACCTTATCGATCCTCAAAGCAATGAAGTATGGTTTTATGTAGCAAATAATAAAGTCATTTATTCAGGTTTCGATCAATTCATATATCAAGATACGGTTAAGATTTTTATAGAGAAAAACGGCGGTAATTCCCTAAAACTATCCATTTCTGAACTAAAACAACATTCAACTTATTGGGGTAAATTTTATACCTCGGGAGTTCCGGAATACTGGTATTATTTAGGCGCTTTAGTTATTATTTCGTTTTCATTATTGACCTGGTGGATGCGAAAAAAATCGAATAAAAAAGATCTGCTTTTTTTCAACCATACGGAGAAACAATTATTAAGGAAATTGCTTGCGCTAAATGATGAAGAATATTTAACTACACATATTGTCAATGAAGTTTTAGGTACCAGTAGCAAATCACTGGATAATCAGAGAAAAATCAGACTGAATTTTATTTCGGAATTCAACAAAAAACTCAACAAACAATTTGGTTTGGAAAACTGCATTGAAAGAAATTCATTGCCTGAAGATAAAAGATTGACTGTTTATAAATTGAACCCACATGTTAGAAAGGAATTAATGGGCATGTTTGAATAAAAGGTGTTGAATTTCCATTAAATAAAATTTTAAAACTCTTAGAAAAAAAGACCTCTTCTCTGTTTAAAATATACCTGCAGAGCTTTCATAATTGAATTGAATTTGTTCATATATTTGATTAAAAAAAATATTCACGGTTAAAAATTTTGATCGATCATGAAAAATCCAAACAAAACGTTCAAGCAATTCTTTTTGATTTTGTTCACTTGTTTTTTGGCTATTTCGATAACAAGTTTAACCCATCGCTTCCAAAAAGATGATAGTGATGCAATTGTAGGGGTATGGAAAACGGGTGAAGGAAACGCGATGGTTCGTATTTACAAAAACGGAGAAAAATTTCAGGGCAAAATTGTGTGGCTCAAAGAACCTATCGATCCTGAAACAGGAAAACCGAAATTAGATAAAAATCATCCGGAAGAATCAGCCAGAACCCGCCCAATTCTAGGCTTAGTTAATATTTGGGGCTTCACCAATACAGGAAAAAACCTTTGGGAAGAAGGCAATATTTATGATCCTAAAAATGGAAATACCTACTCATGTTCAATAAAAATGATCAATTCTAAAGTCCTGGAAGTAAGAGGCTTTATTGGAGTTTCTCTTTTAGGAAGAACAGATACCTGGACCAGACAAGTTGCAAAAAATTAGGGAGAAACCAGGTTAATGCTGAAGTTAAAATAGAATGGATTACTCAAATTGCTTGTAAAATAACGTTGATTATTTTCTTTAGCATCGTATTCGTTCATTACATCAAAGCGCCAGTTTTGACGAACTCCGGCTTGAGCACTAAACCAAATAAAACCCTTTATTTTTCTATCCCAAACAATTCGTGGTTTAAGTTCCCCCCTTTGTATGAATACTTCTCCATTCCGACTGTTAGGTAAATTCATCCAAAATTGATTTCCCTCTAACTCAAAACCTAATTGTAAGATGTTCGATGCTGAAAAATTATATTTCAAGTGACCTCGGGCGGGTAGTAAAAGTTCCATCCCCCAATGATCATTAAATGTCTTATTCCAAAATAATACAGGCACATGCAGTATTTGTCCGGCACGGTATGTACGGGATAAACCTGTTCCTATCATATTTTTTTCGGAAGTTTTCCATCCGTAAATAGCCGATCCACTGAAAGTTAATGCCTTGGATGTCAGGTCGTCTAATCCCCTGAAGACCCCATTCATGTCTGCACTGGCCTGGAGTATCAAAAAATTCTTCTCATTTAATGGCTTAAAGAGGGTGGTATTCAGTCCGGATGAAACCATCGACCGATTGTTCAAACTATTGACAAACAAATTATTTCCGGGCTTTTCCAAATTAAACTGACTTCCCCAATAATTGGCTCCTAGTTGCCAAATAAGCTTATTGGTCGAAATTACAGGTAAATTAACCTGCGCTCTTAGGGAATTAACCTGATTAATCCTGAAATCTTGAAAAGCAGGCAACCAAGAGGAAAGCGCAATACCGGGCATATCAAATCCGGATTGGAGTTCATAACCCAAACTGATGATCCTTTGCGGAAGCTGATTTAAAACTTTGGGTGTGCAGTAGCGCTTAACACCCTCAGCATCACCAAACTTACTGTAATCAATGACTTCCGTTGAATCCACTTGTGCCATTACAAGCTTCGAAAAAACCAGAAAAAAACAAAAAACTACCCCTTTAAGCATATTTTGAATGTATAAATCCTACATAAAGAACCTGTTTTTTGACTTAATAATTAAAATCAAATGAATTTTATTACTCCCACCTGACTTATCGGTAAACGATCAGGCTCAAATCAAAGGATAATTAAAACCTTCAAGCCGTAAATAAAATCTTTCACCCTATCCAACTCCGAAAAATATGAAGCTCCAAAATTGGAGATGAAATTCAACAAGCTTTTATCCCCAAAAACTATCCAAACAAGTGTAGGTCAACAAGTAATTAGTGATTTGAATCGGTTTGAAAATAGGGAAAATTGATTTGAATTGGGGATTTGGCATCAGTCCCAATTTAACACTCATTACGGTAAATTACTGATAATTAAAGTTTTATCAAACATAGATAATATCTATATTATTATAAAGATATTCGATACTATTTATAGCGAGGATTACTTAAATTTGAGGAAGCAGTTTTCGCATGAATATTGCACATTTTAGCTACTAAATCATAGAATTTTAAATAAAACAAGATTATGGAAAATAACACATCCGAGGCAAAATGCCCATTTGGTCATGGCTCATTCAAACCAAGCGCAGGTGGTGGAACAAATAACCGCGACTGGTGGCCAAATCAGTTGAAATTGAACATTCTGCGCCAGAATTCCTCCCTATCAAACCCGATGGATGATCAATTTAATTACGCGAAAGAGTTTAAAACTTTGGATTTGGATGCTGTGAAGAAAGATATTTTCGACCTCATGACCACCTCTCATGACTGGTGGCCGGCTGATTATGGACATTATGGTCCTTTCTTCATACGGATGGCCTGGCATAGTGCAGGTACCTACCGTATCCAGGATGGCCGAGGAGGAGCAGGATCCGGTACTCTTCGTTTTGCACCGCTAAACAGCTGGCCTGATAATGCAAATTTAGATAAAGCACGTTTGTTACTCTGGCCAATCAAGCAAAAGTATGGTAAGAAAATCTCCTGGGCAGATTTAATGATCTTGACCGGGAATTGCGCACTAGAATCAATGGGCTTTAAAACTTTTGGTTTTGGTGGTGGACGCGAAGACGTCTGGGAACCGGAGGAGGATATTTATTGGGGAGCTGAAAAGGAATGGCTAGGGGATAAACGCTATACCGGTAATCGCGAATTAGAAAACCCATTGGCAGCGGTTCAAATGGGATTAATTTATGTCAATCCGGAAGGGCCTAATGGAAATCCTGACCCAATGGCATCTGCACGTGATATCCGCGAAACCTTTGCCCGTATGGCAATGAATGATGAAGAAACCGTTGCACTGATAGCCGGAGGACATACATTTGGAAAAACGCATGGTGCGGCAGATCCGGGTAAATATGTTGGTAAAGAACCTGCGGCTGCCGGCATCGAAGAAATGGGGCTTGGCTGGAAAAATACCTTTGGCAGTGGCAATGCAGGTGATACCATTACCAGCGGACTTGAGGGTGCCTGGACTACTACCCCAACTAAATGGAGCAATAACTACTTCGAGAACTTATTTAATTACGAGTGGGAATTAACTAAAAGTCCTGCCGGTGCGAATCAATGGAAGCCTAGGAATGGCATGGGAATCAATTTAGTACCCGATGCACATGATCCGGCTAAGTTTCACTCACCAACCATGCTGACCACAGACATCGCACTGAGAGTAGATCCGGCTTACGAAAAGGTTTCAAGAAGATTCTATGAAAATCCGGATGAATTTGCAGATGCTTTCGCAAGGGCTTGGTTTAAACTTACCCATCGGGATATGGGTCCGGTTTCAAGGTATCTTGGTAAAGAAGTTCCTTCCGAAGTCTTGATTTGGCAAGATCCAATCCCTGCAGTCTCACACAAGTTGATTGACCATAACGACATAGCTGCGTTAAAAGTCAAAATACTCAATTCAGGACTTTCAATTTCACAACTTGTTTCTACCGCCTGGGCTTCAGCATCTACTTTCCGCGGCTCGGATAAACGTGGGGGCGCAAACGGTGCACGCATTCGCTTAGCACCTCAAAAATACTGGGAGGTTAATAATCCATCTCAGCTGGCGCCGGTGCTTGATCAATTAGAAGGCATTCAACGGGATTTTAATGAGGCAAATTCAGGTAATAAACGAGTTTCCCTTGCTGACCTTATCGTTCTTGCCGGATGTGCAGGTATTGAGAAGGCCGCTAAAAATGCCGGACAAGAGTTGACAGTTCCATTTACTCCCGGACGCAGTGATGCTTCGCAAGAACAAACGGATGTTGAATCCTTTGCAGTTTTAGAACCGCTTGCAGATGGCTTCAGGAATTATCAAAAAAATAAGGCGACCTCATCAGCAGAAGAAATGCTGATCGATAAAGCGCAATTGCTCACCCTGACAGCACCAGAAATGGCAGTTCTTGTTGCCGGAATGCGTGTACTGAACACCAACTTCGATCAGTCTAAACACGGTGTATTTACTAAAAATAGCGAAGCTTTAAGTAATGATTTCTTTGTAAATCTTCTGGATTTTGGTACTTCCTGGAAAGCAGTATCTGAATCTCAGCAAACCTTTGAGGGTCGTGATCGGAAAAGTGGTGAGATCAAATGGACGGCCACACGCGTTGATCTGATCTTTGGTTCGAACTCAGAACTTCGTGCAATTGCCGAAGTTTATGCATGTGACGATTCAAAGGAAAAGTTTGTGCATGATTTTGTTGCTGCCTGGAACAAAGTGATGAATCTTGATCGCTTTGATCTGGTTTAATTAGAACATTATTCGTAAAATGGAAAGGTGATCAGGAAATGGATCACCTTTTTTTATACCTTTCCAATTTATAAAATGGATTTCATTCGATTAACAATTAAATTTTCTGCTAAAGGAATTAATGCTTCCAATTTTATAATTTCAGAAACAATTTTAAAATGATTCAAAATCTCATTCATCAATACAATTTACTCCCCCATCCCGAAGGTGGTTATTTCAAAGAAACCTATCGGTCGGAAGAAAGTATTCCTGCTGGCGGATTGCCAGTAAGATTTTCAGGCGGACGGAATTTCAGTACCGGTATTTATTTTCTATTATTGAAAGATTTATTTTCAGCATTCCACCGCATCAAAAGTGATGAATGCTGGCATTTTTATGAGGGTGATAGCCTGCATGTCCATGTGCTGCATGCGGATGGTAGCTACCAGCTTATCCGTCTGGGTAAAAATCGCGAAGAAATGGAAGTATATCAAGCCATAGTACCCGCAGGAGCCTGGTTTGCTTCAGAAACCATGGGGGAGTATTCATTTGTAGGCTGTACCGTTGCCCCTGGTTTTGAATTTCAGGACTTTGAACTGGCCAAAGCAGTTGAACTAATCTCAGAATATCCTGAAAGCTCCCATTTAATTGAAAGACTATGCCGCCAGTAACTTGTTAATGAATTTTACTCTAATTTATAATCTGATGTTATCCATGAGAATTCTGATTTATATCCTAACGGCACTTATAATTCCGATATGTTCAATTGGTCAAACTGCAAAGCCAAGAGCCAAAAATATATTGCTTATCTATTCAGATGATCACAGTTACCATGCCTTAGGCGCTGCCGGAAACAAAGAGATTTCAACTCCCAATCTTGATCAACTGGCTAAATCAGGACTCATGTTTACTCAAGCTCATGTGATGGGTGGACATCAGGGAGCAATTTGTATCCCAAGCAGGGCGATGTTGTTGACAGGCCGCTACGTAAACAGATTGCCCGGTGATGGGAATATAATCCCAGACAGTATGGTAAGCCTTCCTGAAATATTAAGAAAACAAGGATACAATACCTATCATACAGGTAAATGGCATAGTGACAGGGCTTCACATAGCCGAATGTTCAGCACAGGGGGTGATATCTTCTTTGGAGGAATGCATTTTCCCCAATTTGGAGGTCAAGAACATCCGACTGTTTTTTCCTATGATAGCAGTGGTGTATATCCAGAAAGCAGGAAAAGAATAAGTGATACCTACAGTACAACTCTTTATGCAGAAAATGCCATTCAATTTTTGAGTAGTTCAACGGCTAAAAATAAACCTTTCTTCTGTTATGTAGCCTTTACCTCGCCGCATGACCCAAGAACTCCGCCAGAAAAATTTTCAAAAATGTATGATCCGAAAAAAATTACATTGCCCGGAAATTTTCTTGTAAAACATCCTTTTGATAATGGTGATTTGAATGTAAGAGATGAACAGTTATTACCAGTGCCTCGTAATCCTGAGTCCATAAAAAAAGATATTGCCCTTTATTATGGGATGGTGAGTGAAATGGATACACAAGTTGGAAGAATTTTAAAAGCACTGGAAAAAAATGGTTTAAAAGAAAATACCATAATTGTTTTTGCGGGTGATAACGGCCTGGCAGTTGGGCAACATGGGTTATTGGGTAAACAGAATCTTTATGAACATAGCATTCGGGTACCCCTGATTATTTCCGGTCCGGGTGTTCCTGTCAACAAGAAAACAGATGGTTTTACCTACCTGAGTGATATTACACCCACACTAATCGATTATCTGGCTTTAAACAGGCCCGCGAGTGTTGAAGGTCGTTCTTTATTACCGGTTATTCAAGATCCGTTTGAGAAAGTAAGATCTTCCATTTATAACGTATATGGGCACTGGAGCAGAAGTATTAAATCAGAGGATGGCTTTAAAATGATCCTATACAATGTAGATGGTATTTTAACAACCCAGTTATTCAACCTTAAAAAAGACCCATTAGAAATCAGGGATCTTTCGAATGAACCGGCCTATCGTGAAAAAATTAAGCAATTAAGAATTTTATTAAAAGAGGAAATGATTGCTGCTTTTGACGACCTTGATATCGATCTTCCCGATTGGGGAAGAAAAGCCAACCAGAGACCGCGTGGCAGCTGATTAACACAAAAATCACTTGAAATGCCCTGTAAGAGATTAAACAGATACTTATATTTTCTGATCAGTTGCCCGCTTTAGGGATTAGCAGATTTTGTGATTAGTATAACCTATACCTGAGTTCTATATTTAACTATCCAAAAATTAAGATTTAACCACCTAGAAAGGCTCTTGTGATGCTTCAAAAGAAACATAGAATTAAGCAAGTCTTCCAGCCTATCTGTGTCTGTGGCGTAGCCTTTAAACTGTAAAATGCTTTGTTTCCCGGCCTACCGCAAGCAGGAATGTGGTTATTTAAAAAATGAGGTCGAGTTCAACTTAAATTAAGGATTAGTATCCTGAGATATTTTAGGTGATCTTATGATTTTTAGTTTGGAAAGGTGCAGATCTGACACTTTTTAATGCCTGCCCCGCTTTATGCTCTTACTCCACAGACCTTAATCACAGGCCGATATCCCCTTCAAACGGGTATAAGAACATCAGGCATCAAATCAAAATAATCTAAACTAAAGAGAATCAAACTGAGCTGTAGCTTAATTTAACCTGAGTTCGATACATGAAAGATTAAAAAATGTCCTTAAAATGGATTTTATGATGCTCCGGAGACGTATGATTTGATTTTGGAAAGCAATACCTGCGTGTTATCGCTTCGTGCAGTCCTTTCCTCCAGAGTATTTCCGGCAAGAAATGCTACCTGATTTCAGATGAATCGTAGCCGGAAGATACCTCCTTCGGCAAGGTTTAGTTTACCCGCTGCTGTTTTCATCGCAAAGGGCAGTCCGCTAATAGAACTATATGCCCTGTTAAACAAACCCGTGTGGCAGCCCTATCTTTTTTGCCTTACTCAATCTCATGACAACAATTTAATTCCCCGCAAAAAAATAGGGCAGAACACGTGACCGGGGGCAACAGACTGAGAAATATAATGAGGCTCTGGAAAGAGCTTATATCGATCTCAAGTTAATTTATAAATCAATATTTAATCTACTTTCACTTTAATTAACCAGAAAATGTAAAATTCTGCAGACATTGCCTTTACTCTTATTGTTCTTCTCTGAGAGAGTTCTGATAGTCACCGTATGTTTTTTATCCTCCAGTTCATCATTTAGCATCACATACCATGGAAGATGAAGTCCCCCACTCCATTGGGTGTAAAGATCTGCCTTTTTAAATACAGACCCATCGATGCTGTACTCAATAATTCCGGCATCCGGACCCGAAGCAACGCAAATACCTAGTGCTTTTCCGGTAAAATCAAGCTTTAATTCAGCGCCGGATACTTCTGCAACCATTGCCGGAATATCAACATAGCGCTTTCTGGTAGAAATTCCATCCTTCGGCGACCACTTCTCAATGAAATTCCAGTTGCTAACATTCTCGGCCTGGTTAACAGCTAAGTATTGACCGCTAGAATAACTAAAGCCATCCAAAGATTTGAGTATCTGGCGTTTTGACGGTTTAAGACCTTCTTTTGAAGCCATTTCAAATGCATTATCCAAAAATGTATTGATTGAACGGGCATAAATCTCATGTCCAAATTCTGATGGATGTAAATCCTTAAAATCATCATTCCAGTTAAACTCATTGCCTTGAATCCGGTCACTGACCTCTCTTGCAAGATGAATACTGTTCACCAGGTAACGTTCAGCTACTTTTTCATGGTTGGAAATAACCTCAGGAATACCTGCATTTTGATAAACCCCAAGTTTTGGAGGATCTATAAAATGCATCATCACGACATCCATATTCGGGTAACGGCTTAATGCATGCCTAATAATACCTTCCATCCCCCTTATGTGTGCTTTACTATTAAAACCATTGACTTCATCATTTACTGCAGCCTCTTCAAAAAACAGGTCAATAGGGCCCTTTGAAAGTACATCCAGATCAAGTCTGAATGCTCCAGGAGTACTGCCTGTTGAACTGATTCCAGCATTAATAAATTCAAAATCAGTATCCGGAAAGCGGCTTCTCAAATAGCTTTCTACTTTTCCACGCCAGGCACCATGCTCGGTAATAGAACCGCCCATGAAAGCTACTCTTCCCTTTTTCTCCTGACTGAATTTAAGATAGCTGTTCTGTAAGCTCTGCCGATGTTCATGGTATTTAGAGGCCGGAATAAAATTAACTGCGGCAGCATTTTGCTTTCCCGGAGGCTGAATAACTTGCTTTAACTTTAATGAATCTGCGATCTGTTCGTATAATTCATTTGGCCAGGGAATCTGCTTTCCGGTTTTTTTGTAGGTTGGCATTTTCGCTCCTCTAACTTTCAATTCATTAGTGAGAAGATTTGCCATCTCTTTCAACTTTTCAGTTTGAAATACCGATAGGTCATTCTTTTCACCAATATCAGCCTGAAGATCATAAAGTTCCAGTTTAGCTGCCTTATGAAAATAAACAAGCTTCCAATTCCCTTTCCGGATGGCTGAACCCCAGGAAATTCCTTTGAGATTAATAGTAGTCCAATTGTTGGGATAATGCCATAAGAGAGTTTTTTCATTGTCAGATTTATTCAAATCAAATAGAAAAGGACTAAAACTTTTGCCGTCTACCTGCTGAATGGTTTGGTAATTTTTTATTCCGGCAAGTTCCAGCACCGTCGGAAAAAAATCATCTATACCTATGTATTGATGGTTAGTGCTGGCCTTGGTTATTCCCGGTCCCGCCGCAATTACTGGAATTCGAATTCCCCCTTCATAAAGGGAACCTTTACCCATCTTTAATGGTAAATTCTGCGTGTGTGCTAATCCTCCACGGTTTGGGGTGGTACTCAATCCCCCATTATCCGAAAGAAACAGGATATAGGTTTCATCTGCTATTCCTTCCTTATCCAGATAATCCATTAAATCACCCAAACTTTTATCCATCCCCTCCACTAAAGCGGCGTACCTTGCTTCCGTGTCTGACAAACCCCGGTCTACATATTTCTGATAATACCGATCGTCTTTGCTGAATGGTAAATGCACTGCATAGTGCGACATGTACAAAAAGAATGGCTTCTTATTGTTCTGATTGGATTTTAAGGTTGAAATAGCCTCCCGCGTCAGTGCCTCTGTCAGATTTAAGCCCTGATCGGCATATTTTTCCAAGCCCCTGACTCCCCAAGTGGTATCATTTGGATTATTTCGGTAGCGGTCCTCAGCCAGAAAACTACCCGGTTGACCGGCTGCAGTTCCGGCAATATTAATATCGAAACCAATGTTCAAGGGGTTAGACGCGGGAGTGCCATAAGGTGCGAAATGTGCTTTCCCACAATGTATATTAAAATAGCCTGCCTGCTTTAATAGTTTCGGAAGGGGCGTGGCAACGACACTATTTTTTATTCCGGTGCTAATCGCAAGTCCGTTGTGATTCCAAACAGGAGGAATCAAAATACTATCAGGATAATCTGTAGGTGTATCCTTTTTGACATTGGTCCAGTTCGTAATTCCATGCCTCACTACATTCATTCCTGTTACCAAACTTACCCGTGTTGGCGTACACACCGAATTGGCATAGGCATTACTGAATTTCATCCCCCTTTTGGCCAGAAGTTCCATATTTGGAGTATGATAGGTCGCATTTAAAGAAGTAGGTTTGTGCCAGAAAGGAACCGAAGTATCCTGCCATCCCATATCATCAACCAGAAATACAATGATATTCTTTTTTTTCTGCTGAGAAAAAACTCGAATTGACACAAAGGATAGTAATACTATTAAAAGAGAGAAGCTGAATTTGTTCATCTAACTAAAATAAATAATTAAAACTAAATCATGGTGCTGATGAATTAA
>Ga0169931_10011924_pt1 | contig 12146 bp, 14 predicted proteins | sample Kivu_15m_20L_FD_129675 | JGI IMG/M metagenome (GOLD analysis project Ga0169931, IMG submission 129675) | Freshwater microbial communities from Lake Kivu, Western Province, Rwanda to study Microbial Dark Matter (Phase II) - Kivu_15m_20L... | ecosystem: Environmental > Aquatic > Freshwater > Lake...
AGGAGTTAAACTTATGTCTAAAAAAATTCTTGCTATACTGTCTGAATGGGGTTACTGGGGCGAAGAATTAGTCGGTCCTTACGATGTTTTAATCGAAGCTGGCTATACCATTGTCTTTGCCACACCAAAAGGTCGCAAGCCTCCCGCCCTTCCTCCTAGCATGGACGAATCCTATGTAGATCCGCCCCTAGACAAGTACGTTACTGATGCCCACTTTGCCAAGCGGACAAGGGAAATCCATGAGTCGGATTTGCTTGCTACACCGCTCAATATATCCGATTGGTTTCCTGCTTTACCTTATTTCAACAGTGCCAATTTTGGACATGAACTGGAAGCCTATAATAACAAGCGCGACCAAGCATGGAAAGACTTAGAAGAGTACGATGCACTATTATTACCTGGTGGCTCTGGTCCGATGGTGGATATGGTAAACAATGAGCGCGTACATGACATCATTTTGGGCTTTTTGAAGCAGGATAAGCTAATTGCTGCTATGTGTTACTGTGTAACCGCTTTAGCCTTTGCCCGCGATTGGACAGAACGCAAAAGTATTATTTGGGGTAAACATGTCACGGGTCATGCTCGCGAATACGACTATAAGGACGGCACAGGTTTTGCCCAGATGTATGGCTATGATGATCAACCAATGAATACTTCGGCTAATTTTGGACCTCCTTTTTATCCTTTGGAATATATTCTGCGGGATGCCGTTGGTCCTGAAGGTCAATATCATGGCGGCGTGGGTCACACTTTATCTACTATTTTGGACTACCCTTTCTTAACGGGGCGTTCTACTCAAGATTCTAAGTTGGTGGGTGAGCTAATCGTCCAAGCTTTAGAACATGGTTTGAAGCGCTATGGTTGGTAAGTTTGCAGGGTTATTTGTTGGCTGAAACCCTACTCTTTCTTAGTTGAGCAGTTACTGATACTTTATTCCATTTTTTGCGTGAGATTTTCATGATTCAATTCCTTCGCTGTTCTTCAGCTTTTTCGGTTTTGCTAATTGGCTCTCTGTCATCAATACTAACAGTTCCTGCCTCAGCTATAGAAAGCCAAGAGCGATCGCTATCTGAGTTGCATTTGTCTCCTCCAACCGAGATAATCCATCCTATTTCGGAAGTTTTACCTCAAAAGATCAAAACAACCGATACCGCGATCGCACCTAGTTTGCCGCCACTAACCGAGAATAACTTACCAAAACTGACCTTTAATCAAGGTAAAGCCAAAGATTTAACCCCACTAACACCGCCCACCAACAATCTCGATTCTGGATTAATCGATTCTAATTCTCCTCTAGTTGTACAAGCTCCAGCCACCTCAGGGGCTAAGCCAGAGCCATCAGAAGGACTTAATCTATTGGTTTTCAGATCCTTAAAAAAACCCATTAGCAATAAAGTTCTAGATTCGGGAGTTAGTATTTCTGGTATTATACCCAAAGACACTTCAGGAAATTTCTTCCGCCAAGATTTTCTTTCGGGAGAATGGAGAAAAGGACTCTATGACCAAGGAATCGATATTTATGCTGCTCACGCTTCAGAGTACTTTACGAACCTAGGAGGAGGACAAGAAAAAGGCGGAGCATATAATGGAACTACTATTTTCGGTTTGGATCTCTACTCGGACAAGTTAAGATGGTATTCAGGAGGGCAATTCCATCTCACAGCAGCTTGGTTAGAAGGAGTTAGTGTAGCTTCCCAGTTTACAGGTAGTCTTAATACGCTTTATTTTGCTGATGCTCCTCGCAAAGGTTTTCGGTTATTTGAGCTTTGGTATGGGCAGAAATTTGACAATAATAAAGGAGAAGTGAGAGTCGGAAAAATTTATCCCTTTGTAAGATTTGGAGCCTCACAAAACGCTGGTTTTTTCCAGAATCAGTCTTTTGGCTATCCTACATTCATCGGATCTGCGCCAACTTCAGGGGCAAGTACAGTCTATGCATCGGCTCCTTTTGGTCTCCAAGTTAGCTATGCCCTCAGCCCTCAATTTACTTTGATTGGTCAAATACAAGATGGATTTGATGATCCCAGTGGCGGCACAGAAAACTTTCAGGGGTTTAGCGTAGGGCTTAGTTCTCAAGAAGGAATTGAAGGAATTACTGAACTAATTTATCGGCTCAACCAAGAACCAGGATCTAAAGAATTACCAGGAACTTACCGATTAGGATTTCAGTTCCATACTGGAGAATTTAAAAATCAATATTTGAATAGTCAAGGATTATCGTTGGCACTGAATGGTGGTAGCCCCAAAACTGAGTCTGGCAATTATGGTTTATATTCTATTGCGGAGCAGATGATTTTCCGAGAGTCTTCTGATCCTTCCGATCGGCGACAAGGGCTACAAGTTTTCTTTAAGACAGCGATATACCCTAAAGATGCTATTAACACGGTGACTTGGAATATAGCTGGAGGATTTACCTATGAAGGGCTAATTCCTGGACGCGATCGAGATGTTGTAGGAGTAGGTTTTACCTATACACAACTGAGTTCCAGTCTGCGTAATTACGATCAGGATAGAAATACTACTATTCGTGATGGTGAAAAAGTTTTAGAGTTAGTCTATGGAGCGCAAATAGCTCCTTGGTGGGTTGTGCTTGTAAGCCTACAACGGGTTCTTCATCCTGGAGGTTCTTCTGTAAAGCCTGATGCAACGGTATTAGGGATTAGCAGCCGATTTGCCCTTTAAACTTCCCCGTTCTATTAAAATTTACTGGTTACTTAAGGAGGATCTTTGAAGATGATTTTGATTACGGGAGCCTCTGGAACAAATGGGCGAGAAATTGTCAAACTACTTACTCAGCAAGGATTACCTGTGCGCGTGCTGCTAAAAGATCCAGCAAAAGCGGCTGGACTAGATGGTGTGGAAGTTGTGTTGGGAGATTTCGATGATCCCTCTAGTTTAGAAAAGGCTTTGACAGGAGTAGAAAAAGCTCTCCTCTTACCACCATTTCACCCCAAAATCGTTGAGTATCAAACCAACTTTATCAATGCCGCCAAAAAAGTTGGAACCTCTTATATTGTCAAGTTTTCCGCCTTTGGCGCAGATCCAAATTCCCCTATTATTTTGGGACGCTGGCATGGAGAAGGGGAGAAATTATTGGCAGAGTCAGGAATCCCCTTTACCAACTTGCAGCCCAACGGATTTATGCAAAACCTGTTCACTTCAGCCTCCACCATTGTAGGACAGGGAGTGTTTTACCAACCTGCTGCTGATGCACTAATCAGCCATGTCGATGCGCGAGATATTGCCGTAGTTGCCGCTAAAGTCTTGACTGAATCAGGACATGAAGGTAAGAGCTATGTCATTACTGGTCCAGAGGCATTGAGCTTTTATCAAATTGCAGAAAAATTATCTGCGGTACTAGGCAAACCGATCACCTATGTGCCAGTTACAGGCGAAGACTTTAAACAATCCCTCTTAGGATTTGGACAACCAGAATGGGCAATTGATGCCCTAAATGAGTTGTTTGATATTTACCGCTTGGGGTATGCCGCTACAGTCACCGATGTAATTCAAACGGTTGGGCAGAAATCTCCAAACACGTTTGATCAATTTATCCGTGACTACACCTCTAGTTTTGTTGAGTAAGGAGATTCCATGAGTACCTTCGATTACATCATTGTTGGATCTGGGGCGGCTGGTTCTGTCTTGGCTAATCGCCTCAGTGCCGACCCGAACATAAAAGTCTTGCTCCTAGAAGCGGGTGGCAGTAATCAGTCTGAGGATATAGAGCAGATTGGTGGTTTTACCAAGGTTTGGGGATCTGATAAGGATTGGAAAATTCTTACGGAGCCGCAAGCAGGTCTCGGCGATCGCCAGATCTTAATCAACCAAGGAAAAGTCATTGGCGGAAGTTCATCCATCAACGCTATGATGCATGTACGCGGCAACTGCCGTAACTATGATTATTGGAACTACTTGGGAAATGAAGGATGGAATTTTGATTCCGTTCTACCCTACTTTAAGAAATTAGAAAACTTTGAAGGAGGGGCATCTGAATTTCACGGTGTCGATGGTCCATTACATGTACGCTACTGCCCCGATCCAGATTCACGTTCAGAGCCTTTTCTCAATGCGGCGGTAGAGATTGGATTCGACGGTCCCCATTGGGATTACAACGGTGAACGACAGGAGAATGGAGCAGCCTATCTCCAATTCAATATTACCCCTGATGGTAAGCGCCACAGTGCCGCCGACGCCTACTTAAGCCCCGTATTGAGCCGCCCAAATTTGACTTTGATCACTGGGGCAGAAGTTACCAAAGTTTTGATTGAGCAAGGTCGGGCAGTGGGAGTTCAATATGTTAAAGATGGCTCACCACAGGAGGTGCGATCGGATTTAGAGGTGATCCTGACAGCAGGAGCCTTAATCACTCCCAAACTGCTATTGTTATCTGGCATAGGAGCAGCCACACACCTTGAAGCCCAAGGGATTCCAGTAATTGCTAACTTACCAGGAGTGGGACAAAACCTCCAAGATCACTTACAACTGCCAGTGATTTATCGTTCTAAAGTAGCGATTACCAATCCCCAGATTCTCACGGGAAACGTGATTTTCATCAAAACAAGGACAGGACTAGATGCTGCTCCCTCTGATCTACAACTCAATTTTACCCCTGCTGCCCCTGCCCCCCTACTGCCCTTCCTGCCCGATCTTGGTGGACCTGTACTTATCTTTTTACCGATTTTAGTGCAGCCGCAAAGTACTGGAACTATTACGCTGAGATCCTCGGATCCTTTGGATCTGCCAGTAGTCAATCCCAATTACCTCTCTCAGCCAACGGATGTGGAAGTCCATAAGCGGGCATTAGAGATTATTCGGGAATTAGCGAATGCTCCCGCCTTTTCCGAACTTAACGGCGGTGAAATAGTTCCAGGTGACATAGATGCGGAAACCTATATTCGCAGTAATGTTTCAACCCTATGGCATCCTGCTGGAACCTGTAAGATGGGGCGAGATAGTTTGGCGGTTGTGGATCCGCAACTTCGGGTCTATGGAGTACAGGGGTTGCGTGTAGCCGATGCTTCGGTTATGACCGCAGTGACTTCTGGTAATACCCATGTTCCCGTTCTGATGATTGCAGAAAAAGCAGCCGAGCTTATACTTGCTGCATCTAAATGAGAAGACCAAACTGAAATACTGATTTACAAGAGGATATCACACCGTGAAGAATGTACCAGATACCGCATTGGGTAGACTATATCGTGAGCATATCAATCTGATTCTCAAGAAAGATATCGAAGCACTACTCGACCAATATACGGATGATGCTTTGCTGATCAGCAGCTTTCTGAAAACGCCCAAATACTATCGGGGGCGCGATGAACTGCGAGAACACATGCAAGGAATTTTGGGGATCGAAGGGTTGGAAACCGAAATCAGTTTCTGGGCTGAGACTGAGAATCCACAAACCTTGATGATTACAGAAATTATTCAAATGACCGCAGGAGGCAATAAACTTTCGATGCGTTTTGCCGATAGTTGGGTTTTACGAGATGGTAAAATCGCCATTCACTTTGCGGGCATGGTAGAGTATCCAGATGGTTCCCTTTCCTAGCCTCAAGGTATTCCTTAATTCTATACACTTATTCTCATAGAAGTTTTTATGTCACAAGCTACCGTTGATGTCGCCTTGAAGTTCTACACAGTTTATAACGACAAGAATTTGGATTTATTGGATGAAATTCTAGCTCCCGAATACGTGGGTCACGTTAATTCTCACGATATTGTCGGAGCTGAAGCAGCTAAGGGTTTTATCGGTGGATTTGTGAAAGGAATCCCAGACGCTTTTTATGATGTTTTGGATGTGATCGATGCTGAAGATAAAATCATTGCTCGTTGGCGTTGCACTGGAACTCAAACCGCAAATTTTTATGGTATAGAGCCAACCAACAAACGGATTGATGTGAACGGAATCACCATTTTCCAAGTGATTGATGGCAAAATTAATCAGTTATGGAATAACTGGGATCAACACACGCTAGTACAGCAACTGACTCAATAGTTGGCGATCGCATAATGTTTTTTTGAGGAACAACTAATTATGAGTGCAGAAGCAAATCTTGGCATTGTGCAGGAGATTTATACCTATTTTGGTCAGGGAAATGTGGCTGGGATCTTGGAACATTTTCTAGATACCACAGAGTTCAATTCTCACTATCCCAGTAACGTTCCCTATGGTGGAGTTTGGCAAGGTAAAGAAGGCTTTGTCAGGTTTCTGGAAGCGATTGAAGGCAGTATCCAAACCTCTAATTTCCATATCAGTAAGTTCATAGCGCAAGATGATACGGTGGTCACATTAGGCTTTGAAGAATTCACAGCCAAGGCTACCGAGCTATCTCGCCACAACGAATGGGTTCATGTTTGGACATTAGCGGATGGAAAAGTGGTGAATGTGCGTACCTATAACGATACGGCTGCGGTGGCTTCCGCATTTTAGAGCGTAGTTAGCCTTTGATAGGTGTAAATACGATACTTCTTTCAAATCTAATTGGGTGTAGGGTCAACTGATAAAACTTATAAATTGTCCCTACACTAGCTAAAATAAGCATTTAAGAGTTTTTTTATATAAATCCTAACCAATTTGATCTAAAAGGGCTAAGGCATTTTCATTGACCCAAATTTCTTTAATCCGTCCACCTGACAACTTAAAGATATGTACTCCTTGAAACTGAACCTTTTTACCAGAGGCAGGATGTCCTAAAAAGACACCCTCATGAGTACCAGAAAAAACCCATCGCCGCGCGGCTGTATCGCCGTCATTCGCACTGTGATCTATTGCGTACTTACCATCTGGGAAAGCAACTTTCAGTAACTGAGTCAATTCTTTAAATCCCGCTTTTCCGTGGATAGGTTCTGGTAAAAATGGATGCCAAATTGTTGCATCCCAAGCGATGATTTCGTCAATAGCCGTAAGGCTACCTTGGTTTAGCACTTCTTCAAAATATCTGTCTACTACAGTGGCTGTATCTGGGACTTGGGAGGGAATCACGCCTAAATTCAGCAGTAAACGAAGGGTGTCTTCGTTCGCCAAAGACTCCTTAATTTTGCCATCAACAATTCTTAACCAACTAACACCATCAATAACAAAATGCCGCCCATTGGGAGGAAGATCTCCTTTGACTGTATGCAAGGAGCCGCCAGTGTGAGTTCCGCTACCAACCCAATGTCCAACCACGGTCTCGCCATCCACTAACAAATGCTGCACATCCAGATGCACATCGGGAAATGCACCATGCAACATGGTCACTAAGTCTTTGAATCCTGATGGACCGTAGTAGGGATCTGGATGAGTTGGCAGGGTAAACATAAAATCATCGGACATCAATTCATCAATCGTGTCGAGATTGGCCTCATTGAGGATTTCTTCGTAGTAGCGGAGGGCGATCGCTTTTTGGCTTTCTGGCGAATTGACCTTCAGTTGTGTTGGATCTAATTGTCGCACTGCTTCGATCGCTGGTACAGGAGGAGGAGCGCTACGGGGAGAGGGTTTCGTTGACTTTGTTTTCGGTAGGAAGAGTTCACTTACATCGGTATTAAGAAACTGATAGATATTCTGAAAGTTACGAAACATAAATCGGCTCGCTCCCAGTCCAAATGTGAATATAAGGTAAATTTATTTAAAAGGCTTCTTGATCATCGACTTTTGTGAAAATCGAACTTTAGTAAGACCTCTTTGCCAATATACTATGATTTAGCGATTTAGCGAGTCTTTACAAAACAAGACAAACAAAGCTCAAACAAAGCTCAAAATAAACAATTCCGCTGATCGTTTTAATCGACAGCTTAGGTAAGCTAAAGTAACCAAGGTTCATGATAAAGTAATCAAAGACTTTTTTGTGACTTGAGTTATTGCCTTGTAAACTTAATAGTGAGGTTCATGATGAATCGAATGACTCAAAAGTTAGCATTCTCCATTATGTCTAGTTTTGCAGTGGTTTCTTTGCTAAGCGGATATGGGGGTGCTAAAGCTAAATCTTTTAGCGAGACAGAAAAACCTTTAATCGCTCAAACGACGACGAAAAAGTTTTATAGTCCTTTTAGGAATAATGCTATTGCAAAGCAGTTTTTTGAGACAGCTTGGAATACTGGAAAATTTGAGGAAGTCATCAATCTTATTGATCCAGATGTTGTTGACCATTCTCCTGTCTCAACCGAAAAAGGACCTGAAGGATTCAAAAAAATTGTTGGCACTTTTCGAGCCGCACTGCCTGATATAAAATTGACTGTTGACGATGAAGTCTATACTGGTAACAAAGTCGTTCACCGATGGACTGTTCAAGGAACCCATACTGGAGAACCCTTATTTGGGGTAAAACCTAGTGGTAAGCCTGTGAAGTTGACTGGCATTACTATTCTCCGTTTTAAAGATGGAAAAATTGTAGAGCGCTGGACTCAACTTGATCAGTTTGGTCTTTCTATACAGTTGGGATTAATACCTAAACCCTAAAAATTAAACCGATTGCATGGGTAAAGCCATATCTTGATTGTTGAGTTATGGCTTTATGACAAAAACAGAGATCATGCAGTTGTTTGAGTTAGGTTAGTTAGTTATAAATCCATCTAATTTTTTTATTTTTGGAGAAATTGTATGAGTGCATTTACCCAATCTGAATTGCAGACATTCGCTGAAGGCTGGTATAAAAAACTTGATGTTCATGCTCCTGTAGAAGAGATTACCCCTCTTTTAGCGGCAGATGGTCTGAAGATGGTTTTTCCAGAGGCTACTTTGGAGGGTTTAGAAAAGTTTATTGGTTGGTATCAGGGTGGTAGTGGCTTACCTGGGGTGATCAACATCTTTTTTGATGAAGTTCACGAGGTTAAGTCGGTAGAGCTACTCAAAACTGAAGCAGAAAAGGCGATCGTCAAGGTGGTCGTGAAATGGGAAGCTAGTGTGTGGAATGCTCCTGATGCGAAGAGTAAACGGATCGTTTTGGATGCTTATCAAACTTGGGAAGTTGTTAGCCTGCCATCAGGTTCACCTGGTGTGATTACCTACATTGTAGATGAACTGAAATATTATCCAGGCTCTGCCACTCTTTAATTTTCTTTAACCATTACTCACTTATCCAAAGCAAAGTTTCTACTATGTCCCTACAAATTTTTTCTCAAGTTGCTTTGACCTGTGGCGATCCTATTGCCACCGAAAAGTTTTATACCAAATATTTTGGTTTTAAACGCGCTAGAGTTGCTAAATTACCCGATGGCAATCAAATTGTCTTTTTAAAAATGGCAGACTCTGCTTTTTATCTGGAAATCTTTAAAGCCTCTGAACCAGCAACGCTTCCACCTCCTATTAATGATGGTCCTCAGTATCCAGGCGTGCGACAACTTGCTTTTAAGGTAGATAATGTGGATGCCAAATTAGCCGAGATTGGAGCAGATGCTAAAATCACTTTAGGTCCGCTTAACTTTGATGATTATATTCCCGGTTGGCGTACTGTTTGGATTGCCGATCCTGATGGTAATATTGTTGAAATTAGCCAAGGTTTCACTGATGAAGAAAATCCTCCTGCTTTAGAAGAATAACTAAATTTTTTATTATTCAAAAAAGCTTAGGAGAATCTGGCAAAATCCACAGTTACTAGCCTAAATTTTAAATTTTATGACACTCAACGGCAAAAAAGTAGGCATTCTAATCGAAAGTGATTTCTACGAACACGAGATTTGGTACTATTACTATCGCTTTCGTGAAGAAGGAATTGATCTTCATTTCTTGACTCGTCTCTGGGGAAATGAGAAGCTAACCTTTAAGGGACATGAATACCATGCCCCGTTTGAATGTCACGAGAGTTTTGAAGATATTAGCGATGAAGAATTGAGAAGTTATTCGGCGATTATTGTCCCTGCTGGAATGGTTGCTGATCGTCTCCGCTATACCGATGATGTTAAAAAGCTTGCCCCAGCTACGGAATTTTTAAAACGGGCTTTTGCCGAAAAAAGCATTCTCAAAGGAATCATTTGTCATGGACTATGGTTGGTGTCTGCTGCTCCTGAATTAATCCGTGGTCGTCAGGTAACTTGCCATAATAATCTCTATGGTGATGTGGCTAACATAGGAGGAATTTATTTGGACGAGGATGTAGTTGTAGATGGTGATTTGATTACAGCTCGTACTGGCGGACATGCTCATTTATTTATCCGTGAAATCATCAAGGTGCTTAATCGCCGAGTCTATAGCCATTAGGTAATATAGTATTTGGGGTTTGATTAACCGTTTCGTTAATTTAAGGAGATAAGTTAATCAATGGAAATTGAAGAAAATCCAACGGAATCTAGTGCTAAGCCGAAGCCTTTTGCCTTACATGGCAATGAGAGGCTTTTTGCTTTTAGCGATGGGGTTTTTGCGATTACTATTACTCTATTGGTTCTAGAAATTAAGATTCCCGAAATTCCTAAGGAATTAGTCGCAACCAAACTTCTATCCGAACTTTCTCACCTATTTCCTTTTATTATCAGTCATCTTGTTAGCTTTTTGGTATTAGGTATCTTTTGGGTTGCCCACCATAATATGTTTGCCCATGTTAAAAGGCATAACCATATTTTACTGTGGTTGAATATCCTTTTTTTAATGTGTGTTGCGTCTATCCCTTTCCCTACGGGTTTATTAGGCACTTATCCCGATCAACAAATTAGTGTGATTATTTACTCTGGTGTCTTAGGTATCACTGGGTTAGTTCTGTCCTTAATGTGGTGGTATGTCGCAACCTATAGGTTAGTCGATGATGAAACCGATCCTGAATTTGTGCGTTTTGTCTACCGACATGTTTTGAAGGCTCCAATTTTTTATTTTTCAGCTATTCTTGCCTCATTTTTGAGTTTACCTTTAGCTAAGCTAATTCTAGCTTGTGTGACTATTTTTTATATTATTCCTAATACTTCAGTGCATAAGCATTATAAAAAGCTTGACCAACGCTTTAACCAATAATCTTTAATCAATAATATTTGAGTCGAACATAACTTATTCTGAATATTAAAAATAAAAGATAATGAGTGAATCAAATCTATCGACAGAAAATTTATTGGCAGAGTTGGAAGCACTACGGCGAGAAAATGCTGAACTTAAAGTCAGGCACTGGTCTCTAAAGAGGCGATGAGTACCAGGAATGCTTATCTTGCAACTGAAACACGAAATCGCCTAGTTGGTTCCGTCCTAGATCGGGGGCTTGCGGGCTTGGGTAAATGAACACCATCAATTAGGACTGATTACTGATACCGAAACCGATGAGCGTTGGCTGAACCTACCCGATGCCCCCTACACTGTGCGATCGGCTCTTTGTATTCCCATTCTCAAAGAGAACACACTTTTGGGAATCATGACTCTCCTACATTCACAGCCAAGTCATTTTAGTCGCCAAGTCGCCAAATTAATGCAAGCTACCGCCGATCAAATGGCTTTAATTTTAGAAAATGCCAGACTTTATACCAAACTAGATGAATATTCTAAAGCTTTAAACAATGAATTAGAAAAAGGAAGACAAATCCAAATCGACTTTTTACCCTATGAGATTCCCTAATTAGCCAACTGGGAAATTAGTGCCTGTTTTTATCCAGCTAAACAAGTTGCTGGCGATTTTTATGATGCCTTTAAGATTGACGATCAAGTTGGATTAGTGATTGCCGATGTGTGTGACAAAGGCGTAGGGGCAGCTCTCTTTATGGCTTTATTTCGCAGCTTAATTCGCATTTTTCTAATCAAAATACTTTACAGGGAACAGCTTCAGATATTATTGACAAGCATAAACCAACTGAAGGTTGGATCGGCGAAAATTCAATTAATCTAGCCCATATTAATGCACTTCATGCGATTACTCTAACAAATGATTATGTAGCCCAAAACTACTGGGAATTGAGTATGTTTGCCACGCTTTTTTTTGGTGTTCTCGATCCTGTAATGGGAATTATGAGCTATATCAATGGTGGTCATGAGCCGCTATTTATTTTAAATAAATCAGGACTAAAAGCGACTTTAAATGCAACTGGTCCTGCGCTGGGAATGATACCTAATGTTAAATTTAAAATCAAACAAATTAAATTAGCACCAGGAGATATTCTTCTTAGATATACTGACGGTGTGACAGAAGGGAAAAATCCTGATGGTCATTTATTTAGCAAAGAACGATTATTGGCTATGATTGAACAACCAACGA
>Ga0169931_10011926_pt1 | contig 12144 bp, 8 predicted proteins | sample Kivu_15m_20L_FD_129675 | JGI IMG/M metagenome (GOLD analysis project Ga0169931, IMG submission 129675) | Freshwater microbial communities from Lake Kivu, Western Province, Rwanda to study Microbial Dark Matter (Phase II) - Kivu_15m_20L... | ecosystem: Environmental > Aquatic > Freshwater > Lake ...
GACGGCGAAGGGGCTCAGCATCTGATCCATATCCGCATTCGCGGGGCTCGACATGAGCAAGATGCGGAGAAGATTGCCCGAGCGATTGCCTTGAGTAATTTGGTCAAGACTGCGATCGCTGGTGGCGACCCGAACTGGGGACGAATTGTTTCCGCGGCTGGCTACTGCGGCGCACAGTTCAATGTGGCGGAGACCTCGCTTCGCTTGAACGGGACCGAGGTCTTTCATCGCGGACAGCCAACCAATTTCGATCGCCGGTCAACCTCGCTTTCAATTAAAGAGAATCGATTGACAGAAATTGCTCTGAACGTGGGCACTGGTCCGGGCGAGACCGAACACTGGACTAGCGATCTGACTGTTGAGTACGTGAAACTAAACGCCGAGTACACGACCTGAGCGGCGGGACGGAAAAGAAACTTGCGGCTCCGTCCTCGCGCGAGGACGGAAGAAGAGAAACACAGAGGTCACAGAGGACGGGGAAGAAGAGTTCGTGGTGAGCTTGTTTGGCACTCAAGCGACGGGCTAAGTCAGGTGCGAGTCAGCGTGTCGGCGAGTTAGTCCGCGCTAGCCCCCGGTTCTTTCGTTTAGCCCCGTTTAGCCCGTAGCCAGCGGCGAGGTGAAGCGCGAGTTGATAACGCGTTGCAGACCGGCCGTCCGCTTCTTCTCCCTCTGCGCGGGGGCCTCGCGCCAGCCCAGGGTTCGGTGTCTGGCTTTCGTTTCATTCTCGCTGACAGCAAAATAGGTTTTTATCCCTCCGGGATGAAGAAGCGACGGGCGGCTCAACCTTGGTGCTTTGCGTTCCCCCTGAGTCGGGGCCGCGCGCGTAAAAAAAGCCGAGCGATTACCGCTCGGCTTTTCTAATGTTTGTCGGCTTTTCTAATGTTTGGTTGTGGAGGTTAGTTACGGCGTCTCGCCACCGAAGTCGGGTTCTTCGCCCTCTTCGAATTCGTCGCGGTAGCCTTCTTCCAAGTGTCCGAATTCTTCGTGGAATTCAGCTCCGTACTTGTCGTCTTCAAGCGCGTACTCGCCTTCGATTTCCTCTTCGAAATCGTCGTCGAATTCCTCGTCGAAGTCATCTTCGTCGAACTCGGCGAGCACATCGTCGGCTAGGTCTTCTGGCGTACCCGTGTTGGGTGTGATGTCCCCGAAGTCGCCAAAATCATCATCTTCGTCCAATGGGTCGGACGCGAAATCATTACTCATCTGTTCCTCCAGCCCCCTATTATTGCCCGCTTCTTCAAATTTGGGTAGGTCGCGGCAACGGGTCTGGGCTCCAACTTCGCCAATTCACACGTTAAAAGCCGCTGGTTTTTCAGTTTGGACGACTCGCCACGACAACCGCGTTTCGCCATTGCTCACCTCCTTACACTCGGTTCCCAGAGTCTTGCCGCTTGACTGCTGAAAACGAAAAAAGGCAGGTCGCGGCACCTTGCCACGACCTGCCAAGCACGGGGGGCGAGAAAGTCGACAGTTAAGCAAAACTGCCGTACTCAACCCTAAGTTGATTTCCTCAGGCAGGCTGAAACCCTTTCGCGGAGACAAGCAAAATTCCCGCGGAAAGTGCTTTCCTTGTTACGGTTAAAACGTTTAACCCTTAACCGGAGGGCTTAATCGGGTTTTGCGGGTCACTTCGAACCCCGATGGCTCGAATTCTGTCTCAGCTGATAGCCAGACTGAGCGCGACCGAATTGGAAGGAAATCCGATTCTCCCTCGCCCGGCAACTCGTCTCGAGCCGAATCGATTAGCAATGACGTCGAGCCGGGGAAAACGAGGCTCTGCGGCTCCATTTACAATCCTGCCAGCTTTGGGGATATTTTGGGTTGGGCCGACCTATCTGCCGCCTGCTGGACCACATGAGAACGGGGATTCGAATGTTTCAACCGGTTGAAACCAACGTCAGTTTTCCAAAGCTCGAGGAACGAATTCTCGATTTTTGGCGGACCGCGAAAATTTACGACCGGACACTCCAGCAGCGGAGCGATTCCCCCAGCTTCGTTTTCTTCGAAGGTCCCCCCACTGCCAACGGCAAGCCACACCCTGGTCACTGTCTGACCCGGGCCATGAAGGACCTCTTCCCCCGCTATCGCACCATGCGAGGGTTCCGCTGTGAGCGAAAAGCTGGCTGGGACACCCACGGTCTTCCAGTCGAAGTCGAAGTCTGCAAGGAACTTGGTATTCATTCCAAGGAAGAAATCGAAGCTTACGGCGTCGAGCCATTCATTCAGAAATGCCAGAAGAGTGTCTGGCAGTACATGCAGCAGTGGGAACGACTCACTGAACGGATCGGTTTCTGGATCCACCTCGACCGCGCCTATGTGACTTACCATCAAAGCTACGTCGAGTCGGTCTGGTGGTCACTTAAGAATCTGTTCGAGCGCGGGCTGCTTTATCAAGGACACAAGATCGTCTGGTGGTGGGCTCAAGGCGGCACCGCGCTCAGCAGCGGCGAGGTCGGGCAAGGCTATCGCTCGGTCGCCGACCCCAGCGTGTTCGTTCTCTTCCCTTTGCTCGATCGTCCCGGTTCGAGCCTGCTTGTCTGGACAACCACGCCTTGGACGTTGCCCAGCAACCAGTTCGCTGCCGTCAATCCGGACATCGTTTATGCGACCGTTTTCGATGAGCAAACAGGGCAGCGAATCATCTTGGCCGAAGCGCTGGTTGAGGCGATCAGCCAAAAAGTCAAACGGCCGCTAGTGATTGAGTCGACCTGTTCCGGTAGCGAACTGGTCGGGCTCCGATACGAGCCTCCTTTCGATTTCTATTACAAGACTCAGGGCGAACAAACCGGCCGCTTGAAGTCCGGAGGAAGCCAACACCGAGCTTGGAGAATTGTCGCCGCGGATTTTGTCACTACCGACAGCGGAAGCGGCGCCGTCCACGAAGCGCCGGCGTTCGGTGAAGTTGACTTCGAACTTCTGCAAACCGAACAGGCTCGCTTCGTCGAAGGCGAAGGTCCTGAAATGATCTGCGCCGTTGGCTCAAACGGTAAATTAACCGAAGTCGCAGGCGAGTTCGCCGGACTCTGGGTCAAAGAAGCCGACAAGCCAGTCATCCGCCGCTTGAAGGAAACCGGAAAGCTGTTCCATCAAGAGCAGTACGTTCACGAGTATCCTTTTTGCTGGCGAGCCGAAAACGATCCGCTGATTCAGTACCCTCGCAAGAGCTGGTTCATCAGAACGACTCAATTCAAAGAGCGGATGCTCTCTAATAACGCGGAGATCAACTGGCTACCGGAACACATCCGCGATGGCCGGTTCGGGAACTTCCTGCAGTCCAACGTCGACTGGGCTCTCTCGCGCGAGCGTTACTGGGGAACTCCGCTGCCGATTTGGGTCTGCGAACAGACCGGGAAGATGGAAGCGGTCGCCAGTTACGATGAGCTCCTCGCGAAACCGGGAGTCGCCGGTCAGGAAGCTTGGCTTCAGGCCAAAGCGGCTAACCCGGAACTCGTCGAAGATCTCAAGGTCCACAAGCCCTACATCGATCAAGTCACTTACGACTCGCCGTATGCGTCCGGCTCGCGGATGCGGAGAGTCAGCGAAGTTATCGACTGCTGGTACGACAGCGGCGCAATGCCGTTCGCTCAGTGGGGGTACCCGCATCAAAATCAGGAACTGTTCAACGGGCAATTCCCGGCCGACTTCATCAGCGAGGCACTCGACCAAACACGAGGTTGGTTCTACAGCCTGCTCTCGATCAGCACGATGCTTTTTTCACCCGAGGGTGAGGGGAGTAAGGTAAGCGGAGCGGGAGTTCCGGCGACTGCTTACCCGCATCCATTTCAAAACTGCATTGTGCTTGGATTGATGCTCGCCGAGTCGAACGTCTGCCTCAGCTGCGGCAAGCGGATTCTCGAGGAGGTGCCGAAGTGCACCGCCTGCGGTGGCAAGCTCGAGCGTCGGACTGAGAAAATGAGTAAGAGCTTGCGGAATTATCGCGAGCCGCAAGAGATCTTCGATACGCACGGCGCGGATGCGCTTCGCTGGTACTTTTACGCCAACCAGCCCCCATGGAATTCGATCGTCTACAGTGAGCGCGCGATCAAAGAAAGTATTCCAGAGTTTCTGCTGAGACTCTGGAACGTGTATGGCTTCTTTGTCCTGTATGCCAACATGGACGAATTCAATCCCGCTGCCGAACTGGGCGGCCAAGTCGGGCAACTCGATCGGGAGACGCTTGCTCGAGCAGCCTCGTATCGCGAGGTTGCCCAGCGCGATGAGCTCGACCGCTGGATTTTGGCCGAACTCGATGCGACGGTCGCCTCGGTGATCGAGTCAATGGACGCGTACGATAACTACAACGCCTGCTCGAGGCTAACCAGCTTCGTCGACATGCTCAGTAACTGGTATGTCCGCCGCAGCCGAGATCGGTTCTGGAGTAACGACAAGCGAGATCGGGACAAGCTCGACGCCTACTGGACGTTGTACGAGTGTTTGCTCGTCACCACGCGGCTGATTGCTCCGTTTGTGCCTTTTACGGCAGAGGCGATTTGGAAGAATCTCGCTGGTGTTTTTGGCGAGCGGACTCTGGAGAGCGTTCACCTTGCCGACTTCCCGGTCGCTCGCGGCGATACGGACGAAGTCCTGCGGGCCCGGATGAACTCTTTGCGGGAGATCGCTTCACTGGGCCGAGCTGCCCGGATGGAGTCCAAGCTGAAGGTCCGGCAGCCTTTGGCTGCGGTCACCGTCGCACTGAACGATCCCGCGCAGCAGGAATGGCTGGCGGCTCATGACTCAATTCTTCGCGACGAACTGAACGTCAAGCAAATCAACTTCACTGCTGATGCAGCCGAGTTTGTGACTTATCAAATCCAGCCGAATTTCAAACGGCTCGGCCCTCAGGTTGGTCCGCTGTTGCCCAAGCTCAAGGCGACACTGCAGCAAGCTAACGGCGCTGCTTTGCTGGCGGAATTGAATCAAACGGGTACAGTGAAAATCGACCTTGGCGAGAAGCAGCTCTCTCTGGGGGGCGAAGACATTCAGGTTCGGATGCAGGCCAAGGGAGGCTGGGCTGCGGCTCAAGGTTCGGCCTGTGTCGTTGTCTTGGACACCAAGCTGACCGATGAGTTGGTTTCTGAAGGCTATGCCCAGGATGTTAAACGCCTGGTTCAGGACCTGCGCAAGCAGCGTCGGCTCGATTTCGCAGCGAGAATCAAGTTAAGCCTCGCGACCACAGCGGAGGAGCTTCGCCGTGCAGTCGAGCAGCATACGGGTTATCTGAAACAAGAAACGCTCGCCATTGAGATCGATTGGCCTGCTCAGATGGCTGCTTCTGCGGTCAGCGAGGAGGTCGGTGACTATGGGATTCAAATCGATCTGGAAGTTGTCGATTCCGTTCAGCCCGTTTAAGTGCCGAGCGAGTTTCTTGCGAGCGTATTTTTGAGATTGGATTGGGACGATGACAGATAGCGCAAAACCCCGGCTTCGCCTTGCCGTCCTGATCTCTGGCGGAGGGACTACGCTGCGCAATCTGATCGATTGGGATGCGGCTGGGAAGTTGGATGCGGAAATCGTCATTGTCGGTTCGAGCAATCCCGAAGCGGGTGGTTTGAAGTATGCCGCCGAAGCGAACATTCCCTCGTTCGTCGTTTCCCACCGAGAGGTGCGCGATGAGCAGGAATTAAGTGACCGCATATTCGAAGCTTGCCGGGAAACGCGAGTTGATTACGTGGTGCTAGGCGGTTTTCTTAGGAAACTTCGCATCCCGAGTGATTTTGCTCGCCGCGTGATTAACATTCATCCCAGTTTGATCCCGGCTTTTGCCGGAAAAGGTTTTTACGGGCGACGAGTGCATGAAGCGGTACTGCGTCAGGGGTGCCGAGTAAGCGGTTGCACGGTGCACTTCGTTGATGACTTGTTTGATCATGGGCCGATTATCGACCAAGAAGCAGTACGCGTTGCCGAAGACGATACCCCTGAGACGCTGGCCGCTCGCGTCTTTGCCGCAGAGTGCCAACTCTACCCGACGGTCATCAATCGAATCGCTGCCGGACGCGTCCATTAGATTCGCAGCTCGGTGGGTGACCAGAGCAATTGCGGGATGCTAAAATCTGGCTCGTTGTTGAGTGCGTCCCAGCATTCATTATCTAATCCATTCTGGCCCTTGCATGTGGCTGGATTACGAGGAGCAATAGTCTGGTGAGTCTTGAGCTACGGAAACAGATGTGTGAAATCGGTCGCCGGATGTACGACCGCCAATTTTGTGCGGCTAATGAAGGAAATTTGAGCTGTCGCTTATCTGACAACGAGGTCCTCTGCACGCCGACTCTCCACTGCAAGGGCTTTCTTCAGCCTGATGACCTGTGTACGGTTGACCTGCAGGGGAACCAAATCTCGGGAAACAAACGCCGCACCAGCGAAGTCCTGCTGCACTTGGAAATTTATCGCCAGCGGCCCGACGTCCGAGCAGTCGTTCATTGTCACCCACCCCACGCAACCGCGTTTGCCGTCGCCCGTGAGCCGATTCCAATGGGCGTTCTTCCCGAGCCAGAAGTGTTTTTGGGTGAGGTTCCGCTCGCCCCCTACATGCGTCCTGGAACTCAGGAATTTGCCGAGACCATCGTTCCGTTCGTTCACAAAACGAACACGATTATCCTCTGTAATCATGGAACGGTCAGTTATGCGGAGAACATCGAACACGCTTTCTGGATGACCGAGATCCTCGATGCCTACTGCCGTATTCTGCTGAATGCTCGGCAACTTGGTCGCGTTAATTGGTTTACTCCCAAGGAGAATCGAGAACTCCTCGATTTGCGACTGCAGTGGGGCTTTGAAGACCCGCGAATTGCCGCCGGTACCCCCGACGAAAAACTCGCCGACCATCCAGTCTCAGCCAAGTTCTGGAAAGACCTAGGAGCCGAGCGCCGGGCCTTCCCGCGATCTTAAGCGGCCGAACCAGTGGCTCATTCGTTTAGCCCATAGAGCCAGTTTTTCGTTTAGCCCGTAGCCGAAGTCCAAAGCCGCCAGGCTTTGGCGCAGGCGAGGCGCAGCGCATGAGCGGCTCGACATTCCGGGTGGTAAGTCCCAGAGGCTCTGCCAAGGGCATGGTGAAGCTGGCGTTCGTTTACCATCCGAGCACGGCTCTTCTGGCCAACGGCCTTTAAGCCTCCAGCCCGGGGTAGAGCGGCCGACGAATGCGAAGCATTCCGGCCGCGCCACCCCGGGTTAGAGAACGCCAAAATTTAATAAGGTCGAACCGCAAGTCGCCCCCTTGGGGCACGGGCGGTTCGAAGCGGAACCCTAAGTGACGTCATCGGCCGATTCCAACTTGCTAAAAACGTCTGCCTCCGGAAGCAAGTCCGTTCTCGAACCAGGCGCCGCGCTACCCGAACGTCCCAAACTTTTCAAACCCTCTCGAGCACCTCAATCCGCTCCAAACAAAAAAACGCCCCAAGGTTTCCCTAGGGGCGTTTCTCATTTTCGATTGTTAACCAACAGCCTTAGACTGGAGCAACCAAGAAGCCGAAGATTGACGTCGTAGTCAACACCTTGAAGTTCTGGCTGACCGTCGTCGACTGAGCGTAGACGTTGGTCAAGTCGATATTCTGAATCGTTCCGCCCAAGGGGCCGAAGCGGAAGATTTCCACGCCCCAAGAGCCCCATTTCTGGTTGATGATTCGAATCGAGCCCTCGACGTAGTCGGCCTTGTCCAATCGCAAGTCGACAATCAAGTCGTTGCCTTCGCGGCGGAACGAGAAGTCTTGCGAGAAACTGTCCAGCGTTCCCGCTGAGTCGACTCGAAGGGTGTCTCGACCCGCGCCCGCGTTTTCGTTGATCGTGTCAAAGCCATCACCGAGGCGATAGATGTAGAGGTCGTTGCCAGCGCCACCCATGAGCAAGTCGTTGCCGCCCTTGCCAGTGATCGTATCGCGACCCGAGCCACCTTCGATCTTGTTAGCCAAGAAGTTTCCGTTGAGCGTGTCGTCGAAATTCGAGCCGATCAGGTTTTCAATCAGCGTGTCTTTCAGCGGAATCGAGAAGCGAACTTCCGAGGAAGCCGCCGTCAAACCGCCAAGACTCGAAAAGTTACCTGGACCAAGGTCGAGGAAAGAGGCTTCCATTCCAGCTGCTGAAATCGTGTCGACGCCACCGGCATCGACAATCGAACGGAGGATATCGGTCTTTCGGCCGAAGAAATCGAAGTTGTACAGGGTGTCATCCGCCCGCAGGTCTGGGTCCGGATTGTATAGCCATTGCAGTGCATGCACGTCATAAAGCATGTAATCACCAGCAATCGCACCGGAAGTACTGGGCCGAATACCGTAAATCGTGTTGTCCTGATTGTTCGTGGCTTGAGGCAAACGCGGAACGCTATCTGGATCAATCAGACCGAGAGCTGTACCCATCGCATTGAGCATGATGAAGTACAAGTCTCCATCTTGGCTCCACGCACCTGGAGTTGTCCAAGTTGGGAAGTCGCGATCCAGCCAATAGGTGTTAAACATCAAATCACCACCGTTTTCGGCGGCGACCGGGTCATTCGGGGCGAATACCACGACCCGGGCAAAATTGTTGGGATCGTCTTCTGGTGGTTCGTCACGGAACAAGCCCATCCGAATCACGCCACCCTGACCACCGTAAATCATTTTTTCTGGGTCGGGTCCCGGTTCGTCGTCTTGGACTTCCAAGAAGGTTGAATCGACAAACGCGTCGACATCAGCGAGGATCTCGCGAGCAATCGTTCGCATCTCAGGGGTGAAGCGGCTGAAGGTACCGCCATCGCCCCAGAGAAAGCTTGGGGGGATGTCTTCGTTATTATCGCCTGGTACATCACTGCCCAAGTCATAGCCCGGCAGTTGCTGCATGAAGCTGAATGTAATTACATCCGAGCGCTCGCCGTTCATGAACAACCAATCGCCCCAGTCGTTGAACAGGTCAGCATCAGGAGTAGGCGAAAAATTGTTATTTCGCAGGAAGTCGTCGATTTCTGGTTCGGTGTACAGGTCGGTTCGGACCCAGTCGGTCCACGAGAAATTGTTTCTCGCTCGAACAAGAATTGGGTCGATTGCTCGGTCCTGGTATTGAGCGGTTCGAATAATCAGGCGGTTGAATTCGGCCGCGGTCAATGTATGCACCACATTCGCATTCAAAATGCGACCATCGAGAATCAATCGAGAGGAGGCGGTCGTCGAGCCGTTCAGTTCTTGAATCTGATACGTAGTGTAAGCGGGGCCCGTGTCACCCTTGCGGAAATACTGACGAGCCGGAATGTCCTGCAAGTCGGGTTCGACCACATACGGTTCGTAGGTCAATTCCGGTCGCGTTGCGATCGCGTAACGGATGTCGCTGACGTTGCTCGTAAACTTTCCATCCGAAACTCGGTACTGGATCGTTTCTTCGGTCGCCACGCCACCAGTGCGATAGACCAGACCGGCAATGTTTTCGTAAGGGATAGAATGCCAACGGTTCGGAGCCAAAACCACGCCGTTGTAAACCAATGTGCCTGTTGATGGCGAGGTATTCGACTCGAAAACCTCGACAACCTTGAGCTGATTCCCATCGGAGTCGAACCAAATCAAGCTGTCGTTGACCGGATAATCATAGCCAGCCGCCACATTTCGCGAGCTGAAGCTGGTCGTCGGAGCCGAGAAGTTGGTCCGGGTCGTGATGGTTGAAAACTTGTAGTCGCTCCAGCTAACACCATCGTAAGCGAATACTTCAATTCGCTCAGCTTGGTTCGGGCTGACGGCGTAATAACGCAGCCGATTGAATTCGGTCGGCGTGTAATAGCGGTAAGTTCCCTGCGGAATCAGTTCGCTGTCCAAACGCAGGTATCCACCGGTCGTCTGCTGGTCGCGGAGATAGTAGAGCGTAATCGGCCAACCGTCTGGGTCGGTCGCAGTGATGAAGCTGTTGAGGTTCACGTAGTCCGACTCGACCATGGTCAACGCGGAGGCGGTGACAATTGGCTTGGTCGTGTTCTCCCGGACGTAAATCACCTGCAACTCAACGGGATTGCTCCAAAGTGCCCCGTCATAAGCTTGAATTCGAATACGTTCCGAACCGATCGTGCTCGAGGCAACAAAGTCAAACGAGGGGAGTTGGGCCGAAGCGATTTCGCTCAACGCACCCTGAGCCCGCCGTTCACCATCCAGCTGGAAATAGCCGGAAAGCGGTTCGCTCGAGAGATCGGTAAAACGATAACGGGTAATCGTGTCCCCATCAGGGTCGGAAACGGTAAACAGGTCAGCAGCGGAAATCAGCTGATTCAGCAGCAGGTATTTCGTGACAACGGTTACCACAGGAGCCGAAGGCATGGAGAATGCTCCGTCAAAATGAAGAGACAGGGGGGATGAAGCCGAGGAGAAGTCGCGAACCGCTAGCGAACGCCGGGAGCCGACAACTTTTCATTCTATTCGTCGAAGATCTCAAATCAATTGAAAAAGCCAGACTGTTTCGCCAGTTTTGCGCCGGCGATACAATCGATATAACCCCGACACGGCCAAATTGTTTCGTTTTGAAAAACCTTTCCCGGGAACCTTTGTGCTTGAACGAAGAAGCCCCCGATTTTGGGTGGAAAATCAGTAAGCAGTTAGGCTGCGAGATGAAATAAATCAGGCAATCGCTCGCACTTGCCTCTCAAATGGAACAACCGCCCGTCGTTGAAACTGCCCGAACGCGACGACTTTAAACGCCTCGGAGACTCAATTGGGGCCAACTGCTGCAAGCAAACAGCCCAAAAAGGATTTCGCTCAACGGATTTGACGCAATGAACAAGCAAGTAGACGTGGTCGTGGTTGGCTCTGGTCCTGGTGGCGAGGGTGCCGCCATGCAGTTGGCGAAAGGGGGAAAGAAAGTGCTGGTAGTCGAACGCTACCAGCGAATCGGTGGCGGTTGCACCCACTGGGGCACTATTCCAAGCAAAGCCCTACGCGCCGCCATTCTTCAAGTCATCGAGGCAGCGGCCAGTTCCGTACTCAACACCCCAGATGCAGTGTCCAAAGCCAAACTCGCGGACCTGCGTCGCAGCGCTCAATCGATCATCTCCAGCCAAGTTGCCCTGCGCCAAAAGTTTTACGAGCGGAACGATGTTGAAGTGGTCCACGGAGGCGCCCGCTTCCTCGACAAAAACCGAATTCAGATCGGGGAGGAACAGGTCGTCGAAACGTCAGCGGTCGTTCTCGCAACCGGCTCACGCCCCTACCGACCGGCCGATGTGAATTTCAATCACCCGCGAATTTTCGACAGCGATACAATCCTCAATCTGCAAGAGCGGCCGCACACGCTGACGATTTACGGTGCAGGCGTAGTCGGCTGCGAATATGCTTCGATGTTTCGCAACCTCGACATGAAGATCAACCTCGTCAACAGTCGGGCCGAATTGCTTGATTTCCTCGATGACGAAATCACCGATGCTCTCAGTTATCACATGCGCGAACGCGGCGTTGTCATCCGGCACAACGAGTCTTACCAGCGAATTGAAGCAACCGACGATTGCGTAGTCCTCCACCTCCAAAGCGGAAAAGCTATTCGCTCTGAGGCTCTCCTCTGGGCGGCCGGCCGCACGGGAAATTCAGACCAGCTGAATCTCGCCGCAGTTGGCCTGAGCGCGGACAGCCGTGGCTACCTCTCCGTCAATAAACACGGCCAAACGGCGGTTCCCAACATCTATGCCGTAGGCGATCTCGTCGGCCAACCTTCGCTCGCCAGTGCAGCTTACACCCAAGGCCGAGTCGCCGCGCGACACCTCCTCGGTATGGAGGACAACGAAAACAACCTCGACGAGATCCCCTCGGGAATTTACACCAGCCCTGAGATCAGCTGTATCGGGAAAACCGAAAAGCAATTGACCGATGAGAAGGTCCCCTACGAAGTCGGCAACGCCCACTTCAAAAGCATCGCAAGAGCCCAAATTTCGGGCCAAACCGTGGGAATTCTCAAGCTGCTATTTCATCGCGAAACGCTGCAGATTCTCGGCGTTCATTGCTTCGGAGCGAACGCCAGCGAGATCATTCACATCGGCCAAGCGATCATGGCCCAGCCCGGTAGCGGCAACACCCTGAAGTATTTCATGAACACCACGTTCAACTATCCGACGATGGCCGAAGCCTACCGCGTTGCCGCTCTAAACGGCTACAACCGACTGTTTTGAATGCGGACTGATCGCGTGCTCGGCGCGCGTCTCCCGGCGCCGCCGCACGCTCA
>Ga0169931_10011927_pt1 | contig 12143 bp, 14 predicted proteins | sample Kivu_15m_20L_FD_129675 | JGI IMG/M metagenome (GOLD analysis project Ga0169931, IMG submission 129675) | Freshwater microbial communities from Lake Kivu, Western Province, Rwanda to study Microbial Dark Matter (Phase II) - Kivu_15m_20L... | ecosystem: Environmental > Aquatic > Freshwater > Lake...
CCTCGCTGCCTAACGGCCCATGCCATAAGCGACAACAGCGGCCACATAGGCCTGTTGATCGGCCAACAGCTCAGGCGATTGGTCGATCTGGCTCGAAGGCGGGTCGATCACAAAATCGGGGGCACCGCGCCCGATCTGCAGGTTGAAGTCGGCAAAGTGGTGAAAGGTGGAGTGGTGCAGCACGGCTCCACGGCCCGGGGCTTCATCGAGGATGGCGGTGATCTGCTCGCGACCGCTGGTGATCGAGTAGCTCGACAGCAGCACCTGTTGGCTGGGGCTGGTCAGCCGGATCACGCCTTCATGGGGGTGGGCCGGCAGCACCAGATGGCCCGGGATCAAGGTCTCAAACCCCAGCAGCGGGTGCTCGGCGCGCTTGCGGCAGATCTGCACGCCACCGTTCTGGCCGGTCACCACGCAGGGGGTGTCGATCGCCGGGCAACCAGGGTTGACGTATTCGCTGTCACAGGGCAGGTCCGGCCAGGTGCGCTTGAAGGTCTGGGTCTGGGTGACCGCCTCGAGACAGCCGCCCAAAGCCAACAGCGAGGTGCCTAGATCGGTGTGGTCACGGGCGATCACCAGCTGGGTGCCGGCGGCCACTGCCGCCTCGAGGGCCGCAAAGAAGGCCGGTTCAGGTCCGTTGTCCAGGTCAGGGGCCATCAACCACACCTGGCCGTAAACACCGGCGGCCAGGTCGCTGTGCAGCTGCTCGCGCGCTGCCCCTGGGGCGGGGTAGTCCTGCGCTGTGAGCGTGAAGCTGGGATCGATGGCCGTGCCGGCCTGGCGGATCTGCTCGGCCAGCAGGCTGAAGCGGGCGATGCACCAGTCGTTGGCATCGGTGGCGATCGTGGACTGCAGCAGGGCGCGGTTGGCCGCAGCGGGGTTGGCCGACGTCATGGAGTACTGAAGCCCTGTCTTCTGGTCCCCCAGTGTGACGCCTGCGGCCGCCAGCTCTCAACCCCGGAACAACAGCTCGGGATCCACCGGCGCGCTGGCGCAGGCAGACGCCAGCCGCTGCTGCAGCGCCACGAAGGCCTCACCGATGCGGGCCGGATCCAACGCGGTGCCTTCAGCCACCTGCCCCATGATCGACACCAGACCCACACTGAGCCGCGGCGCCTCGGGGGCCAGCTCCTGGGCCAGCATCAACACCAGGGCCCGCAGGGCGGCCTTGCCGATGCCAATCGAGGCCACCGCTGCCACCGGGTGGTGGGCCATGCCGCCGCCGGTGAACAGCAAGGCGCCACCCCGCTGCCGCAAAGCCGGCAACAACGCCTGTGCGGCAGCCAGGGCCCCCACCACATCGACCTGCAGGTCGGCCGCCAGGCGAGCGGGCTCCAGGCTCGACGGCGGACCAGGGGTCGGCACCACGGCGTTGTACGCCAACACCACCGGGCCGTCGCCCGGCGGGAGCGCCAACGCCGCTGCCAACGCCGCCGGATCGGCCGCGTCAACTGCCACCGTGGTCACCTCCCCCCCCAGCTCCCGCAACTCAGCCAGCGCGGCTCCATGCCGCTCGGGGCTGCGGCCCAGCAACAGCAGGTCACTGCCCTGGCGGGCAAACGCTGCGGCGATGCCATGGCCCACGCCGACGCCATAGCCGACCACCACGCAAAGGGACGTCACCATCGCCGGGACTTGCTGTTTCCACCATCCTGAAACGGCCGGGGCCATGGAGAATTGAGACATGCCCCTGTCGCACGCGCCCACCGAATGCTTTGACGTGATCGTCGTGGGCGGCGGCCATGCCGGCTGCGAGGCCGCGATCACGGCTGCACGGCTGGGCTGCTCGACGGCCCTGTTCACCCTCAACCTGGACCGCATCGCCTGGCAGCCCTGCAACCCGGCGGTGGGGGGGCCGGCCAAGAGTCAGTTGGTGCACGAAGTCGATGCCCTGGGCGGGGTGATCGGCCGGCTGGCCGACGCCACCGCGCTGCAAAAGCGCATCCTCAACGCCAGCCGCGGCCCGGCGGTCTGGGCCCTGCGCGCCCAGACCGACAAGCGCCAGTACGCCCGCCAGATGCTGCAGCTGTTGCAGCACACGCCCAACCTGGCCCTGCGCGAGGCGATGGTGACCGGCCTCGAGGTCGAAGGCGAGGCCGACGGCGGCGGCAGTGCCTGGCAGCCCAGCCACAGCCCGGCAGCCCGGGTCACCGGGATCCGCACCTATTTCGGCAGCCGCTACAGCGCCAGGGCCGTGATCCTCACCACCGGAACGTTTCTGGGGGGGCGCATCTGGGTGGGCAGCCAGAGCATGGCCGCCGGGCGGGCGGGCGAGCAGGCCGCCGGCGGGCTCACCGAGGCCCTGGCCGCGCTGGGATTCCAGCTGGACCGGCTCAAGACCGGCACCCCGGCCCGGGTGGACCGGCGCAGCGTGGCGCTCGATCAGCTCGAGGAGCAACCCAGCGACGCCCATGACCGGTTCTTTTCGTTTGATCCAACCGCCTGGGTGAGCGGCGAACCGATGAGCTGCCACCTGACCCGCACCACCGCGGCCACCCATGCCCTGATCCGCGACAACCTGCACCTGACACCGATCTACGGCGGTCACGTCGACAGCAAGGGGCCCCGCTACTGCCCGTCGATCGAAGACAAGATCGTGCGCTTTGCGGACAAGGACAGCCACCAGATCTTTCTCGAACCCGAAGGCCGCGACACCCCCGAGCTGTATGTGCAGGGCTTCTCGACCGGCTTGCCCGAGCACCTGCAGCTGGCGCTGCTGCGCACCCTGCCGGGCCTCGAGCAGTGCGTGATGCTGCGCCCTGCCTATGCGGTCGACTACGACTATCTGCCGGCCACCCAGCTCCGGGCCTCGCTGGAAACGAAGCGGGTGGCGGGGCTGTTTGCAGCGGGTCAGCTCAACGGCACCACCGGCTACGAAGAGGCGGCCGCCCAGGGGCTGGTCGCCGGGCTCAACGCGGCGCGCCAGGTGCACGGCCAGGAGCCGGTGCACTTTGCCCGCTCCGGCAGCTACATCGGCACGATGATCGACGACCTGATCAGCAAGGACCTGCGCGAGCCCTACCGGGTGCTCACCAGCCGCAGCGAATACCGGCTGGTGCTGCGCGGCGACAACGCTGACCGCCGCCTGACGCCCCTGGGCCGCGAGCTGGGACTGATCGACGCGCGCCGCTGGCAGATCTACGTAACCAAGCAGGCGGCGATCGACACCGAAAAGCGCCGCCTCGAAACGGTGCGCCTGAAGGGGAGTGATCAGTCCGCTGCAGCCGTGGAGGCCCAGACAGGGGCAGCGATCAAGGGATCGATCCTGCTGGCCGACCTGCTGCGTCGACCTGGGTTCCACAGCAGCGATCTGGTTGCCCATGGCCTGGCCGATGCCGCGCTGCCGCGGGAGGTGCGCGAAGGCGCCGAGATCGACATCAAGTACAGCGGTTACCTCGAGCGCCAGCAGCAGCAGATCCACCAGCTGCAACGCCAGGAGCAGCGGCCCCTGCCCGAGGGCATCGACTACGGCACGATCAGCACCCTGTCGCGCGAGGCCCGCGAGAAGCTGGGCGCGGTGCAGCCCACCACCCTGGGGCAGGCCAGCCGCATCCCGGGGGTGAGCCCCGCCGATGCCAATGCCCTGCTGCTCTGGCTTGAGCTGCGCAACCGCGATACCGTGAGCGCCCCTGCCCAGGCGCACCATTGAGCCCGACGCGAGGCATTCCCACCTCCAGGGCCTACTGGGAGCTCAAGGCCGAGCAGATGCTGAACCGGGTGTTCAGCACCGACGCACCGATCGACCTCGAGATCGTCGACCCGGTGCCGCCCAGCAGCCCGCCAAACCCAACGCCAGCGACAGACCCGCAACGCCCAGCCGCCCTGCTGCCGATCGTTGCTGCCGCTGCAGGTCTGACGAGCGCCCTGGTGATGGCCGTGGCCTGGGGCCTCTGGAACCAGCAGCAACAGGTGCTGCGCCAAGAACGGAATCTGGTGCTGCTGGAGCGCTTGCGCACCCTGGGGCCCGCGTCCCCATCGGCCGATGCAGCCAGCAGCGGCGCCAACAGCAGCAACGACCTGCCACCGCCACCACCCGGAGAACCCTGGATGGAGGAGCTGGCCCAGCTACCGGCCGACGGAGCGCCGACCGCGGCGGTGTTGAACGTGCCCTTCAGCGGGGCCATCGGCACGCCCGCACCGGCAGCCGCAGCACCCTCGGCAGCCGAGGGGGTACCCCAGTTGGTGGGTGTGGTCCAGAGCCAGGGCGGCGGCAGCTCGGCGATCTTCCAGATCGGCGGCAGCTCCAGCAGCGCCGCAGTTGGTGAACTGATCAGCGGCAGCGGCTGGCGGTTGCGGTCGGTCGCCGGCGACGGGGCCGTGGTCGAACGCGGTGGCCAGGTGCGCCGGCTCAGCGTTGGCGGCGGTCTCTGAGCCGGACCCCCTAGGGTGCAGTCTATCCGTGCGCTGGTATGGGGCGTCCACTGACCGCACTGCAGGCATCACCGCAGCTGTTGTGGCAGGCCCCGTTCCAGACCGTGGCCAGCGGCAGCGCCGGGCAGGTTCTCAGCGGACCCTGGCGGGTGCTGCTGCTGGGGGATGGCAGCCCCACGCGCCACCTGGAGCTGCTCAGTGGTGCGCCGGTCGAGGTCGACCTGATTGCCATGGCTGCCGATCCTGACCCGGGCCCGGGGGCACCGGTCGAGATCCACGCCCTGCAGACGCCGCTGCTGCGACGGCAGGTCTGGTTGCGGTGTGGCGACCAAACCCTGGCCTGGGCCGAAAGCTGGTGGAATCAGCACCAGGCCGACACGCACCTGCAGCGCCGTGAACAGCCGATCTGGCGCAGCCTGACCGGCGATCGGGCCGAGCTGTTCCGAGAAGTGGACGGTCTGGCCCAGGTCGAAGCACGCTGGCTGGCGGAGCGGTTTGGCCATGACGGCCCCTTCTGGAGCCGCCACTACCGGTTCTTTCGCGGTGGTCAACCCCTGACCGTGATCCGCGAGGTGTTTTCACCCGCCCTCGAAGCCTGGCTAGGTCCCGCCAGCGCAGGCACCGGCATCAAGCCGCCCGAAAGGGTTGACAGATTGACGCCTTCTATGGCTTAGGCATGCTGGGTTCACCTGCATCACTGCCATGGCATCCCATCACGGCAGCAACCATCGTCCAGGCCGCAACATCACCCGTCAGATCTCGCTCTGGGCTGACCTGCTCGCCGACCTGGACCGTGGGGCGCCGGCGATCAGCACCTCAGCCACCGAGATGGCCCAGGACGTGCCGCGCCAACTGCGCAGTGCCGTCAACAACGAGCTCGCTCGCCGCGGCTGCCCGTTTCGGATCAGCGCCTGAGCGGCCCCCGGGTGGAGCGTGGCAGGGGGCGGCCGGGGCGGCCGTCTGCGGTGGGCGGGGCGTCTGGGGCCGGCCCCGCCTGCCGTTGCCAGCGGTTGACACTGAACGTGTCGTCGTCCGGCCAGTCGGCTGAGGGTGCTGGGGCTTGAGCCGGGGTGTCGGGCGTGCGTCCCCGCCGCGAGATCGCCTCGAGGGGCCGGCGACGGCCGACAGTCGCGCCAACGGATGGCGCTGGGGCTGGACTGGACTGCCAAGGCTCTCGCCAGTCCTCCTCCCCCTCGTCATCCAGCAGCCATTCGAGCTTGCCTTCGACCCAGCGTCCCAGCTCGGACGGGTTGAGCCGCGGCCCCGGGCGGCGGCTCTGCCCCCGGCCTGGCGAACGGGAACCGGGTCGGGCGCCCGCCACCCCATCCACCAGCTGACGTCCGGTCTCGACCCAACGGTCGAGCCGTTGCTCCAGCCCTTCGTCGTCCCAGCGCGCCATGGCTGCAGGCTAGCGGCGACGCACCCCGGCCCATCGCTCGAGACCGAGTCCCAGCAGGGCGATGGCCACCCCTGCGAACTGCAGAGTCCACAGAAAAACGTCGAACGGGCCTGGTGTCATGAGGCGAGGTTATCGGCCGGCTCAAACATCAGCAGGCAACTGGCGTGCCAGCGCCCACCATGCAACGCCTCACAGCAAGGACGACAGGCCAGACCCTGCACACGGCGGCGGTACGGCCGGCTGATGCCACAGCGCGGGCACCTGGCCAACCAGCGTGGCTGGCTGCCCCCCGCTGCCGCACCGGGCAGGGGATAGCTGTGGTGAATGCGCACCTCAAACACCGCCTGGGAGGCGTTGATCGCCGCCATGCAGGCCCGGAACTGGGGTCCATGGCCTTCGCGGACCCGCAGCACCCGATCCACCCAGGCGTGAATCATCTCGTGGCAGAGGGTGCTCAGCAGGGCCTGGTGCGGCAGGGGCTCGAGCAGCGGGCGCGAGAGCACGATCTCGCACAGACCGGGGCCAACGCGGTAGAGGCCGGCCGTGCGGGTCATGCGGCCATCGCTCCAGCGCAGGCTCACCAGGGACTGCCCGCCTGGGGCCAGGCTGCCCTGAAAATGCTCCCGGTTCAGGCGATGAAACAGGGGCAGCAGGGGTTCAATCGGCAAGGTCGCTGGGGCGCCGGACTCATTGTGGCCCGCTTTCGGTCAGACTCATGGGCCCTTCGACCCGTTGAGCGTCCATGGACTGGGCCCTGACCCGTGAGATCGGCACCAAGGCCCTGCTGGCCGGTGCCGGAGCCCTGCTCCTGTACTGGACGATCAGCGCCGTCAAGTTGGTGCTCAGCGCCCGCGGCATCAACCCGCTGATCAAGCAGTTCTTCAACCAGGTGGCCAGCGGCCAGGTCGACGGGGCCTACCTGCTGACCACCAAGAACTACCGCTCCCACGTCAACCGCAGCCAGTTCATCCGCTTCCTGGCCAGCCTGCAGCTCAACCGCTACCGCAACCTCAAGTCGGGCCGCCCCCGCATCGAGGACGGTCAGATCGTGCTGACGATCAAGCTCAAGAGCGAAGCCAACGACGAAATGCCGCTCGACTTCACCTTCATCAAGGTCGACGAACAGTGGCGCGTCGACCGCATCACCAAACTGGCTGCAGGCTGATCAACCCATGACCCCGGCCCCTGCCCAGCGCGCCGGCGAGCTCAGGCAGCTGCTGAATCGGGCCGCCCATGCCTATTACGTGCTGGATGCTCCGTTCATGGAGGATCCGGTGTATGACCAGCTCTACCGAGAGCTGGTCACCCTCGAGCAGGCCGATCCCGCCCTGATCACCGCGGACAGTCCGACCCAGCGCGTCGGCGGTGCACCGGTTGACGGATTCGTCAGTGTCAGCCACCGCATTGGCCTGCTGAGCCTGGACAATGCCTTCTCGCTTGAGGAGCTCGAGGCCTGGTACGGCCGGCTTCTCAAAGTGCTCGATCGCGAACCCGAGGCAGATGGCCCCCTGCCGGCCCTGCCGCTGGTGGCCGAGCTCAAGATCGATGGCAATGCCCTGGCCCTCAGCTACGAGCACGGCGTGCTCGTGCGGGCCGCCACCCGTGGCGACGGCGAACGGGGCGAAGAGATCACCGCCAATGTGCGCACGATCGCCAGCGTGCCGCTGCGGCTGCAGCTGGAGCACCCCCCCGCCTGGGTGGAGGTGCGCGGCGAAGCCCTGATCCCCGACGCCACGTTTGCGGCGATCAACGCCGAGCGGGCCGCCCGTGGTGAGGCCCTGTTCGCCAACCCCCGCAACGCCTGCGCCGGCACCCTGCGCCAGCTGGACCCGCGGGTGGTGGCGGCACGGCGGCTCGATTTCTTTGCGTACACCCTGCACCTGGCAGGCGACTGGCAGGCGGCGGGCAGCGATCCCGCCAGACCGGGCAGCCAATGGCAGGCCCTGCAATGGCTGGCGGCAGCGGGCTTCAAGGTGAACCCCAACGCCGACCGCTGCCCCGATCTGGCAGCGGTCGAGGCCTTCTTTGGCCGTTGGGACGCGGGCCGGCGGCAACTGCCCTACGCCACCGACGGCGTGGTGGTGAAGCTCGATGACCTGCGCCTGCAGGCCGACGCCGGTTTCACCCAGAAGGCGCCGCGCTGGGCGATCGCACTCAAATACCCCGCCGAGGAAGCCCCCAGCACGCTGCTGCGGCTGACCTGCCAGGTGGGCCGCACGGGGGTGGTGACCCCCGTTGCCGAATTCGAACCGGTTGCCCTGGCCGGCACCACCGTCAGCCGCGCCACCCTGCACAACGCGGATCGCCTGGCCGAGCTCGACCTGCACACAGGCGACACGGTCGTGGTGCGCAAGGCCGGCGAGATCATCCCCGAGGTGGTGCGGGTGCTGGCCGCGCTCCGCCCCGCCGGCGCCCAGCGCGTGCAGCTGCCCGACCGCTGCCCCGAATGCGGCTCCAAGCTTGTGCGCGAAACGGGCGAGGCCGCCACGCGGTGCGTCAACAGCAGTTGCCCGGCGATCCTGCGCGGTTCCCTGCGCCACTGGGTCAGCAAGGGCGCCCTCGATGTCGATGGGCTGGGCAGCAAGTTGATCGAACAGCTGGTGGATCGGGGGCTGGTGCATGGGATCGCCGACCTCTACCGCCTCGATCCGGCCTTGCTGGCCAGCCTCGAGCGCATGGGCGACACCTCGGCGAGCAAGCTGGTGGCGGCGTTGGAGGCCTCCAAGCATCAGCCCTGGCACCGCCAGCTCTATGGGCTGGGCATTCACCATGTGGGCGAGGTCAATGCCAAAGCGTTGGCCCGCACCTTTGCCAGTGCCAGCGCGCTGGCTGCAGCAGCCGGCGACGCCCCGGAGCTGGTCACGGCCATCCATGGCGTCGGTGGCGAGATCGTCCAGAGCCTGCAGCAGTGGTTTGCCACGCCGGCCAATCAGCAGCTGCTGGAGCAGCTCGAGGCGGTCGGCTTCTCGCTAGCAGCCAGCGCAAGGGAGCAAGCCGATGCCGCCGAGGGGGCCAGCGGCAGTGGTGCCCATCTCGCCGGGCTCACGTTTGTGCTGACGGGCACCCTGCCATCGCTCAGCCGCAGCCAGGCACAGGAGCTGATCGAGGCGGCCGGCGGCAAGGTGAGCAGCTCAGTCAGCAAAAAGACCAGCTACGTGATTGCCGGCGCCGAAGCCGGCAGCAAGCTGGCCAAAGCGGAATCCCTGGGGGTTGCCGTGCTCGATGAGGCAGCGCTCAGGCAGCTGCTTCACCCGCGCGCTGTTGCTTGAGCTCGGCAAGCCGCAGGGCGGCTGTCGCTGCTCAGCGAAGACCCTTGCGGTTGACCGGTCCACCGGCATTGGGACCGGCGCCAGGACCGGCGGCCGGACGCACACCAGCACCCGGGGCCCCGGCACCGGGGGTTGCGGCCCGCACTGCCGGGCGGCCCACACAGCCCACGGGGACGCCGGGGGCTGTGCAAGCGGGGGCCGCCTGGGCAGCCGGTGGCTGCCCAGCAACTGTCAGCAGCAGACCGGCGGCGCTGGTCAGCAGCGCCGTCAGAGCAGCGGAGTGGCGTCCCATGGGGATCGTCGAACAACGGGTGCCTTCATCTTGGCAAGCCGATGCCGCACGGGATGATTCACAACAGGATCAAGGCGAATCGTGATGCCCGAACCGGCTGCCTACCGCTGGATCAAGACCGACTGCGGTCGCAGCAAATACCAGGAGCTGGCGGCACGGTCCGGGGCCGCGGCACAGCTGCGCCTGGCCTGGTTTGTGCTGATCGCAGCGCTACGGGACTGGAACCTGCCGTCACAGCGCTGACGTGTCATCGGCGAGCGCCTTCTGAGCCTGACGTCCCACAATCCAGACCACAGCGATCGTGGCAAGAATGCCGATGACGCGCAGGCCCCAGGTCGCCGGATCGGCCTGCCCCGAAAGCACGGTGCCAAAACGCGCCACATCTCCGGCCAGGGCCCCGAGGCTGCAAAACAGAATCGTGCCCGGCAAGATGCCGATCAACCCGAGGGTGTAGTCGCGCAGGCTGACATCCGAGAGCCCATAGGCAAGGTTGAGCAGACTGAATGGAAAGGCCGGTGACAGGCGCGTCAGCAGCACCAGCTTGAGGCCCTCGCGGCTCACGGCCCGCTCGACCGCCGCCAGCCTGGGGAAGCGGTCCAGCCGACGGCGAGACCAGTCGCGCAGCCAATGCCGCCCCAGCAGAAACGCGGCCTCGGCCCCCAGGCAGGCACCCACAAACACGAGCACACTGCCCCAGAGGGTTCCGTACAGCGCCCCGGCCACCATGGAGGCCCACACCCCCGGCAGCAACAGGGTGACCCAGAGGGCATAGAGCGGCACAAAGGCCAGGGCGCCCAGGGGTGAGGCCAAAGCTGCAACCAGCTCAGCTGTGGGTTCAGGCACGGTGGTGAAGAGGCCCCTTCTGGCTGACCGTACTGAACTGCTCTCAGGGCGGCAGATCTGCCAGGAGATCTCAGCTCGACGCCGAGGTGTAGTGCCGCAGAGCAAACCGCCAGAACGCACGGCTGAGCGTCACGCTCACCGCGGCCACCAACACCGCTGATCCCACGGCCAGCGGGGTGCCGCGGCCCAGGATCACCTCGGCCGGCACTGTGGTCAGGAAGGCCACCGGCAACACCAGGGTGAACACCACCCGCAGACCCGGTGGGTAAGCGCTGATCGGAAAACGACCGGCGGTCAAAGCGGCGCGGAGCACCTCGGTGGCATTCCAGGTCTTCACAAACCAGATGCTCGTGGTCGCCAGAACAAACCAGAGCGCATACAGCGTCAACAGAGCCGCCACCAGCACCACCGCCGCCGCCAGCAGCCCTACAGGGCTCAGCGACGCCCCCGCCCGGGGCACCGCCCACAGGATCAGGCCCACCCCCAACACCAGCTCGCTGAGGCCCGCCGGTGACAGGGTGCGCAGTGACAGCCAGAACTGGCTGTCGATCGGCTTGAGCAGCACGAAATCGAGTGTGCCCTCGCGCACATGGGTGACGATCGCCCCCAGGTTGGGGCGCAGCCAGGTGGTGGCCACCCCATCAAGCAGGGTGTAGACCCCCTGCACCACCAACGCCTGGGGCCAGCTCCATCCCCCCAGCGACGCCGTGGTGCCGGCGCCAGCCGGCACAGCGAAGAACAGCGAGAGGATGAACAGACTGCCGGCCAGGTTGGCGACGGCAGCCAGCAGCTCGATCAGCAGATTGAGCTGGTACTCGAGCTGACCGGCGATGGCGGTGCCCCAGAAACGCCGCAGGGTCAGGCCGTAACGCAGCAGCTCGCGTGCCATCAGGCCCCCATGGCTGTGTAACGGCGCACGCCCGCACGCCAGAGCAGCAACGCCGCCGGCAGCAGCAGGGCGATCCAGGCCAGCTGGGCTGCCAGACCCGCAGCCGCATCGACCGGCAGGCCCGCCAACAACCGAGCCGGAAAGTTGATCAGCCAGGGGAACGGCGTCCACTGGGCCACCGCGCGCACCCCGGGCGGGAAGGCCGCCAACGGTGCCAACAGCCCAGAGAAAAACAGAAACGGCACGAACAGCAGCCGCTCGAGGGCGCTGGCCTTTTCGCTCCAGAAACACAGCGCCGCAATCAGGCTCTGCAGCAGAAAGCCGATCGCAAACGCCAGCAGGGTGGCCAACCAGGCCAGCAGCAACCGCCCGGGCGACGGCCACCAGAAGGACCCCGGATTGAGCGTGAAGAACAGGGCGGCAATCGCAGCCGCAAACGGCAACCGGGTCAGCTGCTCGGCCAGGTGGGCCGCCACATAGCGCCACAACGGGTGCAGGGGCTGCAGCAGAAAGGGCGAGAGCCGGCCCAGCAGGGCGTCTTCCTCGAAGGCGAAGACCACCCACACGACCGAGAACTGACGCACCAGAAAGGCGCTGAGAAAGTAGCGGTCCAGGCCTTCGGGCCCAAACCCCAGCGCTGCGCCGGCCGGCGCCTGGCTCCACAGGGCCAGCATGATGAAGGGCAACAGTCCCGAGAGCGCCCACAGGGCGATCTCGGCCCGATACTCGCTCATCAGCGCAATCTGGCTGACCAGCAGAGCCCGGGCGATGCGTCGCATTCAGCTGACCTTCACCCCTTTCCAGAAGGCGACGCGCCCTTTGATGCGTGCCGCTTCGGGCTTGGGATCGGGGTAGTACCAGGCGGCATTGGCGTTGACCTGACCGTCAACCACCACGTCGTAGTAGTGGGCCTCTCCCTTCCAGCCGCAAACGGTGCGGTGACGCGATGGTTGAAAACAACCCTCCACCAGGGCCTCCGGCGCAAAGTAGGCGTTGCCCTCCACGGTGACGATGTCGTCACCGCTGGCGATCACGGCGCCGTTCCAGCGAGCTTCGGTGGCCATCAGCGTTGTTGAAGCA
>Ga0169931_10011928_pt1 | contig 12141 bp, 8 predicted proteins | sample Kivu_15m_20L_FD_129675 | JGI IMG/M metagenome (GOLD analysis project Ga0169931, IMG submission 129675) | Freshwater microbial communities from Lake Kivu, Western Province, Rwanda to study Microbial Dark Matter (Phase II) - Kivu_15m_20L... | ecosystem: Environmental > Aquatic > Freshwater > Lake ...
CGCCGCCCGGGGACGCGCTCCTGCAGCGCATCACGCGTGACGTGGGCCGCGCCGCGCGCGAGGGAAACCGCGTCGAGGTGCCGTTCGCGTCGGTCGCACCCCGCGCCGACGAGCGCTGGACGCTGTCGAGCGCCTCGGCCTTCCGCGTGCCGCTGGGGCGCAGCGGCGCCAACCGGCTGCAGCACCTCATGCTCGGCGAGGGCACGCGCCAGCATGCGCTGGTGGCCGGCAAGACGGGCTCCGGCAAGAGCTCGCTGCTCAACGCGCTCATCGTGAACACCGCGCTCTGGTACTCGCCCGACGAGGTGGAGTTCTGGCTCGTCGACTTCAAGAAGGGCGTCGAGTTCAAGGCCTACGCCGCGCATGCCCTGCCCCACGCGCGCGCGGTGGCGGTGGAGAGCGACCGCGAGTTCGGGCTGAGCGTGCTGCAGGGCCTCGACGACGAGCTTCGACGCCGCGGCGAGCTGTTCCGCTCCGCGAACGTGCAGAACATCGCCGACTGGCGCGCGCTCGGCAGGCCCGAGCGCATGCCGCGGTGCCTGCTCGTCATCGACGAGTTCCAGGAGCTCTTCATCGAGGACGACAAGGTCGCGCAGGACTCTTCGCTGCTCCTGGACCGCCTGGTGCGCCAGGGCCGCGCCTTCGGGATGCACGTGATCCTCGGGAGCCAGACGCTCGGGGGCGCCTACAGCATCGCGCGCACCACGATGGGCCAGATGGGCGTGCGCATCGCGCTGCAGTGCACCGAGGCCGACAGCCAGCTGATCCTCTCGGACGACAACACCGCCGCCCGCCTGCTGACCCGGCCCGGCGAGGCGATCTACAACGATGCCGGCGGCCTGGTCGAAGGAAACAGCCCGTTCCAGGTGGTGTGGATCGGCGACGAGGAGCGCGACGCGCAGCTGCGCACGGTCACGGAGACCGCCGCGCGCCGGCCGTCGGCGCCCCGGCCCGCGCCGATCGTCTTCGAGGGCAACCAGCCCGCGGACCCCTGGTCGAACGGGCCGCTGCGGGCCGCGCTGGCCGCGGCGCCGGATGCGCGGCAGGCGCTGGCCCCGAAGGTGTGGTTCGGCGACGCGGTCAGCATCAAGGAGCCGACCCACTGCGTGCTCGCGCGCCGCAGCGGGGCCAACGTGGCCGTCGTGGGCCAGCGCGACGAGTCGGCCGCGGCCGCCATGGCCATGGCCATGGTCGCGATCGCCGCGCAGTGCCCGGTCGACGGCGCCCGGATGGTGGTGCTTGACGGCACCACGCCCGACGACCGCCTGCACGGCCGGCTCGCGGAGGTGCGCGCGGCGCTGCCGCACGACGTCGCGATCCCCGCCATGCGCGACGCGGGCGACGCCGTGGTGGCGCTCGGCGAGGAGCTCGCGCGCCGCAACGCCGACGGTGCGTCCGACCGCCCCGGGATCTTCCTCCTCGTGAACGGCGTCCACCGGTTCCGCGCGCTGCGGCGCAACGAGGACGACTACGGGTACTCCTCCGGGGACGCCCCGCCGTCGCCCGACAAGGTGCTGGCGCTCCTTTTGAAGGAGGGGCCACAGGTGGGCATCCACTGCATCCTGTGGGCCGACACGGTGGCCAACCTCCAGCGGTGCGTCGAGCGCGGCACCATGCGCGAGCTCGAGACCAAGGTGCTGTTCCAGATGGGCGCCAACGACTCGAGCGCGCTCATCGACGGCCCCGCGGCGAGCCGCCTGGGCTTCCACCGGGCGCTGCTCTCCGACGAGGAGTCCGGGCTCCTCGAGAAGTTCAGGCCCTACGCGCTCCCGGACGCGCGGTTCCTCGAGGACGTCGCGGCCCGGCTGCGCGGCCGGGGAGCCGGCGCATGAGCCGCAACGCCGAGTTGGCCCGGGTCTTCGCCGAGATCGCCGACGTGCTGGACTTGACCGGCGCGAACGCGTTCCGCGTGAACGCGCACCGCAAGGTGGCGCGCGCCATCGAGGAGTGCGGAGAGGACGTGGCCGCGATGGCGCTCGCCGACCCGGCGCGCCTGCGGTCGATCCCGGGGATCGGCGACTCGAGCGCCCACAAGATCGAGGAATGGGCGCGCACCGGGCGCGTCGCCGAGCGCGACGAGCTTCTGGCCACCGTCCCCGCGGGCGTCCCGGGGCTCCTGCAGGTTCCGGGCCTGGGCCCGAAGCGGGTGCGCACGCTCTGGCAGGACGGCGGCGTCGACTCCGTGGACGCGTTGCGTGCGCGCCTCGCGGCGGGGACGCTGGGCGGCCTGCCGGGCATGGGCCCCAAGACCCTGAAGGCCATCGAGGAAGCGCTGCGGTTCATGGAGGCCTCGCGCGGGCGGGTCCGCCTGGGCGAGGCGATGCCCGTGGCCCTCGCGTTCGCCGAGGTGCTGCGGCGGGTGCCAGGCACCGTGCGCGTCTCGCACGCCGGGAGCCTGCGCCGCGGGCGGGAGACCATCGGCGACATCGACCTCGTCGCGAGCGGCACCGACCACGCGGCGCTGCACGCGGCCATCCGATCGGCGCCCGGCGTCGTGCAGGTGATCGCCTCGGGCGAGACGAAGACGAGCGTGCGGACCGACCGGGGACTGCAGGTCGACCTGCGCACGGTGGACGACGACCGCTTCGGGGCCGCGCTCCTCTACTTCACCGGGAGCAAGGAGCACAACGTGCGCCTGCGCGAGCGCGCGCAGCGGATGGGCATGCGGCTGAACGAGTACGGGCTCTTCACGGACGACGGCGAGGCCGCCCCGCAGGACCGAGGCGCCGTGCCGGTGGCCGCGAGGGACGAGGAGGACGTCTACCGCGCGCTGGGGCTCAGGTGGATGCCGCCGGAGCTCCGCGAGGACCATGGCGAGCTCGACGCACCGCCGCCCGCGGACCTGGTGCGCGTCGAGGACGTCCGTGCCGAGCTCCACTGCCACACGACCGCGAGCGACGGAACCCTGTCCATCGAGGCCATGGTGGCGGAGGCCGTCCGGCGCGGGTTCCACACCATCGCCATCACCGACCACAGCCGCTCGCAGGCGCAGGCCAACGGACTGGACGCGGCGCGACTCGCGACGCACGCGGCGGCCATCCGCGAGGTCGCGAAGGCGTGGTCGAAGCGCATCGCCGTGCTCGCGGGCAGCGAGGTCGACATCCTCGCGGACGGTTCGCTCGACTACCCGGACGACGTCCTCGCCTCGCTCGACTTCGTGGTCGCCAGCCCGCACAGCGCCCTGCGCGCCGAGCCGGCCGTCGCCACCGAGCGGCTGCTCGCGGCCATCCGCCACCCGCTGGTGCACGTCATCGGCCACCCGACCGGCCGGATCGTGGGCGCGCGCGAGGGACTGTCGCCCGACGTCGCGCTGCTGGCGAAGGAAGCGGCCGCGCGCAAGGTCGCGCTCGAGGTGAACGCGAACTCCATGCGCCTGGACCTGCGCGACTCGCACGTGCGCCTGTGCGCCGAGGCCGGGTGCCTGGTGGCGATCGACACCGACGCGCACGGCGCCGGCGACTTCGACGAGCTTCCCTACGGCGTGGCCACCGCGCGGCGCGGGTGGCTGCCGGCCTCGCTCTGCGTCAATGCGTGGGACCGCGACCGCCTGCTCGCCTGGGTTCGCTCGAAGCGGTGAAGGCGCGTCAGAACGCGAACACCAGCTGCACGTCGAACAGGTTGCGGCCCTGCCCCACGGGGCCGCTCTCATCGGTGTAGCTGTACTGGAACTTGATGGTCGCGGTCCGGTCGACGTGCCAGCCGACGCACCAGTCGACGCGCCACACGTCGTTGTCCCAGGGCGTGGTGCCACCGAAGCCGTCGGCGATGTCGCCGTAGAGCTGCTGGTTGAAGCGCCCCGCCGTCCACCAGCCGGGCATGAACTTCCACTTCGACTCGATGAACCACGTCCACAGGCCCACGGTGCCGACCGGGCCCGGGACCTCGAACGACACCCAGTGGGCCTCGGCCCACGTCTCGACGGGGCCATGCGCCCACGACACGTCGATGCCCGCCGCCTGCTGCGTGTAGTCGGTCCACGACCCGGCCGCGATGCCCGGCGCGTTCGGCACCAGGTACGCGCCCGAGCTGCCCGACACGCCCACGTTCCAGTCGGTGACCGGACGCACGCCGAAGCGGCCGGTGTAGGTGAGCGCGTTTCCGTAGAAGCCGTGGTTCCAGAGGTCCCACTCGGTGGGACGCGAGCTCAGCGCGTTGTTCTTCACCTCGAACGCGTAGTCGAAGATCGCCGACGTGCCGTCGAAGCGGAAGCCCGTGGTGTAGCTCGGGCCCCAGATGGCGGTGAGCCACTTGTTCCGCGGGATCACCTGGTTCTTGCGGTTGAGGAACGCCGCGCGGCTCGGGGCCACCGTGGGAGCGTCGTTGCCGTCGCCGACCGTGGTCATCCATTCGTACGCGAGCGGCGCGTTCGTCATGGGATTGTCCCACTCGAAGTAGCGGCGCGCCCACTGCCCGTAGGAGGTGCCGAACTTGCCCGCGGTGAAGCGGAGGTGGCCCCCGGCGGGATCGAGCTGGAGGTAGTACTCGTCGGGACGCACCTCGGCGTCGCCGTCGGTGGGGTCGAAGCCGCGGTCGACGCGCCCGAGCGCGAAGAGCGTCATCCAGTCGCTGACGTCGAGCTGGCCGAGGATGCTGAGCCTCGGCGACGGCAGGTACGTGTCAGGGTTGACGATGATGCCCGGGGGCGGCTGGCTCATGAACAGGTTGTCCATGGTCAGGTACAGGTCGAAATCGAGGCTGACTTGGCCGTCCGGCGTCTCGAAGAGCGTGAAGTCCCGCACGGCATCGGCGACGTCGTCGAGCGGGTCGCTCGAGGCCGCTGCCGGCGCCGCGGCGAGCGCGACCGCGCACGCGAGCGACGCGATTCGCGTCCCTGCGTCGCCGGCAATGCCGCGCCTGGTGCCCTTCATGCGCATGCGGGATCCTCCTGCATCACGAGCTCGAACGCCTCGACGGGCCCGCTGAAGCCCTTGGCCTCGAGCGGTGGGAGCGCAGCGTACGTGCCCCACCCGGCCCGTCGCCGCGCCTCGCAGTCGACCAGGACCCTCATCGCCGGGGCCTTCGAGCAGAGCCGCGCGGCGAGGTTCACGCGCGCCCCGAGCACCGTGTAGTCGAGGCGGCGCTCGCTGCCCATGCACCCGGCCACCACGGGGCCGAACGCGCACCCGACGCCGATCTCGATGGGGCGCGCGGCGCCCGTGTTCGCGTGTGCGCGCGCGGCGACCATCGCGTGCGCGCAGCGGACCATGCGAAGGGCATCGTCGGCGCCCGTCTTGGGCGCGCCGAACGTGACCATGATCAGGTCGCCCACGAACTTGTCCACCGTGCCGCCGTGCGCGTAGGCGACCTCGGTGAGGAGCGTCATGTGCTCGTTCACCATCGCGATGACTTCGGCCGGGTCCATGCGCTCCGTGAGCGTCGTGAACCCGCGGATGTCGCAGAAGAGGACGCCCACCTCCTGGGTGCGGCCCCCGAGGTCGAGCTTCCCCGCCATGAGTTCGGCCGCCACTTCCGGGTCCGCCACGGCGTCGAGCACCCGACGGTACTGCTCGCGCGTGGCGAGGCCCGCGGCCATGTCGTTGAGCCGGCGCTCGAGCGTCGCGAGCTCGCCGCCCCCCTCGGCCGGAAGGCGCACCGCGAAGTCGCCGCGCTCGATCCGTGCGGCGGCCTCGCCCATCCTCGCCACCGGCCGCGAGAGCCCGCGGCCGAGGACCAGCGCGGCCATGAGCCCGACGATGAGCGCCGCGACGCCCGCGAGCGCGGTGCGCCCGAGCAGCGCGCCCACGGCCGCACGCAGCGCCGCGAGGTCGGCGATGGCGACCATCGATGCAGCGGGAACGCTGTCGGCGATCGGGCGACGCAGCACGAGGAGCGATGCGCCGTCGGACCCGCCCACCTCGGCCTCGGAGGCATCCGCCTTGAACGACGCACACGCCGTCTCGCGCGCACCCGCCCCCAGGTCACCCCCGAACAGCGTTCCCCCGGCGAGGATCGCGCCCTGCACGCGGGTGCCGTCGGGCAACACCAGCGGGTCAGGCAGCCTGACCGGGGACCACACGACCAGCGTCCCGACGCGCGCTTCCTCGACGACGTCCTCGACCGGCACGCGCAGTACGTCATAGGGAACTTCGTCGACGACCATGACGCCGCTGCTCGCGCCCGCGGCGTCCGCCGCACCCACGGCCATCGGGGCCAGCACACGCTCCGGCGCACCCGGCATGGCGGCGACCACCTCCAGCCCACCCGCGACCAGGAACCCGGAACCCTCGCCGAGCCGGTCGAGCGCTCCCCGCAGCTCGTCGATCGCGGTCTGCCCGATCGACTCCGCGTCCCCCGCCCCGACCACCGCGACGAGGCGCGGCGACCGCGCAAGGCGGGTCATGTCCTCCAGCGTCCGCGCGGTCGCCGCCGATCGGGCCTGCGCCATGGCGTCGACGCGCGCCTCGAGCGAACCCCGGAGGGCGCCGAGGTACGACCGGCGCACCTGCGTCCCGCCGGCCACCGCCACCACGACGAGCGCCACCGCCACGGCCCCGGCGATCGCGAGCGCGATCCGGGCCGCGAAGCTCACTTGGCGGCGTCCTTGCCCGCGTCCTTGCCGGCCGCGGGCACGAGGTCGGACCAGTCGACCTCGAGCGACTGCCCGGCCTTCAGCTCGACGGTGCGCTCGACGGTCTGCTTGGGAGACAGCCATACGCGCACCACGTGCGTGCCCGGCGCGATGCCGTCGATCGAGAACCGGCCGTCGCCGTCGGTTACCGCGTGCCACGGCGTGTCGACCACCAGCAGGTTCGCACGCATGTGCTCGTGCACCTCGCAGAAGAGCTGCACGGCGCCGGGCTTGTCCATGACCACGGGATCGGGTTCCTCGCCCTTGCGGAACCGGCCGAGGTCGAACCGCTTGGTCGGCGAGTAGCTGAACACGCTGTGGTACAGGGAGTCCTGGTTCGGGAACACGATGGGCGTGCCGACCTGCACCACCGCCAGCGCCGGGCGGAACTGGAACCCGCGCTGCTCGATGCGGATCGGCTCGGTCTTCGCCGGGTCGAGCGCGGGCGCGCCCGAACCCACCCATACCGCGCTCGCGGGCGCCTCGGGAGGTTCCACCTTGAACGCGGGCGGCGGCCCGTAGTCCTTGATCGCGGCGGGCGTCTTGCGGCTGAGCACCGGAACGCGTCCCGAGAGCCGCGCGGCGGTCGCCTTCGTCGCCGTCGCCGGCGCGGGGGCTGGCTCCTGCGCGACCGCGCCGGACAGCAGCACCACCGACGCACCCACGACGCACGCGGCCAATCGCATCACGTGGATCATACGGTCAGCGCTTCTTGCGCTGCTTGAACCGGGCCTTGGGACTCTCGGTCATGGTGGAGCCGCGCATCGGGAAGCCGGGCATGCCGCCCATGCCGGGCATCCCGCCCGCGGGCATCGCGCGCGACAGCTCCTTCATCGCCTTCATCTTGCCGAGCGCACCCATGCCGGACATCTGCTGCATCATGCGCTGCATCATCTCGAACTGCTTCACGAGGCGCGAGACGTCGTCGAGCTTCGCGCCGCTCCCGGCGGCGATTCGCTTCTGGCGGCTGCGGTCGATGATGCCGACGCGGTCGCGCTCCTTCGGGGTCATCGAGAGGATGATCGCCTCCATGCGGTCGATCTGCTTCTCGTCGATGTCCGCGTCCTTGAGCATGCCGCCCATGCCGGGCAGCATCCCCAGGATCTGCTTCATCGGCCCCATGCGCCGGATCGCGCGCATCTGCTTGAGGAAGTCCTGCAGCGTGAACTGGCCCTTCGCCATCTTCTCGGCGGCTTCCTCCGCCTCGGCCTCGCTGACCTCGCTCTTGGCGCGCTCGACCAGGCTCACGACGTCGCCCATGCCGAGGATGCGCCCCGCGACGCGCTCGGGATGGAACTCCTCGAGCGCGTCGAACCGCTCGCCGGTGCCGACGAACTTGATGGGCGCGCCCGTGACGGTCTTCACGCTCAGCGCGGCACCGCCTCGCGAGTCGCTGTCGAACTTGCTGAGGACGATGCCGTCGACGTTCATGCGCGCGTGGAACGCGCGGGCGCTCTGCACCGCGTCCTGGCCCGTCATCGCGTCGACCACCAGCAGGATGGAGTGCGGCTCGAGCGCACGGTCGATCGACTCGAGCTCGCGCATCAGCTCGTCGTTGACGTGCAGGCGCCCCGCGGTGTCCAGGACGAGGACGTCGAACTTCCCGGCACGAGCCTGTGCCAGCGCGCGCTGGCACACGCCCACGGCCACGCCCACGGCCTTGCCGTACTCGGCACACTTGTCGGGCTCGCCGTGGAACGCGACGCGCCCCGGGCCCGTCGCCTCGCGCGCGACGCCCTCGATGACGGTCTGCAGCTGCTCGACCGCCGCGGGCCGCTGGAGGTCGGCCGCGGCCACCATGACGCTCTGGCCGCGCTTCTTGAACCATGCGGCGAGCTTGCCGCACGTGGTCGTCTTGCCGCTGCCCTGCAGGCCGCAGAGCATGACCACCGTGGGGCCGGGCTCCACCAGCGCGATGTGCCGGTCGACCGGCCCCATCAGCGACACCAACCGGTCGTGCACGACGCCGACCATCTCCTGCCCGGGCTCGAGGCTCTTGGTCACCTCGCGCCCGAGCGCGTCCTGCACGCAGTCCTCGCAGAAGCGGTCGACCACCTCGAGGTTGACGTCCGCCTCCAGGAGCGCCGTGCGCACCTCGGCCATGGCCTCGCGGACGTTGGACTCGGAGATGCGGCCTCGGCCCGTCAGGGACCTCATGGCCGAGCCGATGGACTCGCTCAGGCGCTCGAACATGGGTCGAAGTGTAGGGGTGGGCCCCGGCCGGCCCGGCAGGCGTCCCGCGGTCAGGCGGTCGGGACGCGGATGGCGGAGGCCGCCTGCTCCGGATGGAACGCCTCGGCGAAGTCGTACACCCCGCAGAAGTCCTCGAGCGTGTCGTGGGGGGTCTTGCTCATGGCCCCGGCCTCGATCAGGGCGAACACCATCCGGCCGAAGTCATCGGTCCGGTGGATGCCCCAGCCTGCCAGCACGGCGGACGCGAGCATCCCGTAGCGTTCGAGCGCGAAATCCCGCAGTCCCACACAGAGCTGCTGGCCCGTGACGTGCTCCCCGTGGGCCATGGCCTGCAACCCCGGCTCCTGGGCGCGCTGATCCTGGACCTGCCGGACGGTGTGCCGCAGCCCGTCCTGGACGAACTGATAGGCGTCCACCGGGTAAGGACCGGCCTTGGCCAGGATGGCAGGGACGTCGGGGGCCTTGGTGGCGTGTGCCATGGCTGCCCTACTGTATCGGGCGGCGCCGCCCAAGGACCTGAAACTGGCCAAAAAGAACGTCGCCTGGGGTTCCCGGGGGCGTTCCGTGGGTCCGTTTCGCCGTTACACTGCTCGCGTCCCGTTCGGGGACTGTCTTTCACAACGCCGGCCCACGCGAGCGCATCGCGGGTCACCGGCCTCACACCACGCTTTGGGAGGATCCCAACGATGAAGCGCGCATGGATGACGAGTGGTTTGCTCGCGGGAACGGTTCTGCTCAGCGCAGGATGCGTCCCGGAGCAGAAGTACAACGACCTGCTTACCGCGTACAAGGGCCAGGAGCAGCAGCTGCTCACGGCGCAGAACGAGCTCTCGACGGCACGGGCCAACGAGGAGCGGCTGCGCGCCCAGGTCGCGGCGACGATGGCGGACCTCGAGGAGCTGCAGAAGCGCATCGCCAACGGCGACGGCGACATCGGCGCCTGGATCGCCAAGTACGAGGAGCTGAAGAAGCAGCTCGAGTCGCTCGAGGTGACCCAGCTGCCGAAGGACCTGTCCGACGAGCTGCTCGCGCTCGCGAACGAGGACCCCGACGTGTTCGAGTTCGACCCGCGCACCGGCATGCTGCGGTTCAAGAACGACTTCACGTTCGACTCCGGCAGCGACCAGCTGAAGTCCGGTGCCACCGCGGTGCTCGGTCGCCTCGCCACGATCCTCAACTCGCCCACCGCGTCGAAGTTCGAGGTCAAGGTGGTCGGCCACACCGACAACGCGCCGCTCGTCCGCACCAAGGCGAAGTTCGGAACGAACGTCATGCTCTCGGTGTTCCGCTCGGCCAGCCTGCGCAACGCGCTCGTCAAGGACGGCGTGTCCGCGCGGCGCTTCCAGGTCGCCGGCTACGGCGAGTTCCGCCCGGTGGTCGTCAACGGCGCGAAGGGCGCCGCGGAGAACCGCCGCGTCGAGCTGTACCTGACGCCGCTGGCGTTCGACGGCCCGACCGACGGCACCAGCGAGGAGCGCACGCGCGCCGAGACGCCGGTGGCCACGAAGGCGCCGGCCACCAAGGCTCCCGCGGCGGCCCCGGCCGACGACGACGAGCCGACGAAGTGACGCTCGCATGAACCATCCGCCCGGCCGACGGCGCCGGGCGCGCAACCCAAAGCAAGCGAGGCGGCAGGCCAACCTGCCGCCTCGCTGCGTTTTTCCGTCCGGCGGCTGGAGCGGGCACGGCCCTCGCCTGCGCGCGAACGCTGTCACGCGCTCCGCTCGGCGGCGGCCCGGCCGCGGCTCACTCGAAGCCGCGTCCGGTGCCCTTGCCGAGCAGCGGCCGGATGCGCACGTTGCGGAACTGGATCCACGCGCCCTCGCTCTGCAGCGCGATGCGGCCCGGCACCTCGGCGACGTCGGTCGCGACGTTCTGGAGCTGGCCGTTCACGTACAGCTCGATGCGCGTGCCGTCCACCACGATGCGGTAGCAGTTCCACTCGCCGATGGGCTTCTCCGAGCACTGGCCCATGCGCGTCGTGTGGCGTCCGCTGGTGCGCTCGGGCACCACCTTCGCGGGAAAGTCCCCGATCAGCCAGATGTCGCCCGCGCGGCGGTCCTGCAGCTGGGCCTCGAAGCTCTTCGGCCACACCTGGTCGCCGTCCTGCACGCGCAGCAGCACGCCGCTGTTGCCGGGGCCCTTCTCGGGAAGGAAGCGCCACTCGACCTCGAACTCGTAGTTCGTGTACCTCGCAGTGGTCGCGATGTAGCCGACCGGCGAGCCCGTGCAGTTGATCACGCGGTCCTGCACGAACCACGTCTTGGCCGGGTCAGCCGACGCGTCGGGGAGGAACGGCTTCCATCCCTCGAGGTCGCGGTCGTTGAAGATGAAGTTCCAGCCGCCGGGGTCCCCGGCGCCGGAGCCGCCCTGCTCGGTCCAGCGGGTGCAGGACGCGAGCGTGCCCGCGACGAGGGATGCGAGGATGAAGGGCCGTCCGATGCGGGCGATCGTCATGCCGGGGATGCTATCCCAGGAGGGCGGCGCATACCGGGCGCCACCATCCCCGCCTCGGACCACTCGAGTTCGAGTCGCTCGGTGCCGGCGACGAACCCGTCCAGCCAGCGGCCGATGGCCTCGTGCCGCCAGTCGCCTTCGGTGAAGAGCGGCGCGTCCCCGCCGACGGCCGACACCGTGCGACCCGCCCGGCGGGCCTCCGCGACGGACAGGTACCAGCGCGAGAACGAGCCGCGGGTGGTGACCAGGTTCGACGCGAGCCCCACCGAGGCGCAGCGCGCCTGGAGCGCGTTCCAGAGCTGGTCGCTCTCGGCGCGCACGCGGGGGTCATCGACGAGGGGGTGGGCCCGCTCGGACTCAGGGGTCGCGGACTTCGCGGCCTCGATGGCGGCGGCCACGTCGTCGGCGTGCTCGTTCATCAACCGGCGCGGCATCCCGGACACGTTCATCACGCCGGCGCGGTCGACCGGCTTGCGCTTGGCGAACTCGATCACGGCGCTGTCGGGCATCACGACGCGCGCAGGCAGGTCATGCGCGCGCGCGAGCTCGTACCGGAGCATGACCAGCGCGCGCGCGACCGCCGCCTGGCTCGGGCGCAGCGGCTCGGACCGATTGATGCGGCGCATCTGGCCGTCGGGCTCGAAGCCGGTGCCGCGCAGCTGCTCGCGGCTCTCGGTGGCGGCCCATGCGAGCCGCCCGAGCGCGCCGAGCCGCTCGGAGAGCACGTGCCACGCCAGGTGGAGGTAACGGACGTCGTCGGCCGCGTAGCCGAGCTGCGCCTGCGTGAGCGGGCGCGCGTCCCAGTTCGTGAAGGTGTGCGCCTTGCCGAGGCGGTATCCCGTCGACGACTCGACCACCGCCCCGAGGCTCGAGGGCCACGGCATCCACGCGAGCGCGGCCGCGACCTGCGTGTCGAGGATCGA